>Ga0081527_100604_pt1 | contig 14379 bp, 14 predicted proteins | sample HotLakmasection5_FD_70992 | JGI IMG/M metagenome (GOLD analysis project Ga0081527, IMG submission 70992) | Hypersaline microbial mat communities from Hot Lake, Washington, USA - Section #5 (SPADES assembly) (version 2) | ecosystem: Environmental > Aquatic > Non-marine Saline and Alkaline >... | reverse complement strand
GGTATCAGTTCTAAGTTTTTCTCGAACCTCTTCAAAGAGCATCGCTTGACGAGAAAACTGGTTATCCTTGGCTTTTAGAATCTCCTCTTCTTGTTGCTTGAGTTCCTCAGTTACAAAGCGATCAACATTAGTCATACTCTGGCGTCGGATATAATGCTCAGGCACTCGACCTAAATTAGCTCTAGTTACCTCAATAAAATAACCAAGAACGTTGTTAAATTTTATTTTTAAAGAGCTAATACCTGTATTTGCTCGCTCATTCTTTTCCAGATTTAAAATCCAGTTTCGTCCTGAAGAGGAGAGCTCTCTTAGTCGACTAAGCTCTTGGTCGTAGTCACTATCTATAACCACCCCATCACGGAGCGAAATAGAGGGGTCCTCTACTAACGATTCTTCAAGTAACAAAGACGCTGAATTCGGCAACACCAGCTTATTTAGAATCTCACTAAGACACGAAGAGCTAAAGAGCTGTTTTTGATCGAGAGACTTAAGTAAGCCAATTAACTTTGGCAAAATACGGAATGAATCTCTTAACGCGCTGAGCTCTCTGGGCTGGGCTACTCGCAGCTCAATTCTAGCAGCAATCCGTTCTAGATCGCTTATTTTATTAAGCTCTGCGCGGATCTGCTCTAACTCTGAACTTGATTCCAACAAAACTTTAATACTTGCCTGTCTAGCTTGGATTACCTCGAGCTCTCTTAGAGGTCGCAAAATCCAGTTACGTAACAGGCGCGATCCTCCGGCAGTTAGAGTATAATTAATATGCTTGAAGAAACTCCCCTCTATGCCCCCTGATTTTATACCCTTTACAAGTTCAAGGTTTCGACAGGTCATCGCATCGATTCGAACAACTAGAGAATCATCTCTTGGTGTAATTCTCTGAATATTAAGAGCACTCTCAACTGTTACCTCATCTATGTACCCTATTAGTAGTCTACAGGCTCTTCTGGAACATTCTGAGAGTTGGGCGTATCCTTCTATCTCGATGTATCCGCCAGAATCAAAATCCTGTGCTTCTCGTTGAAACGAATCATGCCTAATAAGAAGAGTGATCTCACTAAAACGTTCTGCGATTTCCCTGACCCAGCCGGTCCGACGATCAACTTTTTTTTCTAGAGCGTGATCTGCAATTAAGATCTCTTTGATAGCCAAACCACTTAAATAGTCGCTCAACTGAATCAACGATATCTGCTCAATCACCTCAATCACTCCACTTTGTGGATTCATGAGTGAAATTGCGACTTCGTCAACCGATTCAACTGAGATAGCAGCCAGCATGTGTGCCGACTCACTATCAACATGTGCTCCTCCCAGTAACCTGACTGCGGGAGTTACAATTCTTTCCAACCTACGCTCGACCATCCCCTTGCCAGGCTTAACTTGCCCTGCCTGACTGACCACGGCTACTGAAAATCCAGCATCTACGAGCCTATCAATATATCCATCAACAACAGCAAGCGGCACTCCACACATGGGAATTGGATCTGGGCGATTTTTATCTCTACTGGTTAGGGTAAGATTTAGAGTTCGGGCTACTATTACGGCATCATCAAAAAATACTTCGTAAAAGTCCCCAACCTGACAAAGCACTAATTTTCCAGGGTACTTCTCCTTAAAATCCAAATATTGTTCAAGCATTGGGGGGTAGGAATCGCGTGCTAGAGATATTTTGGAGGTAGAGTTGTCTTTTCTTAGAGCCTGACCCATCGGGAGAATTCCTTAAAGATGACCTCATGAACTCTAACCTATAATACCAACCTAACTCAAACATTGTCGGCATACGCTGGCCATATTGCTCCCAATCACAAGCTCAAGTAGACTCTATACTTGTGGAGAACAATAAGAAAAAAATTCATTTCTTGGTAATTGACGACGAAGAAGGTGTTGCCAATGCCCTTTGCCTGCTACTTAAAGCAATAGGGCACTCTGCCACTGGATGTATTGAGTCCGGTCAGGCCGGTAAAATTCTAGCCTCTGAGCAGGCAAACCAGATAGATCTAATACTGTGTGATTTAAGAATGCCACAACATGATGGGTTTTGGGTCTTAGCTGAGCGCAATCATCACTGTAAGGATAAGCCTTTTGTCCTTATGTCTGCACATGCAGGTTCAGATGATATCGAACGGGCACTAAGCTCTGGAGCAAACGCTTTCCTGCCAAAACCCTTTGATCCAGATGATATAGCGCAGCTCTTGAATGAGCTGGGACTATAATACATCCGCCTGCCCTAAAGGGAACCTCTGAATAAGTCCTAGGGATGCAGCCTTGGTGGGGGCGATCGCTGACCAGCCTTCGCCAAGGCTACGTCTGACAGGCGGTTACGCCGAGGTTGGACGTCAGACGAGAACCGTCCACGAAATAACGGTTTACGTTTTTACCGTAATCGTGAAACGTCATTGTCATCGATGTGTTAATGGAACCGATTCCAAAAATGCGAGAGCCCTCCTGAATTCAAGATTCAGGAGGGCTCTCGCTATTATCAAGCAACTCCAGAAGCTAGTATAGCGCCTGGAGCGGCATAATTACTCGTCGCCTGATGGCTCCATTTTCTCCCGGAGTAGATCTCCAAAAGTAATCGCTGAACCCTCATCCTGCATAAAGTCAGACATATTGCTGCCCTTATCTTCACGTCTGGTGATAGCTCTAATACTTAGGCTGATTCTGCGCTCATCACGATCAACGGCTGTTACCTCTGACTCAACTTCAGCCCCAACTTTGAAAACATCCTTTGGGTCCTGCTCCTTGTTTAGACCAAGTTGCGAATTGTGGATTAATCCTTCAATTCCTTCCTCAATCTCTACAAAAACACCAAAGTCAGTTACAGAGCTAACTTTACCCTGAATTTTAGAACCAACCGGATAACGCTGAACAATTGTTTCCCATGGATCATCTTCTAACTGCTTTATCCCCAGGCTCAATCGCTCATTGCTGGCATCTATATCGAGTACTACAGCTTCGACATCATCTCCCTTAGTGTACAACTCTCCAATCTCTTTGGGGTCCTTTATGCGCTTAATCCAGGAAAAGTCCGAGACGTGTACCAACCCATCAATCCCGTCTTCAATGCCAACGAAGATTCCAAACTCTGTAATCGAGCGGACCTTTCCAGTGACTTTTGATCCAATTGGGTGACGCTCTGCCAATTCTTTCCACGGATTGGGCATCAACTGCTTCATTCCGAGGCTAACCCGACGCTGCTCGGTATCAATCCCAAGCACAATCGCTTCAACCATATCCCCTTCAGAGACAAGCTTGGATGGGTTACGAACTTTCTTAGTCCAACTCATCTCTGAAACGTGAATTAGTCCCTCAACTCCATCTTCTAACTCAACAAAAGCGCCATAGTCTGCAAGACTCATGACCTTACCTTTGACTGTGCTATTCTCAGGATACTTAGCAGCAACTGACAACCACGGATCGTCTTTTAGTTGCTTCATTCCAAGGCTAACCCGCTCCTTGTCTTGGTCATACTTCAAGATAACAACTGGAACAGTCTCTCCAACAGATAACTTATCTGATGGGTGATTAATCCTACCCCATGAAACATCAGTGATATGGAGTAGACCATCGATTCCACCGAGATCAATAAAGGCTCCGTAGTCTGTAATATTTTTGACCACTCCTTCCATGACGACACCTTCAGAAAGTACCTTCATGGTCTCCTTTCTCATGTCATCGCGCTCAGTCATTAAGACTGCGCGCCGTGATAGGACGATATTACCCTTATCTCTGGTGATTTTTAGAACTTTAAAGTCAAACTTTTCCCCGATAAATTTGTCCAGGTTACGGTGTGGTCTAATATCTATCTGAGAGCCGGGCAAAAAAGCGGGAATGCCGATATCAACTTGCAGACCTCCTTTAACTTTTTGAACCACCTTGCCGCTAACAAGCTCGTCATTTTCGAACTTCTGCTCTACTTCGTTCCAAACCCTCTTTTGAAAGGCTCTCTCTCTAGAAAGAATTAGCTGACCAAAATCGTTTTCAAGGTGAACAATATAAACTTCGGTCTTATCGCCGACACTAACCTTTACCTTTCCCTCGTCGTCGTGGAACTGATCAACAGGAACGATCCCTTCTGTTTTAAATCCGATATCAATTGTTACATAATCTTTTCCGATATCAGTGACTTTCCCCTCAACAATCTTACCCGACCCGAAGGTGTCTAAACTCTGGGCAATTTGTCGCTCGAAAGCTGCTGCGAAAGACTCTGTATTTCCTGAATTTGGCTGATCTGATGATGAACTTTGCATATCTTATGTATTTCTCTTTTTCGTATTCACTGATGCTAAAAATGTTTGTTACCGTCAAAGGCCCCTTCCCTGGAGATCAGAACGTGGCATCATCACGTCTTATCCAACAAAGTCGCCCACTTAAAAAAGCTCCTTCACCCAGGCAAACCCGGGCAAATTCCCCTTTCTGTCACCACTTTATACATCTTTTCAACAACGAATTCCAAGGGCTGGCTCGAATTATCAATAAAAACCATATCAGGCATACATTTGGTGGGAGACAACGCCCGGCTTTGATCGCGCTCATCACGCTCATGGATCTCTATTTTCATCTGTTCTTTCAGGTTGTTAAGCTCAGATGCAGATTTGCCTGCGAGTCTCTCCTCTAGCTGTTTGAGCCTTCGCTCTACTTTTACAGACTCTTTTGTTTCAATGTAAAATTTTAGATCTGCCTCTGGAAATACCACGCTACCGGCATCTCGGCCCTCGACTACAAGATTTTTGCCTAAAAAGGCCTGTCGTTGAAGCTCTAAAAGCTCCCTCCTAATAGCGCTGTGTTGTGCTGCCCTTGAGGTCGATTCTGACACTTCTGGGATATAGAGTTGCTCAGTTACATCTACACCGTCGATTAGGACGCTGGCTGAAATTAAGTTTTCCGAAATACCAAGTTTAATTGAGTGTTTTCTAACCGTCTCTAGCGCAAGGTTCTGGTCATTTGAATCTATCTTGTCGGTAAGGAGAAGAAGACCAACTGCCCGATAGAGTAACCCGGTGCTAAAGTGAATAAATCCGAGCTTCTCTGCCAAAAGCAGCGAGATTGTAGTCTTGCCGGTACCGGCCAGCCCATCAATGGTGATAATAACTCGCTTGGATTCTGCCTTACTACTTACACCCATAATAATTCCAAAAAGAGATAAGACAAACCTACGAAAAACTCCTAGAAAAACCCAGTAACGAACTCTACGGCTAAAAAGATATCTCATTTTTTGCAATAAATCACTTCTGAGAGATTCGATAGGTTAAGCTTCTTGCCAAAAAGTCCGAGTTAAGACGGAGAGTAGTATAGGTATAACACTGGATTACCTCTGGTAATCTCTCGGAGAGCCCCCGCCGGGCAGCAGTAATGAAGGAGTCCGCAAAACACCAATCTGGTTTTAGTATTATCGAGGTCACAGTCACGCTCGGAATCGCTGCTATTTTGATGGGAATGGCCTGGATTAATCTTCAAGAGATGATGAACCCGGCACAAAGTGGCGCTGCATCAATTGCGAGCTTTTTAAAAGAGGCACGAGCGCGGGCAATCTCAACTACTGCTGCTTATACAATTCAACCTGTCTCACCCACCGAAATTCATGCCTTTTATTCAGATCTATGCAGTGGAGCGACAACGCAAGACAATCGCTTGATTCTAAACCTACCAGATCGCGTCTCTCTAACCGATATTACCTGGAGCATCTGTTACAACTCTAGAGGCCTTCCGACCGAAACTTTAGAGATCGAAGTGGAGGATGCTTATGATGGCTCCATGTTAGTTGAAGTATTTTATGGAGGGGCTGTGCGGTTCAATCAGCAATGAGTCAGTCAGATATTCAATCACAGATAGGCTTCTCGTTAATGGAGGTAATTATCTCGATGGCACTGATCGGTATTATCAGTGCCGGAGCGATCCCGGCATTTCTCTTTCAATTTCAAACTGTCACCCGCAATGAGTTGAGATCAGGAGCCATCAATGCTGCTCAGGAGAGATTGGATCAAGTGAGAGTTATAACACCCGGTGACTTACCAATGAGTGGTTCAGATGCCGCAGTAATAATAGATGCCGGTCACCGAACCTATTCAGTTATAACCACATACTGCCTTGACCCAACATACTGCGAAGCAGCAAATACCCGACATGTATTGGTAGAGGTTGAATATAGAGATCAGGAGATTTACTCAGTTGAAACAGTTTTTACCCAACTCAGATAGTGGCTTTACACTAATTGAGCTACTTGTGGCATCTTCTCTTGGCCTACTGATGTTAGGAATAGTGACCTCTACCTTTATTTCGAGTAGAGAGATGGCCCGTTACGATATGGATCGCACCATGGTTCAACAGAATTTACGTGGAACCATGGATATAATTGGCATGAATATAAGACTTGCAGGAGAGAACCTTCCTCCAACTTTTCCTGCAATTGAACTGATTGATGGAGCTGGCACCGATCCTGATCAACTAATCGTCCGACGCAATTTAAGAGATGAAATTCTAAAACTATGCGAACCGATAGATGCGGGAACCCAGCAGCCTTTCTACTTTGCAACTCCCGGTACGACGCCCGGCTGCACCTTTTCAGATCAGATGCAAAACTATAATACCTGGCTAGACTACCTGACAACCGTGGGAAGTGATGCCAAGGGTTACATCTATGATCCTACCACAGATCTTGGTGAATTCTTTCCACTCGATGAGGTCGAAATGGAGATCGATAACATGTACGTGCGTGCTCCAGCAAGCTACAACTGGACTAACACCTACGAAGACGGCCAGGCGGCTGGCTATATTCTCGAAGAGTGGCGATTCCAGCTGGTAGGAGATATTTTTCAAGCAGTTATAGACGAAGACTCTTTAAATCCACGTAACATTACTTTTGGGGTAAGCGACTTCCAGGTTGAGGTGACACTCGAAGATGGAAGTGTACTAACAGATTTTAGTTCAGTAGACGACTGGACTGAAATTACGGCAATCGCAATCTTACTCGAAGGTGATGGGGACCGAACTTCTAATCCAATCGAGAGAAGTTTACGTGCAAGTTTTTTCCCAAGGAATATTCTATCAAATTAGAGGCATATTATGAATAAAGTTAGATTTTCTTCAGAAAGAGGCCATATCTTACTTTTAACATATCTCTTGCTCGGAGCACTCTTAGCAATGATCGGTGCATACGCAAGTATAGTAGATATCGAATTGGCAACCACCAAGCACTCTAAAGATAGTGCTACCGGTTTTTATGCTGCCGAGGCTGGACTTAATCTAAGAGCAAAACAGATTAGAGACATATTTACTGGCTACAACAGACCAGAAGGAACAAGCCCTGAAGAAGAAGGGGCTTGTGAAGGGGTCAACCTGGGCACGGGTGACTTTGCTTGTAGTAGTATGTCCCTTAATAACAGAGAAGTAGTCTCTTATGTGACCGAAGACCCCTCAAATCCTGTTGTACTGACAATTCCACCCGGCGAACTGTACCAAAATTTAAACGCTCAGGAATACCGCTATTCAGTTCGCTCAGTAGCATTTAACTCACAAGATAACACTGAGGCCATTCTTGAGCTAAGATTCAAAAGCCGACTTGTCCCACTTTTTCAGTTTGTAGCTTTCTATGACAAAGACCTTGAGATTCTCCCCGGTGCAAATATGAATCTATCTGGGCCACTGCACACTAACGGTGACCTTTACATGGATACAAGCGCATCGCTAAATATTGCGGGCCAGGTAACTACCGCCGGGGATCTCTATCGAGGAAGGAAAAACACTGCCCTCTGTAACTCACGGCAGGTGACAGTAATTGACCCATCTAATCCATTGGCGATTCTGCCCAGCTGTTCCACTAGAACACTGGTCCCTGAAGCATCTCTGGGTCCTTGGAATAATATGATTCAGGTCGGAGTGGATATAGTTACTGTGCCGCCACCAGAGGCGCTTGATCCAACTCCAGGGCAGATCTACTGGGACAATGCAGATTTAAGGCTGCAGCTCCGATTAAATGGTTCTAATGAACCAATTACAGATGGCTCAAGTGAGACTGGAATCTATGTTATGGATTCAGCAGGTAACGTTCAGAGTGCTCCGACTGCGGAATTAAGTGAATGTAGTGGCCAGATTGCTACCTCTGGTGCTGGTGGCGACCTAAGACCGGTTGGTTATAGTAACACCTTCTTTAATAACAGAGAGGGCTCCCTTATTAACATGGCAGAAATTGATATGCGCTCTCTATTTGACTGCCTGCATGATACCAACTGGTTTGGAACAGGCAAAGCACTTGATGACGACACAGAGGGCGGACTTGTTTTGCACTTTTCTGTCAATGGACCAGACTCTGCTACTATCAACAATTATGGGGTTAGACTTAGAAATGCAGAGCAACTCCAATCTACTGATGGTGGCGCACCTCAGGTAAGGGGGCTAACGATAGTAACTGATCAGGCTCTCTATACTCACGGACATTACAATTCAGTCGGTAAAATTCCAGCAGCCCTATTGTCTGATTCCTACAATGTGCTCTCTGTCGCCTGGAATCTTAGCGATGCCACAAGTGATGAACATGTAAATAACAGACAAGCAAACTCCACTACCATTCAGGCTGCTCTACTAACTGGAACAGATTCGACGGGTAACGCCGAAGGAGCAGGCGGTCAAGGCGGTGGCGGTGGTACTAGCGGTGGAGATTATAACGGTGGATTGGAAAACTACCCACGACTCCATGAAAACTGGAGTGGTGATACCTTGCTTTATCGGGGATCGTACGTGAGCCTTGACACACCAAGGAAAGTTGAGGGCAACTGGGTGTATGGTAACCCACAATATACTGCACCGGGTAGAAACTGGGATTACGATACTGATTTTAACGATGCCTCAAACCTGCCACCTCTTAGTCCGCGCTTTGTTTATCTCAGACAAGAGCTGTTTGTGCGTGATTTTGAGCAATAAGGGCCCTTATGGCAGACAAAAGCTATTACAAATAGATATTTAAATAGTAGTAGCTTGTAAATACTTGATAAACTCTCGTAGTCTTCCGATAGATTTATTAGGAAGCTATGAAAAGAAGACCACGAGACCACTCACGTCCATCGTTTAAAACTACCGCCGAGCAGCAGGGTGAGCGTAAAAAATTGGCACTAGTGCTATCTGGAGGTGGTGCCAGGGCAGCCTATCAGGCAGGCGCTCTAAGAGCTCTAATCCCTCACATTGAAAAAAATAACGATAATTTCAGTATCATTCTTGGTAGCAGTATCGGTGCGATAAATGGACTAATTCTTGCGGCGTGTCTAAACCGCGGCTTTGAAGAGGCAGTAAATCAACTAGAACAGTTGTGGCGAATACGAACATTTAGAAATACCTTTAGTGGCACGCCTACTCAAGCCTTTATGCGGGCGATTAAGATCTCAATCTGGCAGTATATGTCACCAGGACCAAAACCTACCTCTAGTGCTATCTTTGACCCTACCCCACTGATGAAACAGGTTGATCAGGTTTTGACTGAGCACGGAGGGCTCTCACCGGAGAAAAGACACCCACTACTCGAAACAGTTGGTGTAATGACCACCATTGAGGGGGCCGAGCGAAAGCCACTACTTTTCTTAAGCTCAACTGAGGACAGAGATAAGCAATTTTTAGATGGTGCTTCCTTTGAGGTGTGTCAGGTACCGACCTTAACTGCAAAGCACGGCTTTGCCTCTGCTGCGCTACCATCTGTTTTACCCCCAGTAGAGCTCGACACTGACCAGGGTGTGATCAGACTGGTTGATGGAGGCATCTCACAGAACGTTCCAGTAGATCCCGCCGTTAGGTTAGGCGCTGAGCGGGTTATTATTGTAGATATTTCGGGGAGAAGTTGGTGGCTTGATCATTACGGTGAACCGCACGACACCAGACCTACATGGGAGGTTCCAGCAGGATTACAAACCTTTTGTATGCGTCCGCCAGATACCTTTAAATTAAAAAATCAGGTGCCGTTTGGACCGATCCTTAAAAGTTCAGTTGCCCAATCTACCAGAAAGTTCATTGAAGCTGTTGGACCAACCTGGCCGGTGTTTAAGTTGCTAAAAAGCAAAATGGGTGAAGCTCTTGCCTATGAAGTCATGAGTTACGTCGCACTGGATCGAGACTATTTAATAGCTTTAATGGAGCTTGGTTACTCGGAAACAAGAAGGATGTTAACCAACAAGGCTGAGATCGACTTTAAAAAGAATGAAGACTTTAAAGAGCTTGCTGACCTGTAACTTGCGGTGTTGAAGCTCTATTTTTTTGAGGACATTTGGCCGGCACTTGTTGAAACTCTAGCACAGCCTTCTCTATATCATCGAATTCGCTCCAATCTTTGATCTTTAACCCCCAGGCAGTAGGGAGCCCATCTAACATCTGATCAAATTGGCCAGCAGTGTATGACCCACTGTTTGGTGAAAGAATCAGCAACGTGGGGCATCTGATTCTCTGCAAAAAAGATGTTCCTAAAAACCCCTTTGTGCTACCCCGCAATGGCAAACCGAGCGGTAAGATCTTCTCCAGCCAATCACTTAGCTGCTCAAGAATACCGGGGGAGGGCCTGGGGGAAGCATCTATTAAAACTAGAGTGCGCAAAGATCTTAGATGTCTAAGAGCATAGAGCTGAGCTAACGTACAGCAGCTCCCAAAGGCGACGAACGAAAACTGCCTAAGACCGAGAGCTTTAATTTTATCGTGTAACTCATCGACTAAACGATTATAATCCAGCACTCGCCCTGCAGACATTTCTAAATGCACGACTCTGCAATGCTCTAAAAGAGCGCTTGTCAACTGTGTATGATAGGGGTCATACCTACCCACCTGATGTAATATAACAAAAACCCTACCCTTGCCCTGGTCAAGTTTTAAATCAAACGGACTCAAATCAATTTACCTACAAAATTTAGTTTGATTTATGCCCTAGATATCAATTCTGCTTAAAGATTAAGCACCTACTGAATTTACATTCTAGAGTCTTAGATTTGATCAAGTCTCTATTTTGTGCAAATCTATTTAAGGAAGTCAGGAGAACAAATGAGCCACCCTAGTAACGCTAAAGGCGATCAGAAGAACAACAGCTCCCTTCAAAGTGGATCAGGCGGCACTGACTCTAAGGAGATCTCCTTTCTGGGCACACCTGGACCGTTCCAAATTATCGACAGTGATGGCAAAGCTGAGGCTCCAACTGCTGCACCCCGTAGAAGATATTCATGTCGTCATTATGATGGATGCCTAAACCTGGCAGCAGCCTTAAATTGGGATAATTTTACCTGTAGGGGGTGCTCTGGCACCGTTAATCAGAGTTTGTTATGGCGTGCTCATCAGGCAATGCGGCGCGATGATATTGCTGACCGTCTGTGTGAGATCCCAGATATTTCTTGTATTGAAGAAGAACCAAATGTAGTCAATATCTCTTCAAATAGAAAAGTAGTGGCTTAGGTATAGCTTCCCTTAAACTCTTAACTTAATTTAAAAAATACAGTATTAGACCAAAGGCTCCTACTCCTAGGATATAGGGGAGCACTTCGATAAAATTTCCGACGATTAACGATTTAAGTGAAAATGGGGTTGAGTATTCTTTATCCATAACTACCTACCTCAAAAAACTAAACTATCCTCTGAGGACTTATCCCTTCTATCTCTAGTCCCGGCAAAGTAGGAATTTGCTTCTATATTTTTAAAGAACTTATTGACCCATTAGTTAAGTATTTAATTACAATCAATAATTAGAATTTTAACACCGCCCATAGAAACTCGGGTTTTAGACTCTCAAGAACCAGTAGAGACGCCCTCACCTTGTGAGCGTTCCCCTAGCCAGAAAACTCCACCCACCAAAGCTAATATGTAGGTCTTGGCTCTAAGTAAGATACCGATACCCAGCGCCTCTGCCGGGGAAGCACCAAGGGCAGTTAAAAAAAACATAAATGCGCCCTCTTGAATCCCCAGTCCACTAGGAGAGATAGGAATAGAGCCAATTAACAAGATAATTGGTAAAACTACAAAAAGGTCTGAAATCGGCACTCCGTACCAACCAACCGCCAGTGCAGCAGCTAAGACATTCACCACTGTTACGGTATGAAACAGGAAGGATAACACCATCGTCTTTATAATTAGACTCGGAGAACGTGAAGCGAGCTGAAAGGCAAGCTGAAGCCTTTGCGCATGGCTCTCAACTGAACGTAAAAGCCCAAATCTGTTAAAGAGATCAAGAGATCTCTTTGAAACAGCTATCAGTGAGACAGCTATCAAACCAAGGGCTAGAACGCCGATTGTTAACTGGATCTGCCAGGTTACTACCTCAACAAACCACATAAAGACCAGTGCCAATATAATCATTGCAACAAAGCCGGTAAATCTCTCCAAAATTGTAGCTGCTGCTGCCTGATGCATTCCGATTTTTTTTCCAACGTACCAGCTACGCACCACGTCCCCTCCAACATAGGAAGGAATTAATAGATTAAAAAAATATCCAACTAGATAAAGTCTAAACAATCTAAAGAGCGAGGCTGAACGCTCAAAAAAATCAATAAATAACTTCCACTTAAAAGCACTAATAAATGTTAACACCACAGATAAAAATATAAGATATACCGCCAACTCAACAGTTAGTTGACTAAGAGCCAACACCAACTGTTCAAGATCTACTAACCAAAAAAGTAGTGCAAAGAGTAAAATTGCAAAGATATACTTATAATGATTCTTAGACATCAGACCTACCCCGCTCTTTGAAAAAACTTTGATAGGCTTTTACAGTCGTCTCGCCAGTCCTATCCCAAGAAAAGCTAGCTGCTCTCTTTCGTCCTTGATTAGCCAGTCTCTGTGCAAGGTCGTGGTTGTCAAATAGCTCTAAAATACAACCAACAGCCATGTCCAAGTCTGTGGGAGTAAAGCTAAGAGCTGCCTCGCCAACAACTTCCGGCAAAGAGGATACATTTGAACAGATTACTGGGGTTCCGACAGCCATAGCTTCAAGCGGAGGAAGACCAAAGCCTTCGTATAAACTTGGAAAGAAAAAAGCCTCGGCCATAGCATATAAAGTTGCCAGATCTGAGTCTGGCACAAACCCTATTAACTTTACTTCGGCCCCAAAACGCATCTGACTAATCATAGCCTCAACCTGCGGAAACTGTTGATCCTTAACTATATTGCCCGCCATAACCAAAAGGGGCAGTGGCTGCTGCCTTGCTTTGAAACTTGCCATAGCCTGATCAAAAGCTTTCAGCATAAAACCTATATTTTTACGTTGGTCGATTCCTCCGACGTAAAGTAAGACCTTCGCTTCCGGCGCGATACCGTACCGGTGCCTTAACTCTAGCTCAAGGTGCTGGCTATGAGCATAGTTAAGAAAGTTTTCGCTTACTCCCAAGGGGGTAACATGTATTCTCTCGAGCGGAACTTTTAGTAACCGATTTACATCTCGTCGTGTTTGCTCACTGATAGCAAGAATTAAACTTGCAGATAAGATAGATCTAATCTCAAGTTGTCTGGCTAATTTAAACCGCCAATTGGCGTGTTGAGGACGATAGAGCTCTTGAAAAAGTAGTGGTATCAGATCAAGAACAGTTACAGCAAACCGGACAGGCAACCAGGAAGGGGCATCTAGATGAGCCGGAAAATGTAATAGATCGTACCCCGACATATTTCCCGTAACCGCTCGAAATGGAAGAAGTAGCTGTTGTCTTACGGTTTGCTTTGCAAGGGGTAACCTATCTACTACTTTTGCTAAAAAACCGGTCGATAATAATTGCTTTTGCGAGAAATTTTTAAATTCGAGATCTAAATCAGGATTTCTTAAAAAATACTGTTGTAGCTCAGAAACATACCGTCCAGTTCCCCGTCCAGCATGAGCCTTAAATGAGGTATCAAGCGCACTGATATCAAGTCCAACAGTTGGGAAAGGCTTACTAGCGCTAGACACGGGCCTCCGATCGAATTGTACCGAGATCGCTTGAGTGACGGTTAAACATCTCTATTACCTGCTTCTCAAAGCGCTCAAGAGAAAGTTGATCGACTCGCTTTTTTCCAGCACTTATTAACGCTGCTCTTAAATCTGAATCGGTAGCCACTTTATAGAGTAACTCTGCTACCAAAGCGGGATCTTTATGATCAATTAAAATACCACCCTCCCCAACTGTCTGCGGAATAGCGCTTGACGCATAGGCTACCACCGGCAAACTAAAGTGCATTGCTTCTAGAGGGGGAAGACAGAATCCCTCATGTTCACTCATACAGATATAAACACTTGCCCCCTCGTAAAGTGCCCGGACCTCACAATCCGACATGCAACCAACAAATTCGATTGCATCGTCAAGCCCCAACTCCTGGGCAAGGTATCGCAGTGCAAAGGAGTAAAGTTCGGTATCGGTATCCACCCCTACCAGCCAGAGCTTACTTTTTGGCTCAATCTTA
>Ga0081527_100603_pt1 | contig 14416 bp, 15 predicted proteins | sample HotLakmasection5_FD_70992 | JGI IMG/M metagenome (GOLD analysis project Ga0081527, IMG submission 70992) | Hypersaline microbial mat communities from Hot Lake, Washington, USA - Section #5 (SPADES assembly) (version 2) | ecosystem: Environmental > Aquatic > Non-marine Saline and Alkaline >... | reverse complement strand
GGGGGGCCGAGGCCGTGGAGGGCGAGGGCTCGGACCTCGCGGAGGGACATCGACTTGCTCCAGAGGCGGAGCAGTTCGATCGGATGACCCGTGGCGACGGCGACGCGCTGGAGGGAGTCCTCGGGGAGGACGTCGCCGGCGAGGGGAAGGGCTCGGCCGTCGGCGAGGGGGAGGCGATCGCGGGCGTCCTCGTAGGTCGGGAGGCGCGGCGGCCAGCGTCTCGGGGCGCGCTCGGGGGGGGTGTCGTAGGTGCCGACGACGGCGCTGGGCTCCGGCTCCTCGCCGATCGCCTCCGCGACGCGGCGGAGCGCCGCGTTGACGAGGCTTCCGGGCCCCTGGCGTCGGGAGACGCGCTTGATCCAGGTGACGGACTCGTTGATGGCGGCGCGGGGCGGGACGCTCTCGAGCAGGAGCATCTGGGCGGCGCCGCAGAGGAGGGCGGCGCGGACGTGGTCGTCGAGGTCGGCGAAGGGGCGCTTGAGCCCGAGCTGGACGAAGTGCTCGAGCGTGACCCAGCGTCGCATGACGGCGTCGTAGAGGGCGTGGGCGAACGCGGCGTCGCGCGGCGTGAGCTCCTCGTCGTTGATGGGGGTGATGAGCAGGCGGTCGGGGAAGCGGCGGACCTGCTTGACGACGCGGCGGTAGACGCGGTCGCGGGCGGGGTCCTTGCGTTCCTCGGGCGAGGGCGGGCGCTGGCCCCGCGGGGGTCGCTGGCCGGCGGGAGGGCGCGGCCCGCCCGGGGCGCGGCGCTGGCCTCCCGGGGCGCGCCGGGCGCCGCGGTTTCGTCCCGGATCAGTCATGACGGAGCGCCACGATGGGGTCCTGTCGGGAGGCGACGGTTGCGGGGTAGATGCCGAAGATGAGCCCCGTCGCGGCGGCGACGGCGAAGCTCACGATGATGGACCAGAGGGTGATGGCGGTGGGCAGGGCGACGTCGTCCGGGAACCAGCCGCCGATGAGCGGCGTCTGCGGGAGTCGCGGGACGACCCACTCGACGGCGAGGGAGAGGGTGACGCCGAGGACCACGCCGATGACGCCGCCCGCGGCGCTGAGGACGCCCGTCTCGACGAGGAACTGGGTCTCGATGTGGCGTCGGGTGGCGCCGAGGGCGCGGCGGACGCCGATCTCTCGGGTGCGCTCGGTGACGGTGGCGAGCATGATGTTCATGATGCCGATCCCGCCGACGAGCAGGGAGATTCCGGCGACGGCGCCGAGGACGAGGTTCCAGGTCATGGCGCTCTTTCGGGCGTTCTCGAGGAGTTCGTAGGGGATGATGATCTCGACGTCCTCCATGTCGGGCTTGCGGCTCTCGATGAGGCGGCGGAGCTTCTGGGCCTGCACGAGGACCTCCTCGCGCGTGGGCACGGCGACGAAGATCTCCTGCACCTGGACCTCGGAGCCCGAGAACGAGCCGCTCTCGCGGCGGACGACGACGTCGCCGAAGACTCGGCGGGCGGTCGAGATGGGGATGTGGACGTCGAAGTTCATGTCGCGCCCGACGAGGGCGGCGCCCGCTCCGCCCGAGAGCCCGATGGGGGTCAGGATGCCCACGACCTCGACGACCCTGTCGTCGATGCGGAAGGTGGCGCCGAGCGGGTCGTGGGCGGGGAAGAGCGAGCGGGCGATCTCCTGCCCGATGACGGCCACCAGCGCGCCCTCCTCGAGGTCCTGGGCGGTGATGTAGCGCCCGCGATCGAGGCGGAGCCCGGCGACGGTCTGAAGCTCGGGCGTGACGCCGAAGGCCTGGCTCACGCGGCGGCGGTCGGCGTTGAGGACCTGTCCGCCGACGCTCTTGAGGGGCACGACGGCCTCGGCGTCCTGGAAGTTCGCCTCGATGACGCGGAGGTCCTCGTAGCTCAGCCCGTAGCGGGAGACGAACGACCGGGACTGCCCGCCGCCGGCCTGCTCGCTCTCGGCGGGCTTGATGGAGCGAACGATGAGGTTGCGGGCGCCGAGCCGCTCGAGCTGCTCGAGGGCGGCGCGCTTGGAGCCCTCGCCGATCGAGACCATGGTGATGACGGCGGCGACGCCCAGGATGATGCCGAGCGCGGTGAGGACCGACCGCAGGAAGTGCAGGCGGAGGTTCTTGAGGCCGAGCTTGATGATCTCGAGAGCGAACATCGGGCAGAGGATAGGCTGCGATCGGCGCGGTCGCGCTCACGGGGGGGTCACCGGTGGACCGGATCGAGGTTGTTCGCGAGCGCGAGGCGGGGGGAGGGTGGGAGCTGACGGTTCGCGTGGAGCGCGGGGGCGAGCGCTCCGCGCACGTGGTGCGGCTGAGCTGGGCGGATCACGACCACTGGACGCGGGGCGCGGCGAGCCCTTCGGCGACGGCGGCGGCGGTGGTGCGCGTCGCGCTCGAGCGCGGCGAGGCGCTCGATGAGCGGATCGACGCGTCGGCGCTCGCGCGCCGTCACGCCGACTTCGCGGAGCGGGTGCGGGCGCGGCTGGGGGGCGAGTGAGCGGGCGGGCTCAGCCGGCCCCGGCGACGTCCTCCTCGAGCTCCGCGTCGCGTTCGTCGCCCAGGAGCTGGTAGTCGAGGCGGCGCTTCATGGCGTCGAAGGAGAAGGGGTTGTCGAGCGTGATCTCGGCGAGCCGCTCGTTCTGGAGCTGGAAGAGCGCCCCTTCGGCGGCGCCGAGGAAGGCCTGCTCGGTGATCGGATCGACGGAGATGATCACGCCCAGCGCGTAGGCGGCGTCGCGCTCGAGGGGCGTGACGACGATGCGGTCCTCGGGGGGGAGGCCGGTGACGTCGCCCTGTGGCTCGATCCCGCGGGCCTTCTCGAAGACGGCCCGGGCGAAGGAGGGGCGGTTGAGCCGCGAGAACACGTCCTCGTCGATCTCGCGCGTGACCGGGGGTTCGAGGCGGGAGGGCGCGGCGCGGATGCCCGCGACGATGTCGCCGCCCTCGGCGGAGACGACGGTCGGAAGGCCTCTGGCCGCGATCTGGGCGGGGAATCGCTCGGCGCGCTCGGCGAGCAGGCGCCACGCCTCGCGCAGGCGGTAGTCGCTGACGACCTGGCTGCGGACGGACTCGAACTCCTCCGGCGGTCCGGCGGGGCGGACGTCGATGACGCGGGCGTAGATGGTCGATCCGGCGTCGCCGCGGAGGGGCCCGACGATCTCGCCCACGCGGACGTCGAAGGGGTTCTCGGGGTTGAGCTCGGCGACGTTCAGGGCGATCTCGGGGAACATCGCGCGGGTGTCGGCGGCGACGGGGCGGGCGTTGCGGACGCGGGGGGTCGTCATGACGTCGGTGCGCGTGAACCATCGCTCGTCGCGCCCGTCGTAGACCATCGGCGGGAGGGACCAGCCCTCGCGCTCCGAGAGCCTCTCGGGGATCTCGCGGCCGAGGGCGCGGAGGTCGATCTCGTGGCCGTCGCGGGCGGCGCGGGCGGACTCGGCCTGCACGAGGGTGTTGATGTCGCTCATGATGGACACGGCGCGGGCGCGGCGCATGTCGGACTCGACGCGCTCGCGCTCGTCGGCGAACTCGCCGGGGTAGAGCTCGCGGTTCTTGCGCCACCGCGCGTTGACCTCGACGGGGTCGATCGGCATGCCGCTCTCGACGTCGTCCTGCGCGATCTCGATCCACTCGAACTTCACCGCGGAGTCGAGGCGGTAGCCGAAGTCGAGGGCGCCGCCGCCGCGGGCGCGGTTCTTGTGCTCCTCGAAGAACTCGCGGAGGAAGTCCTCCGGCGGGAACTCGGAGATCTGGCCGAGGGAGGCGCTGGCGGGGATGAGCGCGGCGTGGAGGCCGACGACGGGGAGCCCTTCGGCGTACGCGGCCAGGAGCTCGGGTCGGCTCGGACGCGGGGCCTGGACGTAGGCGGCGCGGAGCCGGGCGACGCCGCGGAGCGACGCCATGGCGTCGAGCGCGGCCTCCTCGGTGAGCCCGGTGGAAAGGACGAGGGCGGCGAAGGCGGCTTCGGGGTCGATGTCGGCGCCCTGGGCGATGACGAGCTCGTTGAAGAGTTCGCGTCCGGTCTCGGGTCCGCCGACGTATCCGCTGCGCCGGGCCTCGGTCTCGAGCATGATCCAGTGGTCGGGGTCGGAGATCCCGAGCTGGGTCATGAGTGGGCCGAGGAGGCTCTCGAGGAAGCGGACGTCGCGGTTGGCGTCGAAGCGCATCTCGCCGGTGATCTCGCCGCCGTCGAAGGTGGCGACGACGCGGTTGGCGCCGCCGGTCCCCCACTGCTGGACGGCCTGCGGGAGCAGGAAGACGACCATGAGGAGGGAGCCGCCGACGGCGAGGATCCACTTGTTGTACTTGCGCAGGAACTTGAGCATGGGGCGGACCTCCGGCGCCGGCGGAAGCGGGACCGCCTCCGCCCGTGACGCCGCGACGCGTCCCCCGGCCGCCCGCGCGCCGGGGGCGTCGCGTGGCTTAGCGGTAGAACTCGACGATCAGGTTGGTGTTGACGTCGAACGGGATCTGGTCGCTCGTGGGCAGACCGACGATCTGCGCCGAGAGCTCCGAGGGGTTGACGTCGACCCAGCCGGGGACGACGTGCCCGGCGAGGCTTTCCATGTTGTCGCGGATGTACTTCTGCGACTTGTCCTTGATGGTGACCTTGTCGCCGACGTCGATCGAGTAGGAGGGGCGGTCGGTCTTGCGGCCGTTGACGAGCACGTGGCCGTGCGCGACGATCTGGCGGGCCTGCCAGATGGTGCGGGCGAAGCCGGCGCGGCGGACGACGTTGTCGAGGCGGCGCTCGAGGATCTGGAGGAGCAGCTCGCCCGAGTTGCCCTTGCGGCGCTTGGCCTCGTCGACCGTTCGGCGGAACTGCTTCTCGGTGACGTGGTAGTGGTAGCGGAGCTTCTGCTTCTCGTTGAGGCGGATGCCGTAGTCGCGGAGTCGGCGACCGCGGTAGCCGTGCATGCCCGGGGGCGTGAGCTGCCGCTTGGAGGTGTGCTTGGGGGTGTCGGCGATGGGGACGCCGACCTTGCGGGGGAGCTTGACCTTCGGTCCGAGGTAACGCGCCATGGGTGTCTCCGTCTGCGCCTGACCCGCGGGAGGCGGGCAAGCGGTGCGACGCGGCGTGCGTGCGATCCGGCGTGAGTGGTCCGCGACTGCGGCTCAGGCCTCGGGCGCGACCGGCGCCCGGTGGATCCGGGTGAGCCGCGTATTGAACCGCAGAGGGCGGCGAGCGTCAACCGGCGCGGCGCCCGCGTTGCCCGGCGCGCGCTTCGCCGCTAGCGTTCGCGGCGGCCCGATTCCCGGGCGGCGGCGGTCAATCCCGGACGGCGGAGGTCCTCGTGCCACGAAGCGTGCGGCTGCGTGTTCTGGATGCTCGCGGCGGCGCCTCGCGGACCGGTCGCCCCGACGAACCTCGTGAGAAGTGCGCGGTGTTCGGGGTCTGGGGGGCGCCGGACTCGGTGGCCCTGACCTATTACGGGCTTTTCGCCCAGCAGCACCGGGGGCAGGAGTCGGCGGGGATCGCGGCGAGCGACGGGACGGTCATTCGCGGGCGGGCGGGGGCGGGGCTCGTGCCCGAGGTCTTCAGCGCCCGGACGCTGCGGGACCTGACGGAGTCGGCCGCGGGGCCCGAGGGGCGCCCGCTCGGGGCGATCGGGCACACGCGGTACTCGACCTACGGGGCCAAGGACGCAAACTTCCAGCCGATCATCCAGCAGTACTCGGGCGGGCACGTGGCCGTGTCCCACAACGGAAACCTCGTCAACGCGGGGGTGATCCGCGATCTCTACGAGCAGGCGGGGCACATCTTCCACACGACGAGCGACTCGGAGGTGGTGCTGCACCTGCTCGCCTCGCCCGAGGCGCAGCGGACGACCGATCCGCTCGCGACGGCGTTGCGGCGGCTCGAGGGGGCGTTCTCCTTCGTCATGCTCTTCCCGGACCGGATCGAGGCCGCCCGCGACCCGTGGGGGTGGCGCCCGCTCTGCCTGGGGGAGACCGACGACGGCTTCCCGGTGGTCGCGAGCGAGACGGTGGCGCTCGACGCCATCGGCGCCAAGCGGCTCCGCTCGGTCGAGCCGGGGGAGATCGTGACGCTCTCGGACCAGGGCGTCAGCTCGCGGCGCTTCGCGGAGCCGGCGCCGAGGCGGGCGCACTGCGTCTTCGAGCACGTGTACTTCGCGAACCCGGCGAGCCGCGTGTTCGGGCAGACGGTGCAGGTGGTGCGCGAGCGGCTCGGCGAGAAGCTCGCCGAAGAGGCGCCCGTCGACGCGGACTGGGTCATGCCCATGCCCGACTCGGGGCGCAGCGCCGCCAACGGGTACGCCCGGGCGAGCGGCATCCCCTATCGCGAGGGCATCGTGCCCAACCGCTACGTGGGGCGGACGTTCATCAAGCCCTCGCAGGAGGAGCGCCAGCGGGCCGTGTCGCTCAAGCTCTCGGTCGTCGACGAGATCGTCGCGGGCAAGCGGCTGATCGTGGTCGACGACTCGATCGTTCGCGGCACGACGACGCGCACGAAGATGCAGCAGCTCTACAAGGGCGGGGCGAAGGAGGTTCACCTGCGGATCAGCTGCCCGCCGATCCGCCACCCGTGCTACTTCGGGGTCGACTTCGCCCGGCGCGAGGAGCTGGTGGCCCACGAGCGCACGGTTGAGGAGATGCGTCGGTTCCTTGGCGTCGATTCGCTGCACTTCCTGACGCTCGACGGCCTGCTCGACGCGGCGCAGAGCGAGTCGGCGCCGCGGGAGCACTACTGCACGGCGTGCTACTCGGGCGACTACCGCATCGACATCGAGAACCCCACGGCGAGCGGCGTGCTGACGGACCGGCAGATGTCGATCTTCGCTCAGGAATAGAGCGCCGGCGCCTCGAAGGCGCCCTCGTGCTCCAGCAGCCGCCGCTTCGTCTCCACGCCGCCGCCGAAGCCGGTGAGCTTGCCGCTCGAGCCCATCACGCGGTGGCACGGCGTGATGATCGGGAGCGGGTTCGCGCCGCACGCGGCGCCGACGGCGCGGCCGTACGTGCTCTTTTCGTGGCCCATGCGCTGCGCAAGCTCGCCGTAGGTCAGCGTCCGGCCGAAGGGGATCGCCCGCATCGCCGCCCACGCCTCGCGCTGGAACGCGGTTCCACGCTCGTCGATCGGCAGGCCGTCGAAGGCCGAGCCGTCGCCGGCGAAGTACTGCTCGAAGCGCTCGCGGAGCGCGTGCGGGTCCGCGGCGCCCTCGCCCCTCGCGTGAAAGACGATGCGATGGATGCGGGCGTCGTCGAACTCGGCGCGGAGCGGACCGATCGGCGTCTCGATCGTCAGCGTCATCATGACCTCTCCTTCGCAGGAATCGGATCGGGCGCTCCGATCGCGTCCCGGCCCCACGGGATGTCGAACCGCTCTCGCGTCGTGCAGTAGCCGAGCCCCGCCATGCGACCGATCGCGGCGAGCTTCCCCGGGTTGATCCGTTTGCCGTCGTCGATGACGTCGTCGGCGGCGTACACGCTCACGACGCGCCCGATCACGACGTTGCCGCCCGCGGGCGCTCCCGGGTTCAGGCGGACGATCTGGTGCGTCCTGCACTCGAAGGCGACGGGCGCGCCGGCCACCCGCGCGGGCCTCACGACCGCGCTCGGCGCGGGATCGAGCCGCGCGAGGTCCCACTCGCTCTCGCCGGAGGGCAGGGCCTCGGCCGTGATCGCCATCTGCTGCGCGTGGCCTTCGCTGACGATGCTGACGGTGAACTCGCCCGTGCCGCGTTCGAGATCGACGTTGCGGAGGGTGTCCTTCTCGCTCCCGTCGGCGTTGTTGGCCGGGCAGAAGAGCAGCGTCATCGGGTCGCTCCCGACGCCGTTGAAGAAGGAGAACGGCGCGAGGTTGGGCTGGCCCGCCCTCGAGAGCGACGACACCCACGCGATGGGCCTCGGCACGATGGCGCCGATGAGGAGCTTGTAGCGCTCGACGACTTCCAGCTTCGCGGGGTCGAGGTTCATCGGTCGGCCTGCTCGAGGCGCTGGGCGAACGTGACCTTCAGGCCGCCCGGCGCGTGGACGCCGAACTCCCGCATGCCGTAGAAGGTCTCGCGCTCGGGCATGAAGACGTCGCAGCCGGCGGCCTTGCTCATGATCCCGTCGAGGTCGTCGACCTCGATGAAGAGGGCCACGCCGCTCTTGTCGAGGGACTCCTCGAGGACGCCCGGCGTGTCGGTCTCGATGCTCCCGCGACTCTGGAGCATGATCGTGGCGCCGCCCGCGTCGAGCATGACGAAGCCGAGCGGCTGGCCCGCGGGGTCCTTCGACGGATCCTCGGGCAGCTCGACGAGCGTGGCGAAACCGAAGCGGTCGCGCCAGAACGTGAGGGCGTCCGTGAGGTCGTCGTCGATGAGCAGCGGAACGATGCGTGTCATGGGGAAGGGTCCGCGGAGGGTGGAGCCGTATGCTACCGCCATGACGACCACCTCCGCGCTGCCTGTTCGGTCCTCGGATGTCCGCGCCGCGGCCGCGCGCCTGGCGGGCGTGGCCCACCGCACGCCGATCATGACGAGCCGCACCGTCGACGAGCGCGCGGGTTGCCGCGTCCTCCTCAAGTGCGAGAACTTCCAGCGCGTCGGCGCCTTCAAGTTCCGCGGCGGGTACAACGCGGTGTCGTCGCTCACCGATCAGGAGAAGGCGGCCGGCGTGGCGACGTTCAGCTCGGGGAATCATGCGCAGGCGATCGCGCTGGCGTCGAAGCTCTGCGGCGTGCGCGCGACGATCGTGATGCCGCACGATGCGCCTCGGGTGAAGATCGAGGCGGTGCGCGGCTACGGCGCCGAGATCGTCGAGTATCACCGCTCCGAGGAGGACCGCGAGGTCCTCGCGAAACAGATCGCTGACGAGCGCGGCGCCACGATCATCCCGCCCTTTGACCACGAGAAGGTGATCGCGGGGCAGGGCACGTGCGGGCTCGAGCTCTTCGAGGACGCGGGCGAGCTGGACTGGCTCTTCGTGTGCGTGGGCGGGGGCGGGCTCATCAGCGGGTGCGCGCTCGCCGCGACCGAGCTGTCGCCCAGGTGCAGGGTCGTGGGCGTTGAGCCCGCGGCGGGCGACGACGGCTGCCGGAGCTTCCGCGCGGGCGAGCGCGTGCGCATCGACACGCCCCGGACGATCTGCGACGGCGCGTCGACCAACTTCGTCGGCGAGCGGAACTTCGCGATCATGAAGGCGCTCGTGCACGACATGGTGAGCGTGCCCGACGACGGGGTGATTCGAGCGATGAGGCTCGTGTGGGAGCGCATGAAGCTCGTGGTCGAGCCGACGGGGGCGCTGGCGCTCGCGGGGCTGCTCGAGGGCGGCGTGGCCGGGATCAAGCCGGACGACCGGGTGGGCGTGACGATCTCGGGCGGGAACGTCGACGTGGTTCGCGCGGCGGAGCTGCTCGCGCAGGCCGGCTGACTAGCGCGCGACCAGCCACACGGCGATGGGCAGCGGGCTGCACGCGACGGAGGCGGCGGCCCATGTCCAGCGGCGTCGGCCGCAGAACCGGATTCGCTCGATCCGGCACGTGCGCCACCCGACGAGCTGGCCGCTCGCGACCGTGAAGAGCGCGTAGCCGCCGAGCCAGAGGGCGGGGTCGAGCGGGTTCTGCTGGCGCGCGACCATCCACGCGGCGAGCGCCCACGCGATGGCGCCGATCGCGTTGATCGCGAGCAGGTTCACGACGTTGAGCAGGATCCCGAAGAAGCGGTTCTCAAGGAAGATGTCCTGCGAGATCATCGCGGGCCAGTGATCGGCCCACCCGGCGAGATCGCGTCCGCACTCGGGGCAGCGGCACTCGCGGGCGCCGGCGAGGTCGTAGCCGCAGTCGGGGCAGGGGATCGTCACCGCCGGCCTCCGAGCGCTCGTCAGGGCGCGCCGACCCACGCGGCGGCGAGCGTCAGGAGCACGCCGAACCAGGCGACGTCCGCCACGACCGCCGCCACGCTCCAGATGAGCATCGAGGCGACGCGGCTCCGCGCGGTGGTTCGCGCGCGGGTGAACTGGGCCGTCACGATCCAGTGCACGAGCGCGAGCGCGGCGATGGGCGCCCACGACGGGAGCTCGGGCATGGCGCGGGCGATGGCGACCGCCGCGCCGCCAACGAACGGTCCGAGGAAAATCGCGACGAAGACGATCCCGCCGCCCTTCTTTTCTTCGCGCGCCGCGTCGTTCATGCCGCCCCCGCCTTCTCGTGTCGGAGCTGGCCGCAGGCGGCGCTGATGTCTCGCCCTCGGCTCGCCCGGATGTGCACGTTCACCCCGCTCTCGCGGAGGACCTCCTGAAACCGCCGCACGGCCGCGCCCTCCGGGCGCTTGAAGGGCAGCCCCTCCACCTCGTTGTAGCGCAGCAGGTTGACGTTGGCGCGGAGCCGCTTCGTGATCTTCGCGAGCTGGCGCGCCTGCTCGGGCGAGTCGTTGACGCCGCCCATGAGCGTGTACTCGAGCGTGATCTCGCGGCCCGTCTTCTGGAACCACACGTCGCACGCGGCCGTCAGCTCGGCGATGGTCGTGTAGCTGCTCCACGGGATGAGCTCGCGGCGCAGCTCGTCGGTCGGGGCGTGGAGCGAGAGCGCGAGCGTGACGGGCGTGTCGATCTCGCGGGCGAGCTTCTCGATGGCCTTCGGCAGACCGACCGTGCTGACCGTGATCTTCCTGCCGGAGACGCCGAGGCCCCACGGCGCGCTGAGGACGTTGATCGCGTGCTTGACCGCCGCGAAGTTCGCGAGCGGCTCGCCCATGCCCATGAAGACGACGTTGGTGATCCGGCCGACGCCGGGCAGGTTCGCGAGTCGCCAGACCTGCTCGACGATGCGCCCGCCCGAGAGGTTGCCGTCGAGCCCGCCGAGGCCCGAGGCGCAGAAGCGGCAGCCGACGGGGCACCCGACCTGCGAGCTGATGCACGCGGTGCGCCGTTCGCGACCGACCTCGCTCGTCGCCGGGATCATGACGCACTCGGTCTGGCGCGACGCGTCGCCGGTCTGGCCGAGGATCGGGAGCGACGGTCGCTCGCGCCGGCCATCGGCGCCGTACTCGTTCCACTCGATGAGCAGCTTTCGCACGCCGTCGCTCGCCTCCTGCGCGGCGACGGTCTCGCCCGATTCAAAGACCATCTCGCGGGCGAGCGTGTCGCGGTCCCTCGCCGAGAGGTTGCTCATCTGCGCCGGGTCGATCACGTTCTTGTCGTAGACCCACTCGAGGATCTGCCTGGCGCGGAAGGTCGGCATGGCGCGCCCGGCGCCCCACTCGGCGAGCGAGTCCGGCGTGAACTGGAACAGATGGCGCGTCGGCGGCTTCATCAGGTTTCGCCGATCGTCAGGGGCGTGGCGCCGTAGCGCTCGCGCGTGATCTCGGGCGGCTCGATGCGGACGCGGCGCTCGGCCGGGTCGATGCCGCCGGCGCGCATCATCTTCTTGAGCGTGCCGGGGATGTCGAACTCCACGCGCTCCTCGGTGATGGTGCGCAGCTCGATCTCGGCGCCGAAGCGCTCGACCACCCACCTGCACACCTGGGCGACGAGGTCCTCGGGGGCGCTCGCGCCCGCGGTGACGAGGGCGTTCTCGACGTTCTCGAACCACGCGGGGTCGATGTCCGACTCGTCGTCGATCAGGCACGCCGTGCAGCCGGACGCCTGGGCGATCTCGACGAGGCGGTTGGAGTTGGACGAGTGGCGCGACCCGATGACGAGGACGAGCTGGCACTCGGGCGCCAGCTCGCGCACGGCGTGCTGGCGGTTGGTCGTGGCGTAGCAGATGTCGTCCCTGGGCGGCGCCTTGAGGTTCGGGAAGCGCTTCTTGAGTTCGCCGATGATGCGCTCGGCGTCGTCGACCGAGAGCGTGGTCTGCGTGAGGTACGCGACCTTGTCCGGGTCGCTCACCTCGACGGTCCACGCCTCCTCGGGCGTCTCGACGACGGTGATGGCGGCGGGCGCCTCGCCCGAGGTGCCGATCACCTCCTGGTGGTTGCGGTGCCCGACGAGGAGGATCTGGTAGCCCTGGGCGGCGTAGCGGATCGCCTCCATGTGCACCTTGGTGACGAGGGGGCAGGTGGCGTCGATGGCCGTGAGTCGGCGCTCGGCGGCCGCCCTTCGCACCGCCGGGGAGACGCCGTGGGCGCTGAAGACGACGATGCGGCCCTCGGGGACGTCGGCGACGTCCTCGACGAAGGTGACGCCGCGGCGCTCAAAGTCGCGCACGACATGCGTGTTGTGGACGATGTCGTGGTAGACGTAGACGTCCTCGTCCGGGCAGAGGTCGAGGACCTGGTCGACGACGTCGATGGCCATGCGCACGCCGGCGCAGAACCCCCTCGGATTGACGAGAAGGAGCTTCATCGCGGGGATCGTAGCCGGCTCGCGAGCGGCCGACGGCGGGCGCCCTAGCCCTTGGCGGGCGTGGCGACGGCGGCCTTCTCGGCGATCTCGACGACGGCGTCGAAGCCGGCGGGATCGTGGATCGCCATCTCCGAGAGCATCTTGCGGTTGAGCAGGACGCCGGCCATCTTGCAGCCGTTCATGAAGCGGCTGTATCGCGTGCCTCGCATGCGGCAGGCGGCGGTGATGCGGGTGATCCAGAGGCGGCGCATGTCGCGCTTGCGGTTGCGACGGTCGCGGTAGGCGTACTTGCCCGCGCGGATACGGGCGACCTTGGCCTGCTGGAAGTGACGGCTCTTGGTTCCGTAGTAGCCGCGGGCCTCGCGGAGGACGCGCTTGTGGGCGCGCTTGCGGGCGGAACCTTTGCGAACGCGTGGCATGGGACGCTCTCCTTGCCTGGGACGGGGGCCGGCTCAGCCGACGCTTGGGGCCCGGACCAGCGGGGTGCTTCTGGATCTTACGCGGAGGCCTGCGCCTCGCGGGCGGCGCGGCGCTGCGCGGGTGACGGGCTGCGCTTGATGGAGCTCAGGGGCTGGTCGCGGCCGCGGAGGCGGCGGTGCAGCAGCTTGCTGAAGCGCTTGGCCTCGGGGCTCGACGCGGTCTTGAGCTTGCGCAGACGCATGAGCGTCTTGGGCGACTTGCGCGACTTGAGGTGGCTCGAGGCGCAGGTCTTGTACTTGACCTTGCCGGTCTTGGAGACCCTCACCCGCTTGAGCAGCCCCTTGTGGACCTTGTTCTTCGGCATCGTCGCACGCTCCTGTCAGACCTCGCCCGCCGCCGGGCGGAAGCGAGCCGAGGAGTGTAGTCAGAGGGAACCGACGCGCCAAGCGGCTCGGGCCCCCGGACCCGGCAAGGTTCGGGGTCGGCTTACGGGCCGACGAAGGCGTCGTCCGTGCGGCTCGGGAGCTCGACCCCGCGGAGGCGGAGGCCGTCGATCCCCCGCAGCTCCTCGGGGAGCCAGAGGTTGTCGCCCGAGGGGGTCTCGGGGCGGGTGAGCCAGGCCGTGGAGCCGTCGGAGAAGAGGGCGTGCTGGCCGGCGCCGTCGTGGTTGTGGGACCGCTCCTCGGCGTAGACGCGCTCCCCGCGACGGGCGCGGACGACGACGGGAGACTTGTCGGTCAGGAGCACGACCCGCCCGAGGTCGTGGAGCTTCGGGCGGAGGCGGCCGCCGAAGAGCTGGTAGCTGTAGGAGACCTCCTCGTGGGTCGCCCAGTCCTGCGCGTGGGGCGTGCGTCGCTCGACCGGGGCGTGGTGGTTGCCCGGGCAGGCGAGGTCCGCGACCGAGGCGTACTCGCCCGCGACGAGCTGGTAGAGGTTCGCGGAGTGGGAGCGCTCGGGGGCGCCGACGTTCCACCACGTGGCGAGGCCGGGCGCCGCGCCCAAGAGCGACGCCTGGTGGAAGGGGAGCGTGCCGGCGCGGTCGGAGGCGTGAAGGCCGAACCCGACGCCCGCGTTGTGGAGGTTCCGCTCGCACATGCGCTGCTCGGCGGCGGCGCGGACGCCCCCGACGACGGGCCAGAAGACGGCGACGCCGATGAGCACCATCGCCGCGATGGAGACCAGGTCCGCGAGGCGGAAGCCGCGGGAGCGCGGGGCGATCTCGGCGGCGCCGACCGCGTCCATGGCGGCGCGGCGCTTCTCGTGCATCGCGATGAGGTCCATCGTGCGGTCGGCGAGGTCGGCGGCGTCGGCCGCGGAGACCGACTCGACGCGCAGCTCTCCGAGGAGGCGCACGGCGTGGCGAGCCCGCCGGCGGTGAGGCTCGGGAGCCGTGTCGGCGTTCCAGCCCGTCTCGGCGAGGTGGTCGATCGCGGCGCGGTCAGCTTCGCACAGACCAAGGGCGCCCGCGGCGGCGAGCCGATTCATCGTGCGGTCGGTGAGGTCCGCGGAGGACGCGTCGGAGTCGAGGTAGCCGAGAAGGCGCCCCACGGCTTCGGCCCGAACCCGGAGCTCGGGCGCGACGAGCGAGGGGTCGAGGCCCGCCTCCATCAGGGCGTCGAGGGCGGTCTGATCCGCGGGCGAAAGGCGGGGCGGGCGCGGGGGGGCGCTCCTGAGGGAGCCCCCCCCCCGCGGGCCCCGGCGGCCCGCCCGGGGCGGGGGGAGGGGGGGGCCCCGGGGGGGGGG
>Ga0081527_100602_pt1 | contig 14434 bp, 14 predicted proteins | sample HotLakmasection5_FD_70992 | JGI IMG/M metagenome (GOLD analysis project Ga0081527, IMG submission 70992) | Hypersaline microbial mat communities from Hot Lake, Washington, USA - Section #5 (SPADES assembly) (version 2) | ecosystem: Environmental > Aquatic > Non-marine Saline and Alkaline >... | reverse complement strand
GTTCATCAGATGCTGTTCTGAAAAATATTTCCTTTTGGCCTTCAAGCCCCAGTTTAAGCTCAGGATAGGCTCCTTTTTTCAGCACCTCTTCGTATACAGCGAGTATCAGGGGTTGAGCCTGTGTATCTGATGATATAATAACCAGATCGCCTTTTTTAACGTCTGTTGAGTACTCTACCAGTATTTTTGCGTATTTTTTCCATATATTCATAAATTGTTTTTCTCCTCAAAAATTTGATTTTTTATTTACATTTTTAGATTTTTAGTTGACAAATAGATAAAAAAAATTGACAAATAGTTGACAATTTTTGACAAAAGTTGATTTTTCAGGGCAATGTTCTTTGTTTTGTAACTTATAATTTTATTTAACATCAATTTGTCCTGAAAATAAATTTCCGGATGGCTAATGTTAATGTTCGTTGTAATTTTACTATCAAATTTTAACCGGATATTACAAAAAGTTACAGTTTCCATTTTACACTAAATTCAGATAACAATTAATTTTTTTGCGGAATTTGTATTCATAATTGGGTAAAATATAGGTAATGAAAACTTATGAATATTAACTTTGGACATGCGCCAGCTTTTTGCTCTTAGCGTAAGCAGAGAACGTTTTTTAGGAAGATCCGGCTTTTCCCGGCTTAAGCGGGAGTATAACCTCATTCATGCCCGGCTTAAGCGGGAGCATGGTCTCATTCATGCCGGTTTTCCTAAAAATAAACTCATTTCACTATAATTGGTATGCTCATTGTAAATTTAAAGGTTATAATTATCTTGAATAGACTTATTATAGTCTTAGAGGAGCTCTGAAAAGTTTATTACAAACCCTCAAATGTTATTCAGGGAAGGGAAGCGCAGTGGAGCGACATGGGAATCTGTGTAACATTAAATATAAACTTAAAATGGCTATATAGATTGCCATATCGGGCTTTCAGCCCTCCTCGCAATAACACTGTAAAAATTATTAATAACTTTTCAGACTACCTCTTAGACAAATAAAAAATCAACTTTTTTTAACTCTATTAAACAAATTATGAAAAAAAATCAAGAAAATTTAATAGGAATATGGGGCTACCCTGACCCTGACATACTGGCGGAAATCTGTAAAAAATATCCGAAAAGCAAAGTTATTGACCTGGATATCAACTATAACCTGCAGGAATCAGGCGTTCTGCCTGATGCTTACTGCCGAATTATGCGGAACATCATTGATAATTCAGTAGCTTTGAGAGAAAAACTTAATATAATTGTGGCTTCAGTAGGTCGGGAAAAGTGCGACTCCGGTTGGTTTGCGGCAAATATCCTTAAAGATATGGGATTTAATGTCATTGAGACCCGATACGAAGAATATGGCAGCAAAATCCTTGACACACCTATCTCTCAGAGCAATCTACCTTTAAAAAACAAGATTAACATAATTATGGATAATATCATTAAAAAACAGGAATTAGAGTTAATTCGGACTAATCCACAGTTCGGGTTCTGGGGAGTGCCGCCGAATGATCTGGATTTTCTGGAAATTTTTCCTGATAATACTCATGTTTACGGCTGGACAAGATGCGTAGAAGCAGGCAGACCCGCTGATATAGAGCTGGAAATGTATGTTGATAAAAATGTACCAACAGTCTTTTTTGCTCAGACATTTTGCGCTAAAATGCAGTTAGCGAAATATCTGGCGGAAAAACACAATGGCCTTTATGTAGATGTTGATGACATGGCATCCAACTCCGTGAAAGCAAAGATTGAAGCATTTATTAAACTGAGATAGGAATTATGACCAAGTTATACGCAGACGCAGGAACAACCTGGAGCAAGGTTCTCGAAATTTACAGCGATAAACACGAGCTGGAACAGAGCGCTTTGCTGAAAATAGACAAACTGCTTGATTATGAAATCTCTGAAAACGGAAACCAATACTCTGACAGGGCGGGAATTTCCTATAAGGGCAGGACTTTTCTGCTGCCTACCAGGATTTTTTCTGCGACCGATATAATGCTTGACGGGGCAACCGGACATATGGTCAAGCAAAAGATAATCCCCGGCGGGAAATACCAGAATGAAATTGTTTCCCTTGCATACGGGGCACAAAAAACAGTTAAAGGCCTTAATAATGCTACAGTTATTGATATAGGAAGCAGGGATGTTAAATGGATAAATTTTGAGAACGGCAGGTACAAAGACCTTGACTGGAACGGAAATTGCGGCAGCGCAACCGGCGCTACCGTTGAAATGCTTTGTAAGTACTACAACCTTAACCCCCAAGAGCTTGTCCCGCAGGAAGAGAAAATTCCTGTTACCTGCGGTGTTTTTGCTATGGAAAAAATTATGGACAATATAGTTTCTGATGTATCAACAGAAGTAGCTGTGGCAAGATATATTCATGGAATCGCATATAACGCCTGGGTTTTTGCAAAAAAACCGGAGAAAGTTTATCTTTCCGGCGGGTTTTGCCTGAACAACTGCTTTATAGAATCCCTGAAATATTACTGTGAAGTAATCCCCCTTGGTCGTTTTGTATTGATAGAGGGGTTATACTAAAAAATTCCCACCATATTTTTCAAGGAATATAAAAAGTTATAAACTTCCGTATCCTTGCAAAGTATAGCTTTATCAGGATCACCGGTGGACATCAGGATACCGTTTTTATCTTCTTTAAGTATCATTCCCGGCTTGTTAACAGGCTTATTCAGCTTTACAACCCGGGTGGATTTAATAATCAAAAAACTGTTTTTATAAGGGATATAACACTGTACCCAGGGATATAAGCCCCGGATATGGTTGTGAATTTCTACAGCTGGCCTGTCCCATTTTATAACAGCATCATCTTCGTTTAAGGCAGAAAAGTAACTGGCCTCTGCTTCTTCCTGCTTTACCGGGATCAAATCCCCCTTTTCCAGGCGGGAAAGCAGGATTTTAAGCGTTTCCTTTACCTTGTACGCACATTTATTTTTTAGGGTTTCGCCTGTATCAATCTCAGATATAGGTACTTCCGCCTGAAGAAGAATATCTCCCGCATCTATTTGCTCGTTCATAAGATGAAAAGTAATCCCTGTTTTGGTTTCACCGGCTCTTATGACAGAAGCATAGGGGTTGCTCCCCCTGTGTTTTGGGAGCAAAGAGGGGTGGCAGTTGATAAAGGCGACTTTGGGCAGGTCGATGATTTCTTTTTTAAGAATTTCACCCCAGGAACCCACGATTATCACATCGGGCCTGAGCTTTTTTATTTCCCTTATAAACTCTTTACTGTTTGCTCTTCGGGCTTTTATTTCCCTGAAATTATGTGTCCTTATCATAGAAAGGATGGGATCAGGCACAAAAGTGTCCTTTAGAAAAGAGTATAGTTTATTTTCTTCTTTTCTTTTCCACCGCATAACCCCCACAAGTTTGTGGTTTGTTTGCATCATTCCCAGAATAAGGGATTGTGCGATTTTACCATAACCGATAACTACTACCTTTAGCATTTTTTACGATTCACTTTGCTTTGTTTCCTGATGATATGCCCAGGCTGAATGGTTGTGAATACTCTCAAAGGCCTCACAGTCGACTTCAAACCAGGTTATTTCATCTATTTCCCTTATTTTTGTAATAACATCCCTTAAAATATCTTCAACAAACTTAGGATTATTATAAGCCAGCTCTGTTACGTATTTTTCGTCTTCCCTTTTTAAAAGGGGGAAAATCGGGCTGCTCCCGCATTTTTCGATAATTTCTATCAAATCTTCTATCCAGACTATCTTATCCAGATTATAACTAATATTTAATTTAACCAGAGTACGCTGGTTATGTGCACCGTAATCGGAAATTTCTTTACTGCAAGGGCATAAGGTGGTTACAGGAACATCTACGCCCAGAATAAAACTATACTTTCCGTTTTCCAGAACACCTTCAAAGAAGCAATTATACCCCATGGGACTCTTTAACCCGCTGACAGGGGCTTTTTTGTCAATAAAATATTTAAACTCAAATCTGAGCCTTGCACTTTCTGCGCTGAGTTTTTGTTTTATGGTTTCCAGACAACCCTGTATATCAACTCCGAGAAGATTTTTTTGTCCCCATTCACCAAGAATTTCTATAAACCTGGACATATGAGTACCCCGAAATTCCTTGGGAAGCGCAACGCTCATAGTTGCTTTTGCACTCACAACCTGATCATCGCTGCCTTTTCTCTGGATTACAAGAGGAACTTCAACGTTCTTTACACCTACATACTGGATATCAATTCCTCTCTCATCAGGCAGGTTCTGGATATCTTTAAGTTCAAATCTGGCCATTTATAGATAGTTTTAAATTTATTCTTCGATATTAGCTTCTTTGGCAGCTTCTTCGTTTGTGAGCTGGTCAAATTCTTTTTGTAATTCATTAAGCTCATCCTGTGATAATGCCTTTAGAAGTTTTCTTGCAGCTGCTTTCTGTATATGAAGAGGAGCTACTCTTAGTAATTCTATAGCCCTGATCATTAAAGGATCGCTGTCATACCATCTGTTGCCTTTACCTTCATATTTTTTAACGGTCTGATAAACTTTTTCGATGATATCAGAAGCAACAACTTCCTGAAGTTTAAGCATAAATTCAGCGGCATGTCCTTTAGTGTCATCTGTGGACATCTGAAGCAGCTCTATAGCTTCACTGACTGTTGGGTCTTTATCATACCACCTGCGATATTGTTCCATTTACATCCCTTTCAGTATAATTTTTACTTAGTAAAAAAGTATTTTTATTATATCGCTCTTTTTTAAATATATCCACCTTACCGGGTAATTTCCCTGTAATATATTTTACCATCTTAAATCAGTGGTTCTAAAATAAAAAATTTTATTAATTATTAACTATATTTTTACAGTAATTTAAATCAAGCCAGCTCACAATAAACAGCACTTGCATCATCACTAACCTTAAGTCGGGGAAACTTTTTTGCTTCGTAATCAGATTTTTCAATTTTTCTGAGTTCTTCGTAGACAGGAATCAGCCCCTCTTTTTTTATTTTATGGAATAGTGCGGCTTTATCATACAGGTTGTATGTATCTGTAATCGCTGAAAATCCGTCTGTCATTAATAAAATTTCAGTATTATTATTTAATTTCACTGAGCCCCTTAATGAATTTTCTACAGCGTTATTATCAAATTCTAATGTCCAGTAGCCATTTTTAGAATTTTTTTTCATCCTGTTTTCAATTAACAAATTTTTGGCTTTCTTTCTTGCCTGCTTGAAAGTTAAGTTTTCTTCATTAATTTTTTGGGTTATATAGTCAATAACTTTTTTATCAAGTTTATCCAATTTATTGTCTTTTAGACTGATTATATCTTCATTTTGTTTTATTAGTAAAGTACAATCGCCCAATATGAAATAATTTAAGGTATTATTATCCAGCTTTATTATAGCAATAGAACTTGAAGGCTTATTTAAATCATTTATTTTTGCAGTATTTGAATATTTGTAAAATTTTTCTTTAATATCAGAAATACCCTGATCTATAATTGAGCTCAAGCTTTGAATTGTTTTAGAATTAGAAACTTTGAGAATATACTCATTCCAATTATCTACAAACCAAATAACTTCGCTTTTATCAGACAAAATTTTATCAGAACCCAAGCCGCTTGCACCGTCTAATACCCAACAAAAGTTTTCTGCACATGCAGCCCGATCTTCATTGGCCCCTTCGCCGGGCTTTGATATTATTTCTTGTTTAATTATTTTCATAATCGAAATTATTTCAAAGTTATTTAACTAAAAATTAAAAATATTTATTGCTGTATATAAAATTAAAAATCCTACTATTAAAACAGGAATAGTTTTCAAAAAATATTTTATGCCAAATAGCATCGGGCTTAAACAACTAAAAACTATTAATAATAAACCGCACAACGAATTAATAAGAAGAAAAGCTTCCTTAAAAGGCTGATTACTTGCAATTTCTATTGAGCCTATAATCAAACTCAGTAAAGCAGCAAAAAAAGCAAGTAATTCAATATTTTTGATTTTAGAAGTTTCAAGCTGATGGTTGGTATCTTTTAAATTTGTTTCAAATCTTTTTAGCTTATTTTCTATTTCTTCAATATGTTCATTAGAAATAACGGATAAAAGATGTTTCTGATAGTCATTAATTCTTAATGAATAATCAGGCACTGAAGACTGTTCTTTATCAATTGCTTTTTTTATATAGTATTTTGCCTCTTTAAAATTTTTTCCTATAGCTAATAACCTGCCCTGTGTTGCATAAAACTTTGGATAATCCGGGGCCAGCTCAATAGCTTTTTTTATATATTTACAGGCTTTATCAAGAAAATGTTTATCTTCCTGGTGGTTTAAATAATCATTTTCAAAACCTTCTGCTATTATTACCGTATAACAATGCAGAAAACCACAGTTTTGAGGCGCACACTCAATAGCTTCCTCTGATAATTTTATGGCAAGTATTGTCTCTTCCCTGCCATCTAAAACTTCTGTTAAATACATTGCTTCCAGATGAGCGACTGATTTATAATTTTTAAATTCATTTTTGAATTTGTCTATTAGCTCACTGTATTTGCCATAATCCTTATTTCTTCTGTGCTTTGTACAAAGATAGAAAAATATTGCGTATCTTATACTGATGTCCAGATTTTTTTTATCGATTTGTTCTTCTAAGTCTGTTAAAGGAATATCAAAATTATTAACTATATTTTTAACAAGTTCCGTTTCATAACTTCTTTCACAATCGTTATGATTATTTTTTACAAATTCTTCAACAGCTTTATAAAATTCACTGTTTGAATCAATATTAACTTGAATAGATTTCAATTTTATAATTCCTTAAAATTAGTAAACTTATTTTGAATTAGATTTATAAAAAGTAATAATATCTAATCATAAACTAACAAAAGCATTACAGCAAATTAGAAAAACTTTCTTTGCAATAAAGTCATTATTTTTAATAAAGTAAAATTCATAAATTCCGATAATATACATGTGAAATCGTTAATGTACGTCAGTATTTTTAAGGAGTTAAAAATGGTAGATGCTCGAATTCTTTATCAGGACCTGGACCCGGAATTAAAAGGATATGGCGAGATGTGGGATTTTCTTAAAAAAGAATTATCCTCCCCTGACAGCGAGAGCAAAACATGTTATTGTAGTTGCGAAAATACACAGATGAACAGTTATGAACTCGATCCTGAGTTAAAAGATGATATCGAATCAGTAAAAGGAGCTGCTGAAGGTTTCGGTCCGTCAGGTGAATACGGAAAATCCTCATCTTAAGAGCTTTTATACCTGGTTATAATTTTCAAAGGGCTGGAGCGAATTGTTCGCTCCAGCCCTTTAAGTTGTTGTTGTTTTCATGTTATTTATAAATTATCGGAATAAACGGAGAAAGAGAAAATGGCACCATTCATAAAAACTGCTGTTGTTACAGGCGGGGCTCAAGGAATCGGCAAGGCAATAACTAAAAAATTGCTTGAAGAGGGGATTAACGTAGTAATCGCTGATATTGACCCGAAAGCCGGAAATGAAACTGAACAGGAATACAAAGAAATTGGTGAAATAAAATTTGTGCAAACTGATGTAAGCAATGAAGAACAGGTTAAAAACCTTATATCTACTACTGTGGACAACTTCGAAAATATAGATATTCTGATAAATAATGCAGGAATTTTTAAATTCAAACCCATAAATGAGCTGAGTTTTGAAGAATGGAATAAAATCATCGGAATTAACCTTTCAGGAGCTTTTTTATGCACGAAATACGCTGCGCCGTACTTAAAAAACAGATATGGTTCCATAATCAATATTGCCTCCACCCGGGCATTTATGTCAGAACCTGACACAGAAGCCTATTCAGCTTCCAAAGGAGGACTCTTTGCGCTGACACATTCCCTTGCAGTTAGTTTAGGCCCGAAGGTCAGGGTAAATTGTATTAGTCCCGGCTGGATAGAAGTAAGTGAATGGAAAAAATCTTCTATCAGAAGCATTTACGAGCTTACTGAAGAAGACCACAAACAACATCCCGCAGGAAGAGTCGGAAAACCCGAAGACATTTCTTCTCTGGTTTTTTATTTAGTATCAGAAAATGCCGGGTTTATTACCGGGGCTAATTTTATTGTTGACGGCGGGATGACCAGAAAAATGATTTATGCGGAATAGCCATATCTTTTTTTATTTTTTAAAAGATAAATGTACTTTATCCACCCTATTACCGTCCATATCAATAACTTCAAACCTGTACCCGTTCCACTCAAAATACTCAGAAACTTCCGGAATTTTTTCCATTTCATAAACAATAAAACCACCCACAGAATTGTAATCAGCAATATGCTCCCCGGGCAGTTCATCAATCCCGAAAAGTTTTTTAAAATCATCAATTTCCAGAAGACCGTCTAATAACCAGGTACCGTCTTCCCTTTTTACAGCCAGCGGGGTTGAAATTTCTTCAATGGTTGGTATGTCACCTACCAGAGCCTCAAATATGTTTATAATAGTCAATAACCCCTGAACAACACCATATTCATCTACTACAAAAGCAAAATGCCGTCCCGTTTCTTTAAACAGTTCAAGTGCCTTAAATGCTTTCATTGTTTCCGGGATAAAGATAGGTTCGTCTGCCAACTGTTTCAGGTCAGTAATTTCCCCGGTAACAAATTTGGTTAACAGTCTTTTGGCATGAATTACCCCGATTATATTTTCGATACTGCCTTTGCAAAGCGGGAAAGTGCTGTGAATACTTTCGTTTATAATTCTTGTGTTTTCTTCTGTGGAATTCTCGATGTCAAGTGCCACAATACGGTTTCTAGGGGTCATTATGGAATTCACCTGGCGGTCAGTGAGGCTAAACACATTGTCTACCACGGATTTTTCTTCTTCTTCAACTGTTCCGGCTTTTCTTCCCTGCTCAAGCATTAACAGGATCTCTTCTTCAGTGATTTTGGCTTCTTTCACTCCCTTAATTCCGAATATTTTCAGGACAGTTTCTGTAGAGCAGCTGAAAATCTTCACTATTGGTGCCGCAATTGTTGCTATCAGGTGCATTGGTTTTGCCACGAATGAGGCCAGGCTCTCCGGATAAATCATAGCCAGCCTTTTGGGAACGATTTCTCCAAAAACTACTGATAAATAGGTAATTACAATGACCACTATAGCAAACGCAACTGTAGTACCATAAGGCTCTATGAAATCCACCGTGTTAAGCAGTTCACCTAGTCTTTTGGCTGAGGTTATTCCTCCGAAGGCACCGGCAAGAACTCCTACCAGCGTAATACCTATTTGTATTGTGGACAAAAAACGGTTGGGCTCGTTCGCCAGGTCAAGCGCTGCCTGCGCCCTTGAGTCCCCCTCTGAGGCAAGATGCCTTAATTTTTCTTTCCTTGATGAAATTACGGCAATCTCTGACATTGCCAACAGTCCGTTTAAAATAACAAGGAAAATTATTATAATTATCTCTGTAGTAACCATTTATAAAGAATGTCTATAGAATGTCTATAAACTAATCATAAGCATTGTATCATACTTTTTCATCCCTAATAGGCTTTAATTATTGGATTTGTTTTAATAAGGCTAAACCAAAACAAATTTCGCAGCGCATGGAGACTGAAGGTAAATTAAAGTCCCAAAGGGCTTTTGCAATAAAGATTTCTGGACTTTAGAATGGAGGCTGTAGTTACCACAGCAATCTTCTCCTTCGAAAACAGGGATTTTACTGAAAATTTATTTTAAGGAACAGGGAAAATTAATCTAAAAAATTCTTTATATCAGGGATTTCAGTTTTATTTATCGTTTATTTTTTTAAAACGCTAATAAGTTCTGCAGTGGTCTCAAATCAGGAAATGAAAAAAATATTTAATGGCACAATGCGTAAGCAGAGAGCGTTTTTTAGAAAAATCCGGCTTTTCCCGCCTTAAGCGGGAATATAACCTCATTCATGCCCGCCAGGCGGGAGCGTAGTCTCATTCATGCTCGCCAGTCGGGAGTATAATCTCATTCATGCCGTTTTCTTAAAAATAAACTCATTTCACTCTACTCCCACGCTAACAGCGTAGGCATCAAATAACCCTAATTCTTTTTTTAGATCGGCCATAATGTATTGTTTTAGTCCTTCCTGACTGCCTTATCTATTTCTATTACTGCTATAATCGTTGAGCCTGTTAGAATTGTATATAGCCAGGCGGTAAGGTCTATTTGAGTAGTATGGAATAAAAGCTGCAATGGTTCAAGATTTATTACCGCTATTTGTGCAATAAGAGCCAGTACCAAGCTGATAAGCAAAAATGGATTTGCTAAGTGGTTCATTTTAAAGACTGATTTATTAAACGAACGAGCGTTTAGTACGTGAAAAAACTGGAAAAACACAACTGTATTAAATGCTGCGGTTCTTGCATAATCTAAGGATACATCCTGGTTAAGGTAATACCAGTATATAAATAAGCTGCCTGCTGTAATAACAGCACCTACAAGTATTAACCTTTTTAAAATAAATTTGTTGATAATTGTTTCCTGTGGATCACGTGGTGGTTTTTTTTCAACCCCCTTTTCCCCGGGTTCAAAAGCAAGAGCAACGTCCTGAAGCCCATTTGTTACAAGGTTAATCCATAAAACCTGTGTTGCAAGGAACGGCAACGGCAGGTTAAACAGTAAAGCAAGGACAATAAGAAATCCAAATCCAAAACCTGTCCCCAGTAGAAAGAAAATCACCTTTTGTATATTTTCGTATATTATCCTTCCTTCCTTAACAGCCTGGAATATTGTAGCGAAATTATCATCTTTCAGGATCATATCAGATGCTTCCCTGGCAACATCAGTGCCGATTTTCCCCATTGCAACTCCAATGTTGCCTTTTTTAAGAGCGGGCGCATCATTAACACCATCCCCTGTTACAGCAATTATATTACCCCTGTCCTGCAAAGCTTCCACTATTTTTAACTTATGATTCGGAGAAACCCTTGCATATACAGAAATTTTTTCAGCATTTTCCTTTAGAAATTTTTCTCCTTTTTCATCAAGCTCACTTCCTGTAATGGCAATATCGCCTTCCTTAAAAATTCCTATTTGCTTTGCAATAGCAGTAGCCGTGATTTTATGGTCTCCGGTAATCATAACAGTTTTTATACCGGCTTTTTTAGTGTCTTCTATTGCTTTTGTTGCGCTTTCTCTTGGCGGATCAATTATTCCCTGAAACCCAATAAATTTTAAATCATGAGTTGCTTCATATTCAAGGTCAATATCATCCGTGCACTCACCTTCAAGCTCTTTTAACCCAAAACCCAGAACCCTTAACCCTGATTCTGCCATATGAGAATACTGGTCTAATAATTCCCGATTTTCACTGTTATTAGAAAAGTTCAATAATTTTTCAGGAGCTCCTTTAACAAAAATTGTGCATTTATCGTCCTTTTTTTGCAGCGTTGCCATATATTGCCTGTGTGAACTAAAAGGTACTTCATCAATAAATTCGTACTTATATTCCTGTTTTTCAACGTTTAATCCATTCTTATGCGCTGCAACAATTAATGCTCCTTCTGTGGGATCGCCTTCGATTTTCCATTCTCCATTTTCTTCATAAAGGTCTGAGCTGTTGCATAATAAACCGATGCGAAGCAGGTTTTTTAACGATTCATCCGCCTCAACCTTCTTCCCGTTATGTAGGATTTCACCTTTTGGTTCATAGCCCGTTCCCTTAACTTCATATTTCTTGCCTCCTGCGTAAAGCATGGTAACTGTCATCATATTTTTGGTAATTGTACCTGTTTTATCTGAACAGATATAATTACAGCTTCCAAGTGTCTCTACAGCTATTAATTTCCTAATAATTGCGTTTCTATTCGCCATTCTTTTAAGGCCAATCGCCATGGTTATGGTTATTACAACCGGCAGGCCTTCAGGAATAACCGCTACTGCCATACTGATTGCAAATAATGTCATTTCTATTAAAGAATGCCCCAGTAAAATACCGACAAAAAACACAAGTAATGCCAGCCCTATTGAAAGCAGCCCTACTTTTTGGCTAAAATCCACCAGCCTTTTTTGCAGAGGTGATGATTCTTTCTGAGTTATTTTTACCTGTTCGGAGATTTTGCCTAATTCTGTTGTTTCCCCGGTATTTATTACAATGCCTTTCCCCCGGCCGTTTGTTATTATTGTCCCCATAAATGCCATGTTTTTTTGGTCAGCAATGGAAACATTATCCTTTTCTATAGGGTGTGTTTGCTTTGAAACCGGCGCAGATTCGCCGGTAAACATAGATTCATCAATTTCCAGCTCAACTATTTCAAATAACCGTATATCAGCCGGGACTTTATTACCCGCAAATAAATTTACAGTATCGCCCGGAACAAGATAGCGTGAATCTATCCTGTTTTCTTCGCAATCCCTTAAGACAATTGCTTTAGGCGCAGCAAGCTGCCTGATTGCTTCCATTGCTTTTTCTGCCTTATATTCCTGAATAAAGCCAATTACAGCATTAAGCAGCACAACAGCAAGAATTACGCCGGTGTCTATGTATTCTCCAACGATAAATGTAACTACTGCAGCTGCCAGAAGTATGTATATTAACGGATCAGTAAACTGGTCAAGGATTATTTTCCATAAAGGAACGCCTTTTTCTTCTTTTAAAGTATTTTCACCGTATTTTTCCAGCCTGGTTGCAGCTTCTTCCTGTGATAAGCCGCATTCATTTACTCCAAACTCTTTGAATATATCCTCAATTGACTTTTTATAGTACATACTTTATTCCTATTTTAAATAAATAAATAAATTTTAAATATATTATCATAAACTCTATCTGGCTTTTTACAAAAGCAGAAAGCCTAATAATCCTAAAACCATGGCTGCTGCCAGTATTCCCGGATTATGTTTAATAAAATCAAGCGGTGTGCCACGTATTAGGTTTAGTCTGCCCATTATTGTTTGTATACCGGGCATAGGAGTTACAGATTATCTTCAGGCTCTGCTAGTTTTGGCTGATCATTATAATTGCATTTCTGTCTGCCATTCTTTTAAGTCCAATCACCATGGTTATGGTTATTACAACCGGCAGGCCTTCAGGAATAACCACTACTGCTATACTAATTGCAAATAATGTCATTTCTATTAAAGAATGCCCCAGTAAAATACCGACAAAAAACACAAGTAATGCCAGCCCTATTGAAAGCAGCCCTACTTTTTGGCTAAAATCCACCAGCCTTTTTTGCAGAGGTGATGATTCTTTCTGAGGTTATTTTTACCTGTTCGGAGATTTTGCCTATACTGAATTGAAGCAATTTTTTTTATATTTTAACTTTATATAAGTGTAAACGTACATGAAACAATAAAAAAAGATTTAGAATGCTTAAAATTTCACATTTAAATATTGCTTCAACTCCAGTTAATAATTATAAAACCCGGATCACACATCAAAAAGAGTCATCAATGAATAGTATAAGTTTTTCAGGACTTTTACAAGACGCAAAAAAGGATGCAATTAAAATGTGTGTTTATGATTTAGATGAATCATTACTTGAAGGACCGCAAGTAATCAGGGATAAAGTTATGGAATTTTCCAAAGATAAAAACAGACACCTTGTTTATGCGTCTGCGAGATCGGTAAAGCAGGTTGTGCCTTTAATAGAAAAAGGTGTTTTAGCCATGCCGGATTATTATATTGGGGACAATGGATTAACCATATATAAAAAAGTAGGCAATGAACTAAAAGAAATTGAAATTTGGTCAAATAAACTTGTTCAAGGATTTCATAAAGACAAAATCAGAAAATTTATGATTGATATTGCAAATGAGTATAATTTTGAGAACCCAAATCATGTTAAAGAATCAGGTGCATATGTGCCTGTTGGTAAAGAAGCTTATGCAGGTTCAAAAATTTCCGAATATGAAGTATTTCATTCACCTTTAAACATATATTTTATGATGGCTCCTGGCATTTTTGATAAAACTAAAGCAAGAATTGAAAGTAAATTACAGAGTGAAGGCGTCGAGGCGAATGTAAAATTTCAAAATTTTGCAAAGAAAACTTTAGAACCTGATACTTTAGCAAAATATTTTTCTCCTAAAATAGCTAGTGATATGTTAAACACAGCAATACCAAGGTTGAATGATGATGGAAGTATTGATGTTGCAATAATTACAGCTAAATCTGATAAAGGCACTGCTGTTGAATTTATAAGAAAACAATTGAATATCAACCCTAATGAAATTTTTGCAGCTGGTGATGCAGAAAATGATTATAGTAATACAAATAAAGGATATTTCTTTGCACTGTTAGCAAATGCAACAGAAGGATTTAAAAAATTAGTATCGAGATTGCTTGATAAGCAACAAATCATAAAAACTACAAAAAAGGGAGTTGAAGGCATCTGGGAATGTTTAGAACCCTGATATGATCTGTACCCAGAAACTGAACAAGTAAGGAACAAATAAAAAGTTTTTACACCTTAAAATTTTCAAAAAATCTATATTTAACAAGTGCGCAGGCTA
>Ga0081527_100600_pt1 | contig 14754 bp, 10 predicted proteins | sample HotLakmasection5_FD_70992 | JGI IMG/M metagenome (GOLD analysis project Ga0081527, IMG submission 70992) | Hypersaline microbial mat communities from Hot Lake, Washington, USA - Section #5 (SPADES assembly) (version 2) | ecosystem: Environmental > Aquatic > Non-marine Saline and Alkaline >... | reverse complement strand
ATCGGCATGGTCGAGGCCCGCCGCGATGCCGCGCCGCGGCGCACGACCAAGCCCGCTGTCGGCCTCACCATGTTCGGCGTGACCCCGCCCTGCGTCAGCCAGATCAGCGCCGCACCGGGGGACGCCCACGACCGCCCCCCGCCGATCGGCGGGCGGCGTTCGCTGTCCAGCGCGGTCAGCGGCGGAATCGATCCAGCAGACCGGTAGCGAGGCCGGTGGCGACCCGCAAGGGCAGCGAGAGGACGGCACCGGGGGTCCAGCGACGGGCGCCAACCCGGTCGGACGCGCGACTGGCAGCGTCGGCCACGGCATCCGTGGCCTCCTCTGCGGCCTCGCCCGCCGCGGCGGTCGCTCCGCGGGTGGTCTCGACAGCGACGTCGGCGGCAGCAGCCGGCACTCCGGCGATGAGGTTGCCGGGCGGGGTGTCGGGGGAGCGAGGGTGTGGCCGCGTCGGCGCCAGCCGCCACGCCTGCACCATGGCGCTGCCGAGCTCACGCCGACGACGCTCATCGAGCTTCGCACGCACGGTCGGCAGGAGGTCGGTCTCCTCCTCCTCCATGTGCTCGAGGACGATCTCCTTCAGCACGGTGACCTTGGCGTCGAACCGGGGCAGGCCCGCTGAGGTCGCACCGTCGAGTTCGTCGAGCAGCAGCTCCATCGCGTGATGCTCCTCAAGATCCTCGTCGATGTCGGCGTCGAGACCGTCGATCTCCTCACGTACCGCCGGGTAGAAGACCAGCTCCTCCATCTCGGCGTGCTTGACGAGGTCGGTCACGATCGATGCGACGAGCTCGTCCTTGCGCTTCGACGCCCGGCTCGACAGCTGCTCGAAGTCAGAGAAGCGGCTGCGCAGCTCCTCGTGTTGCTGCACGATGAGGTCGACGCCATCCGGCCCGACATCGGTGAGCCGCAGGGCCTCGACGAGCTGATCCTTGTTCATCTCGGCGCGACCTTCGATGTCGCGCTCCTGCGCGAGCTCGTAGAGCTCTTCGCGCGTTCGCTCCTGGTAGGTCGCTTCGGAAGTGGTAGGCATCGGGAGCCTCTCGGTGGCCGGGACTGATACCTCGAGCGAACCTGACCCTCGGCGCCCGCCCGTCAACCCGCCCCCCCCGAACGGTCACCGACATCAGCCAGTTCCGTACGAGGACACGAGCCGCCTCGCAGCGGGGACCTCTCGGGCCGACGACGACGCTGACCGGGCGCTCCCGGTTCAGCGGTTGCCCGAAGGGGGGATGGGCGAGGTCTCCGTGGGCGTCCCCACCGTCGTCACGCGGTCCCCCGCGGGTCTGATCGTCGATCCGGGCTCGGGACGGCGCCCTGCTCCTCATCGTCGAAAACGGAGTGGTACACGACGTCGTAACTACGGGCGTAGTTGGAGATCATCGAGGTGAGCAGCGCAGCGATGGGAAGCGCCACGAACGCGCCCATCGGACCGGCGATGGCTCCCCCGGCGAGGGCCGCACCGAACGCGACACCGCCGTTCAGCGACATCGTGTTGGCGCTGATCCTGGGGCTCAACCAGTAGTTCTCGATCTGCTGGTAGACGATGGCATAGCCGAGCACGATCAGGGCAGGGACGAGTCCCTGGAGTGCGAGGGTCACCAGGATCGGGACCGCCGCACCGATGTAGGTCCCGACGGCCGGGATGAACACCGACACGAAGGCCCCGAACAGCGCCAGTGGGGTTGCCAGCGACAGCGGCACCCCCACGAGCAGCATCGTGGCGAAGAACCCGACACCGTTGATGCCCACCAGGATGAGCCGCGAGTAGAAGTAGCCGCCCGTCTGCACGATCGCCTGGTCCCAGGTCCAGCCGATCCGTTCCTGCGTTCTGGGGCTGAACAGGCGCAGCACGGCGTGCTTGACGCGAGGAGCATCAGCCGTGAAGTAGAACGTGAACATCGCGATCGTCGCGACGTTGAACACCAGGCTGATCCCCGTGCTCGCGATGCCGAGGAGTTCCCCGAACGGCTCGGCACCGAAGTCGACGACGGCGTCGCCGACACCGCCCGCCTGGTCCGTCACCTCGTCCGTTGCCAACGGGAAGCCGAAGGCCCCCGTCGTCCAGGCGTTGAACTGGGCGAGCCACTCCGCCCCGTTCTCCGAGATCCGCGCTCCCAGCTCCGCGATGGCTGGGATCAGGACGAACACCATGAGCACGAGGAAGAGGGCCCCTGCGAGATAGATGACCCCCACCGCCGCGCCACGACGCCAGCCGTAGCGCCGGGTGAGCCAGCGAACGGCCGGGTCCAGCGCCAGACTGAAGAAGAACGAGATCGCCACCAGGGACAGCAAGCCCCGGGCGGCGATCCCGGCCCGGATGAGCACGAGCGTGAGCAGTATCGCGCCGATCACCTGCCAGATGGTCCCCGACGCGATCTCGATGCGCAGCACCTGTCTCCGGGTCGCGTCCTCGGCCGCCGTGGCAGGAGGCTCGGGGGTTGCCGTCGGGTGCTCAGCCATCACCAGCTCCAGCGTCGTGTGCCCGGCGAGGCGCTGCGGTTGCCCACCTCGCCGACGGTCCAGGCGGGTGGACCAGGCACTCCCGGGCCAGCCTTCGCGCCCGGACAGCCCGACCCGTCTGCCGACCTCTCGACGACAACGCGACCGTCCGGGAAGCGTAGCGACGGGTGGGCACGAGAACCGGTCGCGGAGGCGCGCCGTCGGGAGCCGAGGCATCGGAGCTCGTTGGGAGGCCGCGACCTCACCTCTCCGGGGACGGCGGAGCGACACCCTCGAGGCCTCGGTCGATCCGGGCCGGGCCGGAACGCACGGCGAGGACCAGCGCCTGGATGCGTGACCGGGGCGGCGGCCTTGGCGAGGCACTGGACGCCTGGCTGTTCCCGGCCCGTCCCGCGTGTGGCATCCTCGTGCGGCCCGGCAGCCAGGGAACTGCGCGTGGCGCCTGCGCCCGAGGACACGCCGACGAGACGGCGACGAGAGGGGCATGTCCTGGACCTCCCCATCAGCCCACCCGTCGACCCCATGCTCGCGAAGCTCTCCCGGGAGCTGCCAGCCGGGGAGTACCTCTACGAACCGAAGTGGGACGGCTTCCGCTGTCTGGTCTTCCGCGACGGTGACGAACTGCTCCTCCAGAGCCGCAACGGCAAGCCGCTTGACCGCTACTTCCCGGAGCTGCAGGCGCCCCTGCGGGGCCTCCTACCGCAGCGCTGTGTCGTCGACGGCGAACTGGTGATCCCCGTCGCGGACCGCCTGGACTTCGATGCGTTGAGCGAGCGGATCCACCCAGCGGCCTCGCGGGTCGAGATGCTCGCAGAGCGCACCCCCGCACGCTTCGTCGCCTTCGATCTGCTCGCCCACGGCGAGGTGGATCTCATGGGCCGTCCGATGGTCGAGCGCCGCTCTGCGCTGGAACGGGCGCTCGCTGCGGCCCCACCCCCCGTCCACGTCACACCGGCGACGCAGGATCGGACCACGGCGCAGGACTGGTTCGACCGGTTCGAGGGAGCGGGGCTCGACGGCGTCATCGCCAAGCCGTCCACGGGCACCTACCGGCCCGGCAAGCGCACGCAGTTGAAGATCAAGCACCAGCGCACCGCGGACGCCGCCGTGGCCGGCTTCCGGTGGCACAAGGACGGCCTGGGGGTCGGTTCGCTGCTCCTCGGGCTCTACGACGACGATGGACGTCTGCGGCACATCGGTGTGGCCTCCTCGTTCACGGCCTCGCGGCGCAAGGAGCTGCTGGCCGAGCTCGAGCCGTACCGGCCGACCGAGCAGGAGGTGCTCGACCATCCCTGGTCGGAGGAGGACGGGACCGCTGGCACGCCGCGCGGCCCCAGCCGGTGGAACGCGGGCAAGGACACCTCCTGGGAACCGCTTCGCCTCGGGCTCGTCGCCGAGGTGGCGTACGAGCAGCTCCAGGGCGACCGCCTGCGGCACGGGGCACGGTTCCTGCGCTGGCGTCCCGACCGTGAGCCCGGGTCGTGTCGCTACGACCAGCTCGACGAGCCACCACCGTCGGAGTTGGTCCAGGTGTTCGGGGCGGTCGGCTGAGAGGGGGTAGGCATGGCCCGGGACGAGACCCATGTCGAGGTCGACGGGGTCGAGCTGCGGATCAGCTCACCCTCGAAGGTGCTGTTCCCCGAGCAGGGCTGGACCAAGCTCGATCTCGTGCACCACTTCATGGCGTGCCACGAGGGGGCGCTCCGCGGGGTGTTCGGGAGACCGACCGTCCTCAAGCGCTGGAACTCGGGGGTACGTGGGGAGCCGGTGTTCCAGAAGCGCGCGCCGAAGACCGATCCGGACCACGAGTTCGCGACCATCCGGTTCCCCTCGGGCCGCAGCGCCGAGATGTTCGTCCCACGACGGGCGGTCGACGTCGTCTGGCTGGCCCAGCAGAACTGCATCGACCTCAACCCGTGGCCGGTGCGGGCGGAGGACGTCGACCGGCCCGACGAGCTCCGCATCGATCTGGATCCGACCCCGGAGCGGTCCTTCGCCGACGTCACGCGGGTGGCGGTCGAGGTCGACGATGTCCTCCACTCCCACGGCTTGACGGGGTGGCCGAAGACCTCCGGGAACCGCGGCGTGCACGTCTACGTCCGCATCGAGCCCGCATGGTCGTTCACCGAGGTGCGGCGCGCGGCGCTGGCACTGGGACGCGAGGTGGAGCGCCGTCTGCCCGATCTGGCCACCACGGCGTGGTGGAAGGAGGAACGCCGGGGGGTGTTCGTTGACTACAACCAGAACGCCCGCGACCGCACCGTCGCCAGCGCCTACAGCGTGCGCCAGACCGGGCTCGTCAGTGCACCCCTGACGTGGGACGATGTGCCCGACGCGGACCCCCGCGACTTCCCCATGGTCGGCTTCGCCGAGCGATACGAGCAGCTCGGGGATCTCACCGCGGGGATCGACCAGGCCGTCGGCAGACTCGACGGGCTGCTCGAGCTCGCCAGGCGGGACGAGGAGGGCGGGCTCGGCGACGCGCCCTGGCCCCCGCACTTCCCGAAGCAGCAGGGCGAACCCGTGCGTGCGCAACCCTCCCGTCGCCGGCCGCGGGGAGAGGAGGCCGGGCCGTAGGACCGGGTCGCGCGTCCGAGCTCACGCGAGGGCGCGGACGAGCACGAGCAACATCGCCCGCCCTCGAGCCCGACACGGTCGGACCCGCACCACGCTGCTCCGGGCAGCCGCACCGGGACGGCCGATACCGTCCATCGCGGCGACGTCCACCGGAGGGCCACCATGGCCAAGGCCCCGATCGCAACCACCGCCACCTCGCGCGGGGAGGTCCACGCCCTCGACCGGGCGCACGTGTTCCACTCCTGGTCCGCTCAGGCGACGCTCGACCCGCTGGTCATCGCCGGCGCCTCAGGCAGCGAGGTGTGGGACCACGACGGCAACCGGTGGCTCGACTTCTCATCGCAGCTGGTCTTCACCAACGTCGGGCATCAGCACCCGCGCATCGTGGCGGCCATCAAGGAGCAGGCCGACCGCCTGTGCACGATCGCTCCACAGCACGCCAACGACCGCCGGGGCGAGGCAGCGCAACGCATCGCCTCGCTGGCACCGGACGGCTTCGAGCGCGTGTTCTTCACCAACGGCGGCGCGGATGCCATCGAGCACGCGGTGCGCATGGCGCGCCAGCACACCGGGCGCACGAAGGTGCTGTCGACCTACCGGTCCTACCACGGTGGCACGACCACGGCGATCAACCTGACCGGCGACCCCAGACGGTGGCCCAACGAACACGGCGCGAGCGGTGTCGTGCACTTCTTCGGCCCGTTCCTGTACCGCTCCCACTTCCATGCCACCACCGTCGAGGAAGAGCGCGACCGGGCGCTGGCCCACCTCGACGACACGATCTCCTTCGAGGGTCCGGGCACGATCGCCGCGGTCGTGCTGGAGACCATCCCCGGGACCGCCGGCATCATGCTGCCGCCTCCGGGCTACCTCGCGGGGGTGCGCGAGCTCTGCGACCGTCACGGCATCGTGCTGATCCTCGACGAGGTCATGGCCGGTTTCGGGCGCACCGGAGCCTGGTTCGCGCTCGACCACTTCGGCGTGACCCCGGACCTGATCACCTTCGCCAAGGGCGTCAACTCCGGCTACGTGCCGCTGGGCGGGGTGATCATCTCCGAGCCGATCGCGCACAGCTTCGACGAGCGGGTGTTCCCCGGTGGCCTGACCTACTCGGGGCACCCGCTCGCCTGTGCCGCCGCCGTGGCCACGATCGATCTCATGCACGACGAGGGCGTCGTCGACCATGCCGCCCGTATCGGCGCCGAGGTCCTGGGGCCAGAGCTGGCCGCGATGGCCGATCGGCATCCGTCGGTCGGCGAGGTGCGGGGGCTCGGGGTGTTCTGGGCCTTGGAGCTCGTCCGCGAACCGTGCCACCCGGGAGCCGCTCGCGCCCTACGGCGCGTCGAGCCCGGCGATGGCCGCCACGCTGGCGGCCTGCCGGCAGGGCGGGCTGCTGGTGTTCGCGAACTTCAACCGCATCCACGTCGTGCCACCCTGCACGGTCACCGTTCAGGAGGTTCGGCGCGGCCTGGCGATCCTCGACGCTGCCCTGGAGGTCGCCGACGCTCATGCCAACGAGTCCGGCACCGAAGCGCCGGAGCCCGAGACCCGTCACGACCAGCGGGAGGGCGTCGACAGCACGCCGATGGGGCAGACCGACCTGGAGCAGGAGGAGCGAGGCACGACCGACCCCGGCCGTTGACGACCAGGTGACGGCCCGAGGCGGGTGCCCGGTCTGCCGCGATGCGGGACAGACCGGTCACTGCCAGGAGCGCAGTCGCTTGAACTCACCGACGCTGTACGCGGCAAGGGTGACCGGGGTCTTGGCCCGCGCGGTGGCCCACCGGGGCTGACCGAGGATCGGTCCGAGCTCGCCGAAGTGCTGGCCACGCGTCAGGATCGTGATGCTGGTCTGGACCCCGGCGCGGGTCGGCGCAAGGAGCTCGACCTCTCCCTCCTCGATGACGTAGACGTGCTCACCCCAGTCGCCGCGCGCGAAAACGGTCTCACCCTGCTCGTACCGCACCTGCTGCGCGGTCACGACACGCTCCGGGCCGGCGCCGTGCATCCGTACCACCTCGTCGGCGATCGGGAGGAGTCGCGGATCGTGGCTGGAGACCACGACCACGCGGCCATCGCTGCGCAGCGTCCCCAGCAGGTCGATGATCCGGTCGGTCTGGGCCTGATCGAGGTTGGCCGTCGGCTCGTCCGCCACCAGCAGCGCAGGGTCGTGCGCGAGCCCACGGGCGATCGCCGTCCGCTGCTGCTCGCCTCCGGACAGGGCGCCGGGACGCCGACCGGCGTGCCCGTCGAGGCCGACGCGCGCGGCCAGCTCGTCCGCCCGACCCATCGCCTCGGCGGATCCCCAACCGGCGAGCAGCAGCGGTGCGGCGATGTTCTCCCGCGCGGTCAGCGACGACAGGAGGTTGAAGCTCTGGAAGACGACACCGACGGCATGCCGGCGGTAGCGCTCGAGCGCCCGCCGGTCCAGGGCCGTGACGTCGGTGGCGTCGAGCACCACACGGCCGGCGGTCGGGGTGAGCAGACCACCCAGCACGGACAGCAGCGAGGTCTTGCCTGAGCCCGATGGTCCGAGGAGCAGCACGATCTCGCCACCCCCGACCTCGAACGTCAGACCGTCGATCGGTCGGATGGCCCGGTCGCCGCTGCGGTACTCGACGACGAGGTCGCTGACGCTCAGCCCGGACCACGTCATGATGGACCACCGAAGGCAGCGATGGGATCGGCGGAGCGGACGCGGGCGCTTCCTGCCCGTGTCGCGACGATCGCCACCAGGAACGCCACGGCTGGCACCTGCACGTACGCGCTCATCGGAACCCGCACGGTCAGTGGGAACCAGGGGGCGATGGCCGACTGCAGCAGCGTGGCCACGGCGACCGCAGCCGTCGTGATGGCGACGGCCTGGAGCGCCAGGCTGGCGAGCAGCTGCCGGTTGGTGCCACCGAGGGCCTTGAGGACCGCGAAGTCGCGTTGTCGCTCCAGCACCGTGAGGTAGAGCACGCCGCCGACGATGGTGGCGGCCATGAGCCACAGCAGACCGCGGATCAGGTCGATCGAGGCGACGGCGCTCTCCAGCGGTCCGAGCGCGTCGGCCGCGACCTCCTCCCCCTCCAACACGGTCAACCCGTCGGGCTCCTGTCGCAGTGGAGCGTCGGAGACCAGGGCGCTCACGACCGGCGACCCACCGAACAACCCCGAGCGGGCGTCCCCGATGGGCATGAAGACGACCGGCAGCCCGGCGAGCAACGTGGTGTCCGCCGAGAGTCCGACGACGGTGAAGCCCCGGTCGCCGACGCGGACCTCATCCCCCACCGACACGCCGCTGGTGCGGTCGACGACGAGCTCCCCGGCTCCGCTCGCCGCGGCCCCCGCGACCACGGGCGGCGTCCCCACACCGCCGACCGGATGGCCGATCACGAGCGCCTCCTGAGCGTCGGCTCCCTCCGTCAGCGTGCCCCTTGCCACGACCAACGCCGTCAGAGCCGGGTCCGTCGCTGCAGCCTCGGCCTCCGCCGCGGACAGGGTCGCGGAGGAGGTGAACGGGCCCGAGCTCCCGGAAGGCAGGACCCAGGTCTCGGCGCCGATCGCCTCCACCGTCAGGTAGGGCTCCTCGTTGAACTGCTCCACCAACCCGTCCATCAGGTACAGCAGGGTGAAGACGATGGACATCGCGACACCGACGACCATGTAGCGCCGCGCGCTATAGGCCATGTCACGCAGCGTCATGAGCGTCACGGTCGGCCTCCTTGCCTCCATGACCCGAGCTTCGGGCCTCCAGCCAGCGTTCGAGCACCGGCATGGCCTGGTCGTAGCCGCGCTGCGCGACCGTCCTGACCGCGCCGAAGTCCAGCATGGACACGCCACGCAGGTCGAGCTTCAGGTGGCAGTCCGCGGATGACCCCGCTCCCCGGTCGCGTCGCTGATCCGACGCGACGGTGAGGGCACGCATGATCGTGCCGGCCAACGCCGGCAGCGTGCGGCCGTGGCGCGCTCGCCGCCGCAGTGCCCGGAACCCGTCGACCCAGAGTCCGTAGTCCTCACGCGCCCTCGGCCCCGACAGCGGGACCACGTCGACCGCGATGACCTCGCCGGCCGGGGATAGCTCACGCAGCACCTCGACCGGCAGGTTGTCGGTCACACCGCCGTCCACGAGCAGATGCCCCTCGTGGGGGACCGGGGGCATGATCCCCGGGATCGCGCACGAGGCACGGATCGCGTGGACGATCGAGCCGCGACGGTGCACGTGCGGCCGCGCGGTGGTCAGGTCGGTCGACACGCACACGAACCCGCGGCGCAGGTCCTCGATGTGACGGTCGCCGAAGACCTGCGCGCTCGCCGTCGCGATGCGTCGCCCCGAGGTCAGCGCCACCACCGGCACGGTGTAGTCGAGGACCCGTGCGAACAGCCGCGCGATCAACGGTTCGAGCTGGTCCGGTCCGATCCCGTCCGCCATCGTCGCCGCCAGCGGACTCCCGATCGACGACCCGGCGAAGAGGTCGACCTCGAACCCGAGCTCCGCGAGGGCACGATGCACGCCGAGGTGCGCGAAGCCGCGGGCCCCGCCTCCACTCAGGACCAGTCCACGACCCCGCCCGCACAACACCCGTGCGGCCGCGGCGACCTCGCGCAGCACGTGCAGCTCGACGTGGTGCGCACAGTGGCATCCGGTCGCATCCAGACGTCTGGCCGTGTCGGTCGGCGGCGCTCCATCGCGGTGGAGGAGGACCAGATGCTTCGGCAGGTCGGGCGGCGCGAAGTCGATGACGCGGCGCATCGCCTCGTCGGAGGTGACGCCGTGGTCCGCGGGGGTCACGACCGCGACACGATCCGCCGCCGCCAGCGCCCGCCGTGCCCAGGCATCCGGCCCGTCGCCGACCTCGAGCAGCACCGCCGCCACCGAGGCACGCTCGACCTCGCCCAGGAGCCGTGCCACCTCGAGGTCACCGACCTCACCGCGCTCGCGCTGTGAGATGCCCGGGCTGGACAGCAGCACGTCGACGCGCGCCGGCCACAGGTGTTCAGCACCACCCAGGGGGCCGAACGCATCCGCCAGGCGACTGACGACGTAGCGGCGGTCAAGCTCCGGAGCGACCACCACGGCGATGACGGTGGCACGCAGCTCGGGGAGCAGCGTCGACGGGACGATCGACGCCGGACCGCCCACGAGCACCTCCGGTGCCGTGATCGCCAGGTGACGGAACTGGACGGGCGACAGACCCGCCAGCAACGTGTCGCGTGTCGCCACCACGGTGGTCGTCGGGTCCCGGTCCGCCCGGACCAGACCTCCTGGTGGGAGCTCGTCGAGCGCCACCGGCCGCCCGGAAGGCCCCGCCCGCTGGACGCGCAGACCGCCGAGCACCACCATCCAGAGCCGCGGGGGATCCTCCCCACCGATCGGCAGCACGTGCCCGCTGGTGACACGTCGCCACACCACCGACCCGAGGAAGCCGGCGAGGACCCGCTCGTCGAGGATGCCGTACCGATCCGCCAGCAGTTCCGTGAACCGCCGTCGGCACGCCTGCTCCGACGCTGCGCGCCGGTGACCACGCCCGACATCGTCCTCGACCTCGGTGGCGATGACCATGTCCCTCCCCCCGTGCGTTCCCCCGTGCGTGGTTGCCGAACCTACGGACCCGGCGATGCGTGGGCTGCCCGAACAGGGGGGATTACGTGGTCAGGCGCCTGGTTGCGTGGCCGAGCGGCGGTGTTGCGTGGTGCGGTCACCGCTGGCGCCGGGCGGAGATCGTCCGTGTGGCGACGATCGACCGGCGTCACTCAGCTCCAGGCAGGTGCCGCGTCCTGGATGCGGGGGAAGGGGCGGGCTTCCTCGAGTTCGAAGGCGAGCTCCAGCAACGTGCGCTCGTCGCCCCAGGTGGCGGCCAGCATGGTCGAGGTGGGCAGACCCTCCTCGTCCAGCGGCCCGGGTACCGCGATCGCGGGGAACCCGGCGACGTTGTGCAGGGGCGTGAAGGCCACCTGCCGAACCAGCCGGGCGATCAGCGTGTCGTAGCCCACCTCCGGGTTGAGCTCCCCGAGAGCTGGGCTCCGCTGCGCCATCACCGGCGAGAGGACGACGTCGTGATGCTCGAACAGCACCGCAGACCGTCGCCCGGCGCCCCGCAGGCGTGCCAGCACGCCTGGCATCTCCAGCAGCCGACGCCGGGCGTGGCGCCGCAGCCCGACCGACAGGGGGTCCATCCGCGTCGGGTCGAAGCCTCGATCGATGAGCTGCTTCCCGGTCGCCGAGAGCAGCAACGCCAGTAGCCCCCAGTAGTGGAGGAAGTCCACCGCGAACCGCTCGTCCACCGGCGTGACGACCGGCTCCAGACGGTGGCCGTTCGCCTCGAGCTGCCTCGCCGTGTCCTCCAGCGACCGACGGGTCGCTGCGTCGAGCTCTGCGGGACCGACCGTGGCGTCCAGCACCCCGATCCGCAGGCGTCGCGACGAGCCGCCGAGGACCCGCCCGACCGGCGGGAGCGTGGGGTTGCGCCAGGCCCGCTCCATGGCATGGACGAAGGCCGCCGTGTCCCGCACCGAGCGGCTGACCACCCCCTCCGAGATGAGCTTGATCGGCAGCTTCCTGGCCTGGGGGCTGTCGCGGTGGCGGCCGCGGGTCGGCTTCAGCCCCACGAGCCCCGCGGCAGCCGCGGGGATCCGGATCGAGCCGCCACCGTCGTTGGCATGCGCCAGCGGCACCACGCCGGCCGCAACCAACGCTGCCGAGCCGCCCGATGACCCTCCGACCGAGCAGCTCGGGTCCCAGGGGTTCCGGGTCGGCGGCGCATCGACGAACTCCGTCGAGGCGTTGAGCCCGAACTCCGGCATCCGGCTCTTGCCCAGCACCGTCATCCCGGTCGCGAGGAACTGCCGGGCGTAGGGCCCATCTCTGCGGGCCGGCTCGGCGACGAACGCCGCGGTGCCGAAGGCGGTGGGCATCCCGGCGACGGCCATGTTGTCCTTGGCGTAGGTGGGGACCGCGTCGAGTGCAGAGTGAGGGTTCGCGGCACGACGCGGCAGAGCCGCCTGATGTGCGACCGCACCGAGCCGGTCGTCGACCGCTGCGGCCCGCTGCTCGGACGCGGCGACGAGCTCGTCCGGGTGGGCGGCGCCGCTCGCCACGAGCCGGCCGAGGGCGACACCGTCGCGATCCCCGAGCACGTCGTCGGTGAACGCGTGGATCCGCGCAGCCGACCGCGCAGCCGGGTTCGTGGTCACCATCGTCGGTCCCCTCCGCTACCGGCGACAGGCCCGGCGCCCGACGCTACCGCCCTCCGTACCGCGCCGGCCAGCGAGACGGCATCCTGCTCACCCCTGCATCCTGCGAGCCTGGTACCGATGACCGCAGCCTCGTCGGCGGCCATCGGGGCCGTCGATCGGTCAGCTGCTGGCAGCCCGCCGGCTGTGGATCACGCCCGTCGGGGCGTGCTCGAAGAACCTCGCGATGGCTGTTCCGAGCTCCTCGGGGTGGGTGTGCGGTGCGCCGTGGCCGGCCCCTGGGATCTCGAACAACCTGGCGTCGGGGGCGTGTCCGACTATGTGCTGCGCGCAGGTGGTGAACCAGGGCAGGGCGGTATCGGGTCCGTGGAGCACCAGCGTCGGTGCTGAGAGCCGCTCCAGCACCGCCGGGTCCGCAGCGTTGATCCCTCCGGTCTGGCGGCCCTGCTGGATGTCGCTCAGCAGGGCCGGGATGTTGCGCCCGGTGGGCTCGAGGTAGCCCGCGTCCTCCATCGCAGCGAGCTCGTGGTCGTGACAGACGAAGCCGGCCCAGGCGTGGGCTGCCGCGGTCAGGTCCCCTTCGGCGGCGAGTTCACCGACGCGGACGAGCGTGTTGCGGAACGCCGTCTGCTGCTGTTCGTCCAGCAGGGCCGTCAACGCGGGCTCGTAGAGCGCGATGGCCCTCACTGCGTCGGTCTGCGCGGCGGCGGCGATGGCCATCCCGCCACCGCTGGAGTAGCCCACGAGCCCGATCGGTTCCTCGAGGCTGTCGATGTAGGTGACGATGTCGTCGACGAGCCGATGGCGGCTGTGGTCGGGATGATCGTCGCTGAGGCCACGGCCGCGCGTGCTCAAGAGGTGGCAGGTGTTCCGGTCGGCGACGTGCGGCAGCAGGGCTCGCCACTCGGTGTCGCCGTCGCCCAGGATGCCGTGCACGAACACCAGCTGCGGCCCCTGGCCGTGCACGGTCCCCGCGATGGTGGTGCCGTCGGTGGTCATCGTGTGGTGCGTGCGTACCTCGCTCATGCTGCAACCTCCATCGGTGGCGTGCGTTGTCTCCTCGACGGTGACACCGTGGAGAGCGCAGAACATCACCCGACCGGGTGAGTTGGGCTGATCGCGGCACTACAGATCGCGTCTGACCGCTTCTGCGGCGAGATCCGCACGTCCGCCGACGTGCAGCTTGGTGTACACGTGGGAGAGATGCGTCTTCACGGTGTTGGTGCTCATGAAGAGGCGTTCCCCGATGGCGGCGTTCGTGTGACCCTCCGCGACCAGGCTCACCACGTCGCGTTCTGTCGGGGTCAACGACGCCCATCCCGACCGGGGTCGCCCTCGTTCGCCGCGGCCTCGGCGCGCGTAGGAGACGGCATCCGCGAAGGGCACCTCGCCGCCCGCCTTCCAGCATGCGGTCACCTCGCGGTCATCCAGCACCTCTCGCGCTGCCTGCCGGACACGGGTGAAGCGGTCGACCTCCAAAGGCCAGCGCACCACGCTCGATGCGGTGTGGAACCGTTCGGACGCCGCCAACAGCCGCAGCGCCTTCCCCGGGTCGTCTCGGATCGCGGCAAGCTCGGCGATGCCCTCCAGCGCCGCTGCGGCCCCGACCCTGTCCCCGTAGTTGTCGAGGACCTCCAGTGCGTCGTGCGCCAGCTCCCACGCTTCGTCGCGATCCTCGTCGCCGGTGATCTCCGCCAGGCCGAGCAGCGACCGACCCAGCGGCCAGGGCAGCCGGGGCTCCGTCGACAGCCCACGGCTGGCCTCCAGGTGCGCCTGCGCATCGTCATCGTGTCCGCCGAGGCGGGCGAGTTCGCCCAGCAACCACCGGCCGATGGCCTCGTCCCACCGGCTCGCGCGATCACGGCCGAGGCGCACGATCTCCTCGGCTGCGCTCCGAGCGTCCTGCGGGTTCCCGGCCGCGTACGCCGAGAGCGCGACCCAGTGACGCACGGCCATCTCGAGCAGCGAACCCTCCGGCGATCTCGAGTGCAGCACCCGCAGTGCCCTGTCGAGCAGACCGCTCGCTCGACCGTGGTCGCCTTCCAGCACGGCTGCTGCTGCGAGACCGGCGAGCGCGACCGCTTCCCACCCAGGACGTCGCACCTTGCGGGCTAGCTCGTAGCCGAGCCTGGCATGGTGACGGGTCCGGTCGAGCTGACCGGACCACACCGGCGACAGCCCAAGGGTCGCGTGTGCCGCCGGCAGATGGAAGTCGACGTCGGCGGCCTCACACACCTCGACAGCCCGCTCGAGCAGGCCGCATCCGCCATCGATCGCATCGCAGCGAAGCCGCGCTGCACCGACCAGCAACAGGGCGAAGGCATGGGCCGGGGCATCACCACACCTATCGGCGTACCGGACCGCCTCGTCGGCGTCCTCGTACACCCGCTCGCTCGTCGAGAGTCCCGACATGGCTCCCGCCGAGGCGCGGACCCCCAACCCGAGGGCGAGCGCACCATGCTCACCACCGGCACGTGATGCGTCGACGGCCTGGCTCGCTGATCGATAGGCGTCGGCCGGTCTGCCGGCTCCCAGGGC
>Ga0081527_100599_pt1 | contig 14771 bp, 11 predicted proteins | sample HotLakmasection5_FD_70992 | JGI IMG/M metagenome (GOLD analysis project Ga0081527, IMG submission 70992) | Hypersaline microbial mat communities from Hot Lake, Washington, USA - Section #5 (SPADES assembly) (version 2) | ecosystem: Environmental > Aquatic > Non-marine Saline and Alkaline >... | reverse complement strand
GAGGTAAATTATTCACCGCCGAACAGTGGGCGTGGATTGGAGTTATAATCATTGTTGAGGCGAAATGTGACGGATGACCTGAGACGAGTGACCGGGGAATTGTGAATTGACGAACCTGTAGCTTGTGACTTGGAACATGATACCTGTCGCCTGCAATCTGTGCGCAGCAGAGCTGCTGGGCTTGCCGCCGCCGGGGCAGAGCTCCGGGACGAGTGAAAACCGGTGGCTTGAAAAAAATCATCCGGAAAAGTAGGATTTTCCAAACGTCAGCATTGTCAGTTTTGTTATAAAAACATCAATAGAAGTCTAATAATAACATAAAGAAGAACATATTATGCTTGACAAATTAGGATATATCGCGGCAGGCCTTGGGTTTACATCCATCGCGGCCAGTGTGGCGGCTTGGTACACAGAGAAGGGTCCAGACGAGGACGAGAACGCACACGCGGAACGGACAGGAATTTTTATCGGCCTGTGGCCACAGACTTTTTTCGCATTGGCTCTCATTCTTTTTAAGCTAAGAGAGATGGGGCACGACAAAGATGTGGAGAGACTGATGAAGAAGCTGAACAAGAAGATCAAGGAAGTTGAGTCGAAAGGCGAGGATTTGCTTGATAAATAGTGTTCAGAAGTTTTCAGATTTAATTTAATTCCCTGTTTTTTTGGCAGGGAATTTTTTTTGGATCGGGTTTTGATCCGGAGGTGTTGGAAAGAATCCGTGAATGCGGCAGAGTTGTTATAGGGTGTGGATCACCTGGATGTGATACGGAGTTTCGTTAGAAATGAGATCCCCGCAACTCCACCTCAATTTAATTTTCCTTTCGACCCAACCTCTCTGTTCGGTTGAAAATGGTATGGCCATTTATTCCCCCACGCTGACGCATGGGGCTACGATTATTCCACTCCTACGGAGTTTGATCTTAATTTGTAATAGAATATAAATCCCCTCCCTTTTCAGCGAACCGCCGGCTGGCGGAGAGGAGAGAGGGGAATGGGCCTGCCTTTTGAATCCCGAAAGCTTTCGGGAGAAGTGAGGGTGAGAGTTCAACTCGTCAGGCGAACCGTCGCTAAAGCACACCGGGATTCGACAGACGAGGGGCCGTCATCTCTCCCTTTTTGAAATACTATCTCTGCATCATCGCCTCAATTCATTTCTTTACTTCAAGCCAGTCCCTCTATTCGGCGGACTCATTTTAGACTTGCCATTACCCCCGGGTTAAAACCCGGGGCTACTATTTACTCACTCCTACGGAGTTTAATCTAACCTGCACCCTGTAGCTTGTAACCTGTAAATGACATGCAAACTAGATATCACCTGCACCATCGGTGCAGCATATCCGTAGCTGTGGAACTGCTACATTTGATTGGACAGTAGGTTAAGCCCCACTATCTTTAATACACTATGAAAAATAGAACCAGACGTACATTTGATAAATCTTTCAAGTTGATGATTGTTGAGCTTCATCAAAGCGGTAAATCCTCACGCGAGATTGCCCGTGACTTCGATCTTCCCTCTGATATGGTTAGGCGGTGGAGCAGAGAACATCTATCACGGGGCCCCTGCAGTTTTTCCGGGCACGGCAACACTGGCTTGACCGATCACGAACGGGAGATTGTTGAGCTAAAGAAAGCGTTAAAAGAGGCTCAGATTGAACGCGATATCTTAAAAAAGGCAGTGGGCATCTTCTCCAGGACCGACGGCAAATATTCAGGTTCATAAAAAAGCATAAGGCCATATTTGCTGTTGAGAAGATGTGTCGGGCATTTGGGGTTAGTCGAAGTGGATACTACGAATGGTTAAACCGTATCCCATCGAAACGATCGGTTGAAAATCAGTTCTTGCGGGAGGCCGTTCGGTCGGTTTATGAGCAAAGCAGGAAACGTTCAGGCAGCCCAAAGATCACCGTTGAACTCAAAGAAAAGGGACTATTGGTATCGCGTCCCAGAGTAGCCCGGATTATGAGGCAGATGGGAATAAGAAGCATTATATCCAAACCCTTCAAGGTGTCTACCACCGATTCCAGCCATAACTATAGAATATCGAAGAATCTGTTGGCCAGGGACTTTACAGCGAGCCAAAAGTCCCAGAAATGGGTCTCCGACATTACCTATGTGCGAACCGGAGAAGGCTGGTTGTATCTGAGCGTTATCATGGATCTATACGATCGTAAGATCATCGGGTGGTCGATGAGTGAGCAACTTGACGCCGAATCAACGGTCATATCGGCCTTTAATATGGCCATAGGTAATCGGCCGTTGGGTTCATCGAATCTGATATTCCATTCAGACAGGGGTGTTCAGTATGCTTGCCATGGGTTCCGTGAGTGCCTGTGCCGACACCATATTGTCCAGAGTATGAGCCGTAAAGGAGACTGTTGGGATAATGCTGTTGCGGAGAGCTTCTTTAAGATCATCAAATCTGAACTAATTGATCATCACGATTATTCAACAAACCGACAGGCAAGGGTGGCTATTTTTGAGTTTATTGAAGTATGGTATAACAAGAAAAGAAAGCACTCCTACCTGAACTACTTAACCCCCGAGCAGTTTGGGGAAATAAATCAACCATTGGCGGCTTAATTCACTGTCCATTTTTTTGTTGCAAATCCAGCCCCTCTCTCCCCTCCGCCAGCCGGCGGATCATAAAGAGGGGAGGCGTTTTAATTTAGATTTGGCTCTTCGTAAATCATATACCGTACTGCGTATCTCGTTTGACGAATCACCGATAGACCGAACTGCGATGGACGATTTGAATTTTTGAATGAAGAGTATGGAGTAACTGCAATCCGTACCCTGTAGGGGTGCAATATGAGTAGCCCCAGGTGAAGTGAAACGAAACCTGGGGGAGAGCGAGTCTAAAATGTGTCCGCCGAATAGAGGGATTCGTTGGGGTTGAGAGTTGATTTGAGGCGGTATTACGTGAATCTTATTTCAAACGTTTTCTAGCGTATTTTTTGTCTTGATCCGTCGGGGGCCGGACAGGTTACAAAACGAACCAAAAAGGTCAAGCCTCCCTGCGCTGAAGCTTCGGAAGGCAGGGCTGTGAGAAATCAATGGCGATCACAGCCATGAGACGGAAAAACTCAAGGCCTGTAAATTTGGTAATCCTATGTATGATTATGAATGAGGCTGGTGAGTTTTTCTTTTCGTCTCCTGTCTGTTCTCTTTCTCCATTGATTTCTCAAGGCCTGAATTTTGTACTCACCTCCCAGCTGGCGGAGCGCAGAGAAGGAGATATTTTAAAATTGTCTTTAATAGACATAACCGAAGATTTCGGAGTTTTAATTGGTATTCAATTCAGACAATGTAAACCGAAAACCGTACGTCGTAATCCGCATCTCGCTCATTACCCGACGCTGTCAGGATCCCGACACGAACTTTCGTGATCGGGAACGCTTACAGGTCTCACTTTTGCCGTAAACCGTACTCCGTAAACCGTGTAACATAAGCTGCCCAAAATCTCGACGCAGATAGGTTCAGCTTTTACTGAATGCTCTCAGGTCTGTTTGACACCTCACAATCCGAATTTCATTATTCCGGCACACGGTAAACCACCGAATTGATATTCATCCCGGCGCCGACAGAGGCAAATACAATGGTGTCTCCTGGATTGATTGTGTGTCCGTGCATTTGATTGCGGAGGATGAGATCCAAAAGGGTGGGGACGGTGGCCACACTGGTGTTGCCGAGTTTGTTGATGGTCATCGGCATGATGCTGTCCGGCACTACATTCTCATCATAGAGTTTAAAGAGCCGCTGGAGAATCGCCTCGTCCATCTTCTCATTGGCCTGGTGGATCAGTACTTTTTTGATCTCCTCCAACTCTACACCGGCTTTCTCCAAACTGTTTTTGACCAAACCGGGAACATTGGAGAGAGCGTATTGATAGAGCTTGCGTCCGTCCATTTTCATGTAGAGTGTATCGTCGCTGCCGGGTTTAAACGACTCTTTCATTTCCAGGTAGTAGGCCTGGGTTTCCGTATCGGTGCGGGCGGCGTGTGAGAGGATTCCCTCGGTGCGATCACTTTCTTTTGCTTCCAGTAGCGTTGCCCCGGCGCCGTCGGCGTAGATCATGCTGTCTCGGTCGTGCGGATCACAAACACGCGACAACGTCTCCGTGCCAATCACTAGTGCCGATTTGGCATCCCCGCTGCGAATAAAATAGTCGGCCTGAATCACACCCTGCAGCCAGCCGGGACAACCGAACGGAAGGTCGTACGCCACGCAGTACGGGTTTTTGATTCCCAGGTGATGCTTTACTTTTGATCCAAGACTTGGAACCATATCCACTCTGGGGTTGTCGGTACGCACATCTCCGAAGTTGTGGGCCACAATAATATAGTCAAGTTTTTCGCGGTCGAAGCCGGATATGTTCAGCGCCTGCTCGGCGGCTTTTGCACCCATGTCTGAGGCCAGCATTTGATCATCCGCATAGCGGCGTTCCTCAATTCCGGTGATCTCCCTGAACTTTTCAATGGTATCCTCATTACTTTTTTCAAACGGAGTTCCGTCTTTTTCTAAAAAGGAATTCTTTAAAAAATCGCTGTTGGGTACAACTCTGTCCGGAATGAAAGATCCTGTTCCGGTGATAACCGTTCGGATTTGGTGAGCCATAGAAGATGACGTTTTGAGCTTTGATTGAACCTAATAGTAGATATACAAAAATTGTTGTTGAATTTCGAGTGTTGGTTTTTGGAACTCACCCCCTTACTTCTCCCGAAAGCTTTCGGGATTCAAAAGGCAGGCCGGCTCCTTTCTCCTCTCCGCCAGCCGGCGGATCGCAAAGATGGGAGGCGTTTTAAATATACTTGGCTCTGCGTATTTCGAAGACCTTACTTCGTATCTCGATTGACGAATCACCGATGGACGATTTAAATTTTTGAGTGAAGAGTATGGAGTAACCGCAATCCGCACCCTGTAGTGGTGCAATATGAGTAGCCCCAGGTGAAGTGAAACGAAACCTGGGGGATTAAAGACACATTAATTTTTCCGCCGAAGAGAGGATTAGGTTTGAGGTTGGGAGTGGATTTGAGGCGGTATTGTCGAGATCTCATTTCATATGTTTTCTAGCGTACTTTTTGTCTTAATCCGTCGGAGGCCGGACAGGCTACAAAATGTACCAATCCCGAATTCTCGGGACTGTGAGAAATCAACAGCGTTCACAGCCATGAGACGGAAAAACTCAAGGTCTGATGATTTGGGATTCTTATGAGTGATTTTTTGGAGACGGGTGAGTTTTTCTTTTCGCCTCCTGTCTGTTCTCTTTTCCCGTTGATTTCTCAAGGCCGGGTTTTGGAACTCACCCCCTTACTTCTCCCGAAAGCTTTCGGGATTCAGAAGGCAGGCTTATTCCCCTCTCTCCCTTCCGCCAGCCGGCGGATCGCAGAGAGGGGAGACGTTTTAAATTAGATTTCGCACTTTATAAATTGTATACCGTACTTCGTTTCTCGATTGACGAATCACCGATGGACCGAATGGCGATGGGCGATTTGAATTTTGAATGATGAGTATGGAGTAGCTGCAATGCACGCCCTGTAGGGGTGCAATGTTAGTAGCCCCCAGGTGAAGTGAAACGAAACCTGGGGTAAGAGCGAGTCTAAAATGAGTCCGCCGAACAGGGGGATGGGTTTGGAGTGCATAATGAATAGAGGCGGTAGGGTGTGGATTGTATTTCAAGAGTTTTTCCGTTCATTTTGTCTTGATCTGTAGAGGTTAGAGAAAAGAACACACCTCTGTATGCTTCGTTGAACACTCCGCATTCTGTCTCCTCTCGAGAGGAGATGTGTAGCAGTCCATTCTTTAACTCATGTAATGATGCTTGATTTTATATTCCGTTGATTCCTCCAGGCCGGTTTGGAACTCACCCCCGGCCCCTCTCTCCTCTCCGCCAGCCGGCGGATCGCAGAGAGGGGAGTTTTTTTAAATTAGATTTCGCACTTTATAAATTGTATACCGTACTTCGTATCTCGATTGACGAATCACCGATGGACCGAACTGCGATGGGCGATTTGAATTTTGAATGATGAGTATGGAGTAGTTGCAATCCGCACCCTATAGGGGTGCAATGTTAGTAGCCCCCAGGTGAAGTGAAACGAAACCTGGGGGTAAGAGTGAGTCTAACATAAGTCCGCCGAACAGGGGGATGGGTTTGGAGAGCATAATGAATAGAGGTGGTAGGGCGTGGATCGTATTTCAAGCGTTTTTCCGTTCATTTTGTCTTGATCTGTCGAGGGCCGGATTTTTCAGTTATCAGTGGGTCAGGTTACAGTGTGTCATTAATGATGAAACAGGTCGTACGCCGTATTCCGTAAACCGTACTCCGTAAGAAATCAGACGCTGTCAAGATTCGTCTGCCGACGGAAACGCTGACAGGTCTAATAATCATACACCGTATCCCGTAACCCATAAACCGTACTCAGCCTTAAACCAGGATAAACTTTTTATACAGATCTGTAATCCGTACTAGATCGGGGGAATCATCAAAGGTGTCTGCAGGTGATGAGGATGTGGATCTTGATTCGATCAGTGCAAATCGCTCAAGGGCAGCAAACAGGTCGGCATAGAGCAGATCCAGTTCAAGCGTGAAGCCGTCAGCCTCTGCGAAATTGAGCTCAATTTTTACAGAAAAAAGCAATATTTCGTGAACCAGCTCCTTTATGGGCACCCACTCCTTTGCAGCATCCCGCATTTTGTACAGGATAAATGGGACACTGTACTGCAGATGAGGAAATTCGAACGTGCTGCCCAGGTAGCCCAGATTCATATCTTTAAAATAGGTAGAAAAGAGAAGTTGGTAGAGCTCTCCGGCGTTCTCTTCCTCCAGCAAGTTCACGCGCTCTTCATTCATCCGGATCTCGCTATTTTTCTCATCAATCACAACCAGTTCTGATAGTTCCAGCAATACCCGGATACCGTGCAGCAGCCAGACATCGGTTTCATCAAACTTTCCACGTTTATATTTGCGGATATTCTCCAGGTAGTTATCGGGCCATCGCATCTCTTCCAAAAGCTGCCCGACCACTTTTCGCTTCAGATTTCCCGCCCTTGTCAGTTTGAAAGCTCCTTCACGGTTCAGGAGATCCAGGAACAGCCGGGCATTGTGGAAAATGAAACTCTGGTCCACTTCCTCCAGCGGTAAATCCCTGCTCAGGTAGATGGGAGCATCGGGGTTACGCCAGTCGCATTCAAGCAACTCCTTGATTCTCTCGGGTGATGGCTTTTCGTCCGGATCATACGGGTTCAGGTAGTATTCGAAATCATCAAACGGTCCGATCACCTCATCGTCATACTCGTCGAAATCATCCTCCCAAACATCCTCCCCCTCGATGTCGCTAAAAAAACGCTCCAGGAATTTTTCCTTATCCTCATCGTTTAGATGGCTGTTGTCCCACATGGTGCCCTCATAATTTACCAGGGCACCCATATCGCCGCATCGCCGGCATTTCCATCGCACCTGTTTCGGCATGTCGATCTGTGTAACCTCAATGGTGCCGTCGCACAGTTCTCCATCCTCCATCTCCTGCCTGCAGTAGAAGCCGGATTCCAGCTTGGTTCCGGTGGGTGACGATGTGCTTAACCGGATATACTCACAGTAGATATCCATCTGCAGCTCCTCTTCCTCAGGCATAATAAGAAAAGCATCCGACACCGGGTCGGGAAATTCCGAAACGTCGATAATGGTCATGTTCTCTTTTTCCATGACATATGGGCTTAGTTGAGGGGAATACTTTTATTAATGTACTATTTGAAGGGTAGAATATCGAGTGGGCCCGTGTTAATTTTTGTGATTTTCGGGATGCAGGCTCCCTGTCTATTCTCTCTGTTCATAGTGAGGGGGACGTTATAAACTAAGTTTTGCACTTCGTACACCGTATACCGTACTTCGTATCTCGATTGACGAATCACCGATGGACAAACTGTTTACTACGATTCGAATGATGTTTTGAATATCCGAAGATATACCAACTCCGTAGGAGTGACCAACTTATTAGCCCTCCCGACTAGAAACGTCGGGACAGGCTGGGTTTTTAATCCGGAGAATGAGAGAAGTCAATTATGAGTCCGCCGAATAGGGGGAGTGGTTTGGAGGATATAATAAATTTGAGGCGGCGTTGCGCTGGACTCAATTCAAACGTTTTTCTGTAAACTCAATCTGTCCAAATGCCGGTTTACGTGGTTAGTCATTCGTTTACCGTATATCGTAAGCCGTAAAACATCCACGACTAACATTAGATAAAAATAATCATTTTTGAGCCTGTTTGATCAATTCGTAAAGTATATCCAATAGTTACATCATGCTTATTGCTCACAGAGAAATTAGAGAGAATCAGCCTCGGGAGTAAGCATTGGGTAATCACGGAAAATGAGAGCGAGAGAAGACATGAGAAGATTATACCGTACTATAATTTTAGTATTGCTCATTCTAGTCAGTGGCTGTGATCCCCAGCAGGGAGCGCTCGAAGATGCATTGCCCGTTTTTTACACGCTGTCAACCCAGGCTGCACCGCAGGAGGGGGGCACCATTGAACCATCAGATGGAGAATTCTTAGAAGGTGTGGGTGTACAGATCATCGCCCGGCCGGCTGAAGGGTATGTTTTTGACCATTGGGAAGGGGATCTGGAGGGGGAATCTAATCCGGATTATATCCAGTTCAATTCAAACCGGACGGTTCAAGCGCATTTTTCTCTCAGGGATTATGATCTGAATATTGAGGTTATAGGCAGCGGAGTTGTGAATGAAACCGTTACGGACCGCTCTTCAACCGTTACCGTCCGATTGGACGCCGAAGCTGAAGAGGGCTGGTATTTTGACCATTGGGAGGGTGACCTGTCCGGAAGCAGTAATCCCGAGACCCTCGTAATAGAAGAAAATAAGGAGAAGAGTGTTCGGGCGATATTTTTTGAGGAAGCTGCTCCCGAATATTCCCTGAACATTACGATTGAAGGGGGCGGAACGGTTCAACGTGACCCGGATCAATCATCCTATACTGAGGGAGAAGTGGTGACATTGACAGCAACCGGAAATTCCGAATGGCATTTTAAGGAGTGGGGCGGTGATCTTTCCGGCAGCAGGAATCCGGTGAAGATAACCATGGATGAAGACAAGCGGGTAACCACAATCTTCGACCGGGATGAAGAGCCGGAAGAACCGGATGAATATACTCTGACCGTGAATACGAGTGGTGAGGGATCTGTCGATAAGGATCCGGATAAATCGACATACACAGACGGGGAAGATGTTACGTTGCAGGCGAAGCCTGATGACGGCTGGAGTTTTAAAGAGTGGCAGGGTGATGAGTCAGGCAGTGAAAACCCTGTGACGGTTGTTGCGGATAGAGACAAACAAATCACTGCCGTCTTTGAAGAGGATGCTGTGTTAGGAATAACCATTGGTGAGGTAAAACTTTTTATCAATGAGATGGAGCTTGAGGGAGCCAGGAGAACCGATGATTTTAAAACGAAAGACTTTATCCTGAATATGCCGACGGACGGATCGCCATTCCACATCACACACGAGCAGATACCGCCAGGATTTTATGAAGAGTTGGAATTTGAAATTGAAAAACCCGGCAAAAGTGAAGATCTTGATGATTCCGATTTCACGGATGGATCCGACCGGTTCTCACTTGTGGTAAGTGGTTTGTATAATGGGAGCGATTTTACGTTTCAGTCTGACGAAGATTTTGAAATAGAGATAGAAATGAGCCCACATCTGGAAGTTAAAGAGGGCCAGACGTCCGTGATTGGAATACCCGTTGATTTTGAGAGCTGGTTCAGGGGTGATGACGGTGAAATCCTGGACCCTAGTGATTCCCGAAATGCAAAGCAGATCAATAAGAATATTGAAGATTCTTTTGATGATTTTGAGGATTGAATTTAGGAACTCACCATCCTTCGCCAAGGCTATGGATGGCAAGCCCTCCCTTTTTTCTCCCGAAAGAATTCGGGATTCTTAACTCACCCCCTTCTTTCGCCAAGGCTTCAGAAGGCAGGCCTGTCCCCCTCTCTATTCTCTCCGTTTATAGAGAGGGGGGACGTTTAAATTTTAATTTTTGATGATGATCAAACTCCGTAGGAGTGGCCAACATAATAGCCCTGGGTTTTAACCCGGGGTGTAGGATATGACAAATATGAGTCCGCCGAATAGAGGGTTAGGTTTGGAGTTGGGAATGGATTTGAGGCGGTGTTGCGGGGATCTCATTTCAAACGTTTTCTAGCGTACTTTTTGTCTTAATCCGTCGGAGGCCGGACAGGCTACAAAAAGTACCAATCCCGAATTCTCGGGACCGGCAAGCCGGACCAAGCTGTGAGAAATTGACAGCGTGTTCTGTTCAAATGAGTCACAAATTCAAGGTCTGAATGTCATCCTGATCCCGACAGCGGTCGGGAGAAGGATCTCAATTCGTTGCTAAATTTTAGGAGACCCTTCGACAGGCTCAGGGTGACATTGGAGACTGGTGAATTTGTGATCTTCTCATTCTCACATTCACACTTGTTTCTGTCAATTTCTCAAGGCCGGGTTTTGGAACTCACCCCCTTACTTCTCCCGAAAGCTTTCGGGATTCAAAAGGCAGGCTTGTTCCCCTCTCTTCCGCCAGCCGGTGGATCGCAGAGAGGGGAGGCGTTTTAAATTAAAATTTGATCTTTGTAAATCGTATACCGTTCTCCGTACCTCGATTGACGAATCACCGATGGACCGAACTGCGATGGACGATTTGTTTTTTAGAATGATGAGTATGAAATAGCTGGGATCGTATTTCAAACGATGTTCTTTGTTCAATTTGTCTTGCCCGACGGATTCATTGGTTCTATATGTACTCCCCAGAGCGATCTCGTTGACTATATTTTTTATTTACTCAATAAATTGAGTAAATTTACTCAACGTAATGAGTAAATATGGAAACATTTGAGAGATTTCACTTACAGATTCTGAAAAAACGCATTGAAAATGAATCGATAAGGTTTATCCAGGTTATCTATGGGCCGCGTCAGGTTGGAAAAACAACGATGGTCCGTCAGTTACTACATCAAACGGAATTGCCGTGGCACTATAGTTCGGCAGACGGGGTGATTGCTTCTGATGCAGTTTGGATATCACAGCAGTGGGAAGCTGCGCGCATTAAGTACAGAAGTAACAATCAACATAGAACAATTCTGGTCATTGATGAAGTGCAAAAGGTTGAAAACTGGAGCGAACAGGTGAAAAAAGAGTGGGATCGTGATCGCGCCGGTGAGGTCGACCTTCAGGTGATTCTTTTGGGATCATCACGGCTGCTGTTACAGCGTGGGCTCACAGAGTCGCTTGCGGGGAGGTATGAATCAACCTATATGGGCCATTGGTCTTATCCAGAAATGAACTCAGCGTTTGGGTTAAGAGCAGACGAATTTGTTTGGTTTGGCGGTTATCCGGGCTCAGCCGCTCTGATTGACGACGAATCCAGGTGGAATCAGTATGTGCGTGACTCACTGATCGAAACCACCTTATCAAAGGACATTTTAATGATGACCCGTGTGGATAAACCGGCACTCATGAAACAATTGTTTGAGCTTGGCTGCGAGTTTTCCGGTCAAATATTGTCATACAACAAAATGCTGGGGCAGCTCCATGATGCCGGAAATACTACAACATTATCGCACTACCTTCACCTGCTGGATACAGCGGGACTTTTAGCCGGGCTGGATAAGTTTTCACCCAACAAAATCCGGAAGCGTGCATCGAGCCCCAAATTACAGGTGCACAATACTGCACTGATATCTGCTCAGCATCTGAAATCCTTTAAAGAGATAAGAACCCTGCCGGTCGAATGGGGACGATGGGTTGAATCGGCCGTTGGGGCTCATTTACTGAACACTGCGTTAAACAGTGATCTCGAGCTGATGTATTGGCGTCACAGCAATGATGAAGTGGATTTTGTATTGCAAAAAGGGGATCAGGTCATTGGAATTGAGGTTAAAAGCGGACGGGGACAACGAACAGGTGGGATGCAGGCCTTTTCAAATAAATATAATCCCGTAAAAGTACTACTCGTCGGAGATGAGGGATTGGCCTGGCAAGAATTTTTGGAACTGAATCCAAAAGAGCTTTTTTGAATGCGAGCTGCATGATTTTTGAGCAGGAATGAAGACCTGACTGCGTCCTCAGGTACTGTCAGCGTCTGGGGAAAGGAATAGTTTGCAGATTGCAGTTGGCAAAGCTTCTGTGAATAAATTCCAAATGGCACACCACAAATTCCAAACATCCTTCATCTAAACATTGAACTTCCCCCTCTCTATTCTCTCCGTTTATAGAGAGGGGGGACGTTTTGAAATAAAATTTTTGGGTATAAACCAACTCCGTAGGTGTGGCCAACTTATTAGCCCTCCCGAGGAAAAAAACATCGGGACAGGCTGGGTTTTAACCCGGGGTATAGAATGATGAACACGTTAGTCCGCCGAATAGAGGGATGGGTTTGGACTGGTTATTAAAGTTGAGGCGGTGTTGCGGGGATCTTATTTCAAACCACGGTCTTAGTTCATTTTGTCTTAATCCGTCGGCAGCCGGACAGGTTACAAAACGAACCAATCCCGAATTCTCGGGACCGGCAAACCGGATCAGGCTGAGAAAAAAATGGGGCGTGTTGTTCCATCGCATGCCATGAATCCAAGGCCTGTTAATCTTGTATATAATGTTCATGGTTTGGGTGGAGGCTAGAGGATTCATGGATTTCATGCTCACTCACTTCCACGAATACTCCCCATTTTTCTCAAGGCCGAATTTTCTCAGTTATCAGTGTGTCAATAATGATAAAACAGGTCGTATATCGTTCACTGTATTTCTATTGACGAATCATCGATGGACGATTTGGATCTTGAATGATAATTATGAGGTTGCTGCAATGGCACCCTGCAGGGGTGCAATATGATTAGCCTTCCCGACAAAATATATCGGGACAGGCTGTACAAGCGCAGCGCAGTGCGGGGTATTAAAGTCACATCAATTTTCCGCCGAATAGAGGGATTGTTTTGGAGTGACTATTAGAGTTGAGGCGGTGTTGAGGAGTTCGTATTTCAAACGTTATTCTCCGTTACTTTTGGCCTGTCCCAAAAGTAACCAAAAAGACCAGGCTGAGAAAAATCAACGGCGTTCACAGCCATGAGACGGAAAAACTCAAGGTCTGATGATTTGGGATTTCAATGGGTGACTTTTTTGGAGACGGGTGAGTTTTTCTTTTCGCCTCCTGTCTGTTCTCTTTTCCCGTTGATTTCTCAAGGCCGGTTATTCTCAGTTATCAGTTGGTCAGGTTACAGTGTGTCAATAATGATGAAACAGATCGTAAACCGTATTTCTATTGACGAATCATCGATGGACAAACTGTGAACTACGATGCGAATGATATTTTGAATATCCGAAGATATACCAACTCCGTAGGAGTGGAACATGAATAGCCTCGGGTGGAGCAAAGCGGAACCCGGGGATAAAGGTGAGGCTAACGTGAGTCCGCCGAATAGGGGGATTGGTTTGGAGTGGTGATTTTAATTGAGGCGGTGTTTCGTGGATCGTATTTCAAAACAAGTTCTTTGTTCATTTTGTCCGGCCCCCGACGGATTCTTCGGTTCGATGTTCCCTGTCTTTACAGAAGGTAAAAGAGCTCAAAAAGATAAGAAGAAGGCATCCTAAAGCATGAATTGTAAATGATTTTCTATATATTAATTCAACCAACCATTCATGCTTCAAATTAAACCGACACTATATATGCCAATTTCAAAATCAATAGAAAAAAGTGTTTTTGAGCTTGATGAGAAAGATCGGCTTCTTCTACTGATTAAGCTTCTCGAAAGTCTTGAACCGGATACAAAGGATGGAAGTCAAATCGATAAATGGGTGAATGAAGCAGAAACACGATACCAATCATGGAAAGCTGGTGAGATGAATACTATTTCTCAAGACAAGGTTTTCCGTGAGCTTCCAATATGATAAACATACGATGCACCCAAAAACTGCTGAAACGAATGAATGGGCCAGACTCAGAGGGTGAACCTGCCTCCGGCGGACGGCTGGGCGAGTGGTACGCCAACGTGAAATCACTACCGTTCCGTGGAAAATCTGTCGTGATTTTTTTTAATGTGAATACCTATATCACGATTTTGGTACCGGGAAACGGAACGCGGAAGATGCTGCCTGAATTTGTTGAGCGAACCGGCCGCCTGCTGCAGAGGCTCGATGTTCCTCAACACCTCATTGACCGGGAGATGGACGCGATGCAGGAGATGCGCCTGTTAAAAACCGACAGCCGCAGCATCCTGGGGAGCATGAAAGATATCGGCCACCATCTTGACGCATATATTTACTACGACAGAATAGCATCAGCAGACGTAATAGACTGGGACCGACAGGAGAGGATTTTGACCAAAAATATCTACGGCGCGATTAACAAGCGCATGTCGGAAGGGGTGACCTATCCAAGAGACCTTGTGAAGAAGTTATTTGAGGGGTAGATAAATGTCGAATAATGAATGATGAACACCGAATGTCGAACGACTCTCACTGAGATATTCTGCAGTTCGAATTTCCCATCCTTCGACATTCTTCATTCGATACCTGTCCGGCCTCCGACGGATTCTTCGGTTCGATATTTTCCACCCTTCAACACCTGTCCGGCCCCCGACGGATTCAACGGTTCATAGTTAAAAATCCCGTACGCCGTATGCCTGCACCAACCCCGCACCCTCTCTCCAACCTGTTGGAGTTGGTACGGACTTGGTACGGAGAGGGTAGGGAGGAGAGCCGGATG
>Ga0081527_100598_pt1 | contig 14812 bp, 14 predicted proteins | sample HotLakmasection5_FD_70992 | JGI IMG/M metagenome (GOLD analysis project Ga0081527, IMG submission 70992) | Hypersaline microbial mat communities from Hot Lake, Washington, USA - Section #5 (SPADES assembly) (version 2) | ecosystem: Environmental > Aquatic > Non-marine Saline and Alkaline >... | reverse complement strand
TCAACTTTGGCCATTTCGTCTTTGCCTTCTTGTACTAACGATTCACCATCCATACTGATAGTGCCACCATCAGGTGCTGGCATGTTTCCTATTTTTCTGCGTACGTTCCCGACCATAATTTTAGTATATGCTACCATCGCTCTATGTGTTAATTCTCTTGATTGTGGCGATTTAAATTGCGTAATTGATGGTGTGTATCTAACAATTACTGGAAATGTTCCTTTTGGTGTTGGGAACAATCTTATTTTGTTTTCGCCGTAAGTAAATTCCCATCTTCCTTCTGTTGCTAATACTCTTTGTGAGAATTTTCTATACGCAAGAAGCATATGATAATCTAATAGTACATTTTGAATACCAGTGACATTACCAATATTAAATAAGAAGCTCTCTGCTCCGAAAATATCATCAATTCTAGTTGTAATTGGGTCCCAAGCTATTTCTCTAACCCAATATGCGTCTTCTGGTAAATCATATGTTGTCTGGAGAGGATTGGTATAAAAAATAGCATATCTATCTTCCATAGGAAAGTAATGTGCTATAAAATCCCCCATAGACCTTAAAAGCTGTTCCCATTGTGGTTCTTGAATTTCTACAAGAACATTAGGGTGACCTAATTCTGAAAGCGCTCTTAATTTTAATGGATTTGAATCTACCTTCAAAATTACGGGTAGCTGACTTGGACCTATTATTGCCATAAATTTCCTCGTTAGTTTATATTTGTGGAGAGTAAAATATAAATTATGTCCTATATGTTAAATAGAATAGATGAATTATTAGAAGAAGGCATTGTTGCTAGGGCTAGATCTAGAGCAATTAGGGCCTTAAATGATAAAGCGCAAAAAATTCATAATTTTGCGCAGAAGTTAAAGTTGGAGTCTGATATAACTGAAGTTTCTTCTTCTGAGGACACAACAGCCATTGTAGAAATACAATTTGGAAACAATGAACTATTCAAAAATTCACAGGTCGTAAACGTTACTGTACATGATGTAGATGATTTTGTTGTATGGTTGCCAATGGCACTATCAATATATTTAGAAATGGAAAATCACCACAAATTTAAAAATGTAGTACAAGTAAAAAGTTTTATTAAAAAGCTAAAGGTTTCAATATGATTAAGATTGCCAATAAACTTGAAATAAAGAGAGGGAATGTAATACAAGTTCCTGGTTGTGAACCTTTATCTGCAGTAACTAGTTTTACTTTGCTTACTTCAAATGATTGTCAAAACACACAAGTTACACTTGAGGACGCACTTGATGCTATTCCTGGATCTACTGTTGAAATGACATTAAATCCTAAGACTAGGTATTTTGTATTTCCTGATGGGCCACCTCCACAGTTTGGTTGTACTATTCAATATTGTAATGATTGGTATGCTATATTGAGAACTGTAGGACAACCTGTAGAAATAACAGATCCGGCATGTGAAGGAAAACCAACTGATGGATTTGATTATTTTAATGGATGTATTGCATGAATAATAAAGAAACCAAGTTAATAAGAGAACTAAAATATTCTCTTAATCCTAGTTTACTACTTGAGGATGTTACTACACAAGCAATGTGTTCTGTTCAATTTGTTCCAAGTTACGGAGCAAGATTTAAATATGAACATGACATCGAAAGTCCAGAATATTGGGAAGAATTGTCGCCGTTTAAACATACTAGAGCTATTGATGGTTTGGATAACAGATTAAATGCGTTAACACGAAGAATCAATGATACAGAGACTGCTTTGGCCCATTCAAATCGAACTTATGATGAACTTGAACAAAAAATTCCCGAAGAGTATCACGAAAAGCATGCTGGAATTCAAGCCGCATGGCAATCTATTGTTGAATTGTCTAAACACAAAAAGAAATTAGAAGACGAATTAAAGAAAACAAGACAACAAATGAATAAGATGCTTGAACAAGATCTTATTGAACTTCCACATGAAGAACTAATTCCTGGAGAAAAGGGAGCGGTTGGTGGAACTATAGTATTATCATTTTTTGATAAAGCATTAGCAAGGAACTCGAAGGATCATATTATTTCGATTGATGGAGAAAAACAAAAAGAATTTGGATGGACTTGGCTTAAAAGAGTTGATGATGCTAGAATTGATATTTCTAATAAAATTGAAACTGGCGAAGTTCATGAAGAACTGCCTGAGGAATTTAGAGATCCTCGTTTATTTAAATCCCCTCCAAAGGTAAAGCCTGGTCCTGATCATGCTAATAGTGTTGAGGAGCTAGTTGGAATTGTTAGACAAGAAATTCCTGATTATAAAAAATATCTTGAAGCAACATCACAACAAGCACAATTGTTCAAGACAGCTATAATTAGAGCTGTTGAAAAGGGACACTCTGTTTCTCAATTTTTAGATAAATGGAAATGGACACGTGATTCTAATAAAATGAATATGTGGGCGGAAAAGAAATTTGGTGTATCTGTTGCTGATGAATTGGGATATGAGCCATTAGGATTAAATCCATATAAGACAATTTATACTATAATGGCAAGGGCATTCAACCCAAGCGACAGAGATGTTGTAAGAGAACAGCAAACTGGAAGTAAAACTCGTGGCAAGAGGTCCAAGGCTGAAAAAGCTAAGACTAAGGGTGGTCGTGGGCGTAAACAGAGTGAATATGTTAAAGGTTTTGATGTTCAATTGACTGTTTATCTTGATATTGATTATGTTTTTGATGAAAATGGTAACCCTACTTCTCCAGAAGAAGCTTCTGCAGATCAAATTGGAGCTTTCCATAAAGCTTTAATGAGAGTAATTGCTGATGGCCCAACATGGCTTGATGTTAGCGGCGACTCAATGGATGATAGATTTGGTAAATGGGTAATATTTGGTAAAATGGAAGATATCGAATCAACACCGTCACATGCTGCGCTAAAATGGTGGAAAGATCATCAAAAAATTGATGTTGCTGATAAAGCAAAAGAAGAACAGGATGAAGATTATCGTCAAATGCTTACATTGTTTGATGCTAGGCAGAAAGATGCTGCAACACAAATGGCCAAGAGCATATGGGACAGCAAAATGGCTTCTATTTCTAATATACTAACCAATGCTGATAGAGATGGCGCAATTGAAATTATTAATCCGCGTTTAACAGAAATTTCATCTCTTGGTACTATTATTTTAAATTACTTAGGAGAGTGGAAATCAGTATTGCGTAATTTGGACATAGATAATATGAATAAAATGCAAGCTGAAGCTATTTTAAGAAAAGGTGGGTTATTAGACCAGATTAAAAATAAAATTGAATCTAATCCAATGACAATTCCTGGAATAGCTAAATATATAAAAAATTTACATGAAAGTTATCAATATAATATTATGAGAGAGAATTATGAATCATATCAAGCCGAAGCTGGTCCAGCTGATTTGACTATATGGAGAATTATTAGAGACCATGATAATATTGATTTAAATGATTTAACTAGAATGGTCCCAGACAATCTAAAAACTAATATTTCGAACTCTCTTAGAAGAATGGAAAAATATGGATTTATATTAAATGACAATGGATTGTATACTACTAGTAGTGATATTATAGATGATGCACAGGCGCGTGAATGGAAAAATACTAGGGGTATAAATGCCGATCTATAATTTCGATTTTGGACAACCTAATTCTAGTTTAAGTGGCATGCCTGATGCTAGAAGCGAAGCAGATAAACAATTATCTCCTGCCAATCAATATAATCCTGGTGTAGCTGACATATCTGTCGTCGAGAGATGGGCTGAAGAAATGTGTAATATTTCTGGCGCATTTGTTGCAGTTTATCTTAGGTCAGAAAATGAAGCAGTTATTGATGAAGTATGGGATGAAGCACAGGATGTTATTTATGAAAATCCTATTTGGATGAAGGGTGTTTGGAAACCAGAGCCTTTGCCGAATGAACTGACTCGTTTCGGTGTCGATGCAAAAAATAAGTCTATTATAACATTTGCAAGAGCTGTTACTTTAAGAGATCTAAGAAGACCTGTTCGTGATGGCGATGTTGTTGCAGTACCCCAAAATGAAATTATTAAAGATTTAGACTTAGAAAAGCAATCAAATTATCTATATTGTAGAATTATAACAGCAGCAAATTCTGGACAATTTAGATTTAGGTGGATGTATACTAGATGTGTATTAGAACCTCTATCTGGCGATAGCAAGTGGCTCCCAAAATATGACCCAGTTTAAAGATAAAATTCGTAGATTGGTAAGCGCACGAATTAAGTTGTTAAGTCAGGCTATTATAGCTGAATTGCAATTTGAATGGGATGATTATATGCGCTATATTCGTGGCTTACCACCAAAAGAACAGAAAAAATTAACTGAATATTTTGGGGTTAGCTCGCTTGATGATTTGACGATTGAAATTCTATCTAGCGATATTTCTGAAGACGTAATAAACATTAAATTTGGTATTGATAGGAGAAGAGATTCTAGATTGTTAGAATATATTTATGGTAAGAGAACACCATTAAACAAATTAATTGCAAAATTGTCTCTTCCTGGTGGAGCAGAAACTTTAATGAAAAAACACGGTTTAATTTAGTAAAACATATAATATGCCTATTTATAAATTTAGTTTTGGTCCTGATAAAGAAAATAACCCAGCATCTCTTCGTAGTGCAGAAGAAAGACTTGGTGGGAAGACTCCAATACAGCCTATTAAAATTTCTAGGCAACCAGACCCTATAATTAAAGAAGAAAATCTTGAAGAAGATATCAATAGAGATGCCGAAGTTGTAACTAGATATCTTGCTAAGGGTTTTCATACACATGATAGAGGAATTAAGGAATATTTTTCTAACATTTTAATTCCAGATAGGGATACTGGATTCCATAAAATGGATGTTAAAATTGCTGGTGGTGATAAAACTATTATGGCTTGGCAACAGGACCGTGAAAATGCGCGTGTTAAATTGCCGGTTATGTCTATTAATAGAGAAAATGCCGAATTTGATTCTACTAAATTTAGTCCTACCCACCTTCCAATGGCAAGAAGATTTGTTGATAGTGATAGATCTAAAATTGAATTTATTTATAGACCAACGCCTTGGTTAATAGTTTATTCGTTGACAGTTTGGGCTGAAAGAAAAACAGACGCTGAATATGTATTAAGTCAAATTTTAACGAGATTTAATCCAATGGCACAATGGTATGTTGAAGATGAAAAACTAAAAGGTGTTGTAGATGCTTGGTTAAACACGTATACTGATTCATCTGACATAGACGTAAGTCCTGAAGAACATCCATTAGTAAGATATGATTATTCAATTAGAGCTTCATGTTGGATACCACTCCCAACTAAGATAGTACCTAGTATATTGGGCAAGGTGGATTCAACAGAAATAGTCTCTGCAGAAACACTAGCTGAACTGAATGAGGAATAATAATGGCAGAACCTAAAACACAAAGACAATTAGCTCAAGAAGAAGCTAATAAAACTATTGAAGAGTATATTAAAATTAAAAATGTATCTAAGCAGATGATCCCAATCAATTTAGTTTCACCTAAAGGTGTTAATTTTTTCGTTGGCAATCAATCTATATATCTTCATGCTGGCAAAACACAGGAATTTCCTAAGAGTAGATTAATGTGGAATGAACAAATAATAAATCTACAGAAAAAGGGAATGATTAAAATCGTATCATAACCTCTCTATCAAATATAATTGCAGAATAGACGGAGGTTAAGAATGGCTGTATTCCTGTCACCAGGCGTCTTCTTAAATGAGCGCGATTTAAGCGCGTTTGCCACACTTGGCAGCGGCGTAATTGCAGCATTTGTAGGAACGGCGCAAAAGGGTCCCCTTAATGAAGCGCGCTTAATTACGAATGCGCAACAATTTATTGATACTTATGGCGAACCTATAACAGATTCATATTTAGGTCACGCTGTTTTAGCATTCCTAGAGCAAGGAAATTCTTGTTGGGTAAACCGTGTTGGTGTTGAATGTGAGGAAGGGCAAGATTCTGCTCTTGCCGATGTTTTCATTGATACTTCAGGTGCCCAAGAAGAAGGTTGGGGAAGGGTTGCATTATTTGCAGGTGTTGACTATGGTCGTATTTGCACAAGAGCAATTTCTTCTAGCAATCCACTAGTGTTCCATACTGCATCTACTACCACACCAACATTTGTCAACATTGATGAAGGTTCTGGCGATGTTTCGGCATCGCTTGCAATATCTGGTGCATATGCTGATGCTGTTGATGACAGCTTTCTTGTTGTGATTACTGATGCCCCAACAACAGATCCACTTGATGGTGCAACTTACCAAGTTATTAGAAATAGTGATGGAGTTGTAATTTCTTCTGGAACATTAACAGACTCTGGTGGTGGAGTTTCAGCAGCATTTAATATTGGGTCTGGAGATGACGATAGTGGTCTAGATGGAACAATAACAGTAACAGAGGGTGTATTAGGCTCTGGTGATTATTTTGTATTTAGCGCAGAACCTGATAATACATTATTGGCTTTTGCGGTTGAAGGCGATCCGTTTCCAGCGGCTTATAACATACCATCAGCATCATATTCTACTGCCGCAGATTTTGTAACAGCATTCAATTCTCTAGCTGGTTCTGGAGAAGATTACTTTGCCGTAGAACAGGAAGATGGCTCTGTTTGTATTCAAACTGATACAGTTGGTAATTGGATTCAGCTTGTAACATCAGAAGCTTTTGCGCTTGAAATTGGTGTTCAAAAATGGGCATATGATATTCCAAGAAGTTATATCCTTGGAACTGATTCTGGGCCATATAATATTAACACCAACAATAATCGTGTAAAGCTTGCTGTTGAACGTGATGGAAACACTTCAATAACAACTGAAGTAACAGTGACAACAAATAGTGCACATACTGCCGATTCTCTTTCAGCAGAGTTAGATGTTGCTGGTGTAATTTCTGGAACAAGATATTTTGATGCAATGGCGTTGCAGGTTAGTGATACTGCATCTGTTCCATTGGCAATAACAACATCAAACAACAATACTGACAACATTAGTCTTGTTGCTAATTCTTCAAATCAGAAAACTTTGAGATTTGCACAAGAGTTAGGAATTGGTTTCCCATATGGAAATGATTACAGCCCTTTTGACGATTCAAGAGTTATTTTGCCTGAACAAGATGTAACAGATCCAAGTACTCCTTTAAGTGGAAGTACAGCAGACATTGCATACTACGCAGCAATAGTTGGTTTTATTGTTGCTGAAAGTCCTGGAACGTGGTCTGATGGATATTCTATTGAACTTCAGATTTATAATGGAGTTTCTGGTCGCTATACAGTGTTTATTAAAGATGAACAAAACATTGTTGTTGATAGAATTGATGATGTAAGTTTTGATCAAACAGATGACCGCTATATCGGCAATATTATCAATGAAGGAAGTTCGCTTGGCGGAACAAATGGAAATTCTTGGATCAGGTGGGAAGCACGTCCATCAGATCTTGCAAATGACCCAGACGCAATTGACTATGAAGTGCGTAGCCCTGGAACTGGCACTAAAGAATTTTCTGGCGGAGCTAATGGTATCCCAACAGATGCCACATATAGCAGTGAAGTTGATGCAGTAACTATTGGCAATGCATCAGATAACTCTGGCATTCATATTTTCCAGAATTCTGAAATTTTCAATATTGACCTTCTTGTAACTCCTGGCGTAAGCTCTGGCTCTGTAATTGGTCAAGCATTGACAATTTGTGAAGGACGTGGAGACTGTGTTTATCTTGTCGATTCACCATTCGGACTTCGTCCACAGCAAGTAGTTGATTGGCACAATGGAATCTTAGACAGTAGTGTGACAAGTGCCATCAATTCTAGCTATGGTGCGTTGTATTGGAGCTGGCAGAAAGTGTTTGATCAGTTTAGTCGTAATGAATTGTTTATTCCACCATCTGGCCATGTTTCTGGCGTATTTGCCAGAACTGCTAGAGTTGGGGAAAAATGGTTCGCACCGGCCGGTCTAAATCGTGGTCGTCTGTTAACATCATTGGATGTAGAATACAATCCATCTGTTGGAGAACGAGACTTGCTTTACGGATTTGGCAATGCAGTTAATCCAATTGTTAAATTTCCACAAGATGGAATCGTGGTATTTGGACAGCGTACTCTACAAAGAGCAAATACTGCACTTAATAGAGTTAACGTAAGAATGTTGCTTAACACAATTAAAAAATCGTTAGTGTCAGTGTTACGTAATTTCTTGTTCGAGCCAAATGACAGGTTCTTGTGGTCTCAAGTATCAACGGCAGTAGAACCATTACTCCGTGATGTTGCAGCAAGAAGAGGTTTAACTGGATATAAGGTTGTTGTTGATGAAACTAACAATACTCCAGAAAGAATTGACAGAAATGAACTGTGGGTAACAGTTTATGTCAAGCCTACTAAGGCAGCAGAGTTTATCGTTCTAAATCTAGTTGTTCTTAGATCTGATCAGAGTTTCTCTGCTGAAGAAGCACTAGTAGCTGGTGGAGTTGTTCTTACACAATAAAAACTAATGTAGGGGGCTAAATGCCCCCTACGCAAAAATAGATTAATCATACGGAGCAAAAATGCCTGGTTTTAGAATTGACGACACCGATGGTGTTAGCAACGTCGCTGAAAGTAGACGTAAGCACAGATGGGTATTTGCAGTACTCGGTCCAACATGGACTCGTGAAGGACTTTTATACCTCAAAAGTGCAGCTAGACCTAAATTCAACTTAGACGAACCAATGATCCACCACGACCAGGAACAGGCATACTTTGCTGGTAAACAGTCTTGGGATCCAATTACATTGACATGGTATGATATTGAAAATGATCCTGATATTTCTGCAACAGTGTATAAATGGTTAAACACAGTAGTGACGATTAATGCTGCTGCTGTTGCTGCTCCTTCAGCTTATAAGGTGGACTCACAATTGTCTATGACTAACGGTCCTGGAAAAGTTACTGAAACTTGGGTGATGTACGGCACCTGGCCAAAAGAAGTTAACTGGGGCGAACTCAGCTACGACGACACAGAAATTGCAACATGCGAAGCTGTGATTCGTTTTGACCGTGCAAAAAGAGTTGACGGTTAATTAATGCCTGGATTTCTAATCAGTGGAAGTGAATTCGGTAAGGGGAACCTCTCCGAAGTAAGACGCAAGCATAGGTGGTTTTTTTCAACGTTGGGAACAACGCAGATAACCACTGAAGCTTTGTTGTGGCTTAAATCTGCGACAAAACCAGAGATTGAAATCTTGCCACTAGAAATGCATTTTGAACAAGAAAGAGCATGGCAAGCTGGAAAACATCAGTGGAATGACATTGAACTTGTATGGTATGACGCAGAACAACCGGATATTTCTTCTGTGGTATATGAATGGTTAAATGAAACACTAAATATTGATAGAGCTACTATGGCTACACCAGCAACATATAAGAGAGATGGTCAATTAGAGCATCAGTCTTCAAGTATGAAGTCACCAGATGTGTGGAGGCTATATAATATTTGGCCAACAAGAGTTAATTGGGATTCTTTGGATTACAGTGATTCAAATTTTTTAGAAGTTAAAGTTACTTTAAAATATGATCGTGCAACATTTAAGCCTGGGAATAAACCTGGTTCATTACTTTTGGAATAAAATGCCTGGATTTGCTTTTGGTTCTGATGATGTAACTAGTGGCAAGGGACCTAATCCTTCAGTCAATACTGCTCGTACGTATAGATGGCGTATTATAAAACTTGGGCCAGTATCTGCTAGTACTATTAGTGGTGTGTCTACTCAGTGGTATGCTAAGTCACTAACTTTTCCTACTCTTGGTGCTAATATTGAAGAAGCTACTGGATCTACAGTTAAATATAAGTTTGCAGGACACGTAAATTATACCAATGCAAACATTACGTTCTATAATGTTTTATATGGATCTGGAACGTCGGTACAAGCATTTCTAGAAAACTGGGCTAGGTCTATTTATGGCCATCCTATTAGTGGGAATCCTAAAAATATTGATTTCAATGCTGTTCATGTAGCAGATGATTATAAGGATACTTCAATATTTTCACTGAGAGATGAATCTGGTGGCGACAAGACAACTTTGATACTACATAATTCATGGCCTCTAAAAGTTTCACATACTGCACTTGATTATTCAAAAAATGAATTGGCTGAAGTGTCATTAGAATTGGTTTTTGATTGGTATTCACTAGAATCTAGTAATGAAACATCTTCAGGTGATGGTCCTTCTGAAGAATTTTTAGAACAACAAAGAGCGATTAGCGCTGCTGCTTCTAGAAACAGATAAAAGTAAATAATATACAACATATAGGTGATAAATATGACTGATAAAATAAGCATGTCTACTACCCCGTTTGATTCCGGGGAAGATGAGAAAAAAGAAACAAAACCTAAAAAGGATGCTCTTGATGCATTCTTTGATAATACTAATTATCAATGGGAGGAAGTTACTCTTCCATCAAGAGGTATGTATTATGGTGGAAATCCATGGTCCAAAGTAGGATTGCCTGGTGGTGTAATTGAAGTTAGGCCTTGGACAATTAATGAAGAAAAGATTTTAAACACTACTAGATTTGTAAAGTCTCATAAAGCTTTAGATATGATTTTTGAGAAAACTACTCGTTTTCCAGATGATTTTAAAGCTGATGATCTTCTAATTGGTGATAGAGCATTTTTATTGTTTTATTTTAGAGGCATATCATATGGTAATATTTATGAATTTTCTGTAAAATGTACTAATGAAGATTGTGCTATTACTTCATCGCATGAATATGATTTAAATAACATGGTTGGAACTATTGTTCCCGCTAATGAATCAATTGGCAATGAGCCATTTGATGTGTTACTTCCAGATGCGTCAAGAAGAGCTGGTGGTGATATTAAAGTTCAAGTAAGATTTTCACGACAATTTGATGTTAAATCGATGCTACGCACTCAAAATCAAAAGAAAGTTGTTGGGATGAGAGATTCAGGTCTGGCGGACGATTCACTAGCCCAAGAACTAATGCAGAACATTGTTAGTGTAAATGGTAAAAGTGATCAAGTAGTAATTAGAAAATTTGTAAACTATATGTCTGCACTTGATGCGTCTGTTATTCGTGAATTTTTGAAGAAACATACTCCAAGAATCGGCACTGAAATTGAAGTTACATGCCCACATTGTGATAATGAAATGAGATTGGAGCTTCCTATTACTGAAAACTTCTTTCGTTACACGGGAGCCACAAGTAATCGAAAAAACGTGGGAGGATTTAGTTCATGAAACATATCACTTATCACGCCATATGGGATTTAGTCTTTCTGATGTAAATTCTATGACACCAGAAGAAAGACGATTCTATCTTCTCAAGTTAAAAGAAGAATTTGAACAAGAGAGCGTAGAAGCATCTAAATTAACAAAAAGAGGACCGTCTAGATAATGGGCGGTCTTTGTCTATCAAAATTAAGATATACCTTAGGATTTTAGTATGGCCGCTGACGATTCCCACCTTAAAATGTTTTTAGAGCTTGAATCTAATATTGAAGAGGCTCTAGATGATTTTCAAGGTGGTCTATCAAAACTCAATAGTCAAATGGATAACATCAACAAGGCAATGCAAGATGTTGGTGTTAACTTAGACAATGTAACAACCCAGGGCGCTGAGAAGTTAACTGGCGAATTAAAAATTCATAGAGATATAATTTATGCTATTAATAAAGATTTGGAAACAAAAACAAAACTTTCTAAATTAGATTCAGAAAATATGGAAAAATATGTTGAATCACTAGGCAAGAAATTCAATATGACTAGTGAACAACTTGATGAATATAAAGAGTCAATTGAGAATTTAACAAAAGGTGTTGATGTAGTAAAACAACAGAAAGAATTTGAAAAAGCTTTATTATCTTCAGATGAGGCTCTAACCAATCTTGTAAACAAAGATTTTGCTAAATTTTCAGAAGGAATAAAACAGTCAGTTTCTGTGTTTGGAGAAATTGGCAACATGATATCTGATACTGGCGGTTCTATAATTAAAGCTTTTGATTCTGCTGGCATATTAGCCCCAATAACACAATTTGCAAAAAGTGCTTATAAGATGTTTAAGAATTATTTTATAAAGCCAGTCATGGATAATTTAAAAGGAGTCTTAACAAACAGAATTAAACAGACAATGCGTCGCAAGAAATTAGAAGATGGTAGAACCATATTGTACAAAAAAGATTTGAAGATTAATATGGAAATCTTAAAAGTTCTTCGAGAGCAGAATAAAGTTAAAGGAAACCTTAAACTTGAATCTGGCGCTCTACGTGGAAAAGGTGCTGGCGGTGGCGGTGGCGGTGGCGATGGAATTCCTCTTGGTGGCGGTGGCATGGGAGGCATGGGCAAAGGCATGAAGGGACTGTCTGGGGGTGCGGCCGCAGCAGCAGCAGCTCTTGCTGTTGTTGCTATTGCTGTTGCTGCTGTGGTTGCTGCTGTTAAAACTGCTGTTAAAATTTTAGAAGAAACTTCTAAGGTCATGGAAGAATTTCACACCATAAACTTCCAACTAGCTGGTGGGCAGAGACAATTAGCTATTGATATTGCCGACGTCACAATGACAGGACAATACCTTCTAAAAGAAGTTCAAAGCACTGTAAAAGCGCTTGGTGAATGGGGATTCACTGCGGAGCAGCTACACGAAAGCAATATGAAGCTTGTAAAAACAACTGCTGCATTTGCTCGTGTGACCGGTGTTGCTGATGAAATTGTTGCTAAATTTTATAAGACTCAACTTGGGTTTGGGTCTACAATGAAGACATCAAACAAACAGCTTGGTTACGCTATGATTTTAATGAAAGAATATGGCTTAACATCTGCTGATGTTTCATCGATATTGCAGAGCACTACTGATATTTCTCATATTTTGGTCCAATCGTTTGAATATACAGCGGAATCAGTAGCAAATGCTACCATGGCAATGGGTAAATTGGCAGCATCTGCTAAAAAACTTGGTATAGATGTTTCTGAGGCTACTGCATTCTATAAAGAATTGACTACGACTGCAGAGAAATATATTGTCGCTACCGCTGGAAAGTCATTGTTTCAAGGACCAACAGAGACATTAGCTGATTTGATGAAACAATCAGACCAGATAGAAAATGTTGTGAGAGCATTGCCAGTTGGCATGCGTTCCAAATTTAGACAACAGTTGTTTGGTTTAAATGACAAACAAACGAGAATGATTATGTCTATGAAAGAAGAACATGCTAAGTGGGCCAAAGCTGAAAAGGACGCTGCTAAACAGAGAGGCGAAACATTAACTAAGTTAGACTTGTCTGAAGAGAAATTCTTGAAGGCTGCTGGTAAGGCCGATGATATGATTGATAATGTCGAAAATTTAGCTAAACAGTCTAATGAAAATTTTTCAAGACAAATGGATTTAATTAAAGACAAATTTTTATCAATATTTATCAAACTTGGCGCTCAAATAATGCCATTTGTAATAGAAGTGTTTGATTTTGTGGCTGGTGTGTTTGATACAATTGCTAAGAATTTTACAAAAATTTTAACAACATTGGATAAAGCGCTAACATATATGTCGCCTGCGTATTTTGGCGCCAAGAAAGCTTTGGGTATTAAGGATTTTGATGAAGAGAGCTTAGAAAAACAAGCAAGAGAAAGAGAAAAACAAAGAAACGAACTTCTTGGTATAACTAATGAATTTAAAGAACTCAAAAAACAGGTTGATACCATAAATGATGCTAAAAAAGAACAAGTTATATTAGAAAGAAGAGCTAAATCTATAAGAGAAGAAATGCATGCTGGCGATAAAGCTGCTGAAGCTCAGTTGGAAAATATTGTATTGCAAAAGAAAGCATGGAATCGTGTTCTAGAAGATGTAGAGCTGTCTGCTCAAGAAGGAAAAGCAGTTAGCAGTGAGGATATGAGAGAATTGTTTAAAGAAGCATATAAAGAAGAACAAAGACTCGCTAAAAAGGCAGAAGCTCGTGAAAAGAAAATGAATGAAGAAGCTGTTGCTTCAAAAACAAGATCTTCGACTGCTACTGCGATTGAAAAAGAAGATGTTGAAGAGAAAACGCGTGGTGCCACACCAACACGTTATAATCCAGCTATCAATGAACTAGAAAGATTAGTACGTGGTGTGTATGGTAAAGATGCTGAAAAAATTCTCGATACTAAGGATGTTGCTGATGAAGTTGCTAAACTTAGAGATGGACAAACAAGTACTGTTGAAGTACTTGAAAGAATTGCAAATAACATGCGTAAGCGTGGGTGGGACCCTTACAAACCTAACTCTATTGACTGGGGCAATGATTAACCAAATATATAGAGAGGTATAAAATGGCTGAGAAACGAATTTCTGGTAGAATTGGTGAAGAAATTGATTTAAATGTCACTTTCTTTAAAAATGGACAACCCATGGCACCATATGCCATTAGGAGAATCGATATTTATAAAGGTTCTGTTTCTGACGAACAAAAAGTTGCTGAGATTATTATTCCTGACCCAGATGATCCATCATATAGTGCGGTAGTTGTGCCATCAGATGTTAATAGTGATGGTGAAATTATGTCTGGTGAATTTGTTGTAAGGTGGGAAGTTCCTTCTGATTTTGATCCTGGTCTATATTTTGATGTGTGGAATTTTTTAGCAGAAGACCCAGGAACTGGCGCTGATTTAGATGATGAAGATGAATGGCTCAAATGCTGCAACAAGTTTTGGCTATATGAAGCTGGTTGGTATTGTTGGGATGGTTTGGAAACAATTAGAATCCAATTTGAACAATTGGACATGAAATTTAGAAAACCGGAAATACGCTATTTTGAAGTTGGACTAATGCCGCTTCCG
>Ga0081527_100596_pt1 | contig 14874 bp, 20 predicted proteins | sample HotLakmasection5_FD_70992 | JGI IMG/M metagenome (GOLD analysis project Ga0081527, IMG submission 70992) | Hypersaline microbial mat communities from Hot Lake, Washington, USA - Section #5 (SPADES assembly) (version 2) | ecosystem: Environmental > Aquatic > Non-marine Saline and Alkaline >... | reverse complement strand
AAAAAACCCGCTTCATCAGAACTTTCGTCCCCAACATTCTTGAATAAATGCGCCAAAAATCATTCCGTCCTGCCGAAAAGTGAGTTTTGTGAATCCCTATCGTATTACCTCTGCGCGGCCTTCTTGGCTTGCTTGGCCAGTTTCTTTTCAGCCTTGGTCTTTAGTGGTTCTTTTTTCGTTTTTTTCTTGGCGTCTTGTGACTTCATGTGGTCCTCCGTATTTGCCCCCTATCATTATCTGCCCCGGCCAAAATGCCAGCATAATCGCAAGCGATCATGCAATTATCTTGAATCGCCCAGGCAGCGAAAGGGACTCGCGCAGAGACGCCGGGACGCGGAGGAAGAAGGAACTACGGAATATGCGGAAGAGCGCGGAATAGCAAAGGCGCTAATTCTATGTCCCTATTTGCCTCCTCACAAGGCAATACGGCGAAGGTTTTCTTCCCTTCATGCGTCAGTATGCTCGGATGCAATGTAATCATGTCTTCTCTCCTAGGATCTACCGATACATGTCCCTAATTGCCTCTGTCATCAGCCCTGCGTCCATATCCCGTTCGTTCCTCTGCGACGATAGCAACGGGCTGTATCGGCGCATGCCATTCAGGATGAAAAGGAACCGTGATCTTCTTGCCTTTCCATTCGGCAAAAGCCGCCCTCTGCCGCTCAAAGAGCTTGTGCATATCGTGTTCGCATTCCTCCGATATCTTTTGCCGTGCGGCGCGAACTTCTTCGACAATTGGGTCTTTCATAACGAAACCCACCGCGCGCTTTCCCACCAGTCCCGCGTCATTTGTTGCCGGGCAGCAAGCACAAGATCGCTGCTTAGTCTCGCCATATAATAGCTGACAATGGTCGTTTCCAGATAAACCGTTCTCATGTCTACTATCTACCACACCTCGCATTCGGACTCAATCCCGCATTAGAAAGCAGCCGCTAATTCTGTGTCCCCAACTCTTAACACACTTAGTCGGCTGGATCGAGTGGTTCGGTGTTCAGGGTTCAGGAATGCCACTCCCCACACTTCGTCGCCACACTTAGTCGGTTACACCTAGTCGCCCTGGAGCGCGAATGGCCCCGTGGGGAGGAACTCGCGCAGAGACGCGGTGACGCGGAGGAGGAAACTACGGAACAAACGGAAGAGCGCGGAATAGCAAAGCCCGAATATCTTTAGGCTGGCGATGACTGCCGATCCGCTCAGATATCCAGTTCTTCGCGAACGGCCATAAGTGGGGAGGCGGGAGCATTCCCTTCCTCTGCTTTTGCAGCCCGAAGTTCCTTAAGATCCTCGTAATCATCAAGCTCCTCCCGAACCCTTTGGAATTCCTCATAAGGCAAAACGGCGAAGGTCTTCTTCCCTTCATGCGTCAGTATGCTCGGATGCAATGTAATCATGTCTTCTCTCCTACTATCTACCGATACGCCTCTCGACGATGGACAACGCGGTACACGACAATCTCGCTCTTATTTTCGATCTCAAACAGAACACGGTACTGACGGACGCGCAAGCGGTATTCCGGGCTGAAGTTGGTCAATCTCTTCACATCCCCGGAAAGTCCATCCGCCAACTGCTCAAGGGCATCCACAATGGACCTTGCATCCTGTTTCTGTAGGCCCCGCAAGTCCTTCGTCGCCCTAGGCTTGAGCCCAACCGTGTATTTCATGAGACAAACCCTACCGCAGAGACGACTTGTTTGCAATCCCAAGAGAGGGGGTGAAACGTGGGCAGGAAACAACGATTGAATGATTGGCTACGCCCCCTTCCCCACTTCATCGCCACACTTCGTCGTCCTCGAACGCATATTGGACCGTGGGGGACGAACTCGCGCGCGAAAAACCCACACATTCAAAAACATTCGGGTGTAAAGGGGCGCTATTTCTGTGTCCCCAAGGACCGGTGATTTTCCCGGTCGTGCGCAAGGCCTTCATTAAAGGATTGGCCCGGCACTTTACAAAAGAAGAAATTGCGGTCTTGAATCCAGTAGCCAGCACGGAGCCGGTCACCGCCATGAAACGCGGTGCGTTCCGCTTGGCCCGGCACCGTTTCTTTTACGAAACCGGATCGGGGGAAGGGTAAAATGGGCCCGGCAGGGCTCGAACCTGCGACCCGAGGATTATGAGTCCATTCCTATAGAAAATTTCCCACGCCGGAATTGCCGTAGAATCAGCACAATTCCTTCAAATACAACCCATAACAAGATGGACAGTATGTTTATAATGGGTAATAAAAGACAATATTTGTCAAATCTCTGCCACGAAAGTGCCACGCACACAGCCCATACTCAAGCCTTCGGGGCTTTTCATTCATCCGACTTCAAAGGAAACAGGTGAATAGCGTAACCAACGGGGAGTTTGCGCACCGCATACCCCTTAGCCCACGCAACGATACGCATCAAATCATCATTATAGCGAGTCGCATGCGGGAAGGCAGGAAAATTAAACCGAGATTTAATATTGCCCCTGACGGATGGGTATTTTGGGCTTCCGCCGCTTGTTCCCGCTTGACCTTCGACGTTCCGTCGAGCAACCTTGACTCAGGCTGAAGGTCAGCCGCACTTGAGTACAGTAGCGATCAGTCTTAACCAACGCAGGAAGTGAACATGAGACCCCATATTCCAACTCACCGAACCACCGCTATTGCGGTACTGACCATTCTTTCTATATGCATGTGCATACCTGTACGTGCGGAACCTCCACGCCTGACAAAGAAAGACGCAAAGAGGATTCTTGAAGATCAAGGATATCGCGACGTGTCAATTGTCGCGGTTATTCACGGGGTAAAGATGGTCGGGCCAGGATCAGATGATTCCGCAGCAGTCTTGGGCGTCGGACGACTAAATGGCGAATTGGTGAAGTTCGATCTGGACGACAAGATTCTTTTGTACGATGACGATATCGGCTGGTTTGACTATGAGTTCACTGGCAACAGCAGGCTTCGTATCTGGACGGCGCGTACTGGTTATTCGGAGAATTTCGCAGAGAAGAATTCTCTCTCAGAGGCCGAGATACAGAAGATGCTTCTGGGCACTTGGAAGAGAAAAGACGGAGCGGATGATACACTAACCTACTTCTGCAACGGCACGTGGCAGCAACGGACTTCTAATCAGAGTGCGGCGGGAACATGGAAGTTGGTTGACGGCAATCTCCAATGCACCCAGCAGGGCGGGGAAGGGCCATACCTAGTGGAAATTATGGCCATATCCCCGTCAGAGTACGCATGCCGAGTTGTAGTTGACGGTAAGGCGGGTCCGATACGGTTTCGTAGCAAATAATCTGAAGCTGTCGCGGAACGCGAAGCCGAGGCAACGCCACCCCCTCCAAAACCCGTCCTTCAAGTGACAACTGACCGAGCGACTGGTTATGCCACCCAAACATAACCATTGCCCTTCTGAAAGTCGAAAGGCAAGCATTCTTAAAAAATCCTTGGGTGAAAAATATATTCATGCGATATCCATGAGGACGTGCGGTCGTATCATTGACATCGAACTGAATATGGAATTAAGCCCCGAACAGTAAATCTGGAAATGACATTATTAAGGTCTCTTTTCGGCTACGCCATGGAAAGAGGTTGGCTTCGTGAAAACCCTGCAACGGTAATCAGCGACTTGAGAGTACCAAAGCGAGACATTGACATCCCAACCCCAGAAGAACTGCAACTTGATGTGTACTAGAAAAAGTGGACACGGAATTCTCTATAAACGAGGATCCGTGAATGAAAAAAAGACGCTATACAGCTGAGTTCAAAAAAGAAGCGGCCCGCATGTTGATTTTTGAGGGAGTGGGAGCTCTGGAACTCAGACACCATGTGTTCGAATACATTGAAGTGTTTTATAACCGCATCAGGAAGCACGCCTCACTCGGATACAAAAACCCTGTTCAAATCGAAGTAATTTTTTACCCCAATGGGGGTAAAGAGCCAAGCATGGCAGCTTGACTATCGGAGTACTAAACCATAAACAAGAAACCTATAGAGAATCCGCTGTCCACGAAAGTCAGTACACATCAAACAGGGAAGAGATGAGTATGACGAACGTGACTTTCTGTATGGATTTTCCTTTCTTTTTAATGCTTCAGCATGACCTATACAAAATTATTTTGCGACAGGATTACGAGTATTTCAGACGCAATGACTACACCATGTAAGTCCAGATTAATGATAGGCATTCAACAATACAACTACATATCTATGCTTGACTCAATAATCCTATCTGATTTGCTTGACCTCCCAAATTTCGACAGGGATAACGGGCACATCTTCATGAGTATTAATCTTCTCGGTTTGGACGGCGGCAATTCGTTCCGCGACATCCATGCCCTCGATAATTCGCCCAAAAACACAATACCCATATTCTGCAGGATTACGCGCGCGATGATCCAGGAGGGGGTTATCCTTTAAATTGATAAAGAATTGACTTGTTGTGCCGTGCACTCGATGTTCTCGGGCAGCTGCCAGGGTCCCGCGTTCATTTCGCAAACCATTATAAGCCTCGTTTTCTACCGTGGGTCGTGTCCGTCGATGGGCCATCGAGACATCAAAGCCCCCGCCTTGAATCAGATTGCCCGGTTCCACCCGGTGAAAAATCGTTCCGGTATAAAAACCATCGTTCATATATCCAAGGAAATTATTTACGGTCTTAGGGGCCTTATCCCTATACAATTCAAATGTCATGTTACCCATGTTGGTTCTGATAATAACCACAGGATTCATAAGGGGCGCGATGTTGCTCTGGGCAGCAAATTCCGCAACCCTCCTCAAATCGGATATAATGTCACTAAGAACAAGTGTCAGTGCCTCCGATATGGAGTTTTGTTCATTATGTTCTGTAAACCGATTTCTGTGTATTGCGGATGTTGCTGCATATGCTTCACTTAATAAGCTTCGTCCTGATGCGACTTCGATACATGTTACGTACATTCTCGCCGTGGTCCTGTAGCCATGCGCCCCACTTGAGTTGCGCCACTGCAGGCCAAACCCTTCCCCGGTGGTTGTATTAGTATAATCTGTCTTCTTCTTGATATTTTTTAAGCTAACCTTATACTTCAACCTTTTAGAGGCGTGCTCCTGCAGCTCCATCTCAGGTACTGAATCATACCCGAGCACAAAAAGATTGGTGAAAGAGGCAACTGTTTTGGCAAGCAACCCAGAACCATCGGCATCTATGACAATCTGAACAAATTCTGATCTATTGCCTTTACCGTCTCTGATGCCGTAATAGCTAGCACCTTTAACCATATGATTTTTCAGCGCGTGTTTTGGGTTGACGTTGTTCTCGTACACCAGCTCTGTCTCCGCGCCAGCGTCATAAATTGCCGTTCGCTTTAGTTCTCCTTCATCATACCAGTAATTCCATTTGCCATGCTTTTTCCCGGCCTGATATGCGCCCTCCTCCTTGCGCTGACCATTTGGATGGTTCTCGATCCAGACTAATTCCTTAATCCCATTAAGAACCGCTCCCTCGTTTTTAACAGTCTTATCGGGGTAACGTTCGACGACAATGGTGTACTCCTTGCCGTCCTTGTATGCGAAAGTCGAGGATAATTCGCCACCGACCACGACTTCTCGCTTATACAGATGACCGCTTTGATCGCTGTAGTCGTATGTACCATCAACAAGACGATCATTCTGGTATTTCAAAACTACATGTAGCTGTCCATTCTCATGATACAGCGTAGAGTGCCCGTCCCGCGCAGTGCCGACATAATGTGTCTTCGAACGGATAGATCCGTTTTTATGATATTCCACCATCACATCCTGAATGATGCCGTTGCGAATAACCGCCATCTGCTGGACACTGTCCCTGTCGAGAAGAATGCCCGTGAATGACGTGCCCTTCAGATACCTAACACCTTCCCGAATCTGCAGTTCTTCAGGATAGGCCAACATCTCGTCTGCAAGACACGTGTGACACAGTGCGAGAGCAAAGATTGCAACAGATATGTACTTCATTATACTCCCTAGATTTGTTCTGTTGAGTGTAATCGTTTGTTGGAAAAGCCCACCTCAATTGCCCGAACGCTACGCTGTATAGAGAGGAAGACCAATAGGATAGCGACAAGTACAACGGCCGTAATTCCCCCTGCAACAGCGGCACCACCTGAGTGTTTCGCGGCAGCCTTTTTGGCGCGTTCCTTGCTATAAGCTAATTCGGCCTCAGCAATTTCCGCTCGATGCCTACTATCTAGTTCGGCAAGCTTACTTTTATAAGCATCGTCAATTGCCTTGATTGTTGCGGCGCGATCATCATTTTTACGCACGTACACGTCAAAATACCTAACCATATTTCTGACACGATGCTCTGGATCGATTCCGTCCATAAGCTGTATATACTGCGTGACGACCTTGGAAAGCGTGTCGGGATCTCGGTCAAATACCCCTTCAAACGCCCGAGCAAGCTGGGTAACTACCCCGAATCGGTCCTTATCATTAAATCGGCCCACTGTGCTTCCGGCTAATCGATGAACTGCAATGCCGTCCCAACCATGTTTTAAGGAAAACTTAAGGCACGCACCAAAGTAATCAAAAACAGGCGTTGCAAGCATTTCGCCCTGAAGCACAGCAAGGGCTTGCAGATTCTCAGCCATGAAATCGACGTTACCATTTGTATGCTCTACGAGCAGCAGGAGCAGCCGCTCACGGACGTCATCCGGGACGTTCTTGAGGATCTGTATATAACCCGCAACCACACGCGCCTTGTTAGCGCCGGTATTCGCCTGAATTCTGGACATCGCGTCGTTGATATGGTCATTAACACCTTCCTTCGTTCGCACCCATTTACGGTATTTTTCGTCTTTGTAAAACTGCCAGTATCGCTCACCCTCTGGATAGGTCCAATGGCCTTCGCCTTCCCAGATATTCAACGTGAGAGGGACTAAATCACGTAATTCCTTAATTTTTGCATCATATTCGCTGCTTGATGCGTCCAAGGGATCCGTCACATTGTATACTTTAGGAACAGGCGGTTTGTGCGTAACGGCAGCCGGTGGTGATGCCCGCTCCAACTCTGCCAATGATATCTCCACTTCCGGGGGATAGGACTCTTTCGGGGGCGCCACTGGCTTTACCACCGTGATTCTCTCCGGTGGAATGAGACTCCACGCCAAGAATGCAATTCCCCCCAAGATGGCCAAGACCGCAACGGTCACCAAAATGTGCCACACCAAGCGGGATAAGTTGAATACGAACTTGTTTTCGACACGCGTAAGATACGTATTAAGCCACATTTCTATCTCCTTTATTCAGCACGGGAATATCAACTAACACATCACAATAAGGGCACTTCCCCGCTCGTCCTGCATGATCTGACGTAATTGATATGGGCCCGAAACATTTAGGACAAAGGAATTTGATCACAGGATTTCCGTCTATTATTTCCTCCTTCGGGTGCAATCCTTTATTCGCGGTCTCTGCTCGTTGCTGGGTGCCTTTTGCATCAACGTTCACAAGTTTGGTGCTCATGGTTTCCAAGTGCTCTTCTATTCGGATGAGGTTGTTATTTATTTCCATGACAAAGAACAACGATCCCAAAAAGATTACGTCCAGCAGAAAACCCACACCCACACCAAGCACCAATCCAATCGGGCTCCCCTCCATAGTATAGCCAAACATGCCGCAGCCTATAATAATAGCCAAAGCGGCGAGATTGAGCGCCACCTTCATGAATGAAACAACCCACTTCCCTAACATGTACCTACCTCTTTCTTGTTATGATTTGGAGAATTAGAATCGCCCCCCCCATTGCGGATCACCGGAGTGGGAGAGGCATTTATTTGACCTGATGCCATACGTCATGTGAATACCCACATTTGATGCTCGGTTTCTTTCATCGGTTAACGCCTCTCGATGATTATCCGTTCCGGTCCTCCGGGCAAATCTTTGTATTTCACGAAGATGGTTGCTCCGGGCAGAGAAAAGCCACCCGCGATTCCCTCACTGGACGTGGCATATGTCTGCCCCATTTCCCAATCGCGCTGAACCAGCACATCAGGACGCTGGCTATTGTCATTAAAGAATAGGGTATTGCCATCCGGGGAAAGGCGGACCCGGAATGTAACGGTTTGCTGGATTTGACCGGATTGCGTCACGGGTATATCCTTGACTTCGCCCCTTGCTATGTCAAAAGCCACCGGATGATAGGCATGGCGTCGGTTGTAATATTCGAGATGACCGCCCTCAATGGATACGCGAACAATATCGCCATACCGCGCATTGGCGTAAAGATCGGCAAGCCGCTGCTTATCTGCTTCGATGATGGTCTGTTGTTGCCATTCACGTTCGGCGCGGGCAGCCGCTTGCACTTGACGCAACCGCGCATCCATCTCGTATTGACGGGCTCGGTATTCGGCTTGCCGTTCCGGCGAAAGCGCCACCCACTGTTCGTGGGTCAGTCCCATGGGATACCGGGCCGCACAACCGCACAAGACCACGAACAAAAAAGAAACGATGATAATTTTATACATAGTGCTACCTCACATTCATTACAAACCACAAAGCCATTATCATTAAGGAGCTGATGCTCGCATCTATTGTAAATACATGGGCTGGTTTGAATTCGAGATATATCCTACAGGCGATTTGGACGAGTAGAAAACAGATAAGGGCCAAGGCGCCGGGATGTAACGCTGCGCTGTTTGCATACGATCCAGTGCTAATCATCCTGAGCGCCCTGGTGAGGTAACATGTGGGACAATCTATTCCATATTGCGAATGCCATACGCATGCCAGAGGTAAAGATAGCATCGCATACATAAAAAGTGCCATCCCGACCAGCATCAGTGAGCCCAGGATGATCCTGTTGAAATATCTATACTCTATTGGCCCCACACTTCCCTGTTTTTCTGTTCGAGCCTCTTACCGGTTGTGTCAAGCGCCGAATACTGAGCAATGGCGATAGCCGATGCCAGCAGTGCCACTACAAGTCCTGCAACAGCAAGGCCGCGAGGTGCATTGATGTTCTTCGCCACGAGTACAGTGATTATACCCACGATTGCCGTTGGAACAGAAATGTATATTGCAAATATTCCAAGGCAAGGCACAAAGCTGCCGAGCAATCCAATTATAGCGCAAACCAGAACTAACACAGATAATGCTGTGATGGCTGATGAGGGTTTCTGTGCTTGATTGGCGGGCTGTAAGTCATTCATCATTTTATTTCTCCATATATATTAATTTAATTGTTTAGGAAATTAAGAATCAACTGCGATATTTACGTATAGGAATTCCCCCATTAAAGATTGTATCGTGGATTGGTATTATTGATTTCTTTTGAGATTCCCTTGCACAAAAGAAATGCTCGCCTTAGATATATTCTTCAGGTCATCGGGCAGCAGGCTCGCTTCAATGCGTATAGAGAGAGAATCGACGTAAGCATAGCCCCGAGTCAACTGGCCCGCCCCATAAGAGAGAGGTGCCTGCAACATGTCCTTCGTCCTGAATTCGGGAGTAATGACGATATCGCCAGGAGGTAGCATATATGCAGAGTATTTATACGTTCCGATTATCCACCTTTCCGCCGTTTGAACATGGAAGAGCGATGCGTTCAAGCACTCTACAGGCATTGCGACTATTGGGTTCTTATGCGTGGTTTTCTCAACTTCCCCTTCCGAGGGAAAAAGATAAGTGATATCAAGCGGAAAGGTCTCTTCCGCAAGTACGTGTTGGTTGGCATCCATCAGCGACAAACGGGCCACGGTCGGCGTAGCCACTTTATCGAATAGGCCCCAATACTGGGCACGATCAAGCACATACCAGGAAAAGCCCATGGTCTGTCGTGTACCATCCGTACTTGTATTAAGAAACACTATGATCTCACTTTCCCGGTCAATGTCCGGGAGATCTTCTATCAGAGAGACTTTCGATGCATACCGCACATCATCCATCACCCAGCGGACCTTCTCGCCCACCGGGACGGATTGCCATCCACCATAATAGGTCATGCTATTGTTAACGCCTTTGTTCACATACTCGAATGGTGTATATCTCCGAATTTCGTGTTTAGAATGCCTCAATGAAATAGCTTCCAATATTTTTCGCAAACGGGGGACTTCTTCCGAATAATATTTTTCTCTGTCGAAAGAAACGACGACATTCCAGGCACACCATACGCGACCAGCCTTGTGATCAACCGCAACAGCCGGTTGTGCGCCCACTTCCCCGTCGTCTGTGAGGAGTTTTCCAGTTAATAACCTTTGGGGTAAACCGTCGAGATAGCGCTCCAGTAGCTGTCGTCCGTCCTTTCTCAGCTCTAACTCGGTGAATGCCTGTGCCCAGGCATCAGATCCGGTCACGGATATCGTGGTTAGATTCGAGTCATGCAGTTTCTGCATAACCTTGGATTTATGAACGACGGCATGCACTTGCGCTTCATAAAGACCATCAATCAATCTCTTCTGTGGGGGATTGATGAGGCTGTATGAGCCGACAAAACCACTGCTCACTGACAGAATCTGATCAAATAGCAACTGCTCATTTTGTATAAATGTCTCCGCGTCCACATACAGACCGACGACTTGCTGCACTGCACTTAGCAAGGCATTCTTCTCCGCATCTGCAGCCGTCAGGCCTACACCGATGGCCGTTACCTCGGCGGTGTCTGACGCCTCGGAACCGGTTGCCCGAGCCTGTGGCCCATGCATCAACAAACCGTATAACAAACCGCCATATATCGCATATACTGCTTTCATTTCATTATTTCCTTTCCGGATGGGTTAACAAAAGGTGAAGTCCTCACAATGTCGCCGATCGCAAGATGGAAAAGCCGCCTGTCTGCAGAATACCAAGTGGCCACGACTGGAAGGTTATTCACACTGCCCCTGGCCTCCTCGCGCGTGATATCTAACAATTTTGTGATACTGACCGCCGTTTCCTTCCCATTTTCAATCAGGATGCGGGTGTGGTCTTCCAGCTCTGTAAATGAATAAATCTGGATTCCTTGCTGCTCTTTCAAGAGATTTGCCGCAGCTTTAGCCCGGCAGATTTTGACCATTCTCATTCGATCCGAGGCAGAGTCATCCTCCACCAATGCTGATGCCACGCTTAGAATTACGGTGCGTTCCTCATCCAAACGTACTAATTTTGTGCCTCCGATTTCCATCAAGAGAGGCGCTGCCAGAAGGCATGCGTCGAATGGCTTCGTCGCATTAAATTCAGTATGCCGCGGAGCCTCCGCAGTATAGGCGATTTCGACAGCGGGGAGTACCATTATGCAGAGCAGATAAAGAAAGGGCTTATCAATCACGGTTCATGCCTTCCTGCGCAAGTTTAGTCAGGCGATTTATGAATCGCGTTTGCGCTTGCTCGATCCGCGCAAGCACCTCGTGTTTCTCCACATCAAGCAACAGAATATCTTTGCCGACTCGTTTCGCTATTTGTTCGAAGGCTGTCACTTGAGACTCCTCTACACCTGCAATCTCAAGAGCATATCCGTCCTCGCTCTCATTATGAGATACATCAAAGGGCAGATTCTCAAGAGCAGTAACCGTATCAAGATAGTCGCCTTTTCGAGATAAAAGATCGGAGGCTATCATCTCATGGGTTTCCGGGGTGTATTCAACCACAGCCCTCGTCTCCGGAGCATCTTTCCGAGCAACGGATTTCAGCGTGAAATAAACATGCCACCGATCATCCGCTGGGACAACTCGATCCACGTTCATACCGACAAAAGTGGCAGATTGCTGATCAAGTTGGAGCTGTTGCAAGACAGCCGTTCTGGCATAAGACCAAGCCTTTTGTCTATTGATGCGATCGTTTGTTCCAGAGTCGAAGGTGAGAACAGGAATAAAGGACACTTCTACATTCAGGCCAGTATGCTGGCGACTGATGACCGCATCAACCTGGCGCAATCCGCCGAGGTGGATGCAGTCACCGCTTTCAGCGTAACTATCCGAAGCGATCCACGTCATCAACCCAATGATGATCATCACGCTGCTTTGGATTAGTGCCTGCATAAAATCCCCTTACCATTTATCGGTCAGCCGATTACAGAAACTCGCCCGCTTCTTCCGACAGGGTGGTCTTGGAGGGAATGTTCTTATCCACAGGGCTGCCCACTTTCTCCTCCTTGACCTGAGGAGCGGGCAGATGCCCACTTTCGTTGACCTGTTGAGCGCTGGCCGCAGATACCGCGTATTCAGGTTTCCAGCCCATCACCAGGGTCAATAGTTGGCCATTACCGTCCTGCTGCAAACCCAAAACCGTAAGCCCTCGCAGCGCACCCGAGGCGGCGGCGGTGATTGCCTCGGCGGTCGTTTCCGCGCTCTTGCCCGTTTCCGTCATGTTCTGACCGTCCGATTCCAACATGATGATTTGTTGATTTCCGCTATATTCGACTGCTCTCACATGGGTTTCGAACCATTTGACGAACTCCTTTTCGGCGGATAAGCGGGCGCTGGTCCGCGCAGTCTGCAGTCCCCTTGCTTGTCCCAAAGCAGTGCTAATGCGGGCCTGCCCCACCACAACACATGAAGTCAGAAAGCCCGACTCATCACGCTTGATCTTGTGTACACCCGGCCCCAAAGCCGCAAGCAACTCTATTTTCGTAGACAAGTCTTTCTCCGCTTCAGTTGCGAAGGCCGAGAAGGTTAAGCCAGAGCCGATAAGCCCAGCCAGCATCATAACTACGATGGATCTATTTGATATCTTCATTGTATTGCCTTTCATCTATTGTGAGTTTCTCGCGAGCTTTCGCCCAGCATTCAAAGGGTATACGGAGAAACGAGCCGGATCTTTCAACAAAACTGGAAATTTTTTAAAGTCAATCATTCATGGGCACCCAGAATCGATACGTTTGGCTGGAATGCGAATGCTTCAACAGTGCGAACACCGGGGCGCCCGTCGGTAAAGGCCACTCTTTCTGCAATATTGGCGGACATGTTGGACTCATAAAAGTGCTTATTGTTATAAAAAGCGTACATGACCGTCTCTAGCTCGTGAAGTAAATTTTACAGATATTGCCATTTGAGAAAACAGTGAAGTATTTCATTCACACGCTTGAATGTATACTATTAGTTGCTACACTCACCGGGGATTATGGGCATCAAATGAAGCCGGTTATAACTGACTATACGCTAATCAAAGAAATCGGGTCTGGTAGCTACGGAGAAGTCTGGCTGGCTCGTAACCTGACCGGAAGTTATGTGGCAATTAAGATTGTTTGCCGGGTGCGTTTTTCCGTCGAAGCAGATTTTTTACGTGAATTTGAAGGTATCCGATGCTATGAGCCCGTTTCCCGTTCGCATCCGGGTCTCGTGGCGATTCTTCATGTAGGCCAGATCCCAGATCAAGACGCGTTTTATTACGTTATGGAGCTGGCCGACGATGCGTCCGGCGGACCATGCTCAGACGCTATACACTATCAACCGGACACCTTGTCTCATCGCATGCAAGGGAATCCCCAAATGTCTGTTGCCGAATGCGCATCGCTATTATCGTTAATTGGTTCTGGCCTTGCTCATATTCACGAAAAGAGGTTGATCCATCGGGATGTCAAGCCGTCCAACATCGTCTATGTGAATGCCATGCCAAAATTAAGCGACCCCGGATTGGTCGCAGTGTCGGGTGGCGCATCATCTTATGTCGGGACTGTTGGGTACGTGCCACCAGAAGGGCCAGGGACGATGCGCGCTGACCTATTTGCCCTTGGAATGGTTTCATACCAGGTGCTTACGGGCAATGACCGCCACGCTTTTCCGTCCATACCATCGATGCTCATAAGCGACAGCAATAGATGTTTGTTTGTACAAATCAACAGGATCATTCTAAAGGTGTGCTCCCGCAATCCAGCGGACTCATATAAAAATACGAAATGTTTTATAGAGGATTTAGCCCAGATTTCCAACGCAGAGGATTCCAGTAATTCGATATTTAAAGGCTCTCGTCTAACGGTGATAGCAATGGCCGCATTATCGTTGATAACAGCCGTCGCTATGTTTTTCTGGCCGATGGCAGGTCAGGCCACGCTGGAAGATGAATCGAATGTAGAGAATCCTGGCGATGGCATCGAATTAGATTTCTACATTCTAACAACCAACCAAAACCACATCTGGATATCGCGTGACGCCAGTTCATTCATAAGGACAGAATTACAATGAAGGATGCACGTCGCGAGGACATGCCTACCAGTAGCAGTTTACTGCTTCGAATCAGAGATAATGCTGATCACCGCAGTTGGCAATCATTCTTTGACACCTATAACTCGTTAATATATGGAGTGGCCATTCGCGAAGGTTTAAACCACGCTGAAGCGCAAGAGGTCGTCCAAGAAACAATGGCACGCCTATCTGAAACTATGGCCAGTTTTTCATATAACCGATCCAAAGGGTCGTTCAGATCGTGGTTGTTGAGGCTGGTTTACTGGAAAATTGGCGATCAATTCAGACGACGCTGCACCAACGATATAGATTTGGACGGCAACCAGCCAGAATTTATAGACACCATCCCGGATTCACGCAATGAACTTGCGACCCGTATTGATCAAGCATGGATACAAAGCATGATCAGCATGGCGACCGCGTCCGTGAAGGAGAAGGTGAGTCCAATAGATTACCAGATTTACGATCAATATGTCCTTCAGGAAAGATCTGCGGAAGACGTGGTTCGCGATCTTGGCGTGTCAAAAAGCAAAGTCTATATTACTAAATTACGAGTGGGGAAGGTTTTTGCGACGGAAATACTAGCCATTCAGAAGAAGCTGGAGAGCGGGTGCCAATATTGACATCGGTTTGTCTATCCTTCACCAGTAGATATCCTGCAAAACCTGATCCTGATAAGAAATTGCTTTTTAGGCGGTTCCCGGTGAGGGGCCGCTTACGTTGGTCCGAGGTGGCTGAACGTGTCGCTTTCATGGTGCGAGGCTGCCAAAATCGGGGGTGGAGGTCAAGCTTC
>Ga0081527_100593_pt1 | contig 14960 bp, 16 predicted proteins | sample HotLakmasection5_FD_70992 | JGI IMG/M metagenome (GOLD analysis project Ga0081527, IMG submission 70992) | Hypersaline microbial mat communities from Hot Lake, Washington, USA - Section #5 (SPADES assembly) (version 2) | ecosystem: Environmental > Aquatic > Non-marine Saline and Alkaline >... | reverse complement strand
CGTCGGGGCCGCCGCGCTCGGTGCCCACGAGCAGCACGGCGTCGGGTGGCAGCGGGTGCTCGTGCAGCGGCCGACCGATCGGGTCCAGGGCGATGAGCGGCCGGGTCGTCGCCGGGAGGTCCTCGACCCTGACGGTCGGCACCGCGAACTGCAGACCGGCGGCGGCGCGGACGGCCGTGGGATGCCAGGGGTCGGCCGTGCCGAGCACGAGCACCCCGCCCGCCGCCGCGGCGGCCGCGACCCGGATCGCAGCACCGAGGTTGCCGAGGTGACGGGGACGGTCGAGCACCAGGCAGCGGCCGGGAGCCGCCAGCACCTGCTCCACGGACACCACCGGGCGTCGTGCCACGGCCACGGCCGGGGACGGCAGTGCGCGCGGGACCAGTTGGTGCCAACGGACCGGTTCGAGCTCCACCGCGCGAGCCGCCACCGTCTCGACGACGTCCGGGGCGAGGGCGGTGAGCATCGCGAGCAGCCCCTCGAGATCGTCGGTGGCCACCACCTCGACGTCCGCCCCGAAGCGCAGGGCGTGCTTGAGCGCGTGTGCCCCCTCGAGCCGGACCGATCCGTGGTCGTGGCGCGCCGCGACCACCCGGTCGGCCACCTCCGCCGCCGATGGACGTGCGTACCCTTCGCCCATGCCTGCCTTCCTCGTCCTCGTCTTCATCCTGGTCCCCCTCGCCGAGATCCTGGTCATCCTCCAGGTCGGCGAGGCGATCGGCGGGTGGTGGACCGCGGCGCTGCTGGTCGCGGACAGCCTCCTCGGTGCGTACCTCCTGCGCATCGAGGGCCGGCGGGCGTGGTCGGAGTTCCGTGCTGCTCTCGAGCAGGGACGCTGGCCCGGCGACGAGGTCGCTCAGGGCGCCCTGGTCATCGTCGGCGGGACCCTGTTGCTCACGCCGGGGTTCCTGACCGATGCGTTGGGGTTCCTGTTCCTGCTGGGGCCCACCCGGCGCATGGTGGCACGTCGGCTGCGAGCCCGGGTCGGTGGGGCGACCACCCCGGGGCCGGCGACCTCCTCGGCGCGCAGCGCGCGTGGGAGCGGCGGTCGTCGCCGGCGGCCTCCGGGACCCCGGGTACGCACCTCGGACGGCGACGAGGTCGTCCTCGACGTCGAGGTGGTCGAGATCCGACGCGAGCAGGGCGAGCTCGACGCACCGGGAACGAGCGCCGAGCCCCCTGACGACGGGGTGGGGGACGGCAGGCGTGACCGCGGCGGTCCCGACGACAGCGGTGCCGACGGCCGTCGCTGATCGGCGCAGCAGGCGCCGGCGGTGCCGTTCGGACCGGTGGCGGCAGCGGCTGTGGCGCTCTCGGTCCGCGCTGCCGGCGCGCGGGTCACTACGGTGTGGTGAGGTCGGAGGCCGCGCGGCGCGGTCAGGGAGCCCCGGCCCGACGTGAACGGCGCCTCACGGCTGCCGGGAGGGACCGACGTGGCGGCGACATCGGCCATGCAGGCGATCCATGATGCGATCCACGAGGACGCACCGGCGGAGGAGTTCGCGGCGCTGCCGCTGCCGGAGACGATGCGGGCGTGCGTGCTCCGCAAGGAGGACGAGCACGTCTTCGACGGTGTCCCGGAGGAGGAGCAGGACCCCTCCCGGACGCTGCACCTCGATGAGGTGCCGATCCCCCCGCTCGGGCCCGGTGAAGCGCTGATCGCCCCGATGGCCTCGGCGCTCAACTACAACACCGTCTGGTCGTCCCGGTTCGCGCCGGTGTCGACGTTCCGCTTCCTGGAGCGCTTCGGACGGTCCTCGCAGCTCGGCGCACGCCACGACCTCGACTACCACATCCTCGGATCCGATGCCGCCGGGGTGGTCCTGCGCACCGGGCCCGGGGTGACGCACTGGAAGCCCGGTGACCGCGTCACGGTCCACTGCAACTACGTCGACCTCGAGGATCCGGCCGGGCACATGGACTCGATGCTGGATCCGGATCAGCGCATCTGGGGTTTCGAGACCAACTTCGGCGCCCTGGCGGACATCTCGATGGTCAAGGCCAACCAGCTGTTGCCCATGCCGGATCAGTTGGATTGGGAGGAGTCAGCTTCGCTCGGGCTGGTGCTGTCCACGGCCTACCGCATGCTGGTCAGCCCCAACGGAGCCCAGATGAAGCAGGGCGATGTCGTGCTCGTGTGGGGAGGGACCGGGGGGCTGGGGGGCTTCGCGTGTCAGCTGGTGCTCAACGGAGGCGGGGTGCCCATCGCCGTCGTGTCGTCGGAGGCGAAGGCCGAACAGCTGCGCGCGATCGGGGTCGAGCACATCATCGACCGCAGGGCGGAGGGCTACCGGTTCATCGACGACGAGGACAACATCGACGAGTCCGAGCTCCGTCGCTTCGGCAAGCGCATCCGGGAGCTGGTCGGCCAGGACCCGGACATCGTCTTCGAGCACCCCGGTCGCACCACGTTCCCGGCTTCGGTGTACGTCTGCAAGCGCGGCGGGGTCGTGGTGACCTGCGCCTCGACCACCGGGTACCAGCACGTCTACGACAACCGGGTGCTGTGGATGCGGTTGAAGCGCATCATCGGGTCGCACTTCGCCAACTACGCCGAGGCCTGGGAGGCCGCGCGGCTGGTGCAGCTGGGCATGATCCAACCGATCCTGACCGAGACCTTCGCGCTCGAGCAGATCGGCGATGCGGCGCTGAAGATGCACCGCAACGAGCACACCGGCAAGCTCGGCATCCTGGTCGGCGCGCGGAAGACCGGACTCGGGGTGCGCAACCCCGCACAGCGCTCGCAGCTGGAGGAACGCATCAAGCTGTTCCACGACTTCTCCTGAGCCGCGATCCGCACCCGGCGATCGGCGCGGTGACCGCAGGGTCAGCGGCGCGTGAGCAGCTGCAGCACGTACCAGAACAGCAGGGCGATCGAGGAGAACAGGTGGACGGCTGCGGCCGTCTCCGTGCCGAGCGGGTACGAGCGGTAGACCCGCTGGGTGTCGTAGAGGATCGCCGCGCCCGCGAACCCGATCATCGCGACCGAGAACCACACCCCGAGTCCGGTGCCGAACAGCACCGACCCGACGATCAGCAGCAGCGCCAGCACCCCGCCCCACAGCAGGAAGCCGCGCAGGAAGCTGAAGTCCTTGCTCGTCGTGATCGCGATCGCCGACAGCGCCACGAAGGCGACCACGGACAGCTGTGCGGCGAGCTCGATCGTGCCGGGCGGCCCCTGGAGCTGAGCGAGCACCAGGGGTGTGGCGAACAGCAGCACGTTGGCCACCACGACCGCGGCGTAGGCCGCGTACTGCGCTGCGGGAGAGGAGGCCCGGTACAGCATCGAGGTGGACATCCACGACACGATCATGAACCCACCGAGGATCAGCAGCCAGCTGACACCGAGGACGAACTCCGCGATCGTGTAGGCGAGACCGGTCGCGAACAACCACCAGGAACCGATGATGAAGCCGGCGATGCCGGCCAGCAGCCGGACATAGACCCGGGTCATGTACGCCTTGCGGTCGGCGACCGGGGCTTCGGCGACGGGGATCGCGGGAGTGGACTGGGACGCCATGGCGGGACCCTCCGATGGGTGGAGGCGGGAAGGTAGCTGCCCGCGGGGTGCCCGGCGCCGATCATGAGGGTCCGGGTGTCAGGCTCGTGAGGCCCCTGGTACCCTCGCAGCCCGGCGCGCCGGTCGGCGCGTCTTCCCGTGGGAGCGTGTCCTCGACACTTCAGGACCCTCCGACGGCGCCGCTGGACCCCAGCCGCTGGACCCGCCGGTCCCGGTCATGACCGACCGCTGCTGCCGCAGCCCGCGACCTCGCCGCCCCTCGGTGCACGCACCGCCTGGAGGATGCAATGAAGCAGGACATCCACCCCGAGTACACGCTCGCGACCGTCAGGTGCTCCTGCGGGAACACCTTCGAGACGCGAGCGACCGTCGACCGGATCAACGTCGAACTGTGCAACCAGTGCCACCCCTTCTACACCGGCAAGCAGAAGCTCGTCGACACCGGTGGCCGCGTCGACCGTTTCAAGCGGCGCATGGAGAAGGCCAACAAGTAGCGCATCGAACCGGGGTCGCGCACCGACCACCCCATCACGCGAGACGACGTCGCCGCCGGATCCCGGCGGCGACGTCGCCTTGTGCAGGCAGCACCTCCAGGCGCTGCGCTCGGCCGCTCTTCTGGAGCTGAGCGTGCTCGTTCGTCCATCGCGAGCGATGTTGCCACGGCCCATCGACCGTGGTCACCGGTCCACCCGCCGCCATCGAGGTGGCAACCTCGCCCATCGAGCCGACCGTCCGTCCGAACCCGCAGCGGACGGTCACACGCTCCGACGAGACGAGGATCGAGATGCCGGGTCTGCGCCGCTTCCTGCCGTTGCTGTTCGCCGGTCTGCTCCTGGCTGGCTGCGAGACCCCCGAGAGCGACACCCCCGCGGATCTCGAGCTGGAGGGCACACCGGGCAGCGAGGACGTGACCGAGGAGCCTGATCCCGACAGCTCGGAGCCCGAAGCCGATGCCGATGACTCGGACCGGCAGGCTGGAGACGTCTTCGCCGGCGAGACGCTGACGGAGGCGGACATCACTACCCGCGAGTCGACGCTGGGCATCCACCTCGTCGATGGGCAGGGCCGCACCGTGTACGTCTTCACGGAGGACCCGCGGGGGGAACGCACCTGCACGGGGTCGTGCCTCGAGACGTGGCCGATCCTCTCCACCGAGTCGGAGGTCCCACCCGTCGATGGTGAGGTGCGCGAGGAGCTCGTCGGCACCATCGAAGACGAGGACGGTGGCCTGCAGGTCACCTACGACGGCCAGCCGCTCTACTACTACACCGGAGACGACGCGGTCGGTGATCTCGAGGGGCAGGGTGTCGGCGGACAGTGGTTCGCGGTCTCGCCCGAAGGCCCGCCGATCGACGCACCCGAGGCCCAGGGCTGAACCCGGCGCACGAGCCGCCACGCGATCGAGGAGGCAGGACATGTCCGAGCAACCCGACCAGGCGCACCAACGACCGCCGGGGGTGGACGATGCCACCGTCGACGCCGTCGGCAAGATCGGTGAGGCCTTCGAGCTGCTGGAGCGGGCGAGAGGTGCGCTCTACGAGTTCCACCAGCGGATCGGGTGGGTGGACGACACGCTCGGCGACGGCCTGGAGCAGCTGCGCGGTGCGGGTCACTCCGAGCTCGCCGATGAACTGTCGCGGACCTGGCTCGGTCGCAACGTCCTGCCGGGCATGTGGACCTTCGAGGTCGTCGAAGCCTTCGACCGCACCTACTACCAGGTCGCGGTCGAGAGCGAACGCCGGGTCCGTGAGGTGCTGACGGAGGGACGTCGGCACATCCAGGAGGCCGAGCGCAAGGCGCAGCGGCGGGCCGACGGTCCCTTCGACGACCTGGGCTGAGTGCGTCCCGCACCGAGGGAGCGAGGTAGCCAGGTCAGGACGGGGTGGGCTCCCCATCGTCCCGTGCGGGCCACCCTGGCTCGTCGCCCGGTGACGGTGGGACCAGGGCGACCAGCAGTGCCGGGGTGGCCGCGACCAGCACCGCTGCCAGGCGGCCGACCCGGGTGGCCAGGACGCCGAACAGGCTCGGCCCGATGATGAACCCGGCGGCGATGCACACGATCGTCAGCGTGAACCCCGTGGTCGGGTGGTCGTGGAAGACCTGCTGGCTCCACATGACCATGAGGGCGAAACCGGTCGTGAAGCCGACACCGAACAGCGCAGCTGACAGGAGCGCCGCGACCACGCTGCCAGGTGCCACCAGCAGCCCGATGGTCGACCCGCCCAGCGCGACCAGCGTCACCGCCAGGGGCCACCGCAGGCCGTGACGCTGGGCGATCCCGCCGCTGAAGATGCCCACCGCCGCTCCTGCGATACCCAGGGTCGCCCACATCGCCGGGCCGATCCAGCTCGGCAACCCACCGTCCTGTGCCGTGTCAGGCGCGTACGCGAAGTACGCCCCGGAGGTGACCGAGGCCCCGAGCGCCACCAGCAGCAGCCGCGTCGAGCGCGTGTTCACGAACCAGCCGAAGGGGGGCCGCGCCCGGTCCTGCGTCGGTGCCGCCGCACCCGGTGCCAGCACCCTTGCGGCCGCCCCGGCCGCCACCAGCCCGATCGCTGCGAACATCCACCACACCAGCCGCCAGCGCTCGCCGGCCAGCAGCACCAGCCCGCTGGCCACCATCAGGCCGACCGGCGAGCCCGCGTTGACCAGTGCCAGCGCGCGCCAGCTCGCCGACGAGGGGACCTGGAGTTGGACCGCATCCGAGAACGGTCCCCACGTCCCGCCGGCACTGGCGCCGGCCGCGGTGATCCCGACGGCCAACACCACCGGGCCCGTCGCCGACGCCGTCATGGCCGCACCCACCGCCAACAGCAGGCAGCCGGACACCACCGGCAGGCGCGGGCCGAGACGGGCCGTCAGGACGCCCGTGAGCACGGTGGCCATCAGGTAGCCGGCCTGCCCTGCACTGGCATAGAAGCCCAGCACCTCGAGGGAGAGGTCGAACTCCTCGCGGAACCTCGGGACGAACAGCCCGTAGGCCTGCCGCCCGATGCCGTAGGTCGCCACCAGCGCCAGCAGGCCCACACCCCCGACCCGGGAGGCCTGGCTGAGCCGCACGGCGATCCTTCCGTTCCGTGCGGCATGGTCGCGCAACGGTCCCCTTTCCGCGACCACCGTGCCCGTCCGTCGGCACGGGGAAGGGCCGCGCCGGGGGCCGCTCGGGCCGCGCCAGCCGGTCGTGCCGCACCAACAGCCAGCTAGCGCGTCGCGGCGGCGAGCAGCCCGAGCGCGTTGGTGGCCCAGTGCGCCAGTACCGGCGCGAGCAGACTGCCGGAGCGCCAGCGCAGCCAGGTGAACACGAGCCCGGCCGCACTCGTCACCGCCACGGCGCCAGCGATGGCGGCGAGACCCTCGGGCGAGCTCGCCGCGATGCCGTTGAGTTCCAGGCTCACCGCGGTGGGAGCGATGTGCCACAGCCCGAAGACCGCGCTGCTGGCGATGGCGGCCATGGTCGGGCTGGTACCCCGCAGGAACACCGCGAGGAGTACGCCTCGGAAGACGACCTCCTCGAACAGGGCCGTGCCGAAGGGGATCCGGACCAGCATCGCCGTCGTGAGCGCCGCACCCTCGAGTTGGGCACGTTCGTCGGCCAGCAGTGCAGGTACCCCGGGCAGGAGCTCCGCGAGCACGATGCCGGCAGCGATGACCGCAGCGGTCACCACGGCGGCGGCGCCGCCCCAGCGCAGGCCGGCACCGATGCGGTCGCGTTCCAGCCCCAGCTCGGCGTTGTCCAGGCCGGCGTAGCGGGCGGCCAGGAGCGCGGCCGCGGTCAGCAGCAGGTTCCGGGTGGTGTAGCCCGCGTCCCCGATGGCCCAGTTGGCCACCAGGCTCCAGGCGATGAGGGCGACGCCGAGAAGGAACGCGACCCAGGGGACGGCGCGGCCCTCGGGCCAGCGCGGCGCTGCCACCGCACGAGGGCCCGGGGGGGCCGCAGCGCCGCGATCCGCGCCCGTCCGGTCGAGGCCCGCGGCGCGGGGGCCGGGATCGTTCGCGTCCTCCGTGGTGCCGGCTGTCACGGTTGGGACGGGGGCACCGCGAGGCGATGACCCTCGGGACCGGCGGGGGGCAGCGAGCGGAACGGCGCCCTGCCTGCTGCCCAGGAGCTGCCGGACACGAGCCCGCTGGCGCTGCAGCACGTCACGGCTGCGGGCCAGGGCACGTTGCGCGAGACCCCTCACGTCCCGCCCCTCCCTTCTCCACTGACCATCGGGCACCGGTCCGTCCATCAGCGCTCGGGCGATGGCGGCCCGGAGCGGCCCGTCCGCTCGGCAGGCTACGCGTCGCCGCCCGCAGCGTCTTCCCCGCCCACCCCAGCATGCCGGAGAGGCACTGGTGCACACCGACGGGCGGACGCTCAGGGGCGCTGTCGCAGCCAGCTGGCGCCGCGGCGCACGATCGACCCGACAGCGACCGGGCCACGCGATCGCGCAGAGGGTTCGGCCCTGCCTTCCGGGTGGAGAAGCGCTGCCCGTGCCGTGCTCAGAACCCGCCGTGAACCCGCGGCAGGTGGGCTCTACGCTCGTGGTATCGACGACGAGGAGAGCTTCGGTGTTCAACGCCCATCCTGCCGTCCGTCACCTTGACGATGTCACCCCCCAGGAGGCATCGGACGCACTGCGCCGCTTCGGGTTCCACGACCACGAGCCGGATCCCAAGCGGTACGTCATGAAGAAGCCTGGTCTGCGGTTCGCCCTTCGGTCCCATCAGCGTCCGATGGAGGCCACGTTGCTGCCGAGTGGTGAGGGGACCCAGCTGGTGTTGCGCTACGACGTCTTCGTGGCCTTCGACACGGGCGACCTCGAGGAGCACGCAGACAGGCTCGCGCGCGCCGCCACGTGACATCGTTCAGTCTCGTTCGACGAAACGGTCGATCGTCCAGACGACGGCGAGCGCGAGTCCTGGGTCGATGCCGTCGACCACGTCCAGGGTGTAGGTATCTCTCACGTGGACCCACTTCTGGCTGATCTGAATGATCGGGACTCCGTCGGCGGAGACGGAGTAGTCCTTCTCGATCAGTGTGCCTTCGATGTGCCAGTGCGCACCGGCCGCCGTCACCATGTCGATCGTGTTCTTGATGGGCGAGAACAGCTTCGCCTTCATCGAGGCGACCTGCTCGCCCGCGGCGTCTGTGATCGTCATGTGTTTCGGGATGCCGAGCAGTCGTCCGACCACGTTGTAGATGATCGTGCCGTCAGGACCGAGGATCTCGGCCTTGGGGGTCGTTCCGAGGTGTCCGTCGACGTAGTAGCGGCGCTGCTCGTCGCCGTCGAGCACCTCGAAGTCGCGGCCTGCGCCGAACCTGCTCTTCATGACGAACCGCTGCCACCCGGCGGGTGCTGACTCCATGTCGGACTCCCTTCGTGCTGTCCGGCTATGCCGCGACGCGGCCATAGCGGTGCGGCGATGAGGTCTGAGCTCTCGACCGCCTACCGGTACGTGGCCGGTCCTCCCCCCAGCGCAGCCTCGTTCCAGCTTCGGATGGTTCGGTGGTGCACTCGCCATGCATGCCACACCTGCTCGGCCCATGAGCGGACCAGATGCTGGTACGCGGCGGCGTCCCCCGCGCGAAGCACGTGCTCGACGGTCAGGTGAGTCTGCGTGTCCGGAGGCTCGAGCGCGTGCAGCTCCGGCAGGTTGGCCATCATGCGTTGGTGCAGCCGTGGACCTGCGCTCACGTCCCACCCCTCCTCGAGGAACAGGTCGAGAGTCATGAGGCACAGCCCGAGCTGTTGGACCGATGGACGCGTGGCGGCCGTGGCGTGCTGAGCCACGTAGCTGTCGACCACCAGCTGGTGGACAGCCCAGCGCTCCGGAGCGCCGTACGACCGAGCCAACAGCTCGCCGTACCGTCGCCAGCAGCCTGAGGAAGCATGGAACTCGGGCGGTGCCGGCGTCGGTCCCGCAGTGCGATGAGGCCGCAACCTGGGCAGCGGTCGGTCGGGAAGCTCATCCGGACCGCCTCATCGGCCCGCCCACTCGCGCACGGTCGTGTGATGCTCGCTCCATGCGTCCCAGCAGTCGTGCAGCCAGCGGCGGAACACCGAGGGGAGGTCGTCGTCGGTCGCCACCGCGACGTCCGCGATCGTCGTTCCCCCGCGCCGCTCGGGTGGGTCGAGCAGCGGCCAGGCGTCCAGATCCAGCGCCGCCAGGACCACCCGGCCGGTCCGGGTCCTCTTCCTCGCGCCATCCTGCGGAGGCTCCCCGAACTCCAGCAGGCGACACAGCGAGATCAGGTGCACCGCGACCGACTGCCGTTGGCGCCGATCCCGCTCGACGCCACCCGGATGCTGGACCGCGTAGCAGTCGACGTGATGGGCGGCCACGATCGGATCCACCGGCTCCGACCAGGCCCTTCGCGCCGCCCACTGACCGTAGATCTGCCAGCAGCCAGGCGAGGCGATCAGGTAGTCGTGAGTCGGGCCGTCCACATCGGGAACCTCGCCCCGACAACCAACGCACGCCACGAGGCCGGGACCAGGACCACCCATCGATCCACCACCCGTCAGGGCCGGCGTGGAGCCTGCCCACGCCGAACGCATCCTGCACGAGATCCTAGATGGCCGGTCAGGGCGGAGTGGGTCGACACGGGACCGTGCCACCTAGTGCGCTGTCGTGTGCCTCACGACGTGGGTCACAGTCGGCAGCACCGTCACCGGCCTCGGAGGCAACCCTGAACAGCCGGTGCAGCGCGTCGTACATCCCAGGGTCAAGGCCCAGCTGCCGCTGGTAGGCGGCGTACTCCGCCCCGCCGTCTGCCCACACATCGACGGATGCCTCCACGTCCGCTGCGGCTCGGGCTGTGGGATCGGTGACCCGGTCGAGCAGCGACCGGAGGTGAGAGGGATACAACTCGAGGACGGTCTCCTTGAACCACTCCACGGGTAGGCCATGGTGCTCACAGACACGCAGCCCCTGAAGCAGGCCCACCGCCATGGGCAGGTAGGCGAGCAGGACCGCCATCTCGCTGACGTGGGCCGCCCCGGGCGCCTCGTCGACGAAAGAGACCCGACCGATCCCCTCCAACCGTTCCCGGTGCGTCTCGTAGACGGTGCGATCGCCCGAGACGAAGAACGTCCCGGCACCGGATCGAACCTCGCTCGGGTACGCCAGGATGGACAGGTCCAGGTAGCTTCCCCCGGCTGCATGCACCACCGTCGCGAAGTCCTCGGCCTGCTCCGGGGTCGAGAACGAGGTGGAGGTCACCACCGTGCCCTCCAGCGCCGCTCCTGCCTCCTCCGCGATGGTGCGCCCCACCTCGTGGTCCGACACCGACACGATCGCAAGTGGGCTCTTCCTGAACGCATCAGCTGCGGACTCGGCCACGCGAACCCTCGGGCCGGCCAGTGCCTCGGCCTTCTCCTTGGTCCGGTTCCACGCCGTAACCTCCGCACCCGAGGCGGCGAGCGCCTCGACCAGGGCGCTGCCCATCGCTCCGGTCCCGACCACGGACACATCGCTCATGGGTCCACCTCCCAACGACCCCGACGCGTGACCTCCAGGGCCTCGCGCGTCGATGATCCCACCGGTTCCGAGCCTCTCAGAGCTCCGTCATCGGCGCAACACGTCGTAGCTCGGTCCCGAGGGGAAGGGTCTCCTTGCACGGGCACGCCAACTGCCCGCTCGCCGGTAGCGGTCCTGCGCGCCGGCCAACCATGCCGACGGCCGTGCCGATGTCGCCATGGGTGGCGATCCGCCGGGTCCGCGTCCTCCTGCTCAGCCGCCTCTGTGGGGCCAGGCTGCCGGTACGCATGCGGAACCGATCACGGCAGGCGCGAGACGGTGATCGTGCCACCGGGGCGGAAGGCCTCGGCGAATGCCGCCCCTGAGTGGCCACCCGCCCCGTGGTGGAGTGCGTGTGCCGTCTCGAGCGCGGCCAGGAGCCCACCGTCGCCGGCCAGCCGCTCGACCGCTGCCCAACCGTCTGCGCCGATGGACGCGCGCAGACGCTGCTCGCTGTAGGCCGCCTGGTAGTCGAGCTCTCCGAGCGCCGCCAGTTTGGCGGTCATCGTCGCGGTGATGTCGACGGTGATGACCGGGTGGGTCGGGAAGTAGTAGTAGAGGGTCGGAACAGTGTCGCAGGGTGGCCCAAGTTCCTCGGTGCGCCAGTCACGAGCGGCAAGGGCCATGGCCTCGAGGGTCAGCGGTGCGGCTGGCCGACGATCGGGGTCGAGGTCGGCGATGGTGTGCTCGGGATCGGGGAGCAGCGCGATGACGGGGCGGTGGCGTCGGATGAGGGTGACCAACTGGTCGCGGACCGCGCGGCCCTCGTTGCCGTCGATCTCACCGTGAACGGCGTGCAGGAAGGTGACCTCCTCCACCCCGAGGTGGGAGGCGGCGGCACGGATCGACGGTCGTGTCTGCTCCCGGCTGAACAGTACGGAGGCGGTGACGCGGTCACCCGCGGCCGCGTGCGCTGCGAGGGTTCCGCCGACCTCGGCCAGCTCCAGCCCGTACGAGGCGAAGACGATGACGTTGGGCATGTCCTGATCCTTGCACCGGGCTCTCGAGTGTTGCGAACGGTTCGCAAGGCAGTCTAGGAGCACGGTATGGGCGGTGCGTTCCGCCGGCCTCGATCCACAGCGAGGTCGCGGTGTGGCGCAGGACGCGCGTGGTGGTCTCCAGCATGTCCGGGCACCTGCGGACGTCCGATGTCGTCGAGCTCGGACGCAGGGTCGATGCCCTGGACCGGGACGCGCTCGACTGATCCGCTCCATGCCCAAGTACCCTCCCGAGGTCATGGGAGCATCCCGCTGCCACCGCGCTGGTGGGGGCTCTGCGCAGACCCATGACGGTCATGTGGGATCTCATGTGGGGTTGGTCCCCGAGCCAGAGAGTGTGATGTGCCACAGAACGACGATCCAGCGCCTGTGAGGGCCAAGTCAGACGATGACGTCCTCGAGATGGCCCCGCACTACTACGGGGGCCAGGCGGTCCTCGAGGGTGTGATGATGCGGGGCGCCGATCGCTGGGCGGTGGCGGTGCGCCGTCCCGACGGTGACATCTGGCTCGAGTGCCACCCCACCTCGACCGCGCCCTCGCGGCGCCCGTGGCTCAAGTGGCCGATGATCCGGGGCTGCTACGCCCTGGTCGACTCGTTGTCGATCGGGATGCGGGCACTGGGCATCTCGGCCACCCAGGCGGTCCCCGAGGACGGGGAGGAGGAGGAGCTGTCGGGCGCCGCCATGGGGGCTTCGATGGCGCTGGCGGCCCTGCTGTTCATCGGCGTCTTCATCTTCCTGCCGTCGATCGCGACGAAGGGCATCGACGCCCTCATCGGCAACGTGATGGGCGACGGGATCTGGTTCCACCTCGTCGAGTCGTTCATCCGCATCGTCATCTTCCTGGCCTATCTGTGGTCGATCTCGCTGATCTCCGACATCCGTCGGGTGTTCGAGTACCACGGCGCCGAGCACAAGACGATCGCGGCGTGGGAGCACGGGGACGTCCTCGAGCCGGCCAACGTGGATCGGTACTCGACCCTGCACGTACGGTGCGGCACGAACTTCCTCATCCTGGTCATGCTGCTCGCGGTCGTGATCTACACCGCCGGTGGGCTGCTGGTCCCCCCACCGGAGGGCATCGCCTGGTGGGGCGCGGTGCTGTACCACGTCCTGCTGCGCATCGTGCTGCTGCCGGTGGTGGCAGGGGCGGCCTACGAGGGGCTGCGGCTCGGTGCCGCCAAGGGCGACAACGTGCTGGTCCGCGCCATCATGCAGCCGGGTCTGTGGCTCCAGCTCATCACCACCAAGCCGCCGGACACCGATCAGATCGAGGTGGCGATCCGCTCCTTCGAGGCGGTCGTGCCCGCTGAGAGCCGCGCCGGGCGGGTCCCGACCACCCTCGACAGCCCGATCCTGCTGGCGCACGACAGCCTGCCGGTGACCCTCGAGTCGGCGGAGCTGCGCATCGCCGAACCCGACGGCGAGGTGGCACCGGTCCTGGATGCCCAGGCCGCGGCCGCAGCGCACGAGCCCGGCTCGCCCGCCGTCGACCCGCCGGCGGTGGCCGGTCACCCCGAGCAGGCCCCGGTGCGCCCCGAGGATGGCTGAGGTGTTCGAGACCCTGGCCCAGCTCGAGGACCGGCACCGCGACCTGGAGGCCCAGCTCGCCGACCCGGAGATCGCCGGTGACGGTGAGCGCTACACCGCGCTGGCCAAACAGCATGCGGAGCTCAGCGAGGTGGTCGGGCTGTACCGCCGGTGGCGCGCCACGCGTGACGACCTCGAGGCGGCGCGGGAGATGGCCGAGGAGTCCGCACCGGGGTCCGAGGCCGAGGAGCTGGCCGCTGAGGCCGAGGAGCTCACGGCACGTTTGGCGGCGCTGGAGGAGGAGCTGCAGCTCGCGCTCGTGCCCAAGGACCCCAACGACGACCGCGACGTGATCGTGGAGATCCGGGGTGCGGCCGGGGGCGACGAGGCGGGCCTGTTCGCCGGGGAGCTCGAGGAGATGTACCTGCGCTACGCCGACCGACAGGGGTGGCGGACCCGCGTCCTCGAGCGCACCCCACAGGGCATCGGCGGCATCAAGGAGACGATCCTGGAGATCGTCGGACGTGGCGCCTACGCCCATCTCAAGCACGAGTCCGGCGTCCACCGTGTCCAGCGGGTCCCAGCCACGGAGTCCCAGGGCCGCATCCACACCTCCACCGCGTCGGTGGCCGTGCTCCCCGTCGCCGAGGAGGTCGACGTCGCGGTCGATGTGAACGAGCTGCGCATCGACGTGTTCCGCTCCTCGGGTCCCGGGGGCCAGAGCGTCAACACCACCGATTCCGCGGTCCGCATCACGCACCTGCCGACGGGGCTGGTGGTGTCCTGCCAGGACGAGAAGTCCCAGCACCAGAACCGTGACAAGGCCCTGAAGATCCTGCGCTCACGGCTGCTGCAGGCCGAGCAGGAGCGCGCGGCGCGGGAACGGGCCGACACCCGCAAGGGCCAGATCGGGACCGGCGACCGGTCGGAGAAGATCCGGACCTACAACGTGCCGCAGTCGCGGGTGACCGACCACCGCATCGGCGTCAGCGTCCACGACGTCGACGCCGTGCTCGCCGGTGATCTCGACGTCCTCGTCGACGCCCTGCGACGCGCCGAGCAGGAGGCCAGGCTCGCCGGGCTCGACGCGGACGACGCCGCTGCGGCGGCTGGCTGAGGGTGTCGGTGACCTCGAGCCGGGCGAGCGTGGTCGCAGCGGTCACAGCCCGTCTCGCGGCCGCTGGCGTCCCCGCGCCCCACGCCGAGGCACGTTGGCTGGTCGAGCACGTGGTGAGCGAGGCGGGTGGCCTCGACGAGGACCTGGTCCGGGGTCGGCTGGAGGCCCTGGTGTCGCGGCGGCTCGCGCCCCAGCCCCCGCCGCTGCCGCTCGGGGGGGGGGCGGTTCCCACCCGCCCAACCCCAATCCCCCCCCGGGGCTTCGGCCCCCCTCCCGGGGCCGCGGGGGGCGC
>Ga0081527_100590_pt1 | contig 15143 bp, 12 predicted proteins | sample HotLakmasection5_FD_70992 | JGI IMG/M metagenome (GOLD analysis project Ga0081527, IMG submission 70992) | Hypersaline microbial mat communities from Hot Lake, Washington, USA - Section #5 (SPADES assembly) (version 2) | ecosystem: Environmental > Aquatic > Non-marine Saline and Alkaline >... | reverse complement strand
CGGCCCAACTGGTGGTCAAACACCTTGATAATCGCACACGCTCCCGCCGATCGCGGCTTAGAAAACGTTCCACGCCTTGAATGTGACATTGGCGAACTACTCATGGATAAACCAGAAGGAATGCGCATTCCCATTTAACCTCACCCCTGCTTACTCCGTTCGCTTTCCCCTCTCCAAATGTTTGGAGAGGGGGAGTCGAGCGCAGCGAGGCGGGGGCGAGGTTGAGATCAGACCTGATCTAATCAGTAAGGGGCCGTGTCGCTTGTGGCAGGCCAAAAGGACGATCTTTTGTGCCTCTTTAGCAGGCACGCATTTTATAGCCCGGTGTTTTAACGCCGGGCGGGGCAGGTCTGTAAAAGGTAATCAAAACGTGGCGACCGCAAATCGCCACGTTTTTTGTTTACCCCCCCAGGTAAGCCTCGATGATTTTGGGGTCGTTTTGCAGCGTGTGAGCGTCGGCGCTGTGGGTGATGCGCCCCGATTGCAGCACGTAGCCCCGGTGAGCCACCGCCAGCGCCATGTGCGCGTTCTGCTCGACGAGCAGGATGGTGGTCCCGTTCTCTTTGTTGAGGTAGGTGATGATGTCGAAGATGGCCTGCACCAGCAGCGGAGCCAGACCCATCGACGGTTCATCCAGCAGCAGAATGCGCGGGCGGCCCATCAGCGCGCGCCCGATGGCCAGCATCTGCTGCTCGCCGCCGGAGAGCGTGCCGCCGTGCTGGCGCAGGCGCTCCTTGAGGCGCGGGAAGATGCTGAAGACGTATTCCATGTCGCGGGCGATCTCCTGCGTGTCGCTGCGGCTGAACGCGCCGATCTCCAGGTTCTCGCGCACGGTGAGGCGTGTGAAGATTTTGCGGCCTTCCGGCGACTGGATGAGGCGCAGGGCGGTGATCTCGTGGGCGGGCATGTGGGTGATGTCCTGGCCATCGAGCAGCACGCGCCCCTCGCTGGTGGGCACCAGCCCGCAGATGGTGTTGAGCGTGGTCGTTTTGCCAGCGCCGTTGCCGCCGATGAGCGTGACGATCTCGCCCAGGTCCACCGTCAGCGAGATGCCCTTGAGCGCGTGAATTTTGCCGTAGTAAGCGTGGGCGTTCTCGACCTGCAGCAGCGTCATGGCTTCACCTCGACGTTGTCCGGGGCCGACTGGGCCTGCTGGTCCTGTTCCATGTCCTCGGCGGGGCCGCTGCCCAGATAGGCTTTGATGACCGCCGGGTCGCGCTGGACAAAGCCCGGCGTGCCCTCAGAGATTTTCATGCCGTGATCCATGACGCTCACCTGGTCGGAGATGCTCATCACCAGTTTCATATCGTGCTCGATGAGGAAGATGGTGAGGTCCAGTTCGTCGCGCAGGCGGCGGATGAAGTTCATCATCACCTCGGTTTCGTTGGGGTTCATGCCGGCGGTCGGTTCGTCGAGCAGCAGCAGCTCCGGCTTGAGGGCCAGCGCGCGCGCGATCTCCAGGCGGCGCTGCAGGCCGTAGGGCAGGTTAGCCGCCAGCAGATCGCCCTGACCGTCCAGGCTGACGTAATGCAGAAGCTGCATGGCCTCGTCGAGGGCGCGCTGTTCCTCGCGGCGGGTGAAGGGCGTGCCCAGCACGGCCCCCAGCGGCGACGATTTCAGATGGATGTGCATGCCGATGAGGATATTCTCCAGCACGGTCATGTTGCCGAACAACCGGATGTTCTGGTAGGTGCGGGCGACGCCGCGCTGGGCGATCTGGTCGGTGCGCAGGCCGTAAATCGACTGGCCTTTGAACAGCATATCGCCCACTTCCGGCGTGTAGAAGCCGGTGACGCAGTTGAAGAAGGTCGTCTTACCGGCACCATTAGGGCCGATGAGACTGGCGATCATGCCGCGCTCGATCTGCAGATCGACGCTGTTGACGGCCACCAGACCGCCGAAGTGTTTCTCAATCGCCTGGACATCGAGCAGAATGTCAGTCACCTGAACCGCCTTTCTGTGCTGCCGGGACGCCCTGCGCGACCTGCACTGCCTGGACCGCCTGCGCGTCCGAGGCGGGTGGCGTGGCCTGTTCTGACAGGCGCGCCGGTTTGGGCGGCAGCAGCCCTTCCGGTTTGACGACCATCACCGTGACCAGCAGCGCGCCGAAGGCCAGCAGCCGGTAAGCGTCCAGCTCGCGCAGCAGCTCCGGCAGGCCCACCAGAATCATCGCGCCGACGATCATGCCGGGGATGGACCCCATGCCGCCGATGATAATCAGGCTGAGGACGTTAATCGAGACGAGCAGCGTAAAGCTGTTGGGGAAAATCCCCTGCACCGACGCGCCGAACACCGCGCCGCCCAGCCCGGCGAAGGCCGAGCTGATGCCGAAAGCCAGCAGCTTGTTGCGCACCAGATGGATGCCCATCGCCTGCGCCACGTCCTCGTCGGCGCGGATGGCGCGCCAGGCGCGGCCCAGGCGCGAGCTCGCCAGCCGGTAGACGACGAAGGCCGCCACCCCCAGCCCGAACAGGAACAGATAGTAAATGTTGGTCGAGTTGTTGAAATTGACCGCCCAGGCGTTGTTGAGCGTCGTCAGGTCGAGTTCTGGCGTGGGGATGGGGGTGATACCCTGCGCGCCGCCCAGCAGCGGCTTAAACGTGTTCGACATGATGATGCGGTTGATGATCTCGCCGAAGCCCAGCGTGACGATCGCCAGATAGTCGCCGCGCAGCCGCAGCACCGGGATGCCCAGCAGCGCGCCGGTCAGGGCGCTGAACAGCACACAGAAGGGCCACGCCGCCCAGAACGACATGACGCCGGTGCAGGTGGCCTCGATCTCCGGGAAGGGGATGTTATCCGGGTGGACGCCGCCGCAGGTAATCAGGTTGGGCGTGGTCAGGATTCCCAGCGTGTAGGCGCCAATGGCGAACGACGCCACGTAGCCCAGGTCCAGCAGACCGGCGTAGCCGATCATCACGTTGAGGCCGATGCCCATAATGGCGTACAGCGCGATGAGGTTAAACACGTTGCTGATGTACAGGCCCATGAACTGCGGCGCGACGATGAGGATGCCCACCGCCACCAGCGCGAACACGACCAGCATACGCTGCTGGTCCTGGCGCGGGGTTTTCTCGAACGAACGCTCGGCGCGCTGGGCCATCAGCGGCGCGAACCAGAACAGCAGCGCCAGCAGTCCCAGCACCAGCACGCCGGAGACAATCGTCATGCTGCCCTGCCAGTTCATGACGCCCAGCACCAGCAGAAACACCAGCAGGTAGGCGGTGCCGTTGTGAATAAGCGACGAGCCGCCAGCGGCCAGCGCGCCCACTGCGCCCGCCAGCCCCAGCACCACCACAAAGCCCGGAATCGAGCCGGTAATCGTCAGCTCCAGGATGGTGGGCATGCTGCCCACGCCGCGCAGAATGCCGCCGCGCTCCAGGCCGCCGTTGTTGGCCATCAGCGTCAGGATCAGCGCGATACCCACGCCCAGCGCCACGCCCACGCCGATACGCAGCGCCGCGCGCGGCGAGCCGGTGTCGGGCAGGTTGAGGGCCGCCATGTAAGCCGTGCCGACCACCGCCAGCAGCATCAGCGCGTCCGGCAGGGCGATGACTCGCTCCACCTGGCCGAAGATCATGCCCAGCACCATCGTCAGCGTGACGCTGATGACTCCCACGCTGCGCACCCGTCCCGGTAATATCACCAGCGCGCCGCCCAGCGCGCCGAAGACCGCCCCGAAGGCTGGCAGCAGCAGCAGGCTGCCCCAGTCGCCGCTGGCCGGGTCAATCGGCTGCTTGAAGGTCAGCGTGCCGCCGTTGAGATCGCCCAGGTTCTGGAACACAAAACGCATATCGATGTTGAGCTGCAAAATGACGACCAGCGCCAGGCCGATAGTTACCACCAGGCCGCCCACCAGACCGTTCATCGCCACCGGCAGCAGGCCGCGCTCACGCAGGGGCGCAGCCACCAGATAAGCCGTCCCGGCGACCATCACCGTCAGCAGAATGACGTCAAAATAGAGCGTGTTTTCGATGACGGCGCGCCCCTCGAAGTTGCCGAAGATGCCGGTCAGGGTGAGGATGATGATGCCGGCGGTGAAGGATAGACTTTTGCGCAGGGTGTCGCTGGGAACCATGCTACACCTTCTTATCTGACAGGATTTCGCCAAAGATGCCCGTAGGCCGGAAGATCAGCACAAAGACCAGCATGCCGAAGGCGATCACGTCGCGGAGCTGGTGATCCAGGCCCAGCAGCGAGGGTCCGATGGACTCGATGACGCCCAGGAACAACCCGCCGAACATCGCGCCCGGTATGTTGCCGATGCCGCCCACCACCGCCGCCGTAAAGGCTTTGATGCCCGGCAGAAAGCCCATGGTTGGGGTAATCTGCCCGTTGCCGGGAATCAGCGCGAACAGCACGCCGCCAGCCCCGGCCAGCAGCGCGCCCAGGATGAACGTGGTCACGATGACGCGGTCCACGTTGATGCCCATCAGCAGCGAGGTGCTTTTGTCCTCGGCCACGGCGCGCATGGCACGGCCTGTCTTGGTGCGCTGGATGATAAACCACAGCGCGCCCATCAACGCCAGCGAGATGAAAAACACGATGAAGGTGATGGGCCGCAGGCGCAGGGTGAGGCCCAGCACATCGACCGTGTACAGGCCGCGAATCAGGTCCATGCCCAGGCACACCTCAGCGCCATCGACCACCGAGCATTCCAGCGTTTTGAATACATCCGGCAGCACATACAGGCTGACATCCGGGTAGCGGCGGGCGCTGGCCCCGAACAGGCGCAGGAACAACTGCTGCAGGGTGATCGACGCGCCGATGGCTGTAATCAGCGGGACGAGGCGCGGCGCGTTGCGCAGCGGGCGGTAGGCGATGCGTTCCAGCAGCACGGCGACCGTCGCCGAGCCAAGCGCGCCAATCACCACCGCCAGCACCAGCGCCAGCGCCGTCTGGCTTTCCAGCAGGCCGCTTTCGCCCATCGCGTACAGGGCGAAAAAGCCAAAATACGCGCCAGCCATGAAAATCTCGCCGTGCGCGAAGTTAATCATAAACAGAATGCCGTAGACCAGAGTGTAGCCCAGCGCGATCAGCGCGTAGATGCTGCCCTGTGACAGGCCAAAAATAAGCTGGCGGACGAATAATTCCAGCGTGTACTCACCAGCAATGATGTTGGAGAGCGCGATAAAGGCGATGTACCCCAGCAGAATCAGGCCGACAAAGCGCATGGGATTGCGGATGGTGTTCCGCAGCACCAGCTTTGTCAGCGCGTCCAGGGTGCCGCGAGGTTTGGCTGATGGTGTAGTCCTGGTCGTCATGTTAAATCCTGGTCGTTCCAGATGAGTCTGATAGGGAGCGCCGACCAACCGGGTAAGCAGTCATGAGATTACTACGAGGGTGAAGATTTGCACTTTGGCGAATTTCACAAAAAACCGGCACCTCTGATGAGACAGGTTGCATCAATCACAAGAGGCGCGAGATTATACCAGTAACCCAACAAAAAAGCCCCCCGTCCCAGGCGAACGGGAGAGGGGGCTTTTTATCGGATACGTACTATTCCGCCGGCGGCAGCAGCACCGCGTCGATGACGTGGATCACGCCGTTGCTGGCTTCGACATCCGCCGCGACGACATTCACCGTATCGTTGAGCACGACACCGCCATCGACAACCTCAAAGCTGATGTCCGCGCCGAGCAGGGTGGTGGCCGTACCGCTGCCCGCTTCCACCAGGTCACCGGCGAAAACCGCGCCGTCAACCACATGGTAAAGCAGGATGTTGGTCAGGGTTTCGGTGTCCGCCAGCAGCTCTTCGGCTTCCAGGCCCAGCGCTTCCAGCGCCGCCGCGAAGGCGTCGTTGGTGGGGGCGAAAACGGTGAACGGACCCTCACCGCTGATGGTCTCCACGACCGCCGGATCGGCAGCCAGAACGGCGGCGACCAGCGTGCTGAAGTTCTCGTCGGCCAGGGCGACATCCACGATGGTGGACGCGCTGGCTTCTTCTTCACCGCCCACAACGGAGATCTGCGTAAACGCGCCGTCCTGGACCTGCGAAACGGTCACGATCGCGCGCTCCGGCGACACGAGTTCGCCCTGGCCGTCGGCGTCCAGGCGGCCCGTGAGGCCGTCGAAGTTCTCGATGCTGCGGATGTAATCGGCGAGGGCCGAACGGCTGATGACCAGCTCGCCATCGTCGTTAACCGAAGCGGTGGCTTCGATGGCGTCCATGATGATGTTGTAAGCGTCGTAGCCATTGGCATGGAACGGGGCCGGCGGCTCCTCGCCGTAGGTGTCGACGTAACGCTCGTTAAATTCTACGATTGCGTCGCTGCTGGCGGGGCTGGGGGCCGAGGCGTACACGCCTTCAGCGTCCATACCGGCCAGGTCCACAATCTCGGTGCCCAGAATGCCGTCAGCGCCAATGAAGGCGACATCTTCCAGGCCAGCGTCGGCGCGCTGCTGGATGAGGCGGGCCGCTTCAGCCGGGAAACCGCCAAAGTAGATGATTTCCGGGTCGCTGCCGGCGATGTCTTCCAGCAGCGAGGTGAACGAGGTGTCGCCGACCGTCACGGCGTCCGACGCCACGATCTCGCCGCCCAGCGCCTCAAAGGCGGATTCCAGCACGCTGACCAGACCTTCGCCGTAGGGGCTGCCGTCATGGATGGTGGCGACGCGGGTGAAGCCCAGCTCGTTGAAGATGAACTCGGCGGCGACCACGCCCTGGAAGCCGTCCGAGGCGACCGCGCGATTGAAGCTGGTGAAGCCGCGCAGCGTCAGCGACGGGTTGGTGCAGCTCGCGCTGACCGTCGAGTAACCGGCGCTGTCGTAGATGGGCGCGGCGGCGAAGCAGCTCGACGAGCACATATCACCGATAACGGCGACAATGTTCGGGTCAGAGACGAAGCGGTTGGCGACCGTCTGGCCGCCTTCGGCGTTGCACAGCGAGTCCTGTACGTCGAGCGCGACAGGGAACTCTGCGCCGTCGATGACGACAGCGGGCCGGTCCTCGATGGCCAGTTCGACACCGCGCTGGATGTCGATGCCCAGCGGGGCGATACCCTCACCACTCAGGCCAGCGGCGAAGCCGAAGACAACGTCATCGCCAGGGGAGACGACCACTTCGTCCTCCTGAGCGCCAGCGACCGATACGGCCATCAGCGCGGCGATGAGCAGCAGCGTCAGAACGACGATCCTCGATGGTACACGCATATTCATGAACTACCTCCTGCAATCCTGTGTTCTGAGGTAAAGATTAAAACTCAGTGGAACGCATAATTTATAACCAGATTGCAAACTTATGCAAAAAAACCCATGAGTTCTTAATCTTTTGCGCGCATCTCAATAGGAAATTCAGCAACGGAACGCAAAAAAGCCGCAGACTGGGCTGCGGCTGCATGTCAACAGGCAGGCGATGATTGCTCAGGCGGGCGGCGAGTCCAGGCGTATGCGGATGGCGGTGTGATCTCTCAGATAGTGGGCCAGCCCCCAGATGACAACGCACATGCCGATTTTCTCGGTCAGCTCTTCGACGGTGGTCAGCAGCAGCACATGCAGCACCAGCAGATCGTAATTAGAGATAAACCAACTGGTAATCATCTCAGCGCCCACCGCGCCAAAGACGAACAACGCCAGCCCGCCGGCAATCCCGTTACGCGGCGTGGGCGGCATTCGGATGAAGAAGGGCAGGAAGAAGAGCGCAAACCCGGCAACAATCAACAGACCAGGGATAACCCAGGCGTAATAGAAAATTCCGTCGCCACCGCCCATGAAATCGCCCACGCCGTTGAGTACCAGGTTATGTAAATTGGCGAACTCATCAATGCACATCAGCACAAAGACGATGGTCAGGTAGCCCCAGTGACGGGTGAAGGACTGGCGTCTTTGGGTGTGATCCCAGGTGATAAAACCGGCGAAAATGGCGGCGATCAGGAACAGAATCAGGGCGTACCAGGTGGAGATGGTAATGTGGCTGTTGAGTTCAAACAACAGGCTGAACACCAGGAAGCGCTCGTCCCATATCTGGCCGATACCCAGCAGCGCAAGGACGGCCAGCACAAAGGTGACGCCGATCAAGCTGCGCAGCAGCTTTTGGGGATTTACCGTCAATTCCATGACACACAAGACCTTGCTACAGTCGGATAATTGTGAGTCAGCCGGTGAGATCGGCTGGCCATGAATAACCTAACCGTAGCACAGGATTGCGGTCAGTAGGCTTAACGTGGGGCCGGTCCTTAGCCGAAGGCCGCCAGCAGCAGCATTACACCCAGAAACAGCGACACGCCCCCCAGCAGATTGAGGTTGATGCGCCACTCTCTGGGGATGGGCTGGTCGGCTTTGATGGTGGGAATGACCGATGCCAGCAGTCGCCACATCGACGGCTTGGCGAACAGACAGCCGCTGCCGAAGGCGATCGCCAGCGCTGAGAGAAACAGGTCAAAAATCATGGCGGGTGTCCTTTCGTAGTGCGTGGCACGCTGTCGGCAGGGTGGGTGTCGGTGTTATAATCCGCCCGTGTGAGTCTTATTTCGATTGTACCCGAACAACAGAGGAGTCAACCATGTCCGATCAACTGCCAAAGCCATTTGTCCAGATGCGCGATGATTATCCGCAGATCGCCGCCGCCTACGACAGCCTGGGCGAAGCTGCTGGCGCTGCGGGTCCGCTGGACGAGACGAGCCAGCACCTGGTCAAGCTGGGGATGAGCATCGCCGCCGGGCTGGAAGGCGCGGCCCACTCGCACACGCGGCGCGCTCTGGAAGCCGGTGCCAGCCCGGAAACCATCCGTCAGGTGGCGCTGCTGGCGATCACCACGCTGGGGCTGCCGCGCGCCATGATGGGCCTGACGTGGATCAACGATATTCTGGACGCGAAGTAGTTTCATGACCGGCAGGCCGCTGTTCGACCCGCACCGCCAGACGCTGGCGATTGCGCCGCAGGCCCGGCGTCAGATGGCCGCCTGGGAGTTGGACGAGGCGGCTGTCGCCGGGGTGTTGGGCCAGCCAGACGCCGTCCTCCGTGACGATGGCCGGCTGGTGCGGGTCTTGCGGCGGTTGCCTATCGCCCGCCGCGAGGAACCGTGCGCGGTGATAGTCGCCTGCCGCTGGACCGCGCCGGACCGCCTGCAGGTGGACGCGATTCACGTCCAGGGTCACAGTGGGCCGCTGTCGCTGTGGGTGCATGTGCTGCGGCTGCCGTTTTATATCGTCAACCGCACGATCAACCGCATGACCGCCGCGCGCGGCCAATGGTAGCGCCCGCTTATTGGGGAAAGCGCCCGTTTAGCGGGCGAACCGCCACACCAGCCGCACCTCGGTCCCTTTGCCGGGCTGGCTGTGTACGTCGAAGCTGGCCCCGATGCTCTCGGCGCGCTCGCGCATAATCGCCAGGCCGAATCCATAGCTGGCCGCCGACTGGTCGGTATCGAAACCGCGCCCGTCGTCGCTGATGCAAAGCTCAACGCGCTCGCCAATCTCGGTGAGTTTGAGCAGCACATCGGTGGCGCGGGCGTGTTTGGTGATGTTGCTGAGCGCTTCCTGGGCGATGCGATAGAAGACCTCTTTGACCTCTGGCGGCAGCGGCCTGGTCTGGACGATATGCTGCGTCACATTCGACCAGGTGCGCGCGCTGAACGCCTCGCAGAGCTGCGGCAGCAGCTCGGCCAGCCCGGCCTTTTCGATGGACTCCGGGCGCAGTTCCACCAGCAGCGACCGCATTTCGGACAGCGCGCCGCGCGTGAGGCGGGTCAGTTCCAGCGCGAGCTGCTCGGCGCGGTCCGGCGTGCGCTCGATGACGCGCGGCAGCGCCTCGGCGATGACGCTGGCCGAGAACAGCGTCTGGTTGATGGCGTCGTGCAGGTCGCGGGCCAGCCGCTGGCGCTCCATGAGGGCGGCGTACTGCTGCGCCTGCTCGTACAGGCGGGCGTTGTTGATGGCGATGGCGGCCTGGTCGGCGAAGATGCGCAGCCGCTGCACATGGCTGCTGGTGTACGTCTCGCCGCGATGGCTGTACAGCTCAATAAAGCCGATAACCGCATCCTCGCGGATGATGGGCGCGCCCAGATAAGCGCGCAGCACCCGCGACAGGCGCGGATGCTTCCAGCGGTTGGGATGGCGGGTGCTGTCTATGGTGATGGGCTGCTGGCTGCGGGCCATCTGCGCCAGATAAGGCACACTGCTGATGGGGTAGGGCGGTACGGTCTGCGGCGGAGGTGGGCTGCCATCGGTGGAGCGCTGGCGGGCGGTCTGCACCAGGTTATCGTTGATGAAGGTCACGGCGGCGAAGTAATGCGGCACCACGCGCTCCACCTGGCTCAGAATCAGGTTGAGCACCTCGTCCACATCCAGCGAGCTGCTGAGGGCGGCGGCGGTGTCGCGCAGGGCCTCGGCCAGAATGCGCTGCTCGTGCTCGAAGCGTTCGGCGCGCTTGAGGTCGGTGATGTCGGTGAACGTGCCCACCATGCGGTAGGGGCGCTGGTTTTCATCCCAGATGCAGGCCCCGCGTGACATAATCCAGCGGTACTCGCCGCTGCGATGGCGGGCGCGGTACTCCACCTGATACGACGGAATCGCGCCGTTGAGGTAGGCGGTCATGGTCGCCTGGGCGGCCTGCGCGTCGTCGGGATGGATGAGCGCGTCAAAAGTCTGGCGGTCGTTGGCCAGTCTGTCGTCCGGGTAGCCCAGCAGATTTTTGCAGCGCGGCGAGTAGTAGATCGTATCGGCGGCGATGTTCCAGTCCCAGATGCCGTCGTTAGCGCCCTGGACGGCCAGGTTGAAGCGTTCCTCGCTGCGGCGCAGGGCGGCCAGCGCCTGCTCGCGCTCGGTGACGTCGGCGGAGACGGCGATCAGGCCGTGCTTCTGGCTGTCCTCGGTGTGGATGGGGTTGTAGAACGACTCGAAGATGCGCCCGTTGATCTCGCGCAGGGTGTGCAGCGCGTTGCCGCCGAGCACAAAACGCACATCGGCCAGCAGGTCGGGCTGGTGGGCGAAAACGCTGAAGATCGACCGTCCGACAATTTCATGAGACTGGATGTTGAGCGTCTCCAGGGCGCGGCCCACCGCCAGCGTGAACTTGCCGTCCGGTTCGAGCACAAACAGAATCACCGGGATATGGCTGATGATCGTCTGCAGATGGTGCTGCGTGGTCGCCAGCGCGATCTGGGCGCGTTTGTGGTCGGCGATGTTGCTGATGGCGATGCGGCAGCGCGGGCCGCCATCGCCGGGCTGGCGCGGCAGCAGCGTCCCTTCCAGGCGGGCGTCGAAGGGGAGTTCGCTGCGGTCCAGCAGGCGCAGCTCGCAGAACTGGGGCGTGCGCAGCGTGAACAGGCGCTGGATAAATCGCTGGTAGATGGTGTAATCGGCCCCGGTGACGTAACGCGAGAAGCGCCGGTTCAGCAGCCGGCTGACCTCAGTGTCGAGCATGACCGCGCCAGTGACGTTGACTTCCAGCACCAGCCCGGCCTGATCCAGCGTGAAATAGCCGATGGGCGCGAAGTCGTAGAGTTCGGTGTAGCGGGTGCGGGTGGCATCCAGTTCGCGCCGGGTTTCGCGCAGGTGGCGGTCGAGTTCGTTGATGTGGCGGCGCTGGGTGCGCAGCAGGTTGGCGACCTCGGCGGCGCGATCCGGGTTATGCTTCGCATAGTCATTCAGTAAATCGTTAATCGAAACACCAGAGTCTGGCCGCGAAGGCTCCGGATCAATAGATGTGTGATCGTCAGTCATGGTTAAGCAACAACCTTACCTATACATCAAAACAAACATGCAGCCTTCACCAGCGCCAGCGGTTCAAAACCGCTGGCTACAAAGAGCCGACCCACTAAAGGGGTCGTGTCCCCTGTGGCACGCAACTGGGGCGGTTCTTTGTGTCTCTTTAGCAGACACGCTTCCTGTAGCCCGGTGTTTTAACGCCGGGCGGAATCGATCCGCCCCTTTACTCCGCTCTAAATTCTTGATCCGCATTAGCACGCGCTTGGGACGGGCGCGCTGTAGCACGCCCTTACGTGCAGGCCGCTTGTATTTTAACGCCGGGCGAGGCAGGTTTGCCCCAAAAACCGGCCCTCACGCCAAAATGCGCCGCATGTGCTACGATATAAGTATACGGCAGGCAGCGCGAAGTCTGGCCTCTATATAAGGATATAACGATGCCACAGGCGAAAAAGATACGGGTTATCATCGTCGATGACCACGACATTGTGCGGCATGGGCTGGCGGTCGCGCTGGAGACGTTCGAAGACCTGGAGGTAGCCGGGGAAGCTGCCGATGGTCACGAGGCGCTGCAACTGTGCGAGACGGTGCATCCCGACGTGGTGCTGATGGACCTGGTGATGCCGCAGATGGACGGCATCGAGGCGACGACGGCCATCCGCCAGCAGCACCCGGATATTCAGGTGGTGGCGCTGACCTCATTCAAAGAGGATGAGATGGTCGAGGGGGCGCTGCGAGCCGGAGCCATCGGCTACATTCTCAAAAATACGTCCATCGACAACCTGGCGCATACGGTGCGGGCGGCGGCCCAGGGCCACGCGACCTTTTCCGCCGAGATCACGTCGATTGTGCTGGGGCCGATCCGTTCGGCGCAGCGCCACAACTACAAGCTCACCGAGCGCGAGAGCGAGGTGCTGCGCTGCATGATCGAAGGGCTGAACAACCCGCAGATCGCCGCGCAGCTCAACATCAGCCAATCGACGGTCAAATTTCATGTCAGCGTGATTCTGAGCAAGCTGGGAGTCAACAGCCGGACGAAGGCCGTCGCGCTGGCTGTCGAGCAGAAGCTGGCCGACTGACCAGGCCAACTGGCCTGTCTGGCTGGCCAGGTATCCAAAAATCCAAAACCAGTCGATCGAACGATGTAAAACGGCGGCGGGTGAACTATAATGGGAGTCAGATGAGTGAGATTGGTTTCTTAAAATAAACTTGCAGTGTGATGTCGGCTGCTCCAGACACGAAGACAGACATCCCGAAGAAACTTGTTGATACTTAGTATTTTTTGACTACTTAGGAAGTTTTTTAGAATAAACTGGACCGCCGCACGCGCAAACAGAACCCGCGCGTGCGTTTTTTTATTGTATGCCGGGGGACCAATCGCGCGATTGGTCCCCCGGCGTCGTGATTACCTAAAACGTGTACACTTTGCTGATGTAATTCTGCTCGCGGGCATAAGCCAGCAGGTCCTCGCGGAAATCGGGGTGGGCGACGCTGATGATGGCCTGCACCCGCTCCGAGATTTTGCGGCCCCACAGTTCGGCCACGCCGTACTCGGTGGCGATGTAATGCACATCATAGCGCGTGGTGACGACGCCCGCGCCCGGTTTGAGCTGCGGCACAATGCGGCTGATCTGGTGCGCTTTGGCCGTCGAGGGCAGGGCGATAAACGTCATGCCGCCCTTGCTGCGCGCCGCGCCGCGCACAAAGTCGAGCTGGCCGCCAGCGCCGGAATAAAAGCGCGTGCCGATGCTGTCCGCGCACACCTGGCCGGTGATGTCCACTTCCAGCGCCGAGTTAATCGACACCATGCGGTCGTTCTGGGCGATCACAAACGGATCGTTGACGTACAGCGTGGGGTGAAACTCGAAGATAGGGTTGTCGTGGACGAAGCGGTACAGTTTGCGCGACCCCAGCAGAAAACCGGCGACGACCTTGCCCGGATGCAGCGTCTTGCGCGAGTTGTTGATGATACCGGCCTCGATCATATCCATGACGCCGTCGCTGAACAGCTCGGTGTGTACGCCCAGATTTTTGTGATCGGTCAGGCGGCGCAGCACGGCATCGGGAATACCGCCGATGCCCATTTGCAGCGTGGCCCCGTCGGGGATCAGCGCGGCGATGTGGCTGGCGATCTGGTCCTGCGTCACCGATGGCGGCGGCGGTGGCAGCTCTGGCAGTTCGTAGTCCACCTCGATGAAGTAGTTGATCTGGTTGACGTGAATAAAACTGTCGCCCAGCACGCGCGGCATATTGGGATTGACCTCGGCGATAACCATGCTGGCGGATTCGGCGGCACTCTTGGTGACGCCCACCTCGACGCCGTAGGTACAGTAGCCGTGTTCGTCCGGCGGGCTGACCTGAATCACGGCGATATCCAGCGGCAGCCGTCTGCTGATGAACAGTCGCGGCACGTCGGACAGGTGGATTGGCGTGAAGTCGGCCAGGCCGTGTGCGATGGGACCGCGCATGTTGGGGCCGATAAACAGGTTGTTGATGCGGATATGCTCAGACATCTCCGGAGAGATGAAGTCGGCGGCCCCCATGCCCAGCAACTGGACAATCTCGACATTCTGGACTTCCTGGTAGCGTTCGATCAGCGCGTTCAGGAATACCTGGGGGGTGGAGCAGTTGCCGGTCAGGAAGACGTTATGGCCGGACTGCACCATACGGGCGGCTCCCTCGGCGGAGATTTTGCGTTCTTGCCAATTCATCGATAGCACCTTATCGTAAGTATGCGAATTGCCTTTTATGTAGTATAGGTGGCTCTTTCGGTACGGGCGAATGAGCCGTAATCGGCGGGCGTGCGCACGACGCTTGCACGCCCGGTTATCAATCTCATTCTAATATAACCTGCGCGCTGCGGGTATATGGTTTCGATTGCGGTACAATCAGACGCCTGAACGGTTGCACAGCTAACGAGAGACGATCATGAGCGAATCCTATCAGGCGCTGGTCGATCACCTGAACGACCTGCACAACCTCAACATGGCCTACTGGCTGCTCCAATGGGACCAGAATACATATATGCCGCCGGGTGGAGCGACGGCGCGTGCCGCGCAGATGTCCACGCTGCGACGGCTGCGTCACGAGCTGCTGACTTCTGACCGCACCGCGCAGCTTCTGGACGTCGCCGCGCGCGAGATCGACACGGACGACTACGATTCGATCCCGGCCAGTATGATTCGCGTGGCGCGCCAGGACTACGAATATGCCGCCCAGCTCCCTTCAGATTACGTAGCGCGTTACACGCAGGCGACATCTGATGCGTTTGAGGTGTGGCGTCGAGCAAAACAGGCTAATGACTATACGATGTTTATGCCAGCGCTACGCCAGATTCTCGACCTGAAGCTGGAAGAGGCCGACCTGCGCGGCTACGATGACACGCCCTACGACGTGCTGCTGGGGTCGTGGGAACGTGGCATGACGACGGCCCAGGTGCGGGCCATCTTCGAGGCGCACAAAGCGCCGCTGGTCGAGCTGGTGGCGGCGGTCAGCGAGCAG
>Ga0081527_100589_pt1 | contig 15152 bp, 15 predicted proteins | sample HotLakmasection5_FD_70992 | JGI IMG/M metagenome (GOLD analysis project Ga0081527, IMG submission 70992) | Hypersaline microbial mat communities from Hot Lake, Washington, USA - Section #5 (SPADES assembly) (version 2) | ecosystem: Environmental > Aquatic > Non-marine Saline and Alkaline >... | reverse complement strand
AGAGCGCGTGCAGGTTCTGCTGCACTGGCTTGGCCGTGAGATGAAGACGAAGCTCAACGCCAACGCGATTGAAAAGCGCCGCACGCGCTAGACGCGTGTTACTCTGATCTGATTCGCGCTGCTCAGGCGCGGTGGCTATATATCTGTTTGCTCGTCGACAACGCTCTGCGTATGTCGCAACGGCGGAGCCTGCCCGGAAGCAGTACATCACATATGACAAGCATTACCGAGAGTCCTCCTAAAAAAGAAATCCAAGAAAAGGCTTCAGAAACTCCGCTCCCCCATTTGCGGATTGAACCCTCTAAAGGGTGGGTTTCACTCAAATTGCATGAGTTATGGGAGTATAGAGAGCTACTTTATTTCCTTACTTGGCGTGATATCAAAGTCCGCTACAAACAAACCGTTCTTGGTGCGGCTTGGGCGATCATTCAACCGTTCATGACGATGGTTGTGTTCAGTCTCTTCTTCGGTCGCCTTGCTCAGATTCCATCGGATGGCGTGCCGTATCCAATCTGGAGCTACGCCGCTCTCGTCCCATGGACATTCTTTGCTACAGGCTTAACGATGTCATCGAACAGCCTGGTCGGCAGCGCCAATCTCATCAAGAAGGTTTACTTCCCGCGACTGGTTATTCCGATCGCGACGGTTCTATCTGGTGCGGTTGATTTCGTCCTAGCGTTTATCGTGCTCATCTTCATGATGCTGTTCTTCGGGATTGTTCCGACTAGCAATGTGGTTTTCCTTCCTTTGTTTTTGCTGCTGGCCTTCGTGACATCGCTTGGTGTCGGACTTTGGCTGAGTGCAATGAACGTACAGTTCCGCGATGTCCGTTACACAGTACCATTCCTCACGCAGTTCTGGTTATTTGCTACACCCATCGCATATCCAAGCAGCCTTATAGAAAACGAGACTCTACGTGCGATCTACGGAATTAATCCCATGGCAGGTGTTGTCGAAGGTTTTCGCTGGGCTCTACTTGGAACAGACACCGCACCTGGTCCGGTGATTGTAGTTTCGACAATTGCAGCATTCGTATTGTTTATCAGTGGTCTTTTCTATTTCCGACGGATGGAAAAAACCTTTGCAGATGTGGTATAGGTGACAATCAATGAGCAACTATTTGATTACAGGCGGTGCGGGCTTCATTGGATCCCATTTGGCCGAAAAGCTGGTCAAAGCTGGTCATCGTGTAGCTGTTATCGATGACTTATCAACAGGATCAGTCGACAATATTGCTCATCTTCTGACAAATACTAGTTTTCAGTTTGCCAGAGCCGATGTCAACGAGCAGGTCGTACTCGACAGAATGGCATCTGAATGTGATGTCATCATTCATCTCGCTGCCGCGGTAGGTGTAGAACTTGTCGTAGAACGTCCGGTCCACACGATTGAAACGAATGTTAGCGGGACCGAATCTGTACTACAAGCCGGGCTCAGGTACGGTAAGCGAGTGCTTGTAGCAAGCACATCTGAGGTGTATGGCAAAGGTGCTAAAGTGCCATTTGCTGAGGAAGATGACGTCCTGTTAGGCGCTACTAGCAAGAGTCGGTGGGGATACGCTGCGAGCAAAATGGTTGACGAGTTCTTGGCGCTTGCTTATAAGCGGGAATACGGTCTGGATGCGGTCGTGTTCCGGCTGTTCAATACAGTTGGGCCACGGCAAAGCAGTCGCTATGGAATGGTTATACCTCGCTTTGTTCGCCAAGCGCTGAATAACGATCCAATGACTGTCTACGGTGACGGACAGCAATCCCGGTGTTTTTGTGATGTGCGCGATGTTACTGAGGCAATCCACAAACTTGCAGAGTTATCATTAGATGATGAGCGTGTGTTCAACATTGGTGGAACAAGTGAGATCACAATTCTTGAACTTGCAAAGCTTGTCAAAAAGATCACAGATAGTGAGTCGGAAATTATCTTTGTTCCATATTCGGAAGCATACGCTCCAGGTTTCGAAGATATGAGTCGACGTGTCCCTGATGTCACTCGAATCCGCAACATAACTGGTTGGTCACCTACTATCGAACTTAGTCAAACTATCGCCGACATCACATATCAGCACAAAAGTGCGTTTAAAAATGAGTAACATAGCAATCTACGTTGTAAACCTGAGCAATACGTAACGCATTAGAGGGCCTCAGACGAGATAGACGACGTTCCGGGATGTTCTTCCTCACACAGTTTCTGTCCGTTTCCAACGAGCACCTGATCTATTACGAGTGCTGCTGGCTTAAGAGAAGAAATGTGGGCGCTGAAAGACATTACAGATCCCCCCATCACACATTAAAGAGCTTGACCGAGGTGTATATGATCAATAAACGTGCAACTCACCTCTGTCTGTGCCAAAGGTGCGCAATGGCGCTGCGCAGTTAATCTCGCAGTTTCAGCGGCGTTTCTGAGGGGTAGGTCAAATTCCGCAAATTTCCGTACTGGTCCGGGTGAAGAGTTCCCAGTAATCTACTGCCAGCGCGAACGCTGTTTAGCGCGATAGGTCGTATCAGAAGATAGCAATTGGATTCACGTCGAAAGAGGTAGCTACAGCGGTTGGATTAGTTTGTCTTTGATTGTAGCGGACATTAAGATAGCTGAACTTCCCCAGGTTGAATAGTTGAGTTGCTAAAAAGTACTTGCACTTAGGTCGAACAATTCAACAGATCTTTACATTTGATGAATTCTCAGTTAAACATGCTCAATCGCAATCAGCCATCGAAGCTGAGTTCATTGGAATTCTTATTCGCTATTGAAGGAAATCCCTATGCCCCTAATGATACCCTATGGCGGCGAGCTGGTTGATCTTCGTGTCGCTCTTGAAGAAATCGCAGAAGCGAAAGCATACGCTTCGCAGCTACCTACTCTGCAACTGACAGATCGTCAGATTTGCGATCTGGAACTGCTTGCGGTTGGAGGATTTTCACCGCTTAATCGCTTTATGAGCAAGGCTGATCTAGAACGCGTCATTGCAGAAATGCGCCTGAGCGATGGCACACTGTTCCCAATGCCGATTACGCTGCCTGTCGATCCAAGTCCAGAGATGAAGCTCGATGGTGAGATCGCACTGCGCGACCGTCGCAACAACCTGCTGGCGATCATGCGCGTGGAAGAGATGTACGAGTGGGATCGTGATGAGCTGGCCCAGCGGGTTTTTGGCACCACCGATCCCAAGCACCCGATTGTGGCTGAGATGGCGCGCTGGGGCAAAGTGAATCTCTCCGGCGCTCTGCGTGTGTTTCAGCTACCACCGTATTATGACTTCGCAGAGCTTCGCCGCACACCTTCAGAGACGCGTGAACTACTCGAAGCCACTGGCCACAGCAATGTTGTTGCATTCCAGACTCGCAATCCGATGCACCGCGTTCACGAGGAGCTGACCAAGCGCGCTGCCGAAGCGATTGACGGCGTGTTGCTGCTACATCCCGTTGTAGGTATGACAAAGCCAGGCGATGTCGATCACTACACGCGCGTGCGTACGTACAAAGCCCTCACTGAGCACTACTATGATCCTACCCGGGTAGTGCTTTCGCTGCTGCCTCTGGCGATGCGCATGGGTGGCCCGCGTGAGGCCGTGTGGCATGCGATCATCCGGCGCAACTACGGGGCGAACCACTTCATCGTCGGTCGTGACCACGCAGGGCCGGGTAATGACAGCCAGGGTGAACCGTTCTACGGTCCCTATGATGCTCAGGATTTGATGCGCGAGTATGAAGAAGAACTCGGCGTCAAGATGGTGCCGTTCAAGATGCTGGCTTACTTACCCGATGAAGACCGCTACGAAGAAGTCGACAAGCTGGATGGCAAGCGGACACTGAGCATCAGCGGCACACAGGTACGCGACGACTATTTGGCGCAGGGACGACTGCTACCCGATTGGTTCAGTCGCCCAGAGGTAGCCAGTGTACTGGCAGAAGCCTATCCACCACGTTATCGTCAGGGTGTGTGCGTCTGGTTCACTGGTTTGAGCGGTGCCGGCAAATCGACTACAGCCGAAATCCTGACAACGATGCTGCTGGAACATGGTCGTCAGGTAACAGTGCTTGATGGTGACGTCGTTCGCACTCACCTCTCGAAGGGCTTGGGCTTCAGCAAGGAAGATCGTGATACCAACATTTTGCGCATCGGCTTTGTCGCCTCGGAGATCGTGCGTCACGGGGGCATCGCCATTTGTGCAGCAGTCAGCCCGTACCGTGCCACGCGTAATGCTGTGAGGAACCTGGTCGGTGAGGGCTTCATCGAGGTTTTTGTCGATACCCCGCTCGAGGTCTGCGAGGAACGCGACACAAAGGGGCTTTACGCGAAAGCCCGTCGTGGCGAGATCAAGGACTTCACAGGGATTGACGATCCCTATGAAGAACCCATCAACCCGGAGATCGCGATCGACACAGTCAAGTACTCGCCAGAACAGAACGCGCAGCAGATTATCACCATGCTCATGGAGCGTGGCTATATTCGCAGAGCCGAATCCGTCATGGCGATGTCGTAACCTCTGATGAGGAAGCCGACCTTGTAACCACTTACTGTATTGGCTCACCACGCAATGCCAGTGCCATCCTGATATGGAGCAGATCATTGTTCTCCTCACCCTTGTGGTGGCACTGGTGTTGTTCATCACCAACTGGGTGCGCTATGACGTTGTCGCCCTGTTGGTCCTCCTGGCAGTCACCCTGACGGGTATCATCCCACAAGACGAAGCATTCTCAGGTTTTGGGCATCCAGCAGTCATCACTGTTGCGGCTGTGCTTGTGATCAGCCAGGGGTTGATGAAGGCAGGCGTAGTCGACCTCATAACGCGATGGCTCTCAAAGGGTGGCAAGCACCACATCGCGCAGATTGGGATGCTCGTTGGCGGCGTCACTGTGAGCTCTGCGTTCATGAACAACATTGGCGCGCTCGCACTGGTGATGCCGGTTGCTCTCCGAATTGCCTATAAGAACGGTCTCTCCCCTTCCGTATTGCTGATGCCGCTCGCCTTCGGTTCGTTGTTGGGTGGCATGGCAACCCTTATTGGCACCCCTCCAAATATCATCATCTCTGGTTTCCGTCTGGAAGAGAGCGGACAGGCTTTTGGTGTCTTTGACTTCCTACCTGTTGGTGGTGCTGTCGCAACCATCGGAGTGATCTTCATCGTCGTCCTTGGATGGCGTTTACTGCCAGTTCGGAAGTCGGACAGCTCACGTGCTGACCCGTTTCGCATCACCGACTACATCACCGAAGTACGCGTTCCGAGTGAGAGTAATCTCGCAGACAAGTCGCTCCGTCACTTCCATGACTATATTGAAATGTACGTGGTTGTGGTGGCCATCATCCGCGGCGATCGCCGTCTAGATGCGCCGTCCAGCTTCGAGTTCATCCGCCCCAATGACATCCTCATCGTCGAAATGGACTCCGGGCTGCTTCAGCAATTTCTGAATGTGACAGGCTTCCAGGTGGAAGAGGCCCACGATCTGCCTGAAAGCGGCGAGGAAGTAAGCATCGTTGAAGCAGTTATTCGCCCAAATAGTATGCTCATCAATCAGACGGCGCGCGCACTGAATATGCGGGCTCGGTTTGGCATCAACCTGCTGGCAATATCGCGCCACGGTGAGCGTTTGACCGGGCGTCTGGGACAAATACAGTTTGAGATCGGAGATGTGCTTCTGATGCAAGGGCGCACCGATCTGCTGGCACGTCAGCTACCGGAGCTGGGCTGCCTCCCGATCTCCGAATTCAATCTGGAGCTGAATAACACAAGACGACTTCTGCCTGCCCTGCTCATCGCGCTCGGAGCAATCAGCATTGCTGCGGTCGGCCTGCTATCCATACAGGTAGCCCTCATGGGAGCAGTCGTCCTGATGATCCTGACGGGTATCATCTCGCTCAAGGATGCCTACGACAGTATCGAATGGCCCATCCTGGTGCTGATCGGCGCGATGATTCCGGTAGGTATGGCGATAGAAGCCTCTGGTGCAGCGGCCAGCATCGCAGACCTCATCCTGGTCGTAGGACAGCAAACGCCTCCCATCATTACGGTAGCGTTACTGCTGATCACGACCATGCTGCTTTCAAACGTGATCAACAATGCAGCGGCAGCAGTTCTGATGGCACCGGTGGGTATCAGCCTGGCTAACGGTTTGGGCGTATCCATTGACCCATTCCTGATTGCTGTTGCGATCGGCGCATCTGCTGCGTTCATGACACCCATAGGGCACCAATCGAACACACTGGTGATGGGACCAGGCGGCTATCGTTTCGGCGATTACTGGCGCATGGGATTACCGCTACAGATTATTGTCGCCATCGCAAGCATCCCGCTTATCATGGTCTTCTGGCCGTTCTGAGAAGCTGTCTACACCAAGAACTCTACGGCTGCGTCATCTGATGCAGCCGTTTTCGTTTCAGCAAATTCACCGCTCAATGGGCAAAGCACCCACAATTCCCCACCACTATGCCCCATTTGTTAGAATCTCGCTCACTGGAATCTGAAACTGTGGCGCATCAGGATTGCCTTTGAAGCGCTCCTTGCTAATCCCCCCAAGTGCCACTCCCTGCCGTCCTCGCTCCAGCAAAGTCACGCCCAGCTCTGCCTCAAGGCGACTGAGTGAAAAACTCACCGCCGATTGCGTCAGGCTGACGACCTCCGGTGATTCAGACAGGCTACCTGAATTGACAATAGCAACCAGAACTTCAAGTTGACCCAGATTCATGCGAGTCTGCAGAGAGCAAGATCATGTCATAAGTGTATCTGCGTTGTCTGATCGCAGACACTAAGCATCGCGCTTGCTCTCCTCGGCAGGATTCACCGCGATGATTCGGAGCTTTTCTATTCGCCACATTAGCACGGGGCGGCAGTCTGTCCAGCAGAGCTGCTGTGCTCGGATTTTGTTCAGGGCTTGTGTCGTTGTACTCACCAAAATGGATAGCCCACTGCAGATAAAATCCGCGTGGGCTCACTTCTTCACCCGGGTCAGCGTAGGCAACTCCAAATCACCTGTATCCAGATGACCGCTCATATACTGGGATGTTCTAATTTGTCCAGGAACATCTTCGCTAGAGCAACATCTTCTGGCATTTCATACTTCTCGAAAGTATTCAGCGCTCTGCGAGCAAGATCAGGAGCGAGTTCGCCAAAGCCGAGAGACAACATCATTCTTGCCTCGGTCATTAAAAAGCGACCTTTAAAGGGACTCTCTTCGAATCCATCCAAACCAATCTGGGCCCGCTCAAGGTATGAGGTAGCAAGCGCCGTGTCACCTTGGGCCAATGCAAGTCGTACGCCTCCAAGATAGATCTGTATCCGATCTGGGTTCGAATCACTACCAACGGCTAGTTCCAGTGCCATTGCCATATACGATTTAGCTTTGTCAAAGTCATTCTTATCGCGGCATATCTCAATCATTGTGGTATAAGCTTCTGACATTACTCTTGCATATGCTTGCCGGTGCGCAGCAACGAAATCTTCTGCTATCACTTGAATATCTTCAAACAACACCATGGCAGCTTCTAACTCACCCAGAAGAATTAGAATCTTCATTTTACTTACAAGCAATTCGCCGTATCGACCTATCACCACGCGTCCTGACGCTTCGTTGGCCTTTAGCAGCTTTAGACCGGCATTGAATTTATCAAGCGCATCAGCGTACTTCGTCTGTTCCTGTAAGTTGATCCCCTGGTTGAGCAAACTCAGAACCATACCGTTCAGGTCGCCCAAATCTTCAGCCATTTCGTAAAGTTGCTGAAAGAGCAAATAGCCTTCTTCAATGCGGCCAGAAATGCTGGTAAGCACAGCCATTACGTTAACGACTTCCGGTTCTAATTCGCGAAGCTCGTACTTCTTCACTTGACACCGGTAACGATCCAACTCGCGCATGTCCTTTTCATAATCAAAATCTCCCGTAAGGATACGGTCGAATACACGCCGCACCAACTTCCTGAAGAAGTTAACTAAGGCTGCGCCTTTTTCATCAGTCTTGTCCACAGTCTGTTCGTCTACCATGATTTATCCTTACCTCTTTCTCTTGCTCTGCACTTATCTGTATTGTACGATGAAATCTCGTAATTAATCGTAAGGTATATGCGCGTATCCGCTTCGTCTGATCGCTGAAACTATGCATCACGCTTGCTCTTCTCGGCAGGAGACACTGCGATGATTCGGAGCCTTTCTATTTGCCACATTAGCATGGGGCGGCGGTCTGTCCAGCAGAGCTGCTGCTCGGATTTTGTTCCTGGCTTGTGCCGCTGCGCTCACCACAAAATCCGGCAGGGCTACGCCGACATCCCGCCTGCTGCCCCGTGCTGTGGCTGCTTCAGAAAGGCTCCTTAACAAATCATCGCCGAGTGCAACTCCTGCCACGGGTCGATCGCAAAGCTCACCATGGCGCTACGACTTCTACGTAGCAGACGCCCTATACGGACGGAGATTGACTCCAAGATGCATACATCTGCGATGAGACGCAGAAGCGCCAATCTCGGCTGATCTCGGCTGATGTGATGCACTGATTCAACCGAATAACGATCGCGCAAACCCTATCTCCGGTTGGAGGTGGGGTTTTTTCTTGTCCGCAACTCGACTAGTTTTAGGTGGTGCTCCATGACCGATGAATCGAAGAAAAAGTCACTGGCAAATCTCAGTCTGATGCGTATTTTTCGAGTTGCTGAGATTCTAATTGAGGCGATCAACTCCGCTGAAACAGATGAAGATGAACGTGCCGAACCGGAAGAAACAGATTCCCAGATCGAGCCCCAGGATTAACGAAGCATTCGAGACATGAACGCTCCCTCGAAGTTATCACCAGCTCTCTACGCTGCCCCCAAACTTCCCAGACACATGTCTTCACAGATTGGGTACTTGTATCTTGGATATCAGATAATGTGTACGACATGATGTAGCTTGTGGGGTACAGAAGCCTGAGAGCTTGTTGTCAAGATGAAGCGCATCATGAAGCCTATTGATGCGTGCAAACCGAACGGTATCCGAAGCCAGTGAGCTTGCATCTACAAGTTAGGTTGTTGCACATCACCGAGAATAAACGGAGGAACTGATGACCGCAATCATGGGTGTTGATATTGCCAAAGAACAGGCAGATATCTGTCTCTTGATTGACGGTACTTCAATTCAATACCAGACCATCCTCAATGATAAGCGGGGGCTCAACAAGCTCGATCGCTGGCTAACCAAGCAGAGGGCACAAGGGGCGCATGTTTGCCTCGAGGCGACTGGCATCTATGACGATTTGCTAGCTGATACGCTTCATCGGCGTGGGTACCGAATCAGTGTCGTTAATTCTGCCCGGACAAAAGGCTACGCCCAGAGCCAGTTGCGCCGGAACAAAACGGATAAGCTGGACGCAGCACTCATCGCTGATTTCTGTCGAACTCAGGCCCCCGATATCTGGACACCGACTGACCCTGAACGGCAGGCGATGCGGGCGCTCGTGCGGCATTTAGATGATTTGAAGCAAGTCTACCAGCGCGTCAAGAACCGCATCGAAGCCCAAAGAAGCTCACCCCATGTTCTGAAACAGCTCAAGCAGCAAAAGCGCTTTTTCGAAGGCCAGATGGCGCAAACAGAGCAGAGGATCCGCGAGCATGTCAAACGTTCGACAGATCTCAAACGCCAGCGTGATTTACTCACGACCCTCTATATGCCGGCTGTGGTCGCTAAGAACCACAACGCGATTCTCAAAGCTTTCGCCGCCCGCTTGGAAGCCCGAGGGCTCGCCCCAAAGCAGTGTGCGCATCGCAGACTTCGTTTCTGAATACAATATAGAAAAACGAGGGCTGCAAGAATGGAGCGAGAAGTCAAACAACGACTAGCGTGGGTCAAGTTATACGAGCAAACAGGCAATGCCGGGCTGGTGTGTCGCCGCTGTGGTATTTCACGGCCAACGTTACGGAAGTGGTGGCGCCGCTATCAAGCTGAAGGAGAAGCGGGTCTGAGGAGTAGAAGTCGCCGCCCGCGAACAAGCCCGCAGCGCAAAGTCACACCAGAACACGAGACATGGGTGTTGAAACTACGTACCGAACGTTTGTTAGGCACACGCCGACTCCAGCATGAGTTGCAGCGACTGTATCAGCTCCATCTATCTACCTCAACAATCCACAAGATACTCAAACGCCATCAAGTCCCTTCCCTGCGTCGGCGACCCCGTAAGCGTCACCGGAAGCGGTATGAGCGCTCTGTTCCGGGGGATCGTGTTCAGGTCGATACGATCAAGATCGCCCGTGGCAAGTACCAATACACGGCAATTGATGACTGCAGTCGTTACCAGATTGCACGCCTCTACCCGCGCCGTACGGCTGCCAACACCCTTGATTTCATCAGGTATGTCGTTGAAGAAATGCCCTTCCCCGTGCAACGCGTGCAGACTGACCGTGGCACAGAATTCACGGCCTATGACGTGCGAGAAACCTTACTCGAGTGGGGAATCAAGTGGCGTCCAAACCGCGCACGCAGTCCACATCTCAATGGTAAGGTAGAACGGGTTCAGAAAACCGACCTACAAGAATTCTATGTGTCTGTGGATCTCAACCAACCACTGACTGAGCTCAACGTACAGCTCGAGAAGTACCAAGATTACTATAACTGGGAACGCATTCATGGTTCGCTCGGAGTGACGCCCGCCCAGCGTTACCATGACCGGTTGAAGTCAATTCCCTTACAGGCTGAAGTCCTACAGTATTTCGATGCTGCGGCTGAAGAACAACGGCACCGCTTCTTCGGAATGGAATGGTTCTTGAGTGAACACGAAAAAGGCAAGCGCCTAAATGATTGAACCTTTCTCTGCGATGCGCACACAGATCATTGTTGCAGTAATGCGCAAACTCTTGCACCTGGCCTACGGCATCCTAAAGTCCGGCACCGCCTTTGATCCCAATTATGCAGACAAGCTCGCATTCGCAGCTTGACTTTCAAGACGGTATCTTGACAAATCATGGGATGCCTACGATAGTACTATAATAAGGGTAGATGTATATATGTAGAAGCAGCAATCTATCTGTGGGGAAACGATGGGCGCTACACTAAATAATCTATGTCCAAATTGCTATTCAGATGGCACTAAGCTTGACTTTGCACATTCAGGCGGCATAACAGGCGGCCTGAATAAGCGTGTTCAGATAATCGCGGGGGATTTTGACCATATCAGGGTTTTCAGCCGACATGAGAAAAGTCTCCCGCTGTTGCCACAGATGCCACCGGACGAATGCCAGGGCATCGCCAAATGTGGGTCGGTCTTTGACATACCATGCGCTCTGCCGTACCGGGACCTCCTCGCCCGCACAGCGGTAATGTTCAACCACCAGGGTGATCCAGGAGAATAGGCCCAGCAAGATCGGCGTGGTGCGGGCAATCGCCTTATCCGACCATTGCCGTTGACTTTCAACGCCAAGATGCCGCCGGGTTTCTTCAAACGTCACCTCCACCTGCCAGCGCTTGACGAAGGTTTCGACGATCCATGGGGCAACGCGTCCATCGTCCGTACATAACAGCGCAATGGGATCATAGTCGCCTGCCGGATCCCGCACCAGCACCCAGCGAATTGGGACCGCCGGTTTGCCATTGTGGAACCAGACAGCGGTGCCGGTGGCAATGTGCATGGGTCGCTGCTGTCCACCATACCAGTTGAGTTGTACCGTTTGCCACACGGTTTGCTCATCCGTAAGCCGGTCTGACAGGTTCGCCTGGCGTGTCCCCTTCTTGCGCGGGCGTCCTCGACCGCTGTACGCTGGCGCGGGATCATAGAGTGCCGCGTCCAACCGCAAGCGTGTGCTGAAAGTGATACCAAGTTGCTGACAGTGGTGCAGAAAGTCAATGGCCGCGTAGCTACCATCCCCGACCACGACAATATCCCGTTCTGGCAGCCAGCGTTTGAGCACTTTCAGCAGTTGCAACGCACGGTCCAACAGGGTCTTCGGTGCCCGTTTCCGATGCTGATAGTAGCGCTCGGATGGCGCAATGGCCGTGAGCGCAGGCAGTGCGAATACGCGTGCCGCCCAGGGCACTGGGGTCAACAGCATCACGCTGATCCAGCGCAAGCCACTGGCTTTCACAAAATGGCTGGCGCTGCTGCGCACTGCATCACGGTAGATGCCGCGTGCGGCGATCTTGTGCCCCCAGCGTCGCTCGATGGTTTCGTCGATACCGAAAATCAGCGGTTCATCCGGGGCACAAAAGGTGTGCAACAGCAGCCCCAACAACGTTCGCGCCAGCACCAGCGGTGACCACACCGCACGACTCAGCACATGATGGTACTGGTTGAACGATGGTTTGTCTGCCAATCCCACCATGCGTAATGCCGCTGTCACAACGCGCCTTCCATTCGTCAACAGGCTTCCAATCACCAACATCCTGGCCTTCTCCCACGTCCGCTGACGACAAAAGTGTGGTGCGAACGGTGTGAGGGCCTCTATGATAGGATGGTGTGGGTTGGACATCAGACCTGACCTTTTGTGATGATTAGTTCAGGTCCAGTCTAACCCATGACGTTGCCCCTGCTTATGTGCAAAGTCAAGCTAAGGCAGAGTCTGAAAAATGTGACATATGTCAATCGAAGAACTACAAATTTCTAGGGATGTGGAACGTCGGTTGGCTATACCCATACGAAGTCCAGATGATCACTAGAAGACTGACACTTATTATGTTCATCTTGCTTATTTGCACACTAACGGTTCTCGCTTGGTTTGTCTTAACGAGTGTTTAGCTGTCTGAGTTGAGAGAATGTTTGACTGAAAGAAGGCGTGTCAGCGATACATCGATAGAAAATAGACCAACAAAGCAACCAAGAACCACAGGTATATTCCGACTCCAACCAGGGGCTTGTTGCTCAAGGTCTCCCATGTATTCCACAAATTACTGGGGGGTTTATGATCAATAAGATTGAGTCTCTTTTGTTCCTGCATATTCAAGCTAATCTCAAATCGATCGTCTTCATTCCATTCGTACTTATAAAGTTTGGCCCACACACCATACTTTGGATCATGAGCCTCCAATTCAGAAAGATATTCAATAAATGTAGACCGTGAGACCGCGAAGTCTTCACTGTCGATTATGGACTTCAACCGGCGATACAATTCGGTGTGTTGCAGTTCATCTAGTCCGTACAGCTTCGTATGGAAGCGAACAAGATAAATGAGAAGTTCTGGAGTTGATTGTGTACTCCTCAATAGGCCATCGACAAACCTATCGTAAATCTGCTCTTCCGCTTGCCGTTCATCTACCTCTATGGCGAGTTTTAAGAATCTGAGTCTTAGCTGAGTGCTGATTTCATCGATTCTTCTATATATTATTATAAGCTTACATAACTTATAGAAGACTCTGTCGGATCGCGTTTCATGAAGAATACGTATGTAGTCTTCGATAGCCCCATGAGACAGATAAGCTGCAAAAAGCTCTTCGACAACTTCCTTATCGCTCTTCGATCCTCTGTCTACATACACAATCGCGAGCTCTTCCAACATTTCTTGACGTGCTCTGGAGGCAAGTTTTGCAATGTCGCTGCCGATTTTCTCTGGACCGTTGCGATGCAAAATCATGCGGATCGAACGAAAATCGGAGAGCGTAACAGCTAGGTGAATTGTCTGACCCAAATACTCTATAGAATCCGAGTGGGCATTTGCAGCAAACACGAGATTTCTGATATTCCTTCCGACATCAGGAGTCCCTCGCAACAGTTCTTCCGGTAAGACTCCGAGGGTATATGAATCAATGATGATCTCAATCAATGGGTTGACTGCTCTTGTCCTAGAGTCCCTTCTCTTCTGGCGTTGTATGCTCCTAAACAAGTCGAAATCGAGACCTCTGTATTTCTGCGGCCAACTATCTGAGAAAACGTAAAGATAACGCTCTATAGATTCGTCGGACAGGGCTGTTTCCGAAAAACAGGTACTGAGGAATTGAACACGAATATCCTTTTTGTGTTTAAGTAGAATCCTGTACTGACCCCCTGAGATTGGACACGCTGCTAAATGCAGTATCATAGTCCATGAAAGGGAGAAGTCAGATGAGCAAGAGACGCAAGTTTACACCAGAGTTCAAGAGCCAGGTTGTGCTACAACTGCTGTCAGGCGAGAAGAGCCTGGCGGAGCTGTGCCGCGAGCATCAGCTCACATCACAGATGGTTGGCAACTGGAAACAGCAGTTTCTCACCGCCGCGCCGCAGGTCTTCGAGCAGAGCAATGTTGACAGCGATGAACAGGCACGCATCGCCGAACTGGAACGCATGATTGGGCGACTGACAATGGAGCTGGAAATCGCAAAAAAAGCCTCCAGCTTGCTGGATGGGATGCGGAGCAGAAACGGGCGGCAGCCATGACCATGCAGGCGGATTACCCGGTGAAAACCATCTGTGCGGTGCTGGACTTGCCACGCAGCAGCTTTTATCGCACGCCCGCTGTTGCTGCGGATGGCGATCTACGGGCGGCACTGATTGACCTGGCCGGGCAGTACCCGACCTATGGCTATCGGCGATTGACGGCCCTGCTGAAGCGGGCGGGATGGACAGTCAATCACAAGCGCATCCAGCGCATGATGGCGCAAATGGGGCTGAAACGCCCGGTTAAACGGCGCAAAACGCGCACAACCAACAGCCAGCATGACTTCCCGCGCTATCCCAACCGGGTTGGGGGGCTGGAAATCACCTACCCCGATCAGGTGTGGGTAGCGGATATCACCTACATTCGCTTGGAACGCGATTTCGTCTATCTGGCGGTCATCATGGATGTGCATACACGAGCCGTGCGCGGTTGGCATCTGAGCCGCTCGCTTGATCGGGAACTGACGCTGACGGCACTACGGCGGGCATTGGCAGATCGTGTGCCGGACATCCATCACAGCGATCAGGGCGTGCAGTATGCCTGCGGCGATTACACCGACCTGTTGCGCGAACAAGGTGTGCAGATCAGCATGGCGGCAGTCGGCAAGCCAGAGGATAACGGTTACGCCGAACGGCTGATGCGGACGATCAAAGAGGAGGAGGTGGATTTGTTGGAATACGCGGATTTCCATGACGCATATCGGTCTGTCGGGCGCTTTCTGGATGAAGTCTATACCCAGAAGCGCATTCACTCAGCGCTGGGTTATCTCACCCCCGCTGAATACGAGGCAAACTGGTTGGTGCACCAGCCAGAACCCGTGTTAGAATAAGCGAAGGCACTTTTGTGTCCAGCTTTTGGGGGTCACTACA
>Ga0081527_100587_pt1 | contig 15201 bp, 6 predicted proteins | sample HotLakmasection5_FD_70992 | JGI IMG/M metagenome (GOLD analysis project Ga0081527, IMG submission 70992) | Hypersaline microbial mat communities from Hot Lake, Washington, USA - Section #5 (SPADES assembly) (version 2) | ecosystem: Environmental > Aquatic > Non-marine Saline and Alkaline >... | reverse complement strand
GGGCTGATCCGCCTCGTTGAGCACTACCCCGACTGCGACATCATCGGAGTCGACGGCGACGCCTACTCGATCGACCTCGCGGAGCAGCGCCTAGCGGAAGCGGGCATGAGAAGCCCTGTGTCAAGCCGCTTTGGTGAGGTGGGCCTGGGCGCTGCCGTGGAGGGCTGGGTCGTAGGCGACGCCGTCCTGCCAGCAGCGCCAGATCACGCGCAGCCAGGCGCGGGCCAGGATGCGTACGGCGTGCGGGTGGGACTTCTTGGCGGCGCGGTGCCGGTCGTAGATGGTGGCGGCCCAGGGCGAGGCGTGGCGGGAGTCCCCGGCGAAGTCCATGACGGCGTCGCGGAGCTTCTTGTCGCAGGCCCATCGGAAGGTCACGACGTGGTGGCGGCCCGACTGTCTGGTCGAGGGGCAGGCGCCGGCCAGCGAGGCAAGCGACGCGTCGGTGGGGAACCGGCCGCGGGCGTCGCCGATCTCGACCAGCAGCTTGGCTGCGCGGATCATCCCGGAACGGGGAAGCGACCGGAAGATGTGGGCGTCGGGGTGGACGGCGAGTTGCTCGGCGATGTCGGCTTCGAGCACGCGGATCTGCTCGACGATGGCCTGCAGCGTGGTGACGTAGGCCAGGGTGGTCCGGCCGGCGGCGTCGCCAGCGTCACCGGTGTGGCCGGCCGGTGCCGAGTCGAGCCGGTCCATGAGTGTGGCGGTCTTGGTTCGGCCGGAGTAGCGGTTGGCGGCCAGCCACGCCCCCAGACGCTTGACCGACAGCCACGCGGCCTTGTCGGGGGTGGGGAACCGGGTCAGGAATGTCAGGCTGATCGGCGAGTCCAGGTCGTTGAACAGCCCCACAGCGCCGGGAAACACGATCCTGAGGTGGGCGCGCAGCTGGTTGGCCAGCGCCACGCGGGTCTCGACCAGATCCGTCCGGGCCCGCACGGCAGCACGCAGCGCGAGGGTCTGCGGGGTGTCGGGTTCGAGCGAGAGGAGCAATCCGGGGTCGGTGCGCAGGGTGTCGGCGAGCACGAACGCATCGAACCGGTCGTCTTTGTTCCCGGCCGACCCGTAGCGGGACCGCAGGTGCTTGACCTGTCGTGGCGTGATGACCACGACCTCGATGCCGGCGGCCAGCAACGCGTCGACGACTGGGCCGTCGGGCCGTTCGATCGCGACCCGGCCGACCGAGTGCCGTTCGAGCTGGCTGACCAGCCGGCGGACCCCGGCGGCGTCCATCGTGGTGTTGGAGCGGTGCACGACCTCGCCCTTGGGCGCGACGATGCACACCTCGTTGGTGTCGGTGGCCCAGTCGATCCCGCCAGTGGGCAGGTCGGGCGCGGGGATGTCATCCTGCACGAGTGTGTCCTCTCTGCTGCAACAGTGGGGATGCACCCGGTGGTGCCGGGACGTGCACGTCGGTCGCTCACTGATCGGCGCTCTGCGGCGCTCAGCCCTGTTGCCGCTTGGCACGTCCTGGGCCACCGGACCCTGCAGATCTCATACTGGCCCTCGAAGGGCAAGCGCCGAAGGCAGTGGTCCGGTGGGCACCAGGGGCGCATCAGCAGTCAAGCCGCTGACACCCGAAAGGATGCCCAGTGAGCCCCGACGCATCCCGCAGTCAGGACGACGGCCAGTGGTACAAGGATGCCGTCGTCTACGAGCTCCACGTGCGGGCCTTCTTCGATGCCAACGGTGACGGCATCGGGGACTTCGCGGGCCTGACGGCCAAGCTCGACTACCTGCAGGACCTCGGGGTCACGGCGTTGTGGCTGCTGCCCTTCTACCCCTCGCCGGGCCGTGACGACGGGTACGACATCGCCGACTACACCGCCATCAACCGTGACTACGGCACGATGCGGCAGTTCAAGCGCTTCGTGGAGGAGGCCCACGTCCGGGGACTGAAGGTCATCACCGAGCTGGTCATCAACCACACCTCCGACCAGCACGCCTGGTTCCAGCGCGCCGTGAAGGCCCCCAAGGGCAGCAGGGAGCGCGACTTCTACGTCTGGTCCGACTCTCCGGAGCGCTGGCAGGACGTCCGGATCATCTTCGAGGACTTCGAGGCCTCCAACTGGACCTGGCACGGGGAGGCGCAGCAGTACTACTGGCACCGGTTCTTCCACCACCAGCCCGACCTCAACTTCGACTCGCCCGACGTCCAGAAGGCGGTCAAGGACGTGCTCGACTTCTGGGCGGAGACCGGCGTGGACGGGATGCGCCTGGATGCGATCCCGTACCTGTTCGTCCGCGACGGCACCAACGGCGAGAACCTGCCCGAGACCCACGCCTTCCTCAAGGAGCTGCGCCGCCACCTCGACCGGCATCCGGGCCGGATGTTCCTCGCCGAAGCCAACCAGTGGCCCGAGGACGCGGCGGCCTACTTCGGGGACGGCGACGAGTGCCACATGAACTTCCACTTCCCCCTGATGCCCCGGCTCTTCATGGCCGTGGCGCAGGAGGACCGGTTCCCCATCGTCGACATCCTGCAGCAGACCCCGCAGATCCCCGACGAGAGCCAGTGGGGCATCTTCCTGCGCAACCACGACGAGCTCACGCTCGAGATGGTCACCGACGAGGAACGCGACTACATGTACCGGGCCTACGCCCGAGAGCACGACATGCGCGTTAACCTCGGCATCCGACGCCGCCTGGCGCCCCTGCTCGGCAACGACCGTCGCCTGATCGAGCTGATGAACTCGCTGCTGTTCAGCCTGCCGGGCACGCCGATCCTGTACTACGGCGACGAGATCGGCATGGGCGACAACGTCTACCTCGGCGACCGCAACGGGGTGCGGACCCCGATGCAGTGGTCGAGCGACCGCAACGGCGGCTTCTCCCGCGCGAACCCGCAGAAGCTGTTCCTGCCCGTGATCATCGACCCCGAGTACCACGTCGAGTCGGTCAACGTCGAAGCGCAGCAGAACAACCCGCGCAGCCTGCTGTGGTGGATGAAGCGGATGATCGCGCTGCGCAAGCGGCACCGCGTCTTCGGGCGCGGCGATCTGACGATGCTCACGCCCGACAACGCTAAGGTCCTGGCCTTCACCCGGACCTGGACCGAACCCGGCACCGCCCGCGAGGAGCGCGTCCTGGTGGTGGCCAACCTGTCGCGCTACGCGCAGGCGTGCGAGCTGGACCTCTCGGAGCAGGCCGGCCGGTTCCCCGTCGAGATGCTCGGTCGGACCACCTTCCCCCGCATCACCGAACAGGCCTATCTGCTCACGCTCGGGCCCTACCAGTACCTGTGGTTCGCGCTGGAGCGCGACCCCGCACAGGTCACGCTGTCGAAGGTGCCGGAGTTCGCCGGGGACGTCCACGTCGAGGAGGCGGAGGTGCCGTTGCCGGAGGTGACCGTGTCCGGTGACTGGACCGCGCTGCTGCGAGGGTCGGGTCGGGGGCGCCTGGAGACGATCCTGCCCGACGTGCTGCAGCGGCAGCGCTGGTTCGGCGGCAAGTCGCGGAGCGTGCGGGGGGCCACCATCAGCCACACGATCCCCGTCGGCCCGAAGGACCGACCGGTCCTGCAGGTGCTGATCGTCGAGGTCGAGTACGTCGACGGGGAGCCCGAGTCCTACGTGGTGCCCGTGACCTTCGCGGAGGGGGAGGAGGCGGGGCGGCTGCTGGCCGTGCAGCCGGCGGCCGTGCTCGCCACCGTCAAGGGACAGGGCGCCAAGGCCAGTTCCGGGGTGCTCGTCGACGCGCTCACCGACGAGGCGGCGCAGCGGGCGCTGCAGCAGGCCATGGCGAAGCGCCGCCGTCACGAGGGTCAGAACGTGGCCCTCGTCGGTGCCAGGACCTCCGCGTTCGACCGGGCCGTGGACGGGGGCGAGCTGGAGCCGCACCTGCTGCGTGGCGAGCAGTCCAACACCTCCGTGCTGTTCGGCGAGGCGGTGCTGATGAAGGTCCTGCGCCGCCTCGAGACCGGGATCAGCCCCGACGTCGAGGTGGGGATCCACCTGGCCGGCTTCGACAACGTTCCCGCCGTCGTCGGCTCCCTGGACGTCGAGGTGGACGGCTCCTCGACGCCGCGCACCCTGGCCATCTTCCAGCGCTTCATCCCCAACGAGGGGGACGCGTGGTCACAGACCCTCGACGAGCTCGGGCGCTTCGCCGAGCGCGTGGTCTCCGACCCCGAGGGTGCCGAACCTCCCCAGCTCAAGCACGCCGGCGACCCGCTCGGTCTGGCGATGGCACGGGGCGGGGTGCCGGAGCGGGCCCACGTGGCGATCGGGCCCTTCCTCGACAGCGCCCGACTGCTGGGCCAGCGCACGGCCGAGCTGCACGTGTCGTTGGCCGACGACCGGGGCAACCCGGACTTCACGCCGGAGCCGATGACCCGGCTCAGCCAACGCAGCCTGTACCAGTCGATCCGCAACGCGGTCCGACTGGGGCTGCGGGCCGCCGGCCGCGAGGCCAAGCAGCTCACCGACCCGGACACCATCGCGGAGGTGCAGCGGATCGTCGCAGCCGAGGAGCAGCTGCTGGAACGCCTCAGGGCGCTGACCGCCGAACCGATCACCGCGACCCGTATCCGCACCCACGGGGACTACCACCTCGGCCAGGTCCTCTACACCGGGCGCGACTTCGCCATCATCGACTTCGAGGGTGAGCCGGCCCGCCCGCTCGGGGAACGGCGGCTGAAGCGTTCCCCGCTGCGCGATGTGGCCGGGATGCTGCGCTCACTGCAGTACGCCACCTCCTCGACCCTGCGGGAGCAGATCGACCGTGGCCTGGTCACCCCCGACCACCCCAACCACGAGCTGCTGACCGCCTGGCTCGACCGGTGGCTGACGTGGGTCAGCGCCGCGTTCCTCGACGGCTACCTCACGGTGGCGTCCGACCAGCCGTTCGTGCCCGACAACCCGGAGCACCTGCGGCTGCTGCTGGACGCCTTCCTGGTCGAGAAGGCTGTCTACGAGCTGGGCTACGAGATGAACAACCGCCCCGCGTGGGTGGGGATCCCGCTGGCCGGGATCGCACAGGTCCTCGACCGAGAGGCGACACGATGACGCTGGCAACCTCACTGATCACCGACGACGACCTCTTCCTCTTCAACGAGGGCACCCACCTCAAGCTGTGGGAGAAGCTCGGGGCCCACTCGGCTACCGACGCGACGGGGACCGAGGGCGTGCACTTCGCGGTGTGGGCCCCCAACGCCCGCGAGGTCACGGTCATCGGCGACTTCAACGGCTGGGACAACCGCTCCGCCGAGGGTCGCATGGGGGCCAGGGGCGTGTCCGGCATCTGGGAGGTGTTCGTCCCCGGGGCCAAGCATGGCGACGGCTACAAGTACCACATCGTCTCGCACCACGGCGGCGCCGCGGTGGACAAGGCCGACCCCTACGCCGTGCACACGGAGACGCCGCCGCTGACCGCCTCCAAGGTGTGGAACCTCGACTACCAGTGGGGCGACGACGACTGGATGGAGACCCGTGGCAGCAGACAGGCGCTGGACGCTCCCGTGGCGATCTACGAGCTCCACCTCGGATCCTGGCGGCGCGCCGACGACGGTCACGGGCCGCGCCCGATGACCTACCGGGAGCTGGCGGAGCCGCTCGTCTACCACGTGCAGGCCATGGGCTTCACGCACGTGGAGTTCCTGCCGGTGATGGAGCACCCCTTCTACGGCTCCTGGGGCTACCAGTCGACGGGCTACTTCGCGCCGACCAGCCGCTACGGCACCCCGCAGGACCTCAAGTACCTCATCGACCAGCTCCACCAGGCCGGCATCGGCGTGATCCTCGACTGGGTGCCGAGCCACTTCCCGACCGACGAGTTCGCGCTCGGCAGCTTCGACGGGACCCACCTGTACGAGCACGCCGACCCACGCCAGGGCTTCCACCCGGACTGGTCCAGCTACATCTTCAACTACGGCCGTCCCGAGGTGGTGGCCTTCCTGCTGTCCTCGGCGATGTTCTGGCTCGAGCAGTACCACGTGGACGGGCTGCGGGTCGATGCGGTCGCCTCGATGCTGTACCTCGACTACTCCCGCAAGGAGGGGGAGTGGGTCCCGAACGTGCACGGCGGCAACGAGAACCTCGAGGCCATCGACTTCCTGCGGCGGTTCAACCTCGAGGTCTTCCAGCGCTTCCCGGACGTCCAGACCTACGCCGAGGAGTCGACGTCCTGGCCGATGGTCTCCCGCCCCACCTACCTCGGCGGGCTCGGCTTCGGGTTCAAGTGGGACATGGGCTGGATGCACGACACGCTGTCCTACTTCCAGTACGACCCGATCCACCGCGCGTACCACCACAACCAGCTGACCTTCCGGTCGCTGTACGCCTTCTCGGAGAACTACTGCCTGCCGCTGTCGCACGACGAGGTGGTCCACGGCAAGGGGTCGCTGATCGGCAAGATGCCGGGTGACACCTGGCAGCGCTTCGCCAACCTGCGGGCCCTGTACGGCTACATGTTCACCACGCCGGGCAAGAAGCTGCTGTTCATGGGCTCGGAGTTCGGCCAGTGGTCCGAGTGGGCGCACGAGCGTTCGCTCGACTGGCACCTGTTCGACGGCGATCCGCTCCACCGTCAGTTGCTCCACTGCGTGGCCGACCTGGCCACCCTGTACCGCGAGACCCCGGCGCTGCACGAGGGCGACAGCGAACCGTTCGGGTTCGAGTGGCTCGACGGCAGCGACTGGCAGGCCTCCGTGGTCAGCTACCTGCGGCGAGCCCGGGACGGCTCGGCCGCGCTGGTGGTCGCCAACCTCACGCCCATGACCCGCGAGAACTACCGCGTGGGGCTACCCCACGGCGGCCACTGGCGCGAGGCCTTCAACGGCGACGCGGTGGAGTACGGCGGTTCGGGCACCGGCAACCTCGGCGGCATCGACGCCCTGCCCCACCCCTTCCACGGGCGTTCGCACTCCGCGGTGCTGACCCTGCCGCCGCTGTCGGTCGAGGTGTTCCTACCCGACGACCGGTGACCGCCCGGGTGCCCTAGGCTCTGCGGTCGCACCACGGGCCGCCTGGTGGCCGGCCTCCCCAGAACGCCTCTTGCGGGAGCACGTGTGGACCGATTCATCTGTGTGCACGGGCACTTCTACCAACCGCCACGGGAGAACCCGTGGCTGGAGGTCGTCGAGCAGCAGGACGAGGCCTACCCGTTCCACGACTGGAACCAGCGCATCACGGCCGAGTGCTACGACCCCAACACCCGGGCGCGCATCCTCGACCAGCACGGGCGCATCACCCAACTGGTCAACAACTACGCGCGCATCAGCTTCAACGTCGGCCCGACCCTGCTGTCCTGGATGGAGGTGGAGGCCCCGGGCACCTACGCCGCGATCGTGGCCGCCGACGAGCAGAGCCAGGAGCGGTTCGACGGGCACGGTTCGGCCATGGCCCAGGTGTACAACCACGCCATCATGCCGCTGGCCACCCCGCGCGACGCCCGCACCCAGGTGCTGTGGGGCATCCGCGACTTCGCGCACCGCTTCCGCCGTCCACCGGAGGGGATGTGGCTGGCGGAGACGGCGGTCGACGACGCCACCCTGGAGCTGTTGGCCGCGGAGGGCATCCGGTTCACCGTGCTCTCGCCCTACCAGGCGGCGCGGGTCCGGCCGCGGGGCCAGTCCGCGTGGACCGACGTCAGCGGCGGGCGCGTCGACCCGACCATGCCCTACCAGGTGACGCTCCCCTCGGGACGGAACATCGCCGTCTTCTTCTACGACGGGCCGATCTCGCAGGGGGTCGCCTTCGAGGGCCTGCTCGCCGACGGACGTCGGTTCGCCGACCGGCTGCTGGACGGCTTCAGTCACCGGGCCGGACCCCAGCTGGTCCACGTGGCCACCGACGGGGAATCCTACGGCCACCACCACCGGCACGGCGAGATGGCGCTGGCCGCCGCCCTGGAGCGGCTGGACGACCGGCCCGACGTCGAGCTGACCAACTACGCGGCCTACCTGGAGCGGTTCCCGCCGACCCACGAGGTCGAGGTCGTGCAGGACAGCTCGTGGAGCTGTGCCCACGGCGTGGAGCGGTGGCGTTCGGACTGCGGCTGCGGTGTCCTGCCCGGCCAGCACACCCGGTGGCGCGCTCCGCTGCGGGCCGCGCTCGACGAGCTGCGCGTCGCGCTCGCGGAGCGCTTCGAGACCTACGGCGCCGCGCTGTTCGCCGACCCCTGGGCCGCCAGGGACGACTACATCGAGGTGCTGCTCGACCGCGATGGCATGCTGGCCCCCTTCCTCGCGCGGCACCAGCTCGCTCCGCTGGACGAGGCCGAGACCGTCCGGGCGCTGCAGCTGCTCGAGCTCCAGCGGCACGCCCTGCTGATGTACACCAGCTGCGGCTGGTTCTTCGAGGACCTGGCGCGGCCGGAGCCCGTGCAGGTGCTGCGCTACGCCGCCCGGGCACTGCAGCTGTCGCGGCAGCTGACCGGCCGGGACGACCTCGAGCCCCGCTTCCTGTCCCAGCTGGCCCGGGCCCCGTCCAACGACCCCCGCTACGGCGACGCGCGCGCGATCTACGAGCAGCAGGTCCGCCCCGGCATCACCGGCGTCGAGCACGTCGCGGCGCACTTCGCCATCGCGAGCCTGTCCCAGCCCTTCGGTGAGGTGGAGCGGGTCGGGGCGTACGAGGTCGTCCGCTCCGACGGCGTGCGCTCGAGCGCCGGGCGCGCCCAGCTCGGGACCGGTCGGGTATCGGTCCGCTCGCTGGTCACGCGCGACGGTGCCGACTTCGAGTACGCCGTGCTGCACCTCGGGGACCACAGCTTCGTCTGCGGCGTCCGGCTGCGCGGTGACGACGTGACCTACGCCGAGCTCATCGCGATCTTCGAGGGCCACTTCCAGACCGCCGACTTCCCGGCGGTGATCCGGGCGATCGACAACCACTTCGAGGGGGAGTCGTTCTCCTTGCGGGACCTGTTCCGCGACGAGCAGCGGCGCATCCTGGACCGGGTGCTGGCGGCGACGATGGAGGAGGTCGAGGCCTCCTACCGGGGGATCTTCCGCGGTCGTGCGCCCCTGATGCGCTACCTCAGCGAGCTGGACGCCGACCTGCCGGCCCCGCTGCGCAGCGCCGCCGAGGTGGTCCTGAACGCAGAGCTGTCGGCCCAGCTCGGCACCTCCGGACCCGACCCGGCCCGGGTCGAGGACCTGCTGGCGGAGGCGGCCCGCTTCGGTGTGACGCTGGACACCGACGGGCTGGCCCACACCCTGTCCACCTCCATATCGCGCATCGCCGGGCGTATCAGCGAGCTGCTGGCCGGCGGGTACGAGCCGCTGACCACCTTCGAGCCCCGCCACGCCGGCACGCTGCAGCGGGTCCGCGATCTCATCGAGGTCGTGAACCTCGTGCCCTTCGAGGTGGACCTCACCGCCGGACAGGACGTGATGTGGCGGCTGATCACCGAGCACCACGCCGGGCTCGTGCGTCGCGCCCCCGCGGGCGATGCGGCGGCGATCCGGTGGCTGGAGGAGCTCACCCGGGCCGCCGTCGCGCTCGACGTCGCGGTGCCCTCGGCTCCGGCCGCCGTCCAGGTGCCGACATGACCATGCCGGTCCCCGCGAACGATCCGCTCACGGGCGCTTCGAACGGTGAGCCCGCCGACACCGCACCCGGGCAGGCGCCGGCGCCCGGCGTGCGCTGGCTCGGCGACGGTCGGGCCGCGGTGACCGTGTGGGCCCCGCGCGCCGAGGTCGTGGAGGTCGTGCTCGACCCCGATGGCAGCCCGCGCACCGTCGGGCTGGTCGCTCGGGATCGGGGCTGGTTCGTGGGGGTGGTCGACCAGGTGACGCCCGGGACCCGGTACCGCTTCCGGCTGCACCGTGCGGACGGCAGCACCGTGGAGCGCGCCGACCCGGCATCACGCTGGCAACCGGACGGCCCCGCCGGTCCGTCCGCGATCGACGCGTGGTCCGAGTTCCCCTGGACCGACGGTGACTTCCGCTCCCGGCCGCTGCACGAGCAGGTCGTCTACGAGTTGCACGTCGGGACCTTCACGCCCGCTGGCACCTTCGACGCCGTGACGCAGCACCTCGACCATCTGGTCGAGCTCGGGGTCACCACCATCGAGCTGCTGCCGGTGTGGCAGTTCTCCGGCGGGCGCAACTGGGGGTACGACGGCGTGCTGCCCTACGCCGTGCAGAACACCTACGGCGGTCCCGAGGGGCTGCGACGGTTGGTGGACGCCGCCCATGCACGGGGCCTGGCGGTCTGGCTCGACGTGGTCTACAACCACATCGGCCCCGAGGGCAACCACCTCGACGACTTCGGGCCGTACCTGACCGACCAGCGCGGTACCCCCTGGGGGCAGGCGCTGAACACCGATCAGGAGGAGGCCGACGCGGTCCGCCGATGGGTGATCGAGCACGGCATCTCGTGCGTGCGTGAGCTCCACCTCGACGGCTTCCGCCTCGATGCGGTCCACGGCATCGTCGACACCTCGGCGGTCCACCTGTTGGAGGCGTTCACCTCTGCGGCGAAGGCCGAAGGGGCACGGCTCGGCAAGCCGGTCCACGTGATCGCCGAGTCCGATCTGTGCGACCCGCGGTTGGTGCGTTCGGTGGAGGCGGGCGGCTACGGCATGGACGCCCAGTGGGCCGACGACTTCCACCACGCCGTCCACGTGGCGCTGACCGGGGAGCAGGACGGCTACTACGTCGACCACGACGGCCTGCCCGACCTCGTCCCGATGCTGCGTGATCGCTACCTGCACGCCGGCCGCTACTCGGCCTACCGTCGCCGCACCGTGGGGCGTCCCGCCGGCGACGTGCCCTACGACCGGTTCGTGGTATGCGTCCAGAACCACGACCAGGTCGGCAACCGCATGCTCGGGGAGCGGCTGACGGCGCTGACCGACCGCGGCGGGCTGGAGGTCGCGGCCGCGGCCCTGCTCACCTCGCCGTACGTGCCGATGCTGTGGATGGGGGAGGAGTACGGCGAACCGTCCCCGTTCCGGTACTTCGTCTCCCACACCGACGAGGAGCTGGTCGCCGCCGTGCGCACCGGTCGCCGGGAGGAGTTCGCCGGCTTCGCGTGGCAGGGCGAGGTCCCCGATCCGCAGTCGGAGGCGACCTTCCACGAGAGCGTCCTCGATCTCTCCCTGGCGCGCGACGGGGGGCGGCACCAGGAACTGTTCGAGCTCTACCGGGAGCTGCTCTCGCTGCGTCGGCGGCTGCCCGTGCTGCATGATCCGGCGGGCCAGGACGTGGACGCCGTGCTGGTCCCCGGGGCGCAGGCGATCGGCCTCCACCGCCAGGGCCCGCTCGGCGCGGTGGTCGTGGCGATCAACGCCGAGGACCTCGACGTCGAGGTGACGCTGTCGCACGCGCCCGGGCCGTGGGAGGAGCGCTTCTCCACCGCGGCACGGCACCACGGAGGGGTCGACCCGGCCGGAGCGACCCAGCAGGAGGCAGCGGTGCTGCGCGTGCCACTGACCCGCCGCAGCGTGCGCGTCCTCGTGCGCGCCGGCACGATCGAGAGGCGCGAACCATGAGCACCGAACTGTGGCCGGGCCGGCCCTACCCGCTCGGCGCCACCTTCGACGGGTACGGCACGAACTTCTCGGTCTTCTCGGAGGTGGCCGAGAAGGTCGAGCTGTGCGTCTTCCACACCCGCACCCGTGAGGAGCGCATCCCGCTGCCCGAGGTGACCGGTTCGGTGTGGCACGGCTACGCCCCCGACCTCGCCCCGGGGACGCGCTACGGCTACCGGGTCCACGGGCCGTACCAACCCACCCGGGGGCTGCGGTGCAACCCGAACAAGCTGCTGATCGACCCCTACGCCAAGACCATCGTCGGTGACCTCACCTGGGACGAGGCGATCTTCGGGTACCGCTTCGGCAACCCCGACGGGCCGATGAACACGCGCAACTCCGCGCGCTACGTGCCGCGCAGCGTGGTCACCCAGCCCTTCTTCGAGTGGGGCAACGATCGCCCGCCCCGAACGCCGTGGAACGAGACGGTGATCTACGAGGCCCACGTCAAGGGCATGACCATGCAGCACCCGGCGGTGCCGGAGCACCAGCGCGGGACCTACTCCGGGCTCGCGCACCCCGCGGTCGTCGGGCACCTGACCGAGCTCGGGGTGACCGCGATCGAGCTGCTGCCCGTCCACCGCTTCATCTCCGAGCACCACCTGATCGAGGCGGGCCTGTCGAACTACTGGGGCTACAACTCGATCGGCTATCTCGCACCGCACGACGCCTACGCCTCGGTCGAGGCCGCACGGGTGGTTCCCGAGTTCAAGCGGATGGTGCGTACGCTGCACGAAGCGGGCATAGAGGTGATCCTCGACGTGGTCTACAACCACACCGCGGAGGGCAACCACCTCGGGCCGACCATCAGCCTCAAGGGCTTCGACAACCAGGCCTACTACCGGCTGGTCGATGACGACCCCCGCTACTACATGGACTACACCGGCACCGGCAACTCCATGAACATGCGGCACCCCTTCGTGCTCCAGCTGATCATGGACAGCCTGCGCTACTGGGTCCAGGAGATGCACGTCGACGGCTTCCGCTTCGACCTGGCGTCCACCCTGGCGCGGGAGCTGCACGACGTCGATCGGCTGTCCACCTTCTTCGAGGTCATCCAGCAGGATCCGGTCATCAGCCAGGTGAAGCTGATCGCCGAGCCCTGGGACATCGGGGAGGGCGGCTACCAGGTCGGCAACTTCCCGCCCCTGTGGTCGGAGTGGAACGGCCGCTATCGCGACACCGTCCGGGATTTCTGGCGCGGTGTCGACGAGACCGTGCCGGAGTTCGCGGCCCGGTTCACCGGCTCGAGCGACCTCTACCAGTCGGATCGGCGGCGACCGTCCGCCTCGATCAACTTCGTCACCGCCCACGACGGGTTCACGCTGCGTGACCTGGTCTCCTACAACGACAAGCACAACGAGGCCAACGGCGAGGACAACCAGGACGGCACCGATGACAACCGGTCCTGGAACTGCGGCGTCGAGGGGGAGACGACCGACCCGGCGGTGCTCCAGCTGCGGGCCCGGCAGCAGCGCAACCTGCTGACCACCCTGCTGCTCAGCCAGGGGGTCCCGATGGTCCTCGGGGGTGACGAGTTCGGCCGCACCCAGGGCGGCAACAACAACGGCTACGCCCAGGACAACGAGATCTCCTGGTTCGACTGGCACGACATCGACCATGACCTGCTCACCTGGACCCAGGGACTGATCCGGCTCAGGACCGAGCACCCGGTGTTCCGCCGCAAGCGCTTCTTCGAGGGCCGTGCCGTGCGCGGCGAGCGCTTCAGCGACATCGCGTGGCTCACCCCGGAAGGTGAGCTCATGTCCGACGAGCACTGGGACACCGGTTTCGCGAAGTCGCTCCAGATCTTCCTCAACGGGGCGGGCCTGGCCAGCGCCGACGAACGCGGCTCGCTGGTGGAGGACGACTCCTTCCTGCTGCTGATCAACGCCCACTACGAGGAGCTGACCTTCCGACTGCCGAGCGAGGGGCCGCAGGCCCCCTTCCTCGTCGTCCTGGACACCGACGAGCGGCGCCTGCGTGAGCCCGACGACGAGCGGGAGGAGCTCGGCCTCGGTGACGAGCGCGTCGTCCCGGCCCGGGGGATCGTGCTGCTGCGCGAGGACTCCAGGGCCTCGAGGTGACGCGGACCACGAGCACCGACGGGGCCCGCCCCGCGGGCGGCGGGCCACCCGAGCGGCCGGTGCTGGCCACCTACCGGCTGCAGCTGCACGACGGGTTCACCTTCGCGGACGCCGAGCGGGTGGTGCCCCGCCTGGCCCAGCTCGGCATCAGCCACCTCTACCTGTCACCGTGCCTGGAGGCGGTCCCCGGCTCCATGCATGGCTACGACGTGCTCGACCCGGGACGCATCCGCGCCAGCTTCGGCGGGGAGCCGGGGTTGGCCGCCCTGGCCGCGACCGCGCACGCCGCCGGACTGGGCCTGCTGCTGGACGTCGTGCCCAACCACGTCGCCCTGCTCAGTCCGGGCAACCCGTGGTGGTGGGACACGCTGGCGCACGGTCCCGGCGGCCGCTACGCCCGCCATCTCGACGTGCACTGGCGCCCCGGGGCGCACGGACAGCCGTCGCTGCTGGTACCCGAGCTCGGGGAGCCGCTACCGGAGGCCCTGGCGGGCGACGCGCTGCAGCTCGCCCACGTCGAGGACGATCGACAGCCGGCCTGGCGGGTCGTCTACCACGAGCATGCCTGGCCGGTCGCGGGCGGGACCCTGGCCGCCGCCGGGCTGGACCCGCACGACGTCGAGGCCACCGTCGCGGTCTGCCGGAGCGACCGGGATCGGCTGCGTGCCCTGCTCGACCGGCAGCACTACCGGCTGGGCTACTGGCGCCGGGCCAACCAGGAGCTCGACCATCGTCGCTTCTTCGACGTCGACACCCTCGGGGCGGTGCGGGTCGAGGACCCGGCGGTCTTCGCCGATGTCCACGCGGCCGTCCTGCCGTTGGTGGCGGACGGCACCCTCGACGGGTTGCGGATCGATCATCCCGACGGTCTGGCCGACCCGGTCGGCTACCTCGAGGACCTGCGGCGCGCCGTCGGCGAGGACGTCTACCTGGTGGTCGAGAAGATCCTGGAGCACGGCGAGCGGTTCCGGCCCGAGTGGCCGGTGGCCGGCACCGTCGGCTACGAGCTGGCCGCGGCGACGCTGGGCGTGCATCTCGATCCCGCGGCCGGGCCGATCCTCGACGACCTCCAGACCCGCCTCACGGGCGACCCGGTCCACCGCGAGCAGCTCGTCGACGACGCCAAGCGCACGGCGCTCGAGGCGCTGTTCGGGGCGGAGCACACGCGGCTGACCGCGCTGGCAGCGGCGGTGGTCGACCGCGACCGCGCCGAGCTGGCCGCCGCGCTCACCGAGCTGCTCGTGGTCTGGCCCGTGTACCGGACCTACCTGCGGCCGGGCATGGCGCCGGTCGATCCACGCGACGTCGCGATCGTGGCCCACGCCCGGGCACGGGCCCGGGCGCGGGCTCCCGAACTGTCCGAGGCCGTGGACGAGCTGGCCGGGGTGCTCACCGGCGGAGCGGCGGATGCCGCCACCACCGCCTTCGTCACGGCCTTCCAGCAGCTGACCGGGCCGGCGATCGCCAAGGGGTTCGAGGACACCGTCCTGTACCGCGACCTGCGGTTCACGGCGGTCAACGAGGTGGGAGCCGACCCGGCGGAGGTCGGCACGTCGGTCGCCGAGCTCCACGGCCTCGACCTCGAGGTCGCCGCCCACCGACCGGCCACCATGCGCCTGCCCCCCACCCACGACACCAAGCGCAG
>Ga0081527_100586_pt1:0-7500 | contig 15240 bp, 10 predicted proteins | sample HotLakmasection5_FD_70992 | JGI IMG/M metagenome (GOLD analysis project Ga0081527, IMG submission 70992) | Hypersaline microbial mat communities from Hot Lake, Washington, USA - Section #5 (SPADES assembly) (version 2) | ecosystem: Environmental > Aquatic > Non-marine Saline and Alkaline >... | reverse complement strand
TTTTTTTTTTCTAACATTTTATTTTAGCACAGGTTATTGGCACGGGTCTTGGACAATAGTAAAGCTCTCAAGCTTCACTACCGTCTAATCTCCTCCGGGATTGGACGATAATAAAGCATTACTTTTTCGTATGCTTATTTCATTCTTTTACTATATTTTATTTTTACCATTGTCTAACATTTATTTTTACACGTGCTTAAATGAAGTTTTTTTTGACAACATTTTTAGCAAATGTATGAAATAACCTGTGCTGATAAAACGGGTCGTACTAAAAATGGATAACAGCTCAAGGAAGCGCTATCATTTTAGCACTGCTCATTTTTAGCACATGTAAAAGTGACTTGTGTTAAAATGTTAAAAAAAAATTTGGTACTGGTGGTGTATGTGATTCACCAGGAAGTTTCTGGTTTACATACTAGGCTAGAAACTTCTTGGTGGATCACATACGCGTCACTAATACCAAAAATTTATTTAAGCACATGTAAAATAACTTGTGCTAAAACGACTTTTTTTTTTTTAAAGGATATTTTTAACACAGGTCATTTTACAATATGTTGAAATAATGCGCTTTCGCATAACAAGCTCATGTTCAACAGGGAGGCACTAATTAAACTTTAATTCACTGCTGCGCATCACGGTGATACTATCGCTCATGTTTTCGATATGAAAACTGTATTGAAGTACTGTCATTAAACTATTGTAATAACTTCGAACAGATTTGCCGCAAAAAGAAAATACCTACCACATCTATCGTACAACCACTTGTGCAAAAACACAAATTAAACGCCTATTAGAGAAGAAATTTTGTGGATACAGTTAGTGCTCTATGAACTTGGCGCATTCCATAATTTTCTCTAAAATCTTGGCAATTTTTTGTTGTTGAATATAAATTATCGCACTTTGTTGTCTTCGTCAGGAAGAATGTACACTTTGCCTACAGGTGCACTTGTATTGTCTATGACACGTGCACACTCTCACTGCTCTTAGTTATAAAAAAAAAAACTGTTGATGTTCAAATGGCAAAGAGTATGCATCAAACACTCTTTGGAGAAAGGAGCGCGCTGTGCGCATCTCTCTTCGTTAGCACAAAGTCAATTGTTTAACAGCGTATCTTTGGTTTTTACCCAAGTTACTGAGGTAAACATAGTGCACCCAGCTCGACTGTGGAGCACAACCTCAATCTTTGCAATGCAGCCTGCCTGATGCAAGTCGGCGGGCGACAAAACACTTTTACTTAAGCCTATAAATTTTTGTGAATTTTCTGGTCGCAAAAGTGTAGACTACAACCACGCAGAGTAATATCGAGTTCGACATCTTCTTGTACGTAAACAGCCAAATCACACAAGAACCTCATCGTCACCGAAAGTATTGAGAAATCGCAGTGACGCCGTTGCTTGAGCATTTAGCTTTCTTGGAGCTTTCTACCTGGAAAGCCTTTGATGGTGTGCGTCATCAAAAGTTTGAATCTCTTAATTTATGCAAATCTGCACAATGAATTTTCGGAGCGCGCCCAACTGACCGATAAATTCGTGAAAAAAATGGATGAAGGTCCAACTGGCCGATAGCAAAAATGGATAAAGGCCCAATCAGGAGTTGAGGTCGAGCAAACTTTTCGGTGCCGATGCAATATGCGATCTAACGTAATGTTACTAAGGTAGTATGCGATCTAACGTAATGTTACTAAGGTAGTATGCGTAAAGAGTGAAATAAGCATTGTAGTAGACTGCTGCAAAAGGTCGCGCCTATTTATATATTCTCTAATCACAGTGCATTTGTGACATCCATAAAGAAGAGGTGACCCTGAAGAGGGCCGTTGTGTTCGTTGTAGGCGAAGAAGATCTTCGGGGATTGCCCTGATGAGACCAGCCTCTCGACTCTACTTATACGCACACGGGACCCGCGATTAAGGCCACCTCTTCTTCATCGATGTTAGAAATGCGCTGTGGTTGGAGAATGTAAATAGACACGACCTTTTACAGCAGTCTACTACAATGCTTATTTTACTCTTTACGCATACTACCTTAGCAACATTAGGCCAGATCGCATATTGCATTAGTACCCACTTTTGTTATTGCCCAGTTGGGCCTCCATCCATTTTTGTTATCGGTCAGTTGGGCGCGCTTCTGAATTTTTGATCAAGTCGGACAGCGACTATAGATGTTGCAAAGACAGCATCTATACTATAAACACGCACACAATACTCGCAATTAAGTCGCCTTTTCTTGATTAAAATACATGTACACGCCTGCGGTACATGTATTGTTTCTAAGATTTCTAAACAAAAACTTTACCAAAAGGTTGTATAGCTCTCCTAATACCATAAGTAACTTCTGATTTGTCATTGATGCGATCGCATTTTGTGGAAAGTGCGCGAGTGACAAATTGACACCAGCGAAGTCAAATTATCTACACTAATGTAGATAATTTATTGTTTTGTAACTGTTCTCTATTGAGTATCGTGATTCCTCACTAGAGCCTAATCGTGCTTTTCGATTTAGTCTTCTGTACTTTATTGAGTTTTTATGCATCGCGCGCTTGTGGTAAAAGTCGCAGCTTTGTAGCGTTGCTGTTAGAAGCACACTTCTTAGCGTCTCCGCTTTCTTAAAAGTCGTGCACAATTACACTCGGTTCTAGCACAATGATGTACTTGTACACGAGACGCTTGAGTGCGCGCGGCACTTTCTTACAGTCCAATACTCTATAATATCATTTTGTAGAAAATGTTTTCTTTAAAAAAAAACAACAATCAAATCGAAATATTAAAACAAATTTAATATTTGTTGATGACAATAGACATTAAAACAGAAGTTACAAGAAAGTTGTCAACTATTTGACAAACAGGGCGTCAAATAAATGCTTGCTCGCAAAGAGGCAACCAATGCACAAATGCCACAGCGCTTTGTCAGCCTATTCTAAAGATGGCGAGAAAGAAAAAGTACGCTACTGACTGTCGTGTTATGTACAATCAATGTTATACGAGCAAAAGATTGCTTCATAAGCGTTTTAATAAGTTCTCGCATAGAAACAATTTGAACTCAAACGGAGCTGACTAATCGACAAAGAGCTTAAAAAAAATCGGACAACAAAGATACAGAAAACGTGCTAAAGGTTAGGTACGAGCGTACTAGCCGAGTGATTAAAAATGCACAAAAGATTGCCGAAAATATGCTTGCAAAAACTTTTGTGTCGAATCGGTCAGCAGTTTGCTGGCTGGAGCCGAGTAGATGTACGCTCTGGGCTGTGCGTGTGTGTGTCAGTATAGGAAAATAGATGCTTAGGCAGGGCGCCCTTAGAGCAGTCGCGCTCACAGAGCAGCCAGTACAGACGCTACGCGCCAGTGTGATGAGAAGAGTAGTGTAAAGAGGAGACAGACGTTTTTGTGCGAAAAAGAGCGCATAAAAGGGCATTATAACACAGTTAGCAATGCTCTGTACGTTTATTGTTGAGGAGCTGCTAAAGAGCGCGCTAGGAGTGCGTTTCTAAGCAATGCTCGCTGCTGACGAAGACATCTAGGCGCCAAGGTGCTGTGTTATTCGATGAATTGCATAGCGCAGAGGGCAAGTTATTGAGCGTGCTGCCTGTTTTTGGTGGTGATGCGCGGGCAAAATCGGACTACTCGATTACAGTCTTACTTTTGTGGTGAGACTGTAACCAGGGTAGCTGCTGATACGTAACGATTTTCAGGAGTTGCTCAGGTGTGCGTCTCGATGGGTTGTTGCAGGTTATACACCGACGTTTTTTTATGAGCAGTAGACTTATGTCGAGCTGCTTGTGGAGAATGTGTTTTCTTGCAGATTCATCAAACGCCAACTGATTTGCAGTCACTCTTTGCAGGGTGATCGTTGGGAGTGTTGTGAGTTGAGTAGTGGAGGAACACACGTTTGTACAAGTGTGTTTGCTTTTCGTCGCGACATGTGGGGATTCCTTTGCAGGAAGTTTCCGCAAAAGCGTGATGATGAAGAGAGATTTTGGCACTGTGTGCCCTAGCTCTCTTACTTGTATGCGCCTGTCCAGTTTGTAGTGCAGCTCTGTTATGCCAATGTGCAAAGAGCTGCACCGCAACAGGCAGGTGCTAACTGTCGCAATACTCTTGTTTTTTTAGAGTAAAGTATGTGAACAGTTACCTGGTTGATCCTGCCAGTGGAATATGCTTGTTTCAAAGATTAAGCCATGCATGTCTGAGCATGCGCTGAAGTAAAGTGAAGCCGCGAATAGCTCATTACAACAGCCGTTGTTTCTTGGATCTCTTCTCTACTTGGATAACTGTGGTAATTCTAGAGCTAATACATGCAATCAAGCCCTAAACTTACGTGACGGGCGCATTTATTAGAACAAAACCATCCGGCTTTGCCGTGCTTTGGTGACTCTGAATAACTGAGCTGATCGCACGGGCTTGTCCCGGCGACATATCTTTCAAGTGTCTGCCTTATCAGGTTTCGTTGGCGGTTTATGTGACCGCCAAGCCTGTAACGGGTAACGGAGGATCAGGGTCTGACTCCGGAGAGGGAGCCTGAGAAACGGCTACCACTTCTAAGGAAGGCAGCAGGCGCGCAAATTACCCACTCTTGGAGCAAGGAGGTAGTGACGAAAAATACCAAGGTCAGGCTCATTGAGCTTGACCATTGGAATGAGAACAATCTAAATCCTTTAACGAGGATCTAGTGGAGGGCAAGTCTGGTGCCAGCAGCCGCGGTAATTCCAGCTCCGCAAGTGTATTCCTATACTGTTGCGTTTAAATAGCTCGTAGTTGGATCTGCGTGTTTAGCGCGTGGTGCTGCTTTTTGTGGTTACTGCGACGCGACACAGTGTTGCTTTTTGTCACGATGCTCTTACGAGTGTTGTGTTCGATAAGCAGAGTTTACTTTGAACAAATCAGAGTGCTCAAAACGGGCGTTTCGCTCGAATGTTCTTGCATGGAATAATGGAATAGGACCTCGTGTTCTATTTTGTTGGTTTTCGGGACCGAGGTAATGATTAAGAGGGACAGACGGGGGCATTTGTACTGCGACGTGAGAGGTGAAATTCTTGGATCGTCGCAAGACAAACTACTGCGAAAGCATTTGCCAAGAATGTTTTCATTAATCAAGAACGAAAGTAACGGGTTCGAAGGCGATCAGATACCGCCCTAGTCGTTACCGTAAACGATTAGAATCGGGAATCCGCTGCAGTCGTCACGACGTAGCGGGCGCCCACCCCGAAAGGCAGAATTTTTGCTGAACGGGGGGAGTATTCTTGCAAAAGACAAACTTAAAGGAATTGACGGAGGGGCACCACCAGGTGTGGAGCCTGCGGCTTAATTTGACTCAACACGGGAAAACTCATCCGGCCCGGACACCGTGAGGATTGACAGGTCGCCGATCTTTCTCGATTTGGTGGGTGGTGGTGCATGGCCGTTCTTAGTTGGTGGAGTGATTTGTCTGGTTTATTCCGATAACGAACGAGACTCTGGCCTACTAACTAGCACTCGAGTTTTTTTGCTCGATGCGCTTCTTAGAGGGACAAGCAGTGCTCAGCTGCATGAGAAAGAGCAATAACAGGTCTGTGATGCCCTTAGATGTTCGGAGCTGCACGCGCGCTACACTGAAGGAAACAGCGTGTTAGAGCACCTGGCCCGAAAGGGCTGGGTAATCCGGTGAATATCCTTCGTGATTGGGATAGGGACTTGTAATTATTTCCCTTGAACGAGGAATACCTAGTAAGTGCGAGTCATCAGCTTGCGCTGACTACGTCCCTGCCCCTTGTACACACCGCCCGTCGCTGCCCGGAACTGAGCCGTTTCGAGAAAGCCGGGGACTGACGGCGCGTGGGTGCGCAAGCACTTCGCGCCGATGGAAACCAGTTTGATCGGTATGGCTTGAACCGGGCAAAAGTCGTAACAAGGTTTCCGTAGGTGAACCTGCGGAAGGATCATCATTGAGTATTAACTTTTGTGTTCTTTGAGCATTATTGTTGCCTTTGGGTGACTTTAGTGCGTTGAGAGACCGTCGTTTTGTGTTTAGTGCAACACCAGCAGGAATGCGCCGGACACACGCGGGGGTCTCCTGATTGTGGTGCGAGTGAGCTGACCTTGCGGTTGATTCGCGTTACGTACCCGATCAAGTAGAATGCTAGTGAGTGAAAGGCACCTGTCTTATGTGGCTGTCGTCTTTGTTCAGCTTTATAAGAGGTGCCTCGACTCGCGAAAAAAAAGTCTCCGTAGTGAGAACAACGTATTTTTCCAGTGCGTAAGTGGTGTTTGGTCCTTGAAGCCGACGGTCGAGTGCCGCAGCGGTCGTTGTTCCTGGCTGTTGGCGTTTGGCTGAACGCGTGGTGGCACATGGGTGCTTGCGAAGAGCGCTTATGGGCCGCAAAGGTTAAAGAGCGGGCGTGGTGGCGCCGCCGACACCCGGCCAAACCCCAGTACAATTTGTGTACTTAGCGTTAACGATTGCCGGCCAGACGCCTTGCGTTTGGCGGCGAAAAAATTACTCATTCTGAGCGGTGGATCACTCGGCTCACGGGTCGATGAAGAGCGCCGCAAGCGGCGTTACTCAATGCGACATGCAGAATCATTGAGCATCAGACACTCGAATGCACATTGCGGCAACGGGACATTCATATTCCGTTGCCACGTCTGTTTGAGGGTTGCGCTTGAATAGACAGTCTTCGATCTTTTGTTTACACTTTTTTCGTGTGACTAGTGCACTTGTGTGTTCTGGTCGTCGATCGAAGGTGAGGCTCTAGTTCGGCCGATGCCGGTGGCGGCCCTCGTGCGTCGCTGTCTACTGGCGGACTCTAATCGCATCTGGCGAGAACGTGTTGTGTGCGCGACTTACTTGTTGTTTGTTTGTGTCAGTTCTCGAGTTAAAGATGTATGATGGTCGACCTGAGGGCATTGCGCTTGCAGCGTGTCGGCGACATGTGTCGGTGGTTGTTAGTGCCCTGTGTCGCCCCCACTCGCGCCCCGTGTGAGTACGAGTTGGAGGCGGCGCGTGACAGACGACTGCCGTACGTCGCGAAAATGCGTCGACCGCGCATGTGTAATTGAAGAATTTCAATGTCCAACTTTCAACCTCAAATCAGGCGTGACAACCCGCTGAACTTAAGCATATCACTAGGCGGAGGAAAAGAAACTAACCAGTATTCCCTGAGTAACGGCGAGTGAAACGGGAACAGTCCAGCACCGAATCCCGCGGCGCCTCGTCGTGCGGACATGTGGTGTGAAGAGCGCGCAATCTAGCGTTGTCGCGCGCCCTAAGCTCCCTTGACTGGGACTACCTGAGAAGGTGCGAGTCCTGTGCGGGTGCGCGGCGCGTTGGTGAGAGCGTTTGGCGAGTCGAGTTGTTTGGGAGTGCAGCTCAAAGCAGGTGGTAAGCCCCATCTAAGACTAAATATTACCGTGAGACCGATAGCGAACAAGTACCGTGAGGGAAAGTTGCAAAGAACTTTGAAGAGAGAGTTCAAGAGGACGTGAAACTGCTTGGAAGGAAACGGGAAGAGCCACTGATGGTGCCGGAGAAC
>Ga0081527_100584_pt1 | contig 15283 bp, 18 predicted proteins | sample HotLakmasection5_FD_70992 | JGI IMG/M metagenome (GOLD analysis project Ga0081527, IMG submission 70992) | Hypersaline microbial mat communities from Hot Lake, Washington, USA - Section #5 (SPADES assembly) (version 2) | ecosystem: Environmental > Aquatic > Non-marine Saline and Alkaline >... | reverse complement strand
GATTGTTATGTCATTCTGTGATAAGACCGTCTTATCACATAGTTCATAGTCATTTTTCCAAACAGACACTTCTAATGTTCCTGAAATTATATAAAAAGCATTAAATCTAAATTCGTGCTTGTGGACTGAACAATATCCGCCCTTATTAATATGAATCCGTTCAATTTGAACACCATTAACTTGTAGTATCGGGGTTGTCCACCCCCATATTTTGCCCGATTTTTGCATTTAATTTCTTTATAATAAAAGGACCAACTACTCCTATCGAAAAAGCAGCTGCTGCTCGCAATGCTGATGAAATACGTTGTTCAGGAGGAAGAGTATTTGCAACATACATTGCTCCATCAGCCATTTCACTCCCACTGCCAATACAATTAAATTTAAATTCACTTCTTTCACTTACATGAAAATCGCTAGATATTACAAACAGACGTCCACAATACCCAACAAGAATGTCCCACTCATCTTCGTCATGTTTAGTCAAATTCTTGAAACACTCTTTTAGAGCATCAACATAATCAACAACCAAATATCCCTTGACATTATCGATGTTATTGTTGTTTGGTGGAGTAAATTTATATTTTAATAACTGATTTACACGCCAAGATCCACTTACACCATATATAAATTCGCCTCTTACGAATACTTTTTCTTCTGTAGTTGTTTCATATGTATCACCATTAGAAGAACAACTATCAGCACCCATATAGATAATATTGTCTTTAACTAATCCAACAACACAAGTCATTGTAGCCTCTTCTTTAATTCTTCTATTTCTTTTTGTTGTTTTAGTCTGTCTTTTGGATCATCCATTTGCAATTTGAAAATAACAAATTCATCGTCCTCTTCAATAGATAATCTACCTATTTTATTTGTATATTCTTTTCCCTTTTTACAAATTACAATATTTGGCATTTTTCTTGTAGGAGAACCACTGGCGCTATTAAAATATGCCAAATTTTCAATTAATATTAAAATGTATTTTTCTAATTCTTCCATTCATCTATTTCTTTTTTCTTGCGATTTATAAAAGCAGCCAAAGCAATAATAAACACCATACCTATTATAAAAACAAAAGTTGCCACTAATAAAGTATTATACATTAATTATCTGGCCACCTCTTATATCGTAATCTAAAGTAAACATCATATAAACCATACCATGCTACGGCAACCATTATATATACACCTAACCCAGCAGGCACAGACCAAAATCCTATATCACTAATCGCGTTTACAGTAATCACACATGCAACCACTATTATAAGATTTAATATATCCCTGCTTATTGAATTCATTCTTTTACCACTATATGGGACCCACCAACAGCGTTGGCTATCTGTCTAATAAATAACGAATTATCACCAATACTAACACAAATAAGTTTGCAATTTTTAAATTTTTTCCACCACTCTTTAAAATCTTCAGGTGTTCCATTGCTATTCATGCTAGGAAACCCATCAGTAATAAAAAACAATTTATCTAAATCTAATGGGTAATTATCACAAACATATTTAAGTGCCTCATAAGAAGGTGTACCTCCACTAGTTTTTATATTATTAAGCCATTTTATAGCCAAATCTTTATTTTCAATATTAGCAGTTTTAATTTTTCCCCATAAAACAGATGTAGCAAACGCATCAACTAAACCATCTTTAGTTCTATAAAAAGCAGTACTATAAGCAACACAATCAAACTGGTCACTAATGTCTAAATTTTCTATAGTCCTAATCATTTCTTCTTTAAGAGAAGAAAAACTATTCGACATGCTCGAGGATACATCGAACAAAAACAACACTTTTCCATCTGCAGGTTTTCCGTAAAAGTTTTTACCATATCCAGTACCATTAAACCCAAACTTTTTACCAAATGCCCCACCTTCATTTATTCTTCCATACCTTCTTCTTGTCGAAGAAGCTTCTAGCTCTTTTCCATACATATTATTCTTAGTTAAATCTTCTGGCGGTTTTGATGCTGTTGGGTCAATTAAATCAAAATTTGGTTTGGGAGGAGTTTCAACATCCATTTCGTCCCACAAGTCATTTGGGACTTCTGGTAATTCATTTATATCGTCTTCTGGCATTCCAGAATTCTCAGCAGCAGGAACAATATTGTCTTCTGGTGCTATTCTTATTGCTTCTTTGATTTCTTCAGCTTGTTGTGGTACTAACATTGTAACACTATAACCAGCTAATGCGGCTGCAGTCAAAAGAACAAGATGAATTCCAAACGCAGTCAAAAACGATAAAGTAAAATCTTCGGTTTTTTTCATTATAATCCCATCAAATCAAATATTTTTTGCCACCAACTAAGCAAACTCGGTTTTCTTTCAAATTTACACATTTCAACAAAATTTTTATATACATTCTCAAGAAAATTTTTATCATTAACATTTATCTCAATTTTATTATTTGTAAATCCACTTGATCGTATTACAACACAATCTTCATTGATAGTAATATTATATGTTTTAACTTCATTGACTGAATTAGTATAAAAAATTGTAAAATTTACTATTCCTTCTGAACCAAGAGAAGGCGCACTATATAGAATTTTAGAATATTTCAATTTTACTTTGTGTTTTTTACACTTTTTACGTAAATAACGCTTAACTTTCCATAAAAGTTGTGCATGTATATAGTGAATTTCCATATCTTACTTACTATTGCTCATTTAATTTAACCCAATAAGGCCATAAATTGACAATTTTCTTTTTAACGGATTTAGCGTATATAATACAATTGCTAGTTCCACCAGCTGATCCATCCCACAAAGCAAGAACAGAGTCGCAATTGTCAACCATCCATTTATTGCGTTCTTGCATTTTATGCGGCGCATAACCATCATCACATACATATACAACTTCATCTGCTTTTGAAATAAGCTTTTGGTATTTTCTTTTAGATGGAGGGGGCCATTTCCCCTCTTGTCCTCTGAATGGCACTGCAGCAATAAACGGAATATTTAAATTTATTGCTGCTTCAGCCAATGCCTGGTCCCACCCCAAAGCCATTCCAGAAATAACCTTTGTAGCAAATCCATCTATTGCCTTTGAGGCAGTTTTAAGCAGCAATTCATAAATATCATAACCATATCCACCTAATTTGTTTGGTCTATGTCCAGTACCAGCTATAATCATTTAAAAATCCTTTTATTTAAAATACAAATTCAAAAATATCATATGGCCTTCTCTAAAATAAAAACAAAGAGCGGTGCTTTCTGGACCGCTATTACAGTGCATGCAACATTATTAGCATTGTTAACATTCAGTTCAATTATGGTTAATGAACCACAAGTCATTCCAGAAGTTGCAATATTAAAAATAGGCGAACAAGAAATAGCACCGCCCGAATTGGCTTTAAGCGGAGAACCTGACCAAGAAACCGATGTAGCTCCACCAGTTGGAGCTGAAAAACCAGTAGAAGATCCAAATGAAAAACCAAAAGAAGCAATAATAGACCCAATGCTTCCTAATCCAGAAGAACCACCACCTGAGCAACTTGAAAATAACCCAGCAGAAGGTCTGCCAGGAGAACCAGCTCCGCCAACAGACCCAATGGATGGACTGTTTGGCCCAAAAACAGAAGCAGAACAAGGAATTGACACTAAGGGTGTTCCAGAATTATTTGGCGAAAAACTAGAGGGCAAAACAGTCCTTATGTTAGATGTATCAGGAAGTATGGTAGGTGCATATAGAGGAACAACAAGGCTCGAAGTTCTCATTTTAGAGCTCATTAATGCAATTAGTTTGATGAATGAAGACGACGAATTTGATGTAGTAATATTTGGCGGAGACCTCCCATCATGGGAAGGGAATTGTAAATTCTTATGGGGTAGTGTACAAACAGCAACAGAAGAAAAGAAGCAAGAAGCATTAAATTGGATTGACACATTTCCAAGTATAGCTGGTGGTTCAACCCCAACATACAACGCCCTTAAATATGTATGCAATCAATATCCTCCTGATCTTGATAATATGGTTTTAGTAACAGATGGATACCCAAACAATCAAACATCATATGACATTATCAAAGAAGCGCCAGAATGGTTTGAAAAATTCGATGATTGCAAGATGGTATGTGTAAGCATTGGCGATGACGGACTAAACTTTATTCTAAGACTCGCAGAAACTCTAGAAGGTGTTTATTCACCAGTAGAAGTAGAATACACTGAATCTAAATAAGAGCGCCATCAAGCCTGTCAGCTAGCCACCTAGCATCATTGCTTATTAATAACTCTAAAGCCTTTTCAAAGCAATTTGGGTCAGATAAATAAACATCCTGATATATACCGTATTCGTCTTCAACTGATATAAATATTTCATTGTCTCCAATTCTCATTGGAACATAAGTATGAGCATGTCTCATAACAATAACCGCGAAGCTATAAAAACTTAAGCTTCTTATTGTATATCTTATCCACTTTAATTTTAGCTTTTATTCCAAATTCATTAACGTACTCGCGAAATGCAAGAGCCAATTGGTAAGATGGGTTTGATTCTAGTGTCTTCATTTTTTAAAAAGTGCACACAGCTTCTCTTCTAGTTTCTATATAAATTTCACCATTAAGTATAGCAATTTGACCATATAATGTAAGAAATCTAAATTGTAATGTTTCATTGTTAAACCAATTAACATATGTATGATCTAGTTCTTTAAAAATTCCTCTGAGAATTAACACCACATTATGGTTTTGTGAATCCATATTTAGTCTTTCATGTACATTTCCCAATTTGGATTGTTTAGCTCAATTTCTTGAATGTGAGGCCCCACGATATTATCTATTTTCCATACATTGCCAATAGGATCTACAGCAATTACAAATTTATCGCAATGTAAAAACAGATAATCACATAATGAGCTTAACTCAAAACAAGCAGGAACATTTAAACGTAGATTGCTATCGACAGCAGTCTTTATGACTGGTAGTTCAGATTTGATGTAGTTTCCTACTTCTTCTTGGATGGGGGTCATAATTAGTCTTTTTTTGTATTCTATACGTCGAATCGCACGCAATCTCTATAATTTTCCATATCCCATATATCAAATAAATCTTTTGCTAATTGTGCTATTTTTAGTGTTCTTGGTTTTGAATTGTCTATAACCCAATTCTGTGTTTTATAATCTGGTTCAAATTTTACCAGCCATACATAAATATGATGCCAATCAATGTGACTAGATCCATTAAATCTAAAATGAGTATCCAAAAATTCAAATTTTAATCGAGTTGGATCAAGGTTTGGGTTAGAAAGATCGAACATTAGAAAATTAAAATACTATATTTTATGCCTGCTTTTTCATTAACGACCACCCTCTAATTCCATCGATGCAATAATATTTCCCTTATCATAGTACTTCTACAATCCATTCTTTCGAAACTTTATTTCTACTGCCTAATTTTATTGGATATTTACTTATATTATACGCCTTAGAAATCGCCTCGGTTATTTCATTATCTAGATGAAATACAACACGTTTTGAGTGTTGTTTAGATCTTTCAATCAATGGAATCATAAAAGATTTAATCCACTCACTGAATTTCCCATATTCAGCATTATCTAGATAATCTTCTTTGTCCCAAAAAGGCGGAGACGTAAAAACAAAGTCGCTTTTGGGCCATAATATGTCCTGAAATTTCAAATTGTGCAAAATTGCTTTGGCATTCAGATGCTTCTTAATTCGTTCCAATCCAGGATATGATATTCCTGGGTCTGTTCCAACATAATTAATATCTAATAAATGTGCAGCTAATAGTCTATTACCCCACCCAGCACAAGGGTCAAACCATTTTCCTTTTAATTGTAATTTATCTATAACAGCCATTATAAATGATGTAGACAACAATGAAGCTTTTGTAAACCCAGCAAATAGCAATTCGCGTATTAATCTTGGTGGATTTAATTTTTTGGTATCTTTTTGATAAAAGAAATTCTTTAAAGCTCTATCAACAGTGCCTTCTTGATTTTGAAATTGAGTTATCGACTTTCCATGTTTGGTAGAAACAGACCAAGCTACTGGTTGGTCATTTAAAATAAATTTATTGCCATAAATAGATTTATTAATGTCAAACCCGTCGTCAGTTATATGCTTTTTATAATCAAACGATTTTAATTTATCCAAGTCACTTTTAAAATCATATTTTGGATTAGACCAGCCATATGACATAATAGAATTCTTGAATTGTGTAATTATTTCCTTTTGGTCTAATCTACTAGAAAATTCTTTTGTATCAAAATCAAATTTGAAACTATGTAATGATTTAAATGAATACGACTTACTATTTCTATTTATAAATTCTTGATATCTTGCATACTTTCTGTCCATATAAATAGTTGCGTCTTTATACAACCACTCTAAAAAAGATTTGACATTATTAGAACCATTTATATTAACACGAAATATATCTTGTTTTATTAAATTGGAATTAATATTTAATTTGCTTTGAATATATTTTGCATGTAATCCATGTGGTGTTACTATATAACAATACCATGTTTTCTTTTTGTCCTTATTATTGGAAATTCCACCATCTCCATCATAATATCCTCTTAAGAAATGGTTAAAGTATGAACCGACATAATCCATTATATCAGTATTAGATCCATCCTTAAATGATTGCCATCCTATATTAATCAAATTTTCAATTAATTTAACATCATTAAACCTTAGTATTTTTCTTATGTGACCATCTCGTTTATCATCATAATACTTACCCTTATATCCTAGAAATTTACCAAGTTTCTTTAAGTAATTAAAATCTCTCAATTGAATTGATACTTTTAGCCCACGATATTTATCATTACTATTTTGCCTAGTTAGACATCCATCGGCAAGAATAAATCCAAGCCAGTATGCTGATTCTTCTGTTAAATTATTAAATATATTAGATTTAATATTAAAATTTCTAGAACCAATAGAATTCCATGTTAATCCATATTTTTTAGTACATCTAGTAATAGTAGTACCACCGCATTGGGCTAGCTTTTTTATTTCTTTTCTAGTCTTACCCTGTTTATTTAACGCTATTATTTTATCATGCAATTCGGACATAAAAATTCTCAGTAGAAGTAACCAATTTATTTAGATACTTTTGATTTTTGCTTTTACATGGTTACTTCTACCGAAATTAAATATGGTTACTTCTACTGCTATAATAATATACTATTATATTGAAAACGAAAAAGCCCGGATTTCTCCGGGCTTTTCATGACGCGGTTAGACCCTATTAGAGGTTGCTTACCGTAATTGTGGCATAGTATAAGCCACCATCTTCAATCAACTTCTTTCCGTAACGGGTCATCACGCCCTTGTTAGGACTGAATGAGTTTGGATCCATCACAGTCGGTGTGCTAAGGAGTGGAATATAGGGTGCGTAAAAATACCCTGCATCCAACACACTCGAACCCTTGAATCCCATAAGAATCTTGCAGTTAGGGAACAATGGGTCCTTGAACAACTGAAGCTTACCCTGAACAGTTCCGGCCTTGGTAATACCAATGTCCATTCCGTCAGTGGTTAGAGCATCACTTCCCTTGAAGTCATTGAGCTGCTCGAACTTAGAGGCAATATCAGCGGAAGTTACCATCCAGTTAGCAGGACCACGAAGAGTGGTTCTATGGATGATGTTCGCTACTTCTAGAGCCTTGTAGAGCAGAGCAATGTTACGGTCAGTGAAGTTAACCGAAGCACCAGCTGCTGTTGCAAAGTTATGTGTTGCACGGATAGCTGCAGCAATAATCAAGTCGTTGATAATTTCACGATCGATTTCGGCAACCATTTCGTCGGCCATAAGGTCGGAAAGGGTTTGTTCGGCATCAATACCGTGAACAGACTTAAGATCCTGTGCGGCTTCCAAACTCCAGCTTGTCTTCAACTTACGAGTTGTTGCAGCAACTGAGTCACTGTCAATCGAAAGTGTGATTTCTGGCTGGAATGGGTTATCCTCAAGGTCGTATTCGTAATCAACGCGAGCGACGAGTCCGGATACTGAACCTGTGAACACAACTGAAAGAATTCCTGTGCTCTCGTCGAAACTTGAGCTAGCGCCGTCAACGGCTACGCCGGAAACTGCGGTAGAACCAGAATCTACGAGTGCAGATTCTACTGAACCATCAGCAGCGAAGGTAACCTGAATAACTGGAGTTGGATCTTCACAGTCATCAGCATCTTCTTCATAAATGTTTACAGTTGGAGTTCCTGCCAACACTGGAGTGTGTGCAAGAGTACCAGAAACTGTAAGTCCATCAGTGCTAACCGTAAGGTCTTCACCACGAACCTGCTGGGATGAGTAGTATGGGTCAAGTGCCCAACCGTTTTGCTTAGCAAATTGCTGGTTGGTATTTTGACGCATGATCTGCGTGCCTGCAAGAGTACGACCCTTGCTGATTGCATATCTATATCTGATATAGAAAATAAGAGCGGCTGGCTGGCTCATAGGCTGAACACCAACGAGGTTATCAGCAATAAGCTTAGCATAGCTCTTACGAATTAGTGGCAGTGCAAAGCGTGTAAAGTCCGCAATGTCTGCAGTAGTGGTTGCATCTTCTGTGAGCATGCGTGAACCACCCTTTTGCCCGTTATAGTGGTTAAGCTGGTTTTCGAGCATGTATGCCATAAGGCGATACTTGTCTTTTTGAAGACTACCAAGCTCAGGCATCTTGCCAAGCACTTTGCCCCACTTCTTTACGAGAGCATTAGAACGTGCTTCTTCAGCAAGTCTTGCTTCTGTAATGTCATCGGCCATTTTTTACTATCTCCTTTGATTGATTACATGCCGTGGGCAATGTCATCAATAGTCATTTCTTTATTTGTCGCACTTGACTTTGCAGTCTTGGTTTCTTTTATTGGAGCACGACTTGTTTTGGTTTCATTGAGTGTCTTTTCTTTATCGACGCCGGCACCCTTTACGTCTTGTTCTGAGCGACCTTCTTTGATCACCGCATCTTTTGGAGCTTCTTTAGAAGCCTTTTTAACACGGCTTTCTAACATCATAGCCTTGCGAACGTGCTTGGCTGCAATGTCATTGGAAATTCTAAGCTTACTTTGAAGCTCTTGCCTTTCCTTAGCAATGCGCTCAGTCTTGTGCTCCAGCAACGAAATTTTTCTGTTCGCGGCCTGAAGTTGTCCATCTTTGTCACCAACCTTGGATAATTCCACACCCTCAAGCAGAGCTTTAACTCTCTTAAGTTGGTTGGCAGACTCGGACTCTTCAATAGCCATCTGCTGCGCGCGAGCGCGCTCTATCTTATCTGTCTTACTTTCAAGGTAAACTTCTACACCTCTAGCAAGACGAGCTTTTTCTTCTTTTACTGCCTGGAGACAAACCTCCTTGGCTTTTTTAAGCTTACTTTCAAATTCTTCGTTAAGAGTCTTTTCCTTGACTTCATTGTGCTCATTAATAGCCTTCAGAAGCTCTTCAGATAGCTCAGGCGAAAAACCTAATTGCTCCATTAGAGTTTTAATTTTATCCATGTTCGTCTCCGTCGCGTTTATTTTTGACTAAGAATATAATTCCTGAATAATTATGCCAATCAGGATATTCGTCATTTTAACGCATAAGTCCTTTTTTAAGTTCCTCTAAAAGCTTGTGTTCTTTATGCTTACGTATTAAATGCTTGTTCGCTTGTTCTTTGCGCTCACGAATTTTATGTTCAAGCATTGTAAGCTCTGTGCCAGATACACTTGGCTCAGCTACTGCATCAAAAGTAATCAAATGATAACCAGGCATTACTTTAAACATTTCTCTACCCTCGTTTACGTAGGATTCCATATCACCCACTCCACGAGAACTAACACCAATAGTTACACCTGACTCCAATAGTCCTTTAAGTTGTTCCCCATAAGGAACATTTCCTAGAATTTCAGCTTCTCCATAAACCTTATTACCTTCCATCCACAATTTCGTAATAAGGTGTGACACTCTATCCAAATGAATCTTCGCATCAGGTGGATGGTCAAATTCGCCAAGCATCTTACGACCCTTGATTAAATCTTGAACAGCATCAACAGCCTCAGTCAGCACATTCTTCGGGTAGATTCTAGAATTTGCATTTTGTGCTTCGGCTTCCTGGAAAATTCCAGTAACACGTAAAGCCGATACTGTTTTCTTTTTCCCATCCTGAATCATTTCAGTAAGGACTTTTTTCGTGTCTTCAACGATAAGCGGACGCACATCGCTAATGACGCAAACATCAACAGAATCTGTAATTAAATCTCCCATTGTTTTCCTTACTGTTTCTTAGTCATGTCAGATTTGCCTGGACGTTGGTCCATTAAACCATCAACATTACCACCATCTGGTTTTTTGCTCTTCGGTGCTTCTTTAGCACCCTTACTGCCCGATTCGTCATCCTTGCTTACTGAAGGATCTGTATTGCGCTTAGAGCCATCTCCCCATTTCTTAGATGCTTTCTCACTTTCATAATCCCCAGATTTTGGATCAACCATGCCCTTTTGGGATGCGCCTTTATCAGTAACAGCTTCATTACATTCTTCAGGCTCTTTGTTCATATCAGACTTTCCAGACTTTACTTTAAAAAGCTCTTTCTGTCCAACAACACCACAACCCTTGCAAGTCATGTCACCTGACTTCGACTCTAAAACTAAATCAGATGAACCACATTGAGGACATTCTCGACTTTCATCTAGTTCCTCTTCTTCAACACCCATGGCGGCAGCACCAGTGCCAACTGCATCTTCATCAACTTCTCCACTCATATCTTCTGCAGAGTCTGATTTATCATGCATTCCACTTGTGTGTGTTTCATCTACTTCTTTTTCGTTTTTCTTTTCCCATGGCTTTTCCCACTCTGTCATAAGTGTTTCACCACGCTTCCAGAATTGTTTAACTAATTTTTCACTAGCAACAATTCCTTCCATCCAAACTTTAGCAGCACGAGTATAGCTTCCATCATCGGTGAATTCAAAGTCAAATTGTCCAACTCCATCACCAACACAAACTGCTTCGTTTAATTCTTTATTCAAGAGCCAAAAATTACCATCATCTTCGGCAATTGCCATAGCATATTTGCCGTTTTGTACGATTGACTCTTCGACTGGATTAATGCTAGAGCGTCCATATCCAGATCTTTCGCCTTGGCCGTGACGTGCTGTTCCCCACTTGTATTGATCTTCATCCATTTCAGATGAATCATTTGATGGCGGTGTTGGCGGAGATGGTGGTCCATCATCGTCGCTGTCATCGTCATCATCGTCATCATCGTCATCGTCGCTGTCGCTGTCATCGTCACTGTTGAATTCGTCTGGCAGTTCGTCAGTTTCAGAATCAACCTGTTCTCCAGGAATTCCTTCATCGTCACCCATTGGAGTTTCATCGTCTATTGGTTCTTCTGCGCCCATGTAATCTGCATCGACTTCCATCTCATCATCACTAGCAGCGTCCATTGAATAGTCATCTCCGCCCATACCCATATCATCAGGGCCTGCGTCCATGCCAGTATCTAGGTCATCACCAACATCACCCACACCACTTAGTTCAGATTGTAATTCTAAGAATTTAGCTTCAACTTCTGCAGCTAAAGCGCCAATATGTTTAGCCTTTGCAAGTGCTTGGTCAACTCCAGCCAGCATTCCTGCTGGGCCTTCTTCTTTAAGCATTTTACTAAAGTTTTTATTGTAGCTCTCATAAAGTTTAGTGAGCTCAGCAACAGCCTTTTTCTTGGATTCAAGCGAAAGTTCGTCATCATCTTCAAGACCAAGGTCATCTTCTTCACCTAGATCATCGCCTAGTTCATCTTCTCCACCAAGATCCATGTCCATGTCCATGTCCATGTCATCTCCGGCGCCGATATCAAGATCATCTAAACCTTCTCCGCCAGCCCCACCTTCAAGGTCTTCAACTGCACCTTCAGGTGCAACCAATTCTTCCTCTTCTTCAGGTGCTGCAATTTCATCGAAATCACCCAAATTTTCATTTCTATCAACTAAGTCATAACTAATACCAGCCAATAATTCTTGGGCTTCTTCGTATGCAGCATCATCTTCGGTTTCATTGCGTTCCATACGTGCTAAGATATCATCAAGCTGATCGACAGTCTTAGTGTCAGCCATTTCACCTTCTTTTGCAACGGCATCACGCGCAAATTTAAGAGCCATCTTCATTGTGTTAGTATCTTTAAATTCGTTAATAACAGAACTTAAGAAACTATCATAATCCTCTGAAAAATTCTTAGACTCTTTTAGTGTTTCAACACCTTGAGCCCATGCAGAATCTTGTGCCTTATTGGCAGTTCTCTCCCATGACTCAATAATAGCATCTTTGTTGACTTTAAGGTTAGTTTTATATAATAGTTCTTGGACATTCTCAGCAAGAATACCATTAAAAATGTTACTAGCAAACAATGCATTCTCAACCACTTCATCAAATGAATCCTGGTCTAACACGCAAAATTCTTGATATTCTTTTAAGAAACTTGCTGCTGCATCTACAGCTTCTTGTAGTTTATGCTTAGAAACATGAGCAGCAATATTTTTAACAAACTTTTGAAAGCCATCAGTTTTCCAGGCATTCTTAGCTGTTCTTTGCATGTTTCTTGCAACAACAGCACGACGCATTGATTCTGTGGCTGGAAGCTTAATTTGATCGTCTTCAGAAAAGTAAGCAGTAACAACTTGATTGTCTTCGGTAATATCATAATTTTTTGCAATCGCTTCGGACAAAACAGAAATCAATTGTTTCTTATCGTCATCCGAAATTCTGCTTTCTGAAACTGGAATTCTATGTACATTACCATCTTTAGTGCGAACTACACCACTAGATGGAACAACAGTCGAACGGAATCTGCTAGATTCAATCTTAGAAAAAGCATTGTCAGCACGATTACTATCACCATCATCAACTGACTCAACTAAATCCTGACAAAACTGAGAAAAAGATTCACCTTTTTGCGATTCTTCAATAACAACTCGTTTAATGTCATAAACTTTATAGCGATTTTTATCTTTACTAATATTCGCTCTGTAATATGTGTTCGAATCAACATCTTCATAGAAGAGATGACGCTTATCCAAAGCAACAAGTCTTAAGTTCTTGCCAGTCTTTGCTCCCATCTCAGAAACTTTCTTAGTAAAGAAAGCAACTTTAGAACCAACAGACTCATTAATCGTGCGCAAGAACTTACGTGCATCCATAGTAATTTGGGACGCAGTCTTTTGGTCTTGATTAGCACCCTTTTTCATGTATATTGCTCCATTCTTCAGAGTATGGCTTGTCTTACTTTTGACTGAGAACAACTCTAGTTAGGAATATCATCACCTGTGATGGTATTGTCCTTAGTCTTTTTAGAAGCCTCTTCTCTTTCTTCTTTCATTAGTGTTTTAACAACATTCTTAGCTCTATCTCGTTCATTTTCTGGAATATTGCTTTCAACTATTACTTCTTTTCCAGAAGATGCTTTTTGTTTCAAGCCATCTAGCTCATTTTCAATAAGCATATTAACATGGCCACTCCTATATTTATCGTCGCGCCATGCTTCTCTAAACGATCTAACAAGAGTCTTAATGTTATATTTTCGCTCTTTAATTTGCTCTTCAGCTAAATTAGAAATTTCTTTTTCTAAGATAACCTGCAATTCGGAATCAGTAAATTCTTCGCCTAATGGAGGCAAAATTCCCGGTTCCGCACCACCTAATTCACCACCCATTTCTGGGCCACCACCACCAAGCGCTCCTAAAAGGCCGCCTCCAGCATCTTCTCCAGGTTCGCCCATTTGACCACTCTTTTTAAGGTCTTCAACACGAGATTGCATTAATTCAATTTCGTCTTCAGTCATATCAGTAAATCTTGCTAGAATCCACTCATCTGGAAATAGTTCTGTTGCTTTTAATTGATCAATAACACCAGCTCTGCTTTTCCATGCTTCAATTCTATATAATTCATCAATAGCTGAACTTGCTGGCATTCCAATATCAAAACTACTCATTTCACTAATTGAATAGCCCCTTAATGCTAAATGTACTAATGCTATTTTCTTTAATCCAATACTAATTTCTTGCTGGATCCACTGAACAGATTTTGCAAATTCAGGGGCAACTTGAGACAATGACTGTTTAGAATCTTCGCCATGATCGCCCATACCAACTCTAGAAAATGGAATTTTAAGTGCAGATATCATCTTCTTCTTAAAGTATTCAATATCAGCAATTTGGTCAAGGTTTTCTGCGCCAGGTAACACATCCACTCTCGGTCCAGTACCATCAGGTCTTTGTGGCATCCAAAAATCATCATCTTGAATATGTGGATGCCAACGTTCTGTTATATCGCCACTTGGATTGTCAAAGATTTTCTTTCTCTTAAACGACCTAGCAATTTGTTCCATATAACCAGGAATCTCTTTTGTTGAAATATTGCCAACTGGAATAGTAAATACACGACGTTCTGGAGCGCGCGTCAGACGATAGACAATCGCAGCGTCTTCCATTAGTCTCAATTGTTTAAAGGCTTTACGAGATCCGTCAAGAATTGACCTACCATAAGGGTGATATATGTTTTCATAGCTAGACAATCTTAAGTGCATTACTTGCCATGGATGGTAAAACATTGGCTGTTGAGCTTCATCATCTTGGAAAAAGAACCCAACTAAATCACCTTGTCTAGTTTCAACTCTATTAAAATTATAAATATTCAAATGCTTAATCTTAGCAACACCATCTCTGTGTTGGGTTGGAATAATTTCAAAAGCATTGTCACCATATTTACATAAATATCTTACAAGAGAACGAAGTTTATTATCTATAACAATCGTATCATAAAACAATTCTTCTAATTCTTCTTTGACTTTTTGTGATTTGGAACGAATAAATATTGTGTGTTTTCGTTCTGGGTCAACTAAAGCAGCTTCATCTGCATATAGATCTAAAGCGAGAGTAATCTCGCCAACTTCATCCATTTGATCAAAATCTTTGTAGCGCTCTAGGCGATTTATTTGCAGATTAGTCTGCTCTAATAAACTAAGAGTACTAGAAGTATTTACAAAATCACCAGTTGCAGTTAATCTGCCTACATCAGGCTGATTTTGCAATAATTGCTCTGCATTGTAGAGATTATTCCTAGCAAATAGAGCACGTATTCTATCAAATAAAGGCCAACCCATATCTATCTCTTATAAATAAATCTTAATTTCTCTTTGCTATAGATTTTCTTATAACCATTAGCCTCAGCATAATCTTTTTCTTTCATGTTCATTTTAATGGCATGATTATACAACGTCTTTTTATGCATAATCCATCTATCTTCATTTATATACCAATAATCCTGTATAAAATTAT
>Ga0081527_100583_pt1 | contig 15309 bp, 12 predicted proteins | sample HotLakmasection5_FD_70992 | JGI IMG/M metagenome (GOLD analysis project Ga0081527, IMG submission 70992) | Hypersaline microbial mat communities from Hot Lake, Washington, USA - Section #5 (SPADES assembly) (version 2) | ecosystem: Environmental > Aquatic > Non-marine Saline and Alkaline >... | reverse complement strand
ATGCCTGATGATGTTCTCAAACGTCTGGATTTGTGCGTGTGTGCTATCCACTCACATTTTGACCTGTCGCGCAAGAAGCAGACCGAACGGATATTAAAAGCACTGGACAACCCCAACACCACCATCATCGGGCACCCGACTGGACGGCGCATCGGCCACCGTAAACCAATGGACATCGACATGGAACGTGTGATGGAAGCTGCCCTCAAATGCGGTTGCTATCTCGAAATCAATGCTGATCCTGATCGCCTTGATCTGAATGATGTGGCTATCCACATGGCAAAGGACATAGGGCTGAAGCTGGCGATTGCCACCGACGCGCACAAACCGTCGGCGCTGGCTTATATGCGCTTTGGCGTTTATCAGGCCAGGCGTGGATGGCTTACAGCTGATGATGTCATCAACACCAGGTCCTGGGATGACTTGAAAGATTTGCTGGACAGAGGATAAGCCAATGACCAGGTTCGAAAACATCGAAACGCCAGAGGAGGCCCAGCCAGTTATTGAAGATCTGCGCGAACAGATACGAGAACACGATTACCATTATTATGTTGAAAACGACCCGCAGATCTCTGACTCCGAATACGATTCCCTGCTACAGAACCTGCAATCGCTTGAGGAACGCTTTTGCTGTGCCTGTTCTGTCGGCAGCACACGCGTTCTCTAACATACAAAACGTGTCTACACGCTATGTGATGGCGCCCGAACCTCAACGCCGTGTCTGGCACCAAGAATTTCCGCCGCGCGTGCGATTTCCATATCTTTCTGCTCACTCGACCAATCCAGTTCTTCTGCCATGATGTCCGCCAGGTCAGCAAATACTTCATCAGACAGATCACCCAGCCAGGCAATCAACGAGCGTCGCAGCACCAGATCGTCAATGTGGACGGCTTTTTCGCGGCGGATGAGATGAACGATCTCGCGCATGGTAAATGCGGACAGTCCGTTAATGGGGCGATCATCACCATCAATCATGAAAGTCGCAAACTCCTCAGCTCGCGTACCATAGCGATCAAACAGAGTCCTGATGTGGTCAACACTCAGGCCAGTTTTTTGACTAATCTCTTCAACCCACCGAGCCTGCGCTGATTCGGTTTGTGGATAATCCTTGCCACCACCAATGGCCATATCGACCGTCGATCCCCGCCGAGGACGACCTAAGCGACTGAGAACTTCATCCGTCGTTTGCTCAGAAAAGGCACGGAACGAGGTCCATTTACCACCGACCAGCGATAACACAGGATAACCCATGCCGCTTTCCGCTGCTTCGACTGGCCGGATGCTATGATCCCGGCTGACGTTGCCGGTGTAGGATTTATCGCTGGCGGGCAACGGACGAACACCAGAAAAATGGAACACAATCTGCGAGGGGTCAACTTCGATAGATGGAAATACCCGCCGGCACATAGTCATGAAGTAGTCGATCTCTTCCTGATTGGTGATGGCGTCGTCCGGGTCTTCAATGCGAATGTCGGTGGTACCAATCATAACCTTGCCCATAAACGGCAGAATAAGCACAATGCGACCATCGTTGTTTTCGAAAAAGACCTCGTTACCGTTTATAGCCTCGTGAAGTTCCGGATTATCAAGGATGAGGTGTGAACCTTTGGTACCACCAATGAACCGTGTCTCTTTACCTAAATCGCGGTTGACAAAATCGATCCAGGGACCGCCAGCATTTACGACAACCTTTGGGCGAACATCCAACGTGTCACCAGTAAGCTCATCGCGCAGTGTTACCTTACCGTCACCACCATCAACCGCGCTGACGTAGTTTAATGCGTGGGCATCGTTTGATAGTTGCTCGGTGTCGTCGATCAGGTCAATGCAGATACGCTCCGGTGTCGGCATCCAGGAGTCATAATAAGTCGCCGCGCAAACAATGTCAGGATTCATCTTAGGGAATTTCTGCAGAGCGCTGCCACGCAACCGGAGCTTGTGGGTAGGCATCACGCGGTAGCGACTGGCAAAAATGTCATACAGAATAAGTCCCAGCTTGATTACAATACCACCACGCTCCGCTGGTTTATCCCTCAGATTCAGAAATTTCAGTGGCGCATTAAACATCCCAGAAAACCACTTAAAGATAGGGATTGTTGTCGGTAGTGGTTTGGCATAATGTGGCGCATTCTTCAGCATTAGATTGCGCTCAGTTAGTGCCTCACGTACCAGCCGAAACTCGGCATTTTCCAGATAACGAATACCACCATGCAGCATATGGGAAGAAGCCATACTGGCTCCAGATGCGAAATCCGCTCTATCTACCAGGAGCACCTCCACACCTTGAAGGGCCAGGTCACGAAATGTCCCAATGCCATTGATGCCTGCACCAATTACCAGAACCGATATATCTGGGTTCCCTCGATAGTGGGCCAGTATTTCCTGTCTGTTCATGTCAGTCTTTTGACCTCTGGCATTAACTTAAGTGTGTATATGATTTTATCATATTTTCAGGTGATTGTGCTGAGCGGATGTCAGCCAAAGCTCATGATCACAGCAAAAAGCGTTCAACAGTGCAGGCCAATTCGCATCAATTAACTGGCTATTTGATGCAATTAATGTGTAGCAAGCATGACAAACGACTCGATTTACGTTATGATCTAAAACAATTCTGAAATAATGTTCCTACTGATGATATCGATAATATGCTGTCTAGGCGAACCACGAAGCCTGTATCTGATGGTTAGAATGTGTTTTTTGGGGTTCAAGTTGTCGCGAGTGTTGCCCCGGGCATATCGCTCGCCTGGTTTGGTTAGTCCGGTATGAACATAAGGACTCAGGTCTATGAAGAAACTTATCAACCAGGTTGAGAATGTTGTCAAAGAAGCGTTAATGGGGGTCGAGGCCGCCCATTCAGATGTCGTTCGCGTTTTCTACGAACCTGACTTCATCGTTCGTGCAGATGCGCCTGTTAAAGGTAAGGTTGGTATCGTCTCTGGTGGTGGTAGTGGTCACGAACCCCTGCACAGCGGGTTTGTCGGGGTGGGGATGCTGGATGCGGCGTGTCCAGGAGAGGTATTCACCAGCCCTACGCCAGATCAGATACTTGCTGCTACGAGGGCTGTAAACGGTGGAGCAGGGGTACTTCATATCGTCAAGAACTATACCGGTGATGTACTGAACTTTGAGATGGCCGCCGAATTGGCGCAGGCTGACGGTATCAATGTCACCAGTGTCATCATTGATGATGATGTCGCAGTTCAGGATAGTCTGCACACGGCGGGGCGACGCGGTGTTGGCATTACCGTAATTGCCGAGAAGATCTGTGGTGCGGCTGCGGAACGCGGCGACGATCTGAAGGTGGTGGCCGATCTCTGTCGTCAGGTCAACGCCAATGGTCGTAGCATGGGGATGGCCCTGACCTCATGTACCGTACCAGCCGCCGGCAAGCCAACTTTTGATATCGGCAACAACGAAATGGAAATCGGCATTGGTATTCATGGCGAGCCAGGCCGCGATCGTTTGCCAATCACCACCGCCGATGAAATCACGGCAATGATGATGGAGACCATTCTTAAAGACCTGCCTTTCGAAGTTGGTGATGAGACCATTGTCATGGTAAATGGCATGGGGGGAACACCAATGATGGAACTTTACGTTGCCTATCGTAAAGTTGCAAAAATCTGCCAGGCACAGGGAATAACCATTGCGCGCAATCTAGTTGGCAACTACATTACATCACTTGAAATGGCAGGCATGTCGATCAGCATACTTAAAGTTGATGAACACCTAAAAGCGTTGTGGGATGCACCAGTAAGGACACCGGCGCTTCGTTGGGGAATATAGTCCTTTACAGTGCCTATCTAACGAGAGTGTTTCATGGTCACGAAGCAGGTTGTTGTAGCCTGGATTAACAGGCTGGCTGAAATTTACCACGAAAATCGTGAATATCTGACCCAACTTGACGCAGCTATTGGAGACGCCGATCATGGCACCAATATGGTGCGAGGCTTTGCTAAGGCTGTAGACAAAGTCGGCACAATGGAGTCACAATCAATTGGTGACATCCTCAAGGCTGTTGGGATGGTCCTGGTGAATTCTGTGGGCGGGGCCAGTGGACCGCTTTACGGCACATTCTTTATGCGGGCAGGGATGGCGATAGGCGATCAGGAACAACTGGATGCTCAGGCTGTTGTCAGCTTGTTCGAAGCAGGACTGGATGGCGTCCTCCAGCGTGGTAAAGCCACGCCGGGCGACAAAACAATGGTTGATGCTATGGACCCAGGGCTTCGGGCATTAAAGGCAAGTGTACATGCGGGGCAACCTCTTGAGAAAGCATTACAATCGGCAGCTTTGGCCGCCGAAGCAGGTATGAAGGCAACTATTCCATTGAAGGCGCAGAAGGGACGTGCAAGCTATCTCGGAGAGCGCAGTATCGGACATCAGGACCCGGGAGCGACCTCGACCTATTACCTGTTCAAGTCCGCATATGATGTCTGGGGAAAGTCAACGAGTTAGCTGACAACATAGAAAGCCAAAATAGGAGAAGGTTTTGTGGCTAAGTATGTAGGCGCAATCGATCAGGGTACCACCAGTACACGGTTTATGTTGTTCGATCATAGTGGTAGTGTAGTCACCAGCCACCAATTAGAGCATGAACAAATTTTCCCTAAGGCCGGTTGGGTTGAGCATGATGCTGAAGAGATCATCCGCCGGACACAACAGGTGATCGATGGCGCCATGAAAAAAGCCGGTGCCCGAGCAACCGATCTGTCAGCAGTTGGTATTACCAATCAGCGCGAGACCACTGTAGTCTGGGACAAAAACACAGGCAAGCCATACTACAATGCAATTGTATGGCAGGATACGCGCACCGGCGACATTGTCAATCGTCTGTCCCAGAACGGCGGTGCAGATCGCTTTCGCGACAAGACTGGCCTGCCACTATCCACTTACTTTTCCGGCACAAAACTGGTCTGGTTGCTCGAAAATGTAAATGGATTGCGTGAGGCTGCCGAACGTGGTGATGCGCTGTTTGGCACCATTGACACCTGGCTTATCTGGAATTTGACCGGTGGTGTAGGGGATGGAATTCATGTCACCGATGTGACGAATGCCAGCCGAACTTTGCTAATGGACCTGAAAACCCTCAATTGGGACAATGAGATTCTGGCCGAGTTGGATATCCCACGCCAAATGCTGCCAGAGATTCGCGCCTCATCGGTACGAAACCCATATGGCACGATAAAAGCTGGTGGCATCGCCGATGGGGCAGTGCTTACGTCTATTCTGGGAGATCAGCAGGCGGCTGTTTTCGGGCAGACTTGTTACAGTCCCGGCGAGGCTAAAAATACCTATGGCACGGGCAACTTTATGTTACTCAACACAGGTACGGAGATCGTGCAATCCAGACACGGTCTTTTGACCACGCTTGGCTATAAAATCTCCGACGAGCCAGCAGTGTATGCGCTGGAAGGCGCTATTGCAGTGACCGGGTCGCTGGTCCAATGGCTGCGAGATAACCTGAACATCATCAACACAGCTCCTGACGTCGAAAATCTGGCGCGCACGGTCAAGGATAATGGTGGTATCTATTTTGTGCCGGCCTTCTCTGGATTGTTTGCTCCATACTGGCGCAACGACGCACGCGGTGTTATCGTGGGTATGACAAGATACGTAAACAAAGCGCATCTGGCCCGTGCTGCGCTTGAGGCCACAGCCTACCAGACGCGCGAAGTTGCTGATGCCATGTACAAAGACTCAGGTGTGGAAGTCAAAGCGCTGAAAGTCGATGGCGGCATGGTCTACAATGAACTGCTGATGCAATTTCAGGCAGACATTCTGGGCGTGCCGGTCGTGCGTCCCGTTGTCTCTGAGACAACGGCATTGGGTGCAGCCTATGCGGCTGGCTTAGCCACCGGATTCTGGAGCAACACCGAAGAATTGCGCAACAATTGGCAGGTGTCGAACCGTTGGAATCCGGACATGGATGAAAACACCCGTGAAGAACTTTACCGGAATTGGAAGCGTGCGGTTGAGCGCACCTTTAACTGGGTGGAATAGTTCCCAGCTCCATGCTTCTCTAGGCTGCCGGACTACAATGGTCCAGCAGCCGGTGAAGAAAGATTGAATCAAACTAACATGGAAGAATCAATGATTGCCATTGTGCTGGTATCGCACAGTTACCACGTCGCAAAAGGCACCAAAGACCTTGCTGATCAGATGAGTCAGGGCAGAGTAAAGATACTGGCCACGGGCGGTGTTGACGAGAAGAATATCGGAACGAATGTCGAAAACATTTACGCCGCACTCAAAGCAGCAACTGCCCATACTGAAGATGGGGTGCTGGTGCTGCTGGACCTGGGCAGCGCGGTGTTAAGTACACAAATGGCCATAGAGATGCTCTCCATTGATGAGCAGAGACGAGTGCTTATCAGCGAAGCGCCGCTGGTTGAAGGTGCCATTATTGCTTCAGTGGAGGCATCTCTGGGACACACGCTTGAGCAGGTGAATCGTGCGGCAGAAGCAGCCAATACAATGCGCAAGCTACCATAACGGAGACTCTCCGTCGTGAATAAAACAGTAGAACTGGAGATGGTTATTAATCATCCGGCGGGGCTGCATATGAGACCAGCCGCATTATTCGTACAGACCGCAGCAAAATACAAAGCCGATATTCAGATATGTAATGCAACGCGCGCGTCCAGTTTCCAGAACGCCAAAAGTACAATTGCGGTTATGATGCTGAGAGTGACCTGTGGTGACAGAATCAGAGTCCAGGCCAATGGCCCAGACGCCAACGAAGCGATAACCGCACTCAGGCAACTCGTCGAAAACGACTTTGCTGTCTAACGAAATAGCGGCGCATTCCGCCGGATTTTAGTTATCCAGTTTACTCATGATAAGGGCACTTATCACGAACTAATGACTACCAGCGAGCATCAGGGAATGTATTGACCCCTGCATGTGTGCCGACATGCTTGTACATCTGAAATCCTGTAAATGGATGTCCAAGAATGCCGTCATGAATTGCCCAGGCGCGACCGCGTATCGTCTTCCACGTGTCAGGGTGTCTAAACGGATTTTCTGGCGTCAGCTTATTGTAGAGTTCTCCGCCTGGTCGAAACTCGCGGTCAATGCGGACCATCTCCTTGTAACCCCGCAGATAGCTAAAGCCATAGCGCTCAAAAACAATAGCGTTACTGTAAGCCAACGGTTCGATGAAAAACTTGTCGTGTCCCATCTTTGCAACAAAATCCTCAAAAATTGGAACTGACTGCTTGAAGACACGCATACCTTTGCGAATCTGGCCGGGAGCCAGGCCAGCACGCATGGCAGAAAGTTCGGCAGGAATATTGCGGCTCTCGGTCCCAAACTGAGTCGGATTACCTTGCGAGTCAATGTCTGTATTAAACCGGGGTGCATCCGGATCATTGACAACAACCAGCAGAACGATCAGTTGATTGTTGAAAGTATCGGCCATATTGAGGTACAGCATCGGATCAAGATCATTGGCGCGGCGCTTGACAATAATCTCTACTGCGCGAGTACCCTCAGGACAGCGAAAAGTGACGATTGGGTTTTCATCGACGGCAACGCGCAGAGTCTTACGGTCAATGCCATAACGACTAAACAACCAATCTGGCAGCAGTGTTCTATAAATAGCGTGCTTCTCTGCTTCCGGAAGTTTGTTGATTCCACGTATGGAGTCTGGCCACGGTACATCGGTCATGTGTCTACCTGTCTTTGAGCATACGTCGAATTTCTCGATCCGCATCTCTTTTAGCGATTGTTTCACGCTTATCATGCAGTCGCTTACCGCGCGCCAGCGCAATTTGTACCTTCGCCAGTCCACGTTCAAGGTATACCTGAGTTGGTACAATTGTATAACCACGCTCCTGCACTCTGGAAATAATGCGTGCGATCTCCCGCTTATTCAGCAGAAGTTTGCGTGGACGCAGCGGGTCATCGTGACCAAATACACCCGCCTGTTCGTACGTAGCAATATGGACATTAACCAACCACAACTCCCCTGCCCTCGCCTGTACATACCCTTCCTGCAAGCTAACCCGGCTGGCCCGAATTGACTTGATTTCTGACCCCATCAGGACAATACCAGCCTCAAAAAACTCCTCCAGATGATATTCATGATGGGCCTTTCTATTGCGTGCTACGATTTTCCGGCCAGATTCCTGTGATTTAGGCATTACTTCACGCTTTCATTCAGTTTCAAGTAACTGCTCGGATAACACCCTGACAGCTTCACCAAACTCAACATCCCGCCCAGTCTGGTCGGGTATCATCTCAATATCTGGTTGCAGGCCAACGCCTTCCAGAGCATGCCGCCCAGGTGTAAACCATTCAGCAGAAGTAATGTGAATTGCGGACTCATCAGACAGTTGGAAAATATGTTGAATAGTCCCTTTACCATATGTTTGTTGTCCAACAAGCAAGCCACGTCCTCGATCCTGAATCGCACCGGCCATCAACTCCGCAGCACTTGCTGTGTCACGATTTACAAGCAATACGAGTGGTAGGTCAACAGCCTCTCCACCTGATTCTGCCTCAAAAGTGCGCTCATTGTCTCTGGTGCGCTCATACAGGACCACGCCCCCATCGAGGAAAATACTGCCTGTACTAACAGCCTCGTTAAGCAAACCACCACGATTGTCGCGTAAATCAACAATCAGACCTTGGATGCGCGCTTCACGGAGTTCTGCAACCGCTTCTTTCATCTCTTCTGGGGTGCGACCAGTGAAATTGAGCACCTGTATGTAACCTATGCGTTCGTCCTGCTGAACAACGCGCCACAGCACAGACGGAACATTGATGACATCAAACAACACAAAAACAGTTACCTCCGTGCCATCCTCTCGAATAATGCTGATCTCAACGCCATTATTCTCTTTTACTTCACCGCGTAGCATCTGATCAATAGCATCCGGTTGGTCTTCTGGCTGAATTGGCTCTCCATTGACACGCAAAAGTATATCCCCATCGCTTATGCCCGCCTGTGCAGCTGGGCTATCAGGATATGGATACAGAAGATATTGTCCGGCGACATTGCGATTGACCTCGACACCAATACCACCATAAGTTCCGGCCAGCGCGTCGGCTTCGCTTCGCGCCACAACCGGCGGAATCAGATAAGTCTGCGAGTCCCCCAAAGCACCCAACACACCCCTGACTGCCGCGCGCTGACGCTCCTCATAAGCTGGTTGTTCGCGCAAATAGTGATTGTCAAGTAAACTCTGCACTTCGTCCACCAGAGGATAGCCAGAGGCATCTGCATCGATCCTCGAATTGGTGGCAAACACTGGAGCCATATCGACGACATCGCGCACAATGAAGCCAGCGCCGAACGCAGCCGCAAATGAAAGCCCGACAAAAGCGCCTATTAGCACAGCCCGACCATATTCTTTATACAATTTCACTGAAGCTTTCACTCGAATCCACTTGTATAATTGTCGTAGATAGACAAATTCTATCATCCTAAGTGGTGGTTTGCACCACTCAACATATGCGCTGAGAAGGCCGGTAAATGAATGTTAAACACGAACCACCTCTGATTCTCGTTGCCGACGACCAGAAACCTACAGCGGTAATGCTGGAACGAGTCTTTGAGTATGAAGGTTATCAGGTCGAGAGTGTCTACGACGGCATCGCTGCTGTACATGCCGCACAGACCATGCTGCCCGATCTGATCCTGCTTGACATTAACATGCCCGGGCTGAATGGATTCGAAGTACTTAAGCGGCTGCGGGACAATCCGGCTACAGCCAGTATACCCACTATTCTGATAACCGCGATGAGCGAGCTTTCCGATGTTGTACATGGTCTGAAACTAGGCGCAGATGATTATCTGCGCAAGCCATTCCACCCACAGGAACTGCTGGCACGCGCACAAAGCAAAATGAAAGCGCGCAAGCTTGAAGAAGCGCTTCAACGCCGTACAAAAGAACTGGAGGCATTGTTACGGGTCAGCGAGGAGTTGAGCCAGCATCTCGAAGTTGATGACCTGCTCAATTTCATCCTGTACCTGGTAACCGACCTCCTGCCTTATCGTGTGGCCGCAATTTACTATCTGGATGAACAACTGCGCATAAAAGACTATCGGACACAGCGCAAAGACCAGCAACCGATCGAAAGGCTGCCAGATGATGAAGCTCTCATCCACAAAGTGTACCAGATTGGCCATTCCATCTTGTGGCCTGCCGCCACGCCACTGATTCCTGAATTCGAAAGCGGACTCATCGTGCCTATGCAGCACGGCGGACAAATGCGCGGTCTGCTGTTACTGGTCAACGATGGGCCTTACGATGACAACCACCTGCAGTTGCTGAATGGCATCAGCAGGCAGGCTGCTCTGGCTCTGCGCAACGCAGAGTTCTATGTGCATCTGGAGGACATGGTGAGAGAACGCACTGTCGAACTTGAGTCGGCTCAGCAAATGCTGGTGCGTTCAGAAAAACTGGCCTCAGTGGGCCGGCTGGCAGCTAGCGTCGCTCACGAGATCAACAATCCGTTGCTGCCTATTCAGATCAATCTGGACGACATGTTAGAGGACATCCATGCTGGCATAGGTATTGACGAAGAGGCCGTCATACGCACTCAGGAGAGTGTCGAGCGCATCAGGTTTATCGTTAATCGCCTGTTGGAATTTACGGGCAACCGCCAGACTGAGAATGCTGAGATGCACCCGATCAATATCAACAAGGTCATCCAGGATATTGTGTCACTTAACCGAAAATTCTTCGAGCAGTCCAATGTGCAGATTGAGGTTGAACTCTCAGACTTGCCACCTTTCTATGGCAGTAAGTATCAGTTGGAACATGTCTTTATGAATCTGGCGCTAAATGCAAAGGATGCGATGTCAAAAGGCGGGCTGTTGCGCTTCCGGTCCTGGTATGATAATAAAGATATCGTTGTTGAAGTCGAAGACAGCGGCTGTGGCATATCACAGGAAATCATCGACAATATCTTCGAGCCATTTGTCTCCACTAAAGAAAAGGGCAATGGATTAGGTCTGTTTATCAGCTACGGGATCATCGAAAAGCACAATGGCTCCATCGAAGTTGAAAGTGAAGTCAACAGAGGCACCCGGTTTATAATAAAACTGCCCTATCAGAAGTAGATAAGGCAGTTTTGTCTGTTACTGGGTTATCTGCAACAATCAGCCGATCGCACGCCATTGGCTTCGATAATTATCCTGATCAATTGTGCCCTCTGCGAAGGACTTCGCTGCCGAGACACTCACAGCCAGCGTGTTGATGGACGAGCCATCCTCACAGTTAATGAGTCGAACGCCAACACCCTCCACACTTTCCGGAAGCCGTTCGCTTTCAGTGCCAGCGGTCAGCATAACCTGGGTAATCGACTCTCGCAATTGATCGCCAGCTTCACTACACACAGCCACAATCAGCGTCGGGCCAAATTCCGCTGTCTGGATGATCTCCGTCGTGTCACTGAACAACTCAACATCGCCCTGCAAGGCGACAACAAGCGCGTTGAAATCCGCAGAGGCTACGCTGGCATCGTTGGCTTCAGCTTCGACATCAGCAGCCTCTTCAGTCGCCACATCAGTTGGCGTTTCGTCACTGGAGTCTGATTCTTCAGTTGGCTCCGAGTCAAGCGGCGTTTCGGTGATATCCTCGGCTTCGTCAGAATCGCCAGGCTCTTCTATCTCTTCGAAATCCAGAACGTCTGGTTCTTCCGTAACTTCTGCCCCGGGTTCGAAGTCCTCGGCATCAGACATATCTTCGTCGATCTCTGGTGTAATCTCCTCGACCGGTGCCATTACTTCCTGAGTTGGAGTCGGATCCGTCTGTGCGACCTGCGTGGGTTCAGGTTCATCACCGCCACCAAACGGATTGAGTAAGAAGAGCAGCAGTACGATTAGAATAATCAGTAACGCCACGAGCAGCAGCGGACGTAAACGAGACCGGCGAGCCTCAGAGGGCACATCCTCGTCATCATCAAGATCAAAGTCATCATCATCAAAATCCAGATCATCATCCGGTGCGGTTGTCGCTACCGGCTCACTCTCTGGCTCTAATTCAGCATCAATTTGCTGCTGAAGCTCGGTGGCACCGGGATAGTCTGGTGATAATTGCTGGACACGCTCAAGCGCCCGGCGTGCTTCCGCAGGATCATCGACTGCGTGTGCGTACAACCACCATACATCGGGGTTGTCCTGGTCCTCCTGCAATAATGGTTCCAGAATGAGCCGCGCTTCGTCCAGGCGGTCCATCTCAATAAGTTCATAAGCTCTTGCAAGCGATTGATCCCTCGGATCGCTCATAGTCCCCGTTTCTCCTGTTTTGAATTCAGGATCTAAAGCGGTGAAGCTAAACCACTCTTAATTATAGGCAGTTTACACCACAAGTAGAAAATGTAGCAAATTAAGCCATCCCGATTTTCGCCTTATAAGGCATCCTATCCTATAATCAGGTTAGTGTGGACAGAGCACGTTGTGGCGTTGCGACCACAATGTGCATAAGCCGATAACCGAATATAAGCGATTCATTGATCAAGCGGCGATGAGACGTCAGGTTAGCAAGGCTGATGCGCCTTATAATCAGATTAAGCGCTGCTCAATTGCTATTCATCAGGAAGGCCCTCAAATGAAAAACTATCTGCGCGCTAGAAAGTTCGCATTGTTATTTGTGACAGCTTTGCTGGCGCTATCAGTGGGTGCGTGTAATTTGTCGAGTTCGCCGGAGGAGCAAACCGAACTGACTGCGGCACCGACCAATACCAGCATTCCAAGCCGTACCCCCTCCACTGCGTTGACTTCGCTACCTATCCCTACACGACAGGCTCAGGTGCCAACATCGCAGGTACCAACGGCTCAGATACCGACGGCTCAGGCTTTCCCGACATTTCCATTCATGCCCAGGCCGACCAATACACCATCGATCCCAGGCAGTGTATTTATTCTGTCACCAATATCTGGAAATGTGGTCTCCGGAAACGTCCAGGTGATAGGTTCAGCCACTCATCCGGATTTCCTGCAATTTCAACTTGAATACGGGCCAGACCCCAACCCAGGCAATCTATGGTTTCCGATCACCGGAGCGGTTCAGTCTCCAGTGAGCAACGATGTGCTGGGTATATGGAACACATCAATCGTTCAGGACAGTATTTATCAACTCAGGTTACGGGTTTTCCTGCGTAATGGTACTGAATGGGGAAATGTCGCGGTTAACAATATCCGCGTCCAGAACCAGGCCCCTACCCCAATCCCGACCAATACCCCCCAGATAGCAAGGCCGATAGCCGCTTTCAATCTGGATCGCACAACGGGTACCGCCCCATTGGTCGTTCGCTTCACCAATCAATCCACCGGGCAGATCACGGCCTATAGCTGGAACTTCGGTGATGGCAGCACCAGCAATCAACAGAACCCCACACATACCTTCCAGGCTACTGGCACTTACAATGTCGTATTGACAGTCAATGGGCCTGGCGGCACGTCAAATGTATCGCGCCAGGTGAATGTCCAGAGCGTCGATCCGCCGGTAGCAGCGTTCACAGCAAATCCTGTAAGCGGGACCGCACCATTGGATGTTAGCTTTACCAGCCAGTCCACAGGACAGATCAGCCGTCATGAATGGAACTTTGGCGACGGCAGCACCAGCACTGAGACCAATCCAAGCCATGAGTTCCCATCTGTTGGCACGTACAACGTCATCCTGACGGTAAGCGGCCCTGGTGGATCATCATCGGTTGTCCGGCGCATCACCGTCCAGGACACACTGATACCGCCACCCAGCGCATCATTCCGACCTTCGCAGGCAGTGGAAGGAAATGTCCCACTCACCGTTGGTTTCGAGAACACCTCCTCCGGGGAGATCGAATCGTTCGAGTGGGATTTCGGAGACGGCACCACCAGTACCGAGGCCAATCCGACGCACACCTATACACAAAGTGGCAACTATCAAGTCAGCCTGCGCGTGTACGGCCCAGGTGGGCAGGATGTTGCTTCGATAGCGGTCCGGGCAGTGCAGCCACCAGATGCACCCAGAGCCATGCTTGACGTTGAAGGCGATACGACCGGACGCGCTCCGTTCAGTGTGACATTTATTAACCGTTCTGAGGGACAAATCGACAACTATCTGTGGGACTTTGGCGACGGCCAGCAAAGTGACAGTTCGCAGGAGCGCGTTGTCCACGAATTTGCAACGCCCGGAACTTACACGGTAAGCCTGACCGTAGCTAATGAAACGGGTGGAAACACAGCCGAGCGCACGATCAACGTGCTAACACCCTTAGTTGAACCGGATGCCCTGTTTACCGCCAGCCCGCTGAGCGGGCCAGCCCCTCTGACAGTCGAGTTCAGTAACCAGTCGAGTGGCGACAACCTCACGTTTTCGTGGGATTTTGACACAGGTGACACCAGCGATGATCCCGGCCCACTCATCAACTATACCTTCAACGAATCCGGAGTCTATACTGTAACCCTGACGGCGACCAACGCCGACGAGAATTTGTCGGACACACATGAGGTCACAATCGAAGTTGGCGATGAGGCTATTGTTGTTGAACCGCTGGAAGCCTCTTTCATCGCTCGCCCCGACCCAATGACACCGTTCGGTTTCATCCTCGAAGCTTCGGCAACGGGCGGAACCGGCGAATACAGCTACATTTGGGACTTTGGCATTGAAGGAACTGCGCCAGGTAGTGGCCAGACGACCAGTGTCATCTACCCATCCGCAGGAACTTACACCATCACACTTACTGTAGATGACGGCGAGAACACAGCCAGCGTTCAGCAGCAGGTAACACCTCTGTCCGCCTCCTTTGTGGCCACCATTTCCCCGGACGATCCGCTCACAGTTCTCCTGAATGCGAGTGCCGCCGGGGGTACAGGCCAGTACTCGTATTCATGGGATTTCGGTGCCAGTGGGCTGCCGGAAGGTAGCGGGCAAGCAACCGACGTTACCTACGATCAGCCTGGCACATATACAATCAGTCTGGCGGTACGTGATGGCGTCAGTGCGCCGGTTGTGGTCCAGCAGTCCGTGACTGTAAGCCAACCACAACCAGACGCGACCGAGACATCGACCGCAACAGCAACAGCGACTGAGGCGCCACCAACAGCAACCGATGAAGCGCCATCCCCAACCGATGAGCCAACGGCAACGGACGTTCCGCCGACACCGACAGATGAACCAGTTGCTGAAACCGCAACTCCACAACCGGAACCGATCACGGCCTCGTTCGACGCGCAGCGCGACCCCGACAATCCGAACACCATCGGCGTGCAGGCCGTCGCCAGCGGCGGCACCGGTGAATACACCTTCACCTGGAACGTCGGCGCTGAGGGCGTCCCCGATGCAACTGGGGATGTCACCAGCGTCACCTACC
>Ga0081527_100582_pt1 | contig 15316 bp, 12 predicted proteins | sample HotLakmasection5_FD_70992 | JGI IMG/M metagenome (GOLD analysis project Ga0081527, IMG submission 70992) | Hypersaline microbial mat communities from Hot Lake, Washington, USA - Section #5 (SPADES assembly) (version 2) | ecosystem: Environmental > Aquatic > Non-marine Saline and Alkaline >... | reverse complement strand
CGTGGCCCCGGAGCCTCGCCCTACCGTCAGCCGGTCGGCCGTGGCGGACCGGGTGGCGGACCCGGCGGTCCCGGCAGCGGCCCCGGTGGCCCGGGTGGTCCGGGCGGGACCGGTGGTCCCGGCAGCGGCAAGACGCGGCGCAAGAAGAAGCGCGAGAAGCAGAGCCCGCAGGAGCAGGAGCTGCAGCGCGGCCCGATGCGCCGCGACGTGCCGATCGAGGAGCAGATCCAGGTCGAGCGGGTCGAGGTCATCTCCGGCATCACGGTCGGCGAGCTCGCGGACAAGCTCGGGGTCGCGGGCGCGGCGCTGGTCAAGAAGCTGTTCGAGATGGGCGAGATGGCCACCGTCCAGCAGACGCTGCCGGACGACACCGTGGAGATCATCTGCGCCGATCTCGGCGTGGACGTGCACTTCCTGTCGGAGGAGGAGCTCGAGTTCGGCGTCGAGGCCCCCGAGGACCCGGACGCGCTCGTCGACCGGCCACCGGTGATCACCGTGATGGGCCACGTCGACCACGGCAAGACCAAGCTGCTCGACGCCATCCGCCAGACCGACGTGGTCTCCGGCGAGGCCGGTGGCATCACCCAGCACATCGGTGCCTACCAGGTGACCAAGGACGGGCGGAAGATCACCTTCATCGACACCCCGGGGCACGAGGCGTTCACGGCCATGCGTGCCCGGGGGGCGCAGGTGACCGATGTCGCCATCCTCGTCGTCGCCGCTGACGACGGGGTCATGCCCCAGACCCGCGAGGCGATCGCCCACGCCAAGGCCGCCGGGGTACCGGTGGTGGTGGCCGTCAACAAGATCGACGTCGAGGGGGCCGACCCGAACCGGGTCAAGGCCCAGCTCACCGAGCACGATCTGGTCGCCGAGGAGTTCGGTGGCGACGTGCCCATGGTCGAGGTCTCCGCGCTGCAGAAGCGTGGGCTGGAGGACCTCCTCGAGGTCGTGCTCCTGCAGGCCGACCTGCTCGAACTCCAGGCCAACCCGGCCAAGGCGGCGCGCGGCCGTGTGGTCGAGGCCAACCTCGACCGCGGCCGAGGGCCCGTGGCCACGATCCTGGTCCAGGCCGGCACGCTGCACCGCGGTGACATCCTGGTGGCCGGCACCGCCGACGGCAAGATCCGGGCGATGTTCGACGAGAACGGCCAGGCCGTCGACGAGGCCGAGCCCTCCCGGCCGGTCCAGGTCCTCGGGCTGAACGAGGTCCCCGAGGCCGGGGACGAGTTCCGGGTGGTCGACGCGGAGCGCTTCGCGCGTGACGTCGCCGAGCGGCGTGCCGCCCGCGAACGGCGCAAGGAGCTCGCGGAACGGCGGCCGACGACGTTGGAGGAGTTCACCTCGGCGGTCCAGGCCGGTGGCAAGCCCACCCTCAACGTCATCATCAAGGCCGACGTGTCCGGCTCCGCGGAGGCCCTCGACGAGTCGCTGCAGAAGCTCGAGCTCGACGAGGTCCAGGTCCGCACCATCTCCAAGGGCGTCGGTGCCATCACCCAGGGTGACGTGCGGCTGGCCGAGGCCTCCGACGCCATCATCGTGGCCTTCAACGTGCGGCCGGGAGCCAACGCCCGCGAGGAGATCGACCGCTCCGGCGTGGACGTGCGGACCTACCGCATCATCTACGAGGCCATCGAGGACATCGAACGCGCCGTCAAGGGGCTGCTGGCCCCCGAGTTCCGCGAGGAGATCGTCGGTGAGGCGGAGGTCCGGGAGATCTTCAAGACGCCGAAGGGGTTCGTGTTCGGGTGCATGGTCGTCAAGGGCGAGGTCCGGCGCGACGCCGGTGTGCGCGTCATCCGCGACGGGGTGGTCGTCGCCGAGGACACGATGACCTCGCTGCGCCGCTTCAAGGACGACGTCAAGGAGGTCCGCGAGGGCTTCGAGTGCGGCATCGGCCTCGCGAGGTTCCAGGACGTCAAGGAGGGCGACGTGTTGGAGGCCTACGAGACGGTGGAGGTCGCCCGCGACTGATCCGGACCGGACGACACCGGTGAGCGACGAACGCGCCCAGGGCAGGGTCCACTACGGCATCGCCCGTGTGGACCTGCACCTGCCGGGCAGCGACAGCCTCAAGGCCAAGCGCATGTCCCTGCGACGGGCTCAGGCCGCGCTGATCGAGCAGCTGGGCGCGTCGGTGGCCGAGGTCGGGGCCCAGGACCGGTGGCAGCGGGCGATCCTCGGTGTCGCGGTGGCCGCCTCGACCGCGACCGGGGTGGACCGCAAGCTGGACCGCATCACGAGCGTCCTCGAGCGTGACCCGCGTCTGGAGGTGCTCGGCGTCACCGACCTCGCCGACCACCTCGATGCCGACGCGGGCGAGCAGGTGCTCCCCGGGTACCCGGGCACGTGACAGGCCAGCGACGACCAGGAGCTTCCGATGGCACGCAGACGCAACCCCCGGGTGGACGAGCAGGTGCGGGCGGCGGTGGCCGATCTGCTGCAGCTCGACATCGCCGATCCGCGGCTGACCTTCGTCACCATCACCGAGGCCGACGTCACGCCCGACCACGACGTGGCCACGATCTACTACTCCACCCTGGACCCGAACGTGCTCAGCCGTGATCCCCGTCGCACGGGTGGGGACAGCATCGCCGATGCCGGCGAGGTGGCCGAGGCCCTCGTGGCCGTGGCGGGACGTCTGCGTGGCCCGGTGGCCCGCCGGGTGGGTCTGCGCACCACCCCCGAGCTGCGCTTCGTGCCCGATCCGGTCGTCGAACAGTCCGCCCGGGTGGAGGAGCTGCTGCGGGGCCTGGAGTCGCGCGGTGAGGTCCCTCCCGGCACCGGCGGCATCGAGCAGCGGGACGACCCCGGCGACGGGACGGTCCGGTGACCGCGCGGACCAGCACCACCGGGACCGGACCCGTCGGGCCGGCGACGTCCGGTCTCGCCGCCACCGGGGCATGGTCGGCGGCGCTCGCACCCTCGGCGCTGTCCCGTGCCCGGCAGCGGCTCGCCCTGGCGTGCGAACGCCGTCACACGGTCGTGATCGCAGGACACGTGTCGCCGGACGGGGACGCGCTCGGCGCCGCGCTGGCGCTCCACCTCGCCCTCTCCGCAGCCGGTGCACGCACGCTGCCGACCATCGGCGAGGAGCCAGTGGCGCTCGAGCCGGCACTGACCGCCCTGCCCGGGATCGGCGATCTCGTCCCCTCCTCGGCGCTGCCACCGGCGGCCGAGGTCGACCTGCTCGTGACCGTCGACGCCGCCAGCCCCGCGCGCCTGGGCACGGTCGCCGCCCTGCTCGACGCAGGCGTCGAGACGCTCGTGCTCGACCATCATGCGCGCAGCGACCCCTTCGGTGACACCGCGCTCGTGGCCCCCGAGGCTGCGGCCACCGTCCAGCTCGTCGCGCTGCTGCTCGACGAGCTCGCGCTGCCGTTGACCAGCGAGGTGGCGACCTGCCTGTATGTCGGGCTGGTCACCGACACGGGACGGTTCTCGTACGCCGCGACCGACAGCTCCGCGCACCTGCTCGGTGCCCGCCTCCTGGCCGCCGGGGTCGATCAGGCAGGGTGGAGCCAGCGGCTGTTCGAGACCCGACGACACGCCGATCTGACGCTGATCGGGCAGGGTCTGGCGCGTGCCGAGGTGATCGACGACGTGGCGCTGGTGCACACCCACCTCACCCACGACGACCTGGCCGCGGCGCCCGACGGCAGCAGCGAGGGGCTGATCGATCTGCTGCGCACCACCGAGGGGGCCGAGGTCGCGCTGGTGCTGCGGCCCGCCCGCGACGGCGGGTGGCGCGGGTCGTTGCGCTCGCGTGGCAGCGCGGACGTCGGTCGGGTGGCGGCCGCACTCGGGGGCGGCGGGCACCGGCTCGCGGCGGGCTTCGACGGCGAGGGTGAGGCCGACGAGGTCGTGGCGAGGGTGGTCGCCCTGCTGCGGGAGGCCTGACGACATGGGACGTCGCCCCCGGCCCCGGGGACCGGTGCACGACACCGTGCTGGTGGTGGACAAGCCCGCCGGGCCCACCTCCCACGACGTCGTGGCCCGGATCCGGCGGGTCGTGGGTCACACCCGCGTCGGCCACACCGGCACCCTCGATCCGGCCGCGACCGGCGTGCTCGTGGTGTGTCTGGGGCGCGCCACCCGGCTGGTCCGTTTCCTGCAGGCCGGCACCAAGACCTACGCGGCGACCATCCGGCTCGGGATCGAGACCGACACCCAGGACACCACCGGGATCGAGGTGGCACGCACGGACGCGAGCCACGTCGACGAGGACTCGGTGTGTGCCGCGCTCAACGCCTTCCAGGGCAGCTTCGACCAGCTGCCGCCGATGGTCTCCGCGGTCAAGGTCGGGGGGGAACGCCTGCACGCCAAGGCCCGCCGGGGCGAGACGGTCGAGCGTGCGCCCCGGCCGGTCGAGGTGAGCTCGCTGGTGCTCGAGGCGTTCGTCCCGGGTGCGGTCGCGGAGGTGAGCGTGCTCCTGACCTGCTCACCGGGCACCTACGTCCGCACCATCGCCCACGACCTCGGTGCGGCGCTGGGGGTCGGTGGCAGCCTCGCGGCGCTGCGCCGCATCGCCAACGGGGCGTTCACGATCGACGAGGCCGTCACCCTCGAGCAGATCGACGGCGCCGATGCCGACACGATCGTCACGCTCGGACTGGACGTCCTGACCGCGGTGCAGCGCACCCTCCCGGTGCGCGAGGTGGAGGCGGAGCTGTCCGAGCGCATCGTCCACGGGGGGGTCGTGCCGGCAACGGGCCACGACGGCCCCGTGGCGCTGGTCCACCGCCCGGGTGACACGCGTCCGGCACAGCTGCTGGCGATCGTGGCCGACGAGCCATCCGCGGGGCTGGCACGCTCCGAGCTCGTCTGGACCCGGCCCGAGGAGCTGCGATGAGCGTCGTCGCCCACGGCTTGAGGGACCTCGAGCGGGCACCGTCGGTGGTCACGATCGGCAACTTCGACGGCGTGCACCGGGGCCACCAGGTGCTGCTGCGCCGCACCGCTGCGCTCGCGCAGCTGCACGGGGTCCGCGCCGTCGCGGTGACCTTCGACCCCCATCCGGCCGTGCTGCTGCGCGGTGACGCGGCGCCGCCACGCCTGCAGACCCTCGAGGACCGCGTCGACGCGCTGGTGGCCGCCGGGCTCGACGCCGTGCTGATCCTGCCCTTCACCCGCGAGCTCGCGTCCTCCACGCCCGCCGACTTCGTCGCCGAGGTGCTGGCCGGGTCGCTGGCGGCCGTCCGGGTCGTCGTCGGGACCAACTTCCGCTTCGGCGCCAAGGCGGCCGGCGACATCGTGAGCCTGGTCGAGCTCGGGGAGGAGTACGGGTTCGCCCCCGAGGCGGTCACCCTGCTGGAGCTGCACGGACGCCGCATCTCCTCCTCCGCGATCCGCGAGCACCTGCAGGACGGCGACCTGCCCTGGGCGACCGCCGCGCTCGGCCGGCCGTATGCGCTGGCTGGAACGGTGGTCGCCGGCGATGGGCGGGGCCGGGGGATCGGCTTCCCCACCGCCAACCTCGCGATCGCCCCTGAGCTGATGATCCCGGCCGCCGGGGTCTACGCCGGCCATGCCTGGCTCGACGGCGCGTGGGTGCCGGCGGTGACCAACGTCGGGCTCCGGCCGACCTTCGATGGCACGACGCCGACCGTCGAGGTCCACCTGCTGGACGTGGACGAGGACCTGTACGGCAGCACGCTGCGCTTCCGCTTCCTGCACCGGCTCCGCCCCGAGCAGCGGTTCGACGGTGTCGACGCGCTCGTCGCGCAGATCCGATCCGACGTGGTACGGGCCCGGGAGCTGCTCCACGAGCGGTGACCTGCCGGGTGGCTGCCGGCGCACCGGGGGTTTGCCGGACCTGCACGCCTGTGACACACTGTTCCGGACGACCCACCGCGGGTCGTTCCCACCGTGCCCGTTCGGGTGTCGGGATCCTTCGAGCACCTCCGCGTCGCCGGCGCAACGCCGAGCGGGGTGGTGGCGGCGAGGTGTCGGGGCACGCGTCGTGGCGGGCACCGGGACGGGACCCCACGGTGGCGGTGCTGCGCACCGCCCCACCCGGCGTGGCAGGGCCGACCACGATACGGAGCCCCTGTGGCGATCACGCTGCCCGACGACAAGCAGGCCATCATCGAACGCTTCGCCCGGGAGCCGGGCGACACCGGCTCACCGGAGGTCCAGGTCGCACTGCTCACCCAGCGCATCACGCACCTGACCGAGCACCTCAAGGAGCACAAGCAGGACCACCACTCACGGCGGGGCCTGCTCAAGATGGTCGGTCAACGCCGTCGCCTGCTCAACTACCTCAGGAACACCGACATCGAGCGCTACCGTTCGCTCATCGCGGAGCTGGAGCTCCGCCGCTGATCTCCCCCGGGCCGGGATCGCGCGACCGCGACCCCGGCCCGCGTCGTGCGACGGTCCCCGTCCCGACGACGCACCCCCGTCATCCCATCGGTCGTCAGTGGAGACGGCTCGCACCCGACGAGCCGCCCCCACTGATGAGCCGGCGGTCGATGACACCCCGCCGCCACACCCCGTGTGCGGCATCAGACCGATAGGAGGCCCACCGTGGGCAAGCTCGGCATCCACGAGCACACCGTCGAGATCGACGGTCGCAGCATCAACTTCGAAGCCGGCACCCTCGCCGCCCAGGCGGGCGGCGCCGTGGTCGTCAGCCTCGGCGACACCAAGGTGCTGTCGACCACCACCGCATCCAAGCAGCCGAAGGACTTCCTGCCGTTCTTCCCCCTCACGATCGAGGTGGAGGAGCGGATGTACGCCAACGGGCGCATCCCGGGCTCGTTCTTCAAGCGCGAGGGGCGTCCCTCCGAGAACGCCATCCTCGTCTGCCGGCTGACCGACCGCCCGCTTCGACCCACCTTCGCGGAGGGACTGCGCAACGAGGTCCAGGTCGTCAACACCATCATCCAGACCACCCAGGTCGACCCCTACGACGTCGTCGCGATGAACGGCTCGTCGTTGTCGACGATGCTGTCCGGCCTGCCCTTCGCCGGTCCCGTCGCCGCGGTGCGCTACGCGCTGCTGCGCGACGGCTCCTGGGTGCCCTTCCCCACCTTCGAGGAGCTCGAGGACGAGGCCGTGTTCAACATGGTCATCTCCGGGCGCGTCGAGCAGGACGGTGAGGTCGCGATCCTGATGATCGAGGCCGAGGCCACCCCCGACAGCTGGATCAAGATCGACATGGGTGCCCCGGCGCCGACCGAGCAGCTCGTCGGCCAGGCCATCGAGGACGTCAAACCGATCATCCGGCAGCTGTGCGAGGCCCAGCAGGCGTTCGTCGACGAGGTCGGGGTCCGCGACGCGGGCGACTACCCGCTCTTCCTCGACTACACCGACGAGGTGTTCGACGCGGTGTGGGCCGAGGGCGAGTCCAAGGTCCTCGAGGTGTACCGCCAGGCCGAGCTCTCCAAGGAGGGCAAGGACGAGGCGATCGCCGAGGTGCGTTCGGCCGTGGTCGATGCCGTCGTCGCCGGCGGCGTCGGTGACCTCGACGAGGAGACGCTGCGCAAGCAGGCGGCCGAGGCCTTCCGCTCCACCGAGAAGAAGGTCGTGCGGGGCCTGATCGTCGACGAAGGCTTCCGGATCGACGGCCGCAGCGTGACCGAGATCCGCCCGCTGCACGCCGAGGTCGGGGTGCTGCCGAAGACGCACGGGTCGGCCCTGTTCCAGCGTGGCGACACCCAGGTCATGTCCGTGCTGGCGCTCGGCACGACCCGCGAGGGTCAGCGCCTCGACACCCTCGACCCGGCGGACGAGAAGCTGTTCCTGCACCACTACAACATGCCGCCGTACTCCACCGGGGAGGCCGGCCGGGTCGGCAGCCCGAAGCGGCGTGAGATCGGCCACGGCGCGCTGGCCGAGCGGGCGCTGCTGCCCGTGCTGCCGGAGCAGGAGGAGTGGCCCTACGCCATGCGCGTGGTCTCCGACGTCCTGAGCTCGAACGGCTCCACCTCGATGGGGTCGGTCTGCGCGGCGTCGATGGCGCTGATGGACGGCGGGGTCCCGACCCACGCCCAGGTGGCCGGCATCGCCATGGGGCTGGTGTACGAGCACGGGAAGTACACCACGCTGACCGACATCCAGGGCGTCGAGGACTTCTTCGGCGACATGGACTTCAAGGTCGCCGGGCCGGAGGGCTTCATCACCGCGCTGCAGCTGGACACCAAGCTGGCCGGCATCCCGGCCAACGTCCTGCAGGACGCGTTGCTGCAGGCACGTGAGGCCCGCCTCGACATCCTGGATGTGATGAACGGCGCCATCGCCGAACCCCGCGACGAGGTCGCCGAGGGCGCACCCCGGGTCGAGATCGTCCACATCCCGCAGGACAAGATCGGTGCGGTCATCGGCCCGCGTGGCGCGATCATCAAGGAGCTGGTCGAGGAGACCGGCGCCCAGATCGACGTCGACGAGGAGGCCGGCCGCGGCGTCGTGAAGATCTACGCCAACTCGCGTGCCATCGCCCAGGACGCCCTCGACCGCGTCAACGCCATCGCCAACCCGCAGCTGCCGGAGAAGGGCGAGCGCTACCACGCCACGGTCGTCAAGACCGTCGACTTCGGCGCGTTCGTGTCCCTGACGCCCGGCACCGACGGGCTGCTCCACATCTCGGAGCTGTCCAAGATGAAGGGCAAGCGCCTCGGCCACGCCGAGGAGGCGGTCGAGGTCGGCGAGCAGGTGCTCGTCGAGGTCCTCGACGTGCTCGACGGCGGCCGCAAGTTCAAGCTCGCCTACGTCGGCGAGAAGGCCGGCGAGAGCGGCGAGCCGAAGGCCGCTGGCGACAAGGGCGAGGACACCGAGGCCGGGGAGGCAGGCGAGGCGCCGACGCGCGAGGACACCTCGTCCGACCGGCCACGTGGTCGCAGCCGCGGCGGGCGGGACCGTGGCGGACGTGACCGCGACCGCAGCGGTGACGCCGACGGCGGGGACCGTGGCGGCGACGGCGGCGAAGGCCGCACCCGCACCCGGACCCGCAGCCGCTCACGCGACCGGGACTGACCCACCGACGCGTACCGACGCCCGGCGGGCGGCCTACGGGCCGCCCGCCGTCGTGTGAGCACCGCTCGGACGGCGCAGGCGCGTACCCTGCCCCGACCACCCGCCCCCGGCACGAGGTCGTCGGTGTCCCACGAGACCACCACGCTGTCCTCCGGCGTCCGTGTCGTGACCGAGACGATGACCTCGGTGCGCTCCGTCTCGGTGGGGCTGTGGCTGGCCGTCGGCTCCCGGGACGAGCACGCCGATCAGCTCGGCTGCTCGCACTTCCTGGAGCACACCCTGTTCAAGGGCACCGCGACCCGCACGGCCCGCGACATCGCGGAGTCGCTCGACGCGGTCGGTGGGGAGCTCAACGCCTTCACCTCCAAGGAGCTGACCTGCTTCCACGCACGGGTGCTGGACGTCGACCTGCCGGTCGCCTTCGAGGTGCTGGCCGACATGCTGGTCAACGCCCGCAACCGGGCCGAGGACATCGAGGCGGAGCGGCAGGTCGTGCTCTCCGAGCTCGATGCGCTCAACGATGCCCCCGACGAGCTGGTCCACACCGAGTTCTGCCAGCTGCTCCTCGGCGACCACCCGCTGGCAGCGGAGACGCTCGGGACCCTGGAGTCGATCAGCCGGCTCGACCGCGAGACCATCCACGGCTACTACCTCGAGCGGTACCGGCCGGAGGCGCTGGTGGTCGCCGCCGCGGGTAACGTGACGCACGAGCAGGTCGTGGCGCTGGCCGACGAGCTGCTCGGTGACCTCGGTCGTCCGGGGGACGCCAGCCGGCCCCGCACCGCCGTCGAGGCGTACCGGACCGGGCAGGTGCGCCTCCTCTACCGCCCCAGCGAGCAGGCCCACATCGTGCTCGGCGGCGCGGGCCTGCACCACCGTGACAGCGACCGTTTCGCCCTGCGGGTGCTGGACACCGTGCTCGGTGGGGGGATGTCCTCGCGGCTGTTCCAGGAGATCCGGGAGCGCAGGGGTCTGGCCTACACCGCCTTCAGCTACGCGTCCGCCTACACCGATGCCGGGCTGGTCGGTGCCTACGTCGGGACGGCCCCCGGCAAGGTCGACGAGGTGCTGGACGTCCTCACGCACGAGCTCGGGCGGATCGTCGAGGACGTGACCCCCGCCGAGGTCGACCGTGCCAAGGCGTCGCTGACGGGCGGCACGGTGCTGGGGCTCGAGGACACCGGCTCGCGCATGTCCCGGCTGGGCCGGCAGGCGGTCACCGACGCGGAGCTGCTCGCGGTGGACGAGGTCCTCGACCGCATCGCCGCGGTCGACGTCGACGCCGTGCGGGCCGTCGCCCGGCGGGTCCTGACCGGCCCCCGAGGCCTGGCGCTGGTCGGTCCCTTCGGTCCCCACGAGGGGGACCGGTTCCGCGACGTGGTCGTGTGACCATGCCACCCGTGACCGCCTGGCAGGAGGTCGCCGAGCGCATCTGGGTGCGGCGCTACGACCCCTTCGACGTGAACGTCACCGTCGTGGCGGGCGACCACGGGGTGCTGCTCGTGGACACACGGACGTCGCTGCACGAGGCCGCCGAGCTCCGCCGCCACCTCGCCGAGCTGCCCGTGCCCGCACCGACGGCGGTCGCACTGACCCACGCCCACCTCGACCACTGCCTCGGCGCCACCGCCTTCCCCGGGATCCCGCTGTTCGCCAGCCGCGGCTGCCGTGAGACCCTGACCCGTCACGGTGTCGCGGAGAAGGAACGCTGGCTGACGTGGCTGGACGAGGAGCAGCAGGTGCACCTCAGGGCGAGCCCGATCCCGATCCCGGACCACCTGATCGAAGGTCGCCACCGCGTCGACCTCGGCAACCGGGACGTCGAGCTGCTCCTGCTCGGCCACGGACACACCGACCACGATCTGGTGCTGCACGTCCCCGACGCCGCGACCGTGCTGGCCGGGGACCTGGTGGAGGTCGGCGCGCCGCCGGCCTTCGAGGACGCCTACCCCTTCGAGTGGCCGGCGACCCTGGCGCGCGTCGAGGCCCTCGACGCCGAGGTGGTGGTCCCCGGACACGGAGCCCCGACCACCCAGGCCCTGCTCGCCATCCGGCGTCAGCAGCACGCCCACCTCGCCGCCCTGTGCCGCGAAGCCGTCGGCGGGATCCGTTCTCCGGCCAGCGCCCTGGTGATGTCACCCTTCCCCGAGCCGACCACCCGCACGGCCCTGGACCGTGCGGCCGCCACCACCAGTCGCAGCACGCCCGGCGCGTAGGCTCCCCGGTGGCCACGGAGGTGGTCCGAGCGGGAGGTCGACAGGTGGCGGACGTGAGCGCAGTGGACATCGAACGGGTCGGGATCGTCGGGGGCGGGACCATGGGGGCGGGCATCGCTGAGCTCGTCGCAGGCCACGGGATCCCGGTGACGGTGGTGGAGATCGACGAGGAGGGGGCAGCGGCTTCCCACCAGCGCATCGTCGGCTCGCTCGAGCGCCAGATCCGGCGGGAACGGCTCACCGAGCAGGAGCGCGAGGACATCCTGTCCAGGATCGACCTCACCACCAACCTCGAGGAGCTCGCCTCCTGTGGGCTGGTCGTCGAGGCCATCCCCGAGGATCTCGAGCGGAAGCAGGCCGTCTTCCGGGCCATCGACGCGGTCGTCAAGCCCGAGGCGATCATCGCGACCAACACCTCGTCGCTGCCCGTGATGGACATCGGGGTCGTCACCCAGCGACCGAACCGCATCCTCGGGCTGCACTTCTTCAACCCGGCCCAGGTCATGCAGCTGATCGAGCTGGTGCGCACCGTGGTCACCGACGAATCGGTGGTCGAGACGGCGCGCAGCTTCGCCGAACGCGTCGACAAGGTCCCGGTCGTGGTCGGAGACCGCCGGGGCTTCATCGCCAACCAGCTGCTGTTCCCCTACCTCAACCATGCCGTCAGCATGGTCGAGGGTGGCTACGCGACGAAGGAGGACGTCGACACCGCCATGCGGCTCGGCACCGGTCTGCCCATGGGGCCGCTGGCGCTGGCCGACCTGGTCGGCATCGACACCTTCCTCGGCATCATGGACGCGATGCACACCCAGTTCGGTGAGTACCGGTTCGCTCCCCGCCCCATGCTCAGCCAGCTGGCCTCCGCTGGCTACACCGGCCGGAAGGCAGGGAGGGGCTTCTACCGCTACGAGGAGGCGGGATCCTCGCGTACGGTCCCCGACGGTGAGCGTCGACCGGCTCCCGACGAAGCGCTGGTCGCCGGCTGGCGGCGGGTCGGGGTGATCGGCACCGGGACGATGGCGACCGGCATCGCGGAGGTGTGCGCGCGGTCCGGCTTCGACGTCGCCCTGCGAGGTCGCAGCGTAGAGAAGGCCGAGTCCGCCAGGTCCAAGGTCGCCAGGTCGCTCGGTCGACAGGTCGACAAGGGACGGCTCGAGGCGGAGGAGCGCGATCGCATCCTGGCGCGGATCACCCCGGTCACCGAGCTCGACGAGCTGGCCGGCTGCGACGTGGTGGTCGAGGCGGTTGCCGAGGACCTCACCATCAAGCGCGAGCTGTTCGCGGCGCTCGACGCGGTGCTCGGCGAGGACGCCGTGCTGGCCACGACCACCTCGTCGTTGCCGGTGATCGAGTGCGCCATGTCGACGGGCCGTCCCGAGCGGGTCCTCGGGCTGCACTTCTTCAACCCGGCGGCGATCATGCGGTTGGTCGAGATCGTCACCACGGTCCGGACCGATGACGAGGTGACCGAGCTGGCCCGGGCCTTCGTCGCGCGCGTCGGCAAGACGGAGGTGCTGTGCGGGGACCGCGCCGGTTTCATCGTCAACACCCTGCTGTTCCCCTACCTCAACGATGCGGTGCGGATGCTCGACTCCCACTACGCCACCGCCGAGGAGATCGACACCGCCATGAAGCTCGGTTGCGGCTACCCGATGGGGCCGTTCGAGCTCATGGACGTGGTCGGACTCGACGTCACGCTCGCGATCCTCGAACGGCTGCAGGAGGAGTTCCGGCAACCGTCCATGGCACCGGCCCCGCTGCTGGCGCACATGGTCGAAGCCGGCTTCCTCGGGCGCAAGGTGGGCCGCGGCTTCTACGTCTACGGCTGAGCGGGTGGGCGACCCGGCGCCCTTCGACGCGAGCCTGCCCCAGCTCGCCGGACACAGTGCACGCCGGGTCCCCGGGTTCCGGGCCCGCAAGGCGTACGTGTGCCCGGCGTGCGGCGGCACGATCGCGCCAGGCCACGGCCACGTGGTCGTGTGGCCCGAGGAGCAGGCGTCGGAGCGGCGGCACTGGCACCTGCACTGCTGGCGGATCGCGGTCGGACGTGGCCGGATAGCCTGAGAGACCCGCTCCGCCGCCCGTGCGCCGTTCCGCCCCCGCCGTCCCGCCCGCGCCGCCGGGCCCCACGACAGCTGTACCCCTGTCCGCCCGTGCCCCGCACCGTCAGCACCCGGCTCCCCGAGGTCTCCGTGGCCGCTCAGTCCAGGTCGTCCCGCTCCGGCGGCAACCGTGGCGGGTCGAAGTTCGACCGCCGCGCCGCCCGCAACCGCAAGATCATCCTGATCATGGCGGTACTCATGGGCCTGTCCCTGGTCGCCGTCCCGCTCGGACTGGCGATCGGGGGTGGGGACACCACGCCGGCCCCTGACGACGCCGACGATCCCCTCGCCGCCCCCGAGGAGCCGCAGGAGCCCGAGGAGACCGTCGGCCCCTGCGGCGAGACCCCCGACGACGTCCCGGCGGTGGACGCCACCCGCTACGACGAGCCCTTCGACCTGACCATCGACACCGACGCGACCCACGTGGCCACCTTCGCGACCACCTGCGGCGACATCGTCGTCGAGCTGGCCACCTCCGACGCGCCGATCGCCGTGAACAACCTCGTCAACCTGGCCGGTGACGGCTACTACGACGGCGTCATCTTCCACCGGGTGACCGAGACACCGCCGATCATCCAGGGCGGCGACCCGGCCGGCACCGGCTGCGGCCGCGAGGACTGCACGGCCGCCAGCGCCGACGAACCGTCCTTCCCGGGGTTCACGATCGATGACGAGCTCGCCGGAGCCGAGGCCATGGGCGAGACGCTCTCCGACGAGCTCCTGCCGCAGCTGCGCGCCGAGCTCGACGAGCTGATCGAGAGCGGGGTCGACCCCGAGGACCTGGGCCTGCCCGCCGACCCGACCGACGAGGACCTGCTGGCGCTGATCCCCGGCGGCTACGCCCGCGGCACCGTCGCCATGGCCAACGCCGGTCCGGACACCGCCGGCTCGCAGTTCTTCATCGTCTGGGAGGACACCCCGCTGCCACCGCTGTACACGGTGGTCGGGACGGTGGTCGAGGGGATGGACGTCGTCGACGACATCGCGGCGTCGCCGACGCAGGTCACGACCGAGACCCCCGAGCGGCCCTACGAGCCCGTCGTGATCCGCTCGGTCGAGGTCGAGGTCCGGTGAGCGCGACGGCGGTGCCTACCCTGGGCAACGCGCCGAGCGGGCCGAGCCGCCCGCGTCCCGACGACCCGACGACCGACAAGGACCCGACGTGGCCCAGCAGTGGAGCTCCCCGCCCAGCCTGACGATCGATCCCTCGACGTCCTACTCCGCGACGATCAGGACCAACAAGGGCGACATCGCCGTCGAGCTGTTCGCCGACGAGTCGCCCATGACGGTCAACAACTTCGTGTTCCTGGCCCGTGAGGGCTTCTACGACGGGGTCATCTTCCACCGCGTCATCTCGGGGTTCATGATCCAGGGCGGTGACCCGACCGGCACCGGGACCGGCGGGCCCGGCTACCGCTTCCGCGACGAGCTCGAGGCCGCGGCCAAGCTCGGCTACGGCCGCGGCACCCTGGCCATGGCCAACGCCGGCCCCAACACCAACGGCTCGCAGTTCTTCATCACCCACGTCGACGCACCCCTGCCGCCTGCCTACGCCGTCTTCGGTCGCACCACCGCCGGGCAGGAGGTCGTCGATGCGATCGCCGAGGTGCCGACCGGTGCGGGCGATCGACCCGTCGAGGACGTGGTCATCGAGACGATCACGATCGACGAGGGCTGAGAACCGGCCACCCGCGCCCGTCGCCGGTCCGCAGCGGCGGATCGGCGCCCGACTCGGTCGATCCACACCGACCGGCGGGGGCACTCGCGGGGGTCGCTGCTCCCGCCGTCCCCGCCGCGGCGGGGGGGGTGGGGCGCGCGCTCCCATTGCGGGGGCCGCGGCGACCCGCCCGCTCGCCGCATCGCACGCCCCACGCCGCGCGCCGCCGCCCGCGCGCATCCGCCTGCATTGGCAGCCGCACGGGCCGCTCGGCGGCCACCACGGGCCGCGGCAGCCTTGCATCGCCCGCATTTCGACCCTTCTCCAGGGTGTCCGGGATCGCGATCCGGACTCGTGGTCGGTGA
>Ga0081527_100580_pt1 | contig 15370 bp, 16 predicted proteins | sample HotLakmasection5_FD_70992 | JGI IMG/M metagenome (GOLD analysis project Ga0081527, IMG submission 70992) | Hypersaline microbial mat communities from Hot Lake, Washington, USA - Section #5 (SPADES assembly) (version 2) | ecosystem: Environmental > Aquatic > Non-marine Saline and Alkaline >... | reverse complement strand
AGGCTAGATAAACCCTCTGCATACAAAATCTAAAACGGGGCCTCTTGCAATACCCTGCGCGTTCGGTCTGTGGAGATATCTTAACCCTCGATATAGGGATTCCAGGTGCAGAGGTGTCTCAGTGGCAAAAAATTGAGTCTTCAAATTTGCCGGTGATAGAGCCCCGAAAGCCCGATTCTCATAAAAATACCTTTGGCCATGTGGTGGTAATAGGAGGAAGCCGCGCTACTCCTGGAGCGCCAGTGCTTTCTGCTAGTGCAGCTTTAGAAACTGGTGCCGGTTTGGTCTCTCTTTGTAGTTGGAGTGATAGCCCGGTTGTGACACCACCGAGTCTAATGCACTTGCCAGTTGAGTTAACGCAATCAGGAGTGATTAGTTTAGAATCTCTTAGTTTACTTGAAGAGAGCCTTGCAAAAGCCACCGTTTTTGCAGTTGGCCCTGGACTGGGGAAAAACCTAGAGGTCTTTGATTACGTGATTTCATTTGCAAAGAAACAATCAATTCCGGTTGTAATTGACGCTGATGGATTAAACCTAATTACACAAAGTAAAGTAAGTCTGAGCAATTATTCCACTGCTATCTACACTCCTCACCCTGGCGAAGCGGCACAGATACTCGGTATGACCTCAAAAGAGGTGCAAGCTGACCGGTACACAGCGATTGAAGCCCTGCAAAGTAAGCTAGGGGGAGTAGTAGTGCTAAAGGGTGCAAATCCACTTGTACGCTCAGCAGATTCAGGCTTTGTTTTTGATCAGGCAGAACCGGTATTGGCCACAGCGGGGAGTGGTGATGTATTAACCGGGATTATTTCAGGGCTGCTAGCACAAAGAATTGCGCCGCTAGAGAGTTCTATTTTGGGTGTCGCTATTCAGTTAAGGATGGCTCAGAATGCTCGTTTACGCTCGAGAGTGGTTCTGCCAGCAGAGCAGCAAGTTAGATCATTATCAAAGAGCCTTTCGAGGTTCTATTAAGATGAAGTCCAATCAAGTAAAAAAGATTGTTTTAAATGAAGAGGAGCTCTTAGATCTGTTAAGAGAGTTTTTCGCTGATATCTCTTCGCCTTTGATGATTGGTCTAAGAGGAGCGCTCGGTGCTGGCAAGACCACAGCGGTTAGGCTGCTCGCTCAGATTCTTCAAAGTCCTGACTGGGTAAATTCTCCTAGTTATATCTTATCTCAGTCATATTCAACCCCACATGAGTTCACCTTAGAACATTGGGATCTCTATAGACTTAACGGAGAACTCCCTATCGAACTAGAGCAAGAATTAGAGCAGTCAGATTGCGTATTTTTAGTTGAATGGATTGATCGCTTTCCAGCATTAGTTGAGCGGAGCGATATCTTAGTTGATCTGAAAATTATCTCAGAGCAGGCCAGAGAGGTTACAATAAGCAGCGATCTAGAGCTCCGTCGGACTAGTTTTAACTTCTCTGATGACTCTTTTAAGGATAAAAGTCAGTCCGATAAGTGAAACAACGACTAACGCTACCGGAATTAGCTTCAGCATTCCCTGCGGGTCAGGATCTTTTACAAAGGTCCAGATCTGGTCAGCTTGCATTCCTAGTAGAAAGAAAAGTGTAGTTCTTGGTAACATTCCAATAATGCTTCCAGTAATATACTGCGACCATTTAAGCGGAAGTGATGCAAGAACTAAATTTGTCATTGCAAAAGGTAGTGCCGGGGAGAGTCTCAGGTTGATTAGAAATAGCAACTGATGACGAGAGAGACTACGAACGTGCTTTGTGTATCCGGGAATCTCTATAAACGGTCGGATCTTTAGAACTCTAAGAATTCCCCTTCCATAAAATATACCTATTATCAGAGCGAGTGTATAAGAGATAAGAATTGATAAAATTCCATTGAGATCGAGAAAATAACCAGCCAATATAGCTATTACCGTACTTGGAACCAGGGCCAGCCCGATAGCTAGCGAGGATAGAGCGGTAAAGATAGTAAAAAGTTTAAAACCAGACAGCTCAAAAATCCACTGATTTTGATAGATCCAAACCAGAACCAGAGAAGAGCAAAGCAGTGGCACCAGTGCCATTACCGAAAGAGCCAGGACAAAACGTTTGTTTTCTAAAAGAAAAGCTTTCAATCTGACTCCAGGTTAAGTTTTCCAATACACCCCTTACCTGTGGTAATGTATCTAGCTATAGCTTCAGAGCGTTTTGGGCCTATCCCATGAATGTCTTCTAGTGCATCTGTTAGTCGGTGTTGTGATAGCTCCGTCTGTTTTGAGAGGTAATCCTTAATTTTTTCTGCAAAAATATCCCCGATAGTAGGAATAAAAAGCAGAGTTGATAACTTCGCAGACTCTAAGCCCACCCTGCCGCCGAGCGCAAGACAACTCTCTTGATTGAAGTGCGTGGTATTGTTGGTGATTGCCGGAGTAGTTGAGGGGTATAAGTTATTAGCTGCTGGAATAAGCAGGGCCACTATAAAGTAGCAGTGAAGCGGAACATTTTTTCCTGATTGAAACGCCATAGTCGATATAGGATCTTAGGGTTTGGACAATTAGCTCACCAGGGGGAGAGATCCCTCTATAGACTATCCTGATTTGAGCTAAATTGTTTCCTGTTTGGGGAAATTTATTTTCATTGTTTTCGCTGACGATTACGATGACGTGGGACGTTGCAACGAGAACCGTCTACGGCTACCGGTTTACGTTTGTACCGTAATCGTCATCGTAATCGATTCAAAGAAACTCACTTCATCAGAGCTCTGCAGTGGTCACAAGGCCTCCCCAGTTGTCCCGAGCAACCCTACCGCCGCAATACCGAGATATAGTATATCAGGGTCATTATTGAAGTTAGAGTTGCAGCAACGTAGGTGAGTGCTGCAGCATTTAACATTTTACTTACCATCGGGAGCTCTGACTGTTGTAGATATCCTTGTTCCACCAACAATTTTTTTGCCCGTGAGCTGGCATCAAACTCTACCGGAAGATTTACCAATTGAAAAATCACAACGGTAGAAAATGCGATTATTCCAAAGAGCAGAAGGCCAGTGCTTTGAATAAGCATTCCAGCTATTATTAGGAAAATTGAAGCGTTGCTGCCAAAGCCAGCCAGTGGAACAATTGCATTTCTGACTGATAATAGAGGGTACTTCTTTGCATGTTGGATTGCGTGGCCAACTTCGTGTGCAGCAACTCCAAAAGCTGCAATCGAGTTACCCCGATAGACTTCAGGGCTTAGACGTAAGATCTTTTTACGGGGATCGTAGTGGTCTCCGAGTTTGGTCTGTGTCTCTTCAATCTGAACCTCTCGGTCAAGCCCAAAGCTTTGCAGGATTCTCTGTGCTACCTCAGCCCCACTCCATCTAGTAGAGGTCACTGCCTTGCTGGCCTCTGCAAAGGTACTCTTTACTTTAAACTGGGCCCAAAAGGACAGCGCCAGAGCTGGTAGAACGTAGAGAAAATATGTCATGTCAAATGCCATGCTAGCCCCTGTTATGCGATATAATAAAATCCGTCACAGAACCCTAAAATATTAAGGTTTCTGTATGTGTCTCTGTCTTAGGTAAGGATGATTAGCGGGATTTTCAAGAGCGGGTTAGGCTACGGCAAGTAGTTTACCGTTTAATTCTGGGGCAGAGTCATTTTCTGAAATAAGCTCCTTATCGTTTTCCGCGCCCTTTTTTTTGGTGTTCTGATTGTCAAAGGAGGGCTCTGAGCGCTTCTCAGAAGAGATGGTTTTTTCTGAAGCCATGGTTTTGATCAGATCTGCGGCTATCTGGCTAATTTGGCTCTGAGCAGCTACATTCAGGCTCATATTATTTGCGACAGAGGTAGCGTTGGGGTTTAAAATCCCCTGATTTGCCGCGGAAGATATATTTGTCAAAGCAACCGAACGCATAGTATTATCTCCTACTTATGATATCGTCTTGTTAATTCAATGGGTTAAGATTAGGGCGCTCGAAATAGTCAAAGCTGGTCATAATGAATAGTGTTTATCTTGATGCAAATGCGAGCTACGGCTCGTTAGAAGAGATCTTAAGCGAATTAACCCCCTGGTATAATAAGCTTTTTAATCCAAATGCGATCCATTCAGTTGGCCAGGAAGTAATGGCTGCTATTGAGAGTTCGAGAGAGGCACTAGCTGAGCTTAGTGGGTGCTCTCTACGAGATTTTCGTATCGTTTTTAACTCTGGCGCAACCGAAGCTAACAACACTGCCTTTAATCTCTGCTTCGAGCGGGGGGGGGCTACATTTGAGAAGGGTACCCCAACCAGGCAGAGCGATTACCAGATAGTTACCAGCGCCATAGAACACCCTTCAGTGCTTGCGTTGGTTGATCACCTTCATTTAAAGTGCGGGATTAATTCGAAGTTGGTTTTCCCGGATGGTGCCAGTAGATTTACTGCCGAGAGCTTTCTAAGACATATCAGTGACTCTACCAGGATCGTTTCTCTAATGTTCGCAAATAATGAAACTGGTGAGATACTGCCGGTCGCTGAAATAGCCAGAGAAATTAAGACGCGATACCCCAATGTACTAATTCACTGTGATGCAGTCCAAGGGTTGGGGAAGGTTAAGCAGGACTTTTCTGCGCTTGGTGTAGATATGCTTTCTTTTTCTGGCCATAAGCTTGGCGGATTCCCCGGTGTCGGCGCTCTGATTTTAAAACGGGGAATAGAGTGTGTTCCATTTATAAGGGGTGGTTCACAAGAGAGCAGATGGCGAGCCGGCACACAGAATTCCCCAGGGATTTTAAGCTTCGGGCTCGCCTGTAAATACGTGAGAGAGAATCTAGATGCACGGATTGAGGGTATGGAGCAGCGAAAGAGCCGTTTTATTGAGTTATTAGGAGAGATGGTTCCGGGAGTGGAGTTTAATCTGTTTGGAGAAAAACAGATTCCAAATACCTTAAATCTGAGACTTCCCGGCCTCTCCGCTGCCGATTTGCTAGTAGCTCTCGATTTAGAGAGAGTCTATGCATCAGCTGGGTCTGCTTGCTCGTCAGGCAAACCACTGGCGGCAGAGGCGCTTGTTGCCTCAGGCCTTTTGCCTGAGCAGGCAAAATCAAGTCTCCGGTTTAGTTGGCGAGCTGATGAACCTATGGAAAATTTTGAATATGCCACCCGAGTTATCAAGCAGATCGTAGCTCAGATGGGCGGGATCCATGGAGAAGCGGAGCAGAATCATGTCGCATGATAGTATTACCGGGCGGATAGTCGTAGCAATGTCTGGAGGTGTCGATTCCTCAGTGGCGGCAATGTTGCTTAAGCAACAGGGGTATGAGCCAGTTGGTGTCTCAATGCAGGTTTGGGATTACCGCAAAAATGGGGGTTGTGACTCTCGGGCAACTTGCTGCTCTCCAGATGATTTTACTGATGCAAGAAAAGTAGCTGCTAAGATTGGAATTCCATACTACGTCTTCGATTTTGAAGAGAGCTTTCGAGAAAAAGTAATCGATAAATTTATCGATACCTATAAGAGGGGGCTTACACCGAATCCATGTGTGGATTGCAATAATAAGGTAAAATTTCGAGAACTTCGTGATCGAGCAAGTGGTTTTGGATGTAAAGCAGTAGCCACCGGTCACTTTGCCAGAGTTGAGAAGCGAGAGAGTGGTTATCACCTCCTGCGAGGGTGTGACCGGGCCAAGGATCAAAGCTATTTTCTCTATGGAGTTCAACCAGAGGAGCTTGCCAACACCTTGTTCCCGGTTGGAGAGATGAACAAGACAGAGGTTCGTCAGTTGGCAGAAGAAGCGGGACTCCCGACTGCCTCAAAACCTGAGAGTCAGGATATCTGTTTTGTTGCAGGGGGGTTAAGAGACTTTCTAAAACGCCATACTGACAATATGCGTTCGGGCTTAATTGTCACCACCGAGGGTGTCCCACTAGCCGAACATGACGGCATTAGTAACTTTACAGTTGGTCAACGCAAAGGAATTGGAGTGGGTGGACGCCAACAACCGCTCTATGTACTAGAGATCGACCCAGATGATAATCGTGTAATAGTCGGCGCAAAAGAGGATCTTGAACAGAGAGATTTTAAAGTAGGAGAGATAAACTGGGTCAACCCCGACCTTCGTCAGAAATCCAGTACGGCACAGCCCTTTACCTTTGAGGCGATAGCTCAACTCCGTCATCGGCATGCTGGAGTCCCAGTTGCAGTATCGGTACTTGCAAGTGGAGAGGTGAGCGCAAGTTTTATCGATAGTTGGTCTACTGTATCTCCCGGACAGGCGGCAGTGTTTTATGATCAAGAAAATAGGGAAGTACTAGGTGGGGGCCGACTATTACCCCAGAGCCGTTATTCCCGGGAGGCTACTCAGTGAAAAAACCAGCTCTCAAAATTGGCAAGCAAGATTCTCCGGGGCAGATTGGTGACGATTCGAGTTCTGATCTTAGATCAACCGGCCCCGATTTTAAGCAGCTAGAATCGAAGCTAGGTTATACCTTTAAAAATCAAGAGCTTTTTCAGTTGGCACTGACTCACCGCTCTGCCTATGCAAGGGGCACAAAAGGTGATTACGAAAGATTGGAGTTTCTCGGAGATGCGGTGCTTGATCTGGCCGTCGCAGATTTGCTTTTAAAGAATCATTCAACTGCGCAGGAAGGAGAGCTTTCAAAGATGAGGGCTGCTCTCGTCAATACTGCAACACTTGCCGAAATTGCGCGTGAGTTAAAGTTATCAAAGTATATTATTCTTAGTAAGGGTGAGGCTGCGCATGGTGGACATGAAAGGCCCTCAATTTTAGCGGATGTGGTAGAGAGTCTTATAGGCGCTATTTACCGTGAGAGTGGTTTTGATTGTGCGTTGGAACGGGTTAAGGGCCTTTTTGGTGAGCGAATTAATCAAGTGCAGCCAACTGATCCTAAAACCGAGCTTCAAGAGCTGCTCCATGTAATGGATGGATCCCCTCCAAAATACCTTTTAGAGTTGGTCGAAGGACCAGAACATGCACCGGTCTTTGTTTCGGTGGTGGAGGTTAACGGGGAAGTAGTAGGGCGGGGTAAGGGTGCAACAAAGAAGGCATCCCAACAAAAAGCAGCGCTTCAAGCTTTACTTTTTTTGCAAGGTGCAGACGGCACATTGCAATCAGAATCTAGCGGTGATTCAGAAACATTAGAAGATTAGGACGGTTGAGTGTGACTAAGAAAATTCCTCTTGTGGCGATTGTTGGAAGAGCCAATGTCGGTAAATCGACTCTTTTTAATACTATCTGCGCTAAAAATATTGCTCTAGTTCGGGATGAGCCTGGTGTAACCAGGGATCGTACCTATCAACATGTCGAACGTTTGCGTACTCCGTTTAGACTGGTTGATACTGGTGGTTTGGTAGGAGAGGAAGATAGTCCATTTGAACAGGAGGTCAGGCTCCAGGCAAAGTTGGCAATTGAGGAAGCTGATCTAATCATTTGCTTGTTTGACGCATTGGTTGGATTACACCCCTATGACCGTGATGTAGTAAATATTCTAAGAGAGTCCTCAAAGCCGATTATTTGGGCGGTCAATAAGGCGGAGAAAAAGGACTCACAAGAAAATTCTTCAGAATTTTATTCTCTCGGAATTGATCATTTTACTACTATTAGTGCGGCTCACAGAGTGGGCACACGTGATCTTTTTCAGTTAATTGAAACGGAGCTTGAAACAATTGTTCAGAATCAAGAAGATCTTCCCGAGGTTGAGGTCGAGAATGAGGTTCTAAAGCTAGCCATTGTCGGCAAACCGAATGTGGGAAAGTCTACCCTGGTTAATCGATTGGCAGGTGAACAACGGGTGATCACCTCACCAATATCTGGTACCACACACGATGCGGTTGATGTTTTAATAAAAAGGGAGGGGCGAGAATACTTAGTAGTTGATACCCCGGGGCTTCGCCGTAAAGCCAGGGTCGAAAAGACCTCCCTGGAAAAGGAATCTCAAAGTAAAGCTTTGCGGGCTTTAGCCAGGTGTGATGTGGCAGTTTTTCTGGTAGATGCTGAAAATCAAGAGTTGTCTGATCAAGACAAGAAAATTGTCAGCCTGGTCCACCGTCGGGGTATTCCACTGGTTATAGCAGTAAATAAGTGGGATCTGGTTGAAAAAGATCACCGCACCGCTAAAAGGGTAAAGGAGTTTATTCAGGAACAGCTGCACTTTTGCAAATATGCTCCGGTTCTTTTTATCTCTGCGCAAACGGGAAAGGGAGCACCTCGGATCTTAGATTATGCAGCTAAAGTATTTGAGCAATCTAAGTTTCGGATTCCTACCTCAGAATTGAACCGTATTTTGCAACGTGCCTTTGAAGTTAAATCACCACCAATGCATAGAGGGCATGCGGTTAAGCTCTATTTTGCTACACAGGTAGGCATTACCCCTCCGACGGTGGTAGTTTTTGTTAACTATCCCAAAAATATTCCCGAGACCTATGAGCGTTACTTGAAAAACTCCCTGCGTAAAGAGTATCCTTTCGAAGGTAGTAACATTAAGATTGTAGTAAGAAAGCGTACGGCAAGGGAAGATAGAGTCTCACCTTAAAAGTGTGAACAGTTTAGATTCAAGGAGTTTATGAATCCCTCAAAAGTATTAATTATTGATTTTGGCTCTCAGTATACTCAGTTGATTGCGCGTAGAATTCGCGAATTTGGGGTGTTCTCTGAGATAGTGCCGTGCATCGCTAATCCTTCAGAGGTGTCACTGCAAGGAGTAGAGGCAATTGTGCTCTCAGGTGGACCCGCAAGTGTGTTAGATGACGCAGCTCCGGCTTTTGATTTTGCCTGGTTTGAAAACCCTTTACCTAAACTTGGAATTTGTTACGGAATGCAACTCGTAGCAAAGCAGTATGGCGGCACCGTTGAGAGTGGAACAAGTAGAGAGTATGGACACGCTGAACTAGAGCTTAGCAAGCCAAATCAGTTGTTTGATGGCCATATGGCTGGAGCCAAATTTAAAGTCTGGATGAGTCACGGGGACCATATAGCAACACTACCCCAGGGCTTTGAGTTACTAGCCAGTAGCGAAGGAGCCCCAATCTCAGCAATGGGGGATCCTGAAAGAAAGGTATATGGACTTCAATTTCACCCGGAAGTGGTCCACACGGAGGCGGGAAAGGAGCTACTTTCTAATTTTCTTTTTAAGGTATGTAACTTCACTGCAGATTGGAAACCAAAAAGCTTTATAGAGGAATCACTTGAGAACATAAGGAGTCAGGTTGGAGATAGCGATCATGTAATCTGCGGTCTAAGTGGAGGGGTAGATTCTGCAGTAGCCGCCGTCCTGGTTCATCGGGCTATTGGAAAGAGACTACACTGTATTCTAGTTGATAACGGTCTAATGCGTTATCAGGAGGCCGAACAGATTGAAAAGAGATTGGGCAAAGAGGGATATGGATTAGACCTGACCGTGGTTAACGCTCAGGATCAATTTTTGGATCAGCTTGAAGGGGTAACTGATCCTGAACAGAAGCGTAAGATAATCGGACGGGTCTTCATTGAAGTTTTTGAAAAAGAGGCCAAACGGTTCGAAAATGCCACTCACCTTGTTCAGGGTACCCTTTATCCAGATGTCATTGAAAGTATCTCTGCTTTTGGTCCATCCACCACTATCAAATCTCACCATAACGTAGGTGGACTTCCCGAAAAGATGAATTTGAAACTATTAGAGCCCTTTAGATTACTGTTTAAAGATGAAGTGCGTAGAATTGGGCGAGAGCTAGGAATGCCAGAAGAGGTAATCCAGCGCCAACCTTTTCCTGGCCCTGGTTTGGCTGTTCGTATAGTTGGACCAATTACCAGAGAGGGACTTGAGATACTCAGGCAGGCAGATCATATCTTTAAAGAAGAGATCGTTCGGGCAGAGCTCTACCAGGAGATCTGGCAGAGCTTTGCTGTTCTTTTGCCGATCAGGTCTGTGGGAGTTATGGGAGATGGACGAACTTACGAAGAGACTATCGTACTGCGAGCCGTTTACTCCGATGACGGAATGACGGCAGATTGGGCTTACCTGCCACATAATCTCCTTAAGAGGGTAAGTAATCGGATCATTAACAACGTAAAGGGTGTTAATCGGGTAGTTCTCGATATCTCAAGCAAGCCTCCTGCGACTATAGAGTGGGAGTAGGAACTCGAGTCGGAGACAACTAAAGATTGCTATCTTGCTGATAACACAGGTTAAATTCTCGCTCTTGGGTTCTAAAAGAAATTTCTTTCCTAGTGCTCACTAAAGATCAGTCGACTGCATCTAAATATTGCTGAATACGGTCGATAGAGTAACCAATGAAACACCTGGAACTGTGGAGAAAGATAGTACTTTTGGTAATGTGTTTTATTGGCATAGTACCAATGCTCTATACCTTCATGCCGTTTCAAATCAAGGCGTTAGAGGGTGGTACTGTTGTCGCTCTTAATCTGCTCGGTTGGAGCTGTGTAATCTTGCTCTTTCTTTGGAGAAATGAGACCAGGGTTCAGATAGAGCCAATAGCAGAAGACCTTGGGATTGAGATCGGAAAAAACAGACAGGAAGTTATCTTAGCTCGAATCCTACATGAGGTCGAAAGAAAAAATACTGTTCTCTCTCTTCATGTATTAGAAAAAAGAATATCGAGTAAAGAAGAGCTCTCCCGAATTTTACACCGGATAGTGACTCTGACCAGACAGCTGCTCGGAGCTGAGTCTGTAGAGTTGGCGTTATACGATCAATCTACTGGTCAGTATTATTCTTCGTTTATGGTCGGAAAGCCCTTTAGAGTAAGTGCTCAGGCGATGCTTTCTGGAGCTGTAGAGGGTAATGAAGAAGACGAAAGTTTTGATGTCATGGTTCAGCCTATCGGCTTTTCAGGTTCAATTCTGGGGAGTATTCGGGTCGGTATGAACTCAGGCCAAACCCCATCGATAGCAGACCGACAGCTTTTACACCTTTTGGCACTTCAAAGCGGGTTAGCATTAATTAATGCGCAGTATACATTGCAGTTGTTAAAGATGAGAGCTGCTTCTGATGAGTCGATTAAGGCAAAAACCGGCTTTTTGGCAAATTTAAGTCATGAGCTTAGGGGGCCGCTCGGTATAATATTAAATGCAGTTGATATCGTTCTGGATGGACTGTGTGGAGTAGTCACAGAAGACCAAAATGAAACCTTGATGATGGTGCGAACAAACGGTGAACATCTATTAGAGCTAGTAAATGATGTTCTGGACTACGCCAAAGTTGAATCAGGCAAAATTACTCCCAAAAAAGAAGAGGTATTACTAAATCCGCTATTAAAAGATCTCTGTGCAGTAGTTAGAAAGCAGGCAGAGCAGCGCTCGCACAGTTTAAAGTTTAGAGCATCTGACGAGGCCTTAGCTGTGCACTGTGATAGACGTCATCTAAGACAGGTAATGATCAATCTACTTACAAATGCAATAAAATATACTCCAGATGGTGGCGAGATTGAAGTTTGGGCAGACCGGGCTCCAGGTGGAAGAATCAAAATTCACGTGAAAGATAGTGGGATCGGGATAGAGGTTTCAGACCGAGAAAAGGTATTTGCTCCATTTCAACGGATCGAGAATAGTCACTCTCTTGCTCAAGTTGGAACAGGGCTTGGTCTTTCACTGACGCGGAGATTGCTTGAGGTTAACCACGGTCAGATTAATTTTGACTCGACTCCACACAAAGGCTCTGACTTTTGGATTATTCTCCCCGCTATTAATGCGGCAGCAGCAATTCATAACACCGCTGATGTCAATAAAAGAGAGGCCATAAAGGGCCAGGGGGATCGGATTCTCATAATTCAAAAAGAGGAAGGAGAGCGAAAGATTGTCAGCCGATATTTAGCACACTTAGGATTTTTAGTGGATTCAGTTGATAATAGAGATTCTGCCTTGAAGTCAGCCAGGGAAAACTCATATCGGGCAATTTTAATCGATAGTGATGTCTTAGTTGAGAATGATGAGCGATTTATTCCTTCTTTAAGAGAAGACAACAATCAATCAAAAATACCAGTTGTGCTTTCAAGTAGTAGAGCCTTTGTGTTTGATATTGAGATGTTTTTAAAAATAGGAGTAGATCGTTGTCTAATAAAGCCATTACAGTTACATGAGCTGGCTGAAACGGTACGACTTTTAATCGATGGTAACTTTAATGGAGAGATAATAGATAGCTCTGAGGTAGACAATTCCAGCAAGGGTCAACAGCCACTACTACCTTCGGGAAAGCTTATCGGTGTTGATGATATTCTACACTAGTTCCGAGCTAATCACGCCACAACGTTAAGAGCTGAACTATCATTCGAGTGCTCTTCTCTAGTATGAAAAGTATCTTCACTCTCTGAGTGTTGGTTTTGCTCTCTTTTCTTTTGGTCGTGATCAAACCTGACCGCATTCTCAGCGTTTATCAGATTATTATGTTTCCGTTTTGCCTTGTTTTCATACAAAAATGACTGGCTCCTAAGCTCATTAATACGTTCAACTCTCATTTCTAGCCCTCCCTGGCAATTTAATTTTCCTGGTTATTCTAAAGCGGTGGGATATCCTTTCCCTCATCTATTAAATCGACAACTTAGCGGAGAAACTTGAGAAAAACTCGCAGAGGAGCGTCCTAAGTTTACGCGCAGCTATGGAGCTTATTTTTGCATCATAAAGATAGAGGCCAGTAATTAAGATTGGTAGTAAATGGTCCGATAGGATTGGTAAGTATAGAAAATAGTTAAGTATCGAGTCGTTACGGGGATAAATGTCGAAAGAAAAAGCCAATACAGAGATATATGTCGCATATGATGATTATGTACCCTTTGATCCTGCTACCCCGGAAAGAAATCTCTTACGTGCAATCCTAATGTCAGCTATGAATGATGTTAAAAAGACCGGCGAGGTGAGGCGCCAGGCGCGAGAATTTTTTCTACGCCCGGAGGACGATTATATCTTCTCTTTTCACTCTATCTGTTCATTCCTGGAAGTTGATGCCAAGAGCATATTGTTAGTGACGGGGCTCGCAGAAGAGGCCAGCCAGGAGAGAGAAGAAGAGGCTCCTAGTGTTAATATCAGTGAGTAGCTGTCCCTTAGAACTTGAAAAATTTAATTAGGGGCAGATCGCTGACGCTGACGAAGAAGTTGGACGTACCACGGGAACCGACCACGGACCAACGGTTTACGTTGAGACGTAATCGTGGTACGTCTTCGTAATCGATTCTTGGTACTCAGCTTAGAAGGCATCTGAACGTAGCAAGGATCACAGTCCTGACTCCTTGTTAGCTATTCAATAAAAAGCTACGGTAATGCAATCTGAATTATTTCCATTGTAGGGTTTTTTAGTAGCGTATGTCATCTTCTCCAACTTTAGCCTCCGATGATGCAACAGAGATACTCGGCCTGGAGCACCGGCATAGTTTGTGTGACGATGTATCGGCTCCACTTGTCTTTCTGGTTCACGGTCGGGCTGGCAACTCATCGGTCATGTGGCTGTTTAGTAGGGCTCTTCCTACTAAGTGCAATATCATATCAGTTCAGGCTCCCATTGCTGATCCAATTGGAGGTTATAGCTGGTGGGATATCCAGGATAAAGAGCAGTCTTCAACTCAACAACTCTCCTCAGCCGACAAGCTCGCCTTATTTTGTACCTCCTGCCAAAAGCACTACGACTTAAGCCCTTCGACAATTGTTGCACTTGGTTTTTCGCAGGGAGCAGCAATTTTGTCCCTAATCCAAGATCGGGGAATGTTTAGTTTTGATCGGCTAGCATTTCTCTCTGGCTTTACAATATTAGGAGATCGAGATGGTAAAAACTGGGCGAATCTCCCTGTTTTTATAGCACACGGTTTAGACGACCAGGTAGTTGCCTTTAGTACTGCACAAAAGGGTAGTGAGGAGTTGGAGCAGAGAGGGGCTAACGTTGAATTTGTCAGTGATAGGGTAGGGCATAAGGTCGGAGCGAGCTCGCTACGGGCGTTAAAGAATTGGTGTGCTCTAATTTAGGTAAGGCTTTATGAGAGAAAAAATAACACTACTTGGTTGCGGTAGGGTTGGAAAGCTTATTGCTCATGAGTTATGTGAGGCTGGGTTTGATCTTACAGTGGCTGATAACTCAGCTGAGAATTTAGATGCTTTAAGTAGTAAGGTTCAGGAAAAGGCCAGAATAGAAAGGCTAGATCTCTCGGATAGAGAGGTAATACTCCGCGTTATTTCAGATAGTGAACTTGTAGTGAATGCGCTGCCAGGATTTCTTGGTTTTAATGTTCTCGGCATCTTAGTTGAGAAACCAATAAAGGTGGTGGACATAAGTTTCTTTCCTGAGGATCCAAGAGTTCTAAGTCCAACTGCTGTGAGTTCTGGCGCCCAAGTGGTGTATGACGGTGGGGTAGCCCCTGGGTTAAGCAACCTCTTTGTGGGAAGTGCTAAGTTAGAACTCGATAAGGTTTCTTCTGTAAAAATATATGTAGGTGGACTACCTGTTAAGCCAACTCCTCCCTGGTTTTACAAAGCTTTCTTCTCTCCAATCGATGTAATTGAAGAGTATACAAGACCAGTCCATATCATTAGAGCAGGTCAACCAAAGACCCTCTCTCCCTTAACTGAGCCAGAGATTCTGGAATTTGATCAGGTTGGAAAGCTTGAAGGTTTCCTGACTGATGGATTGCGTTCGCTGGTTCACACAGTTTCTGCTGATGAGATGTTTGAAAAGACTCTCCGATATCCCGGTCATAGGGAGCTATTGGAAAAACTGGAATCAGTTGGACTCTTCTCTTCTGATAAAATCGAGATTCAAGGAGTTTTAGTAAGGCCAGTTGATCTCTCAGCTGCAATCTTTACCCGAGATTGGAGTGCTAAGGAGGATGATGGCGATCTTACTATTATGCGCATTGAGGTTACGGGTCTCTCGGGTGAGCAGTCAATGCTGCACACTCTTGAGCTGTTAGATTTTGGTAAGCCTCAGAACCAGTTTAGCTCAATGGCCAGGACTACTGGCTTAACAGCGGTTGCTCTTGTGAGAGAACTTCTGGAAAGCAAGGTTTCAGCTGGTATGTATGCCCCGGAGCAATTCTTAAGTAGTGCCGCACAGTTTAGGCGAATTGTGGAGAATCTAACTTCCCATGGAGTTAAGATTGAGCTGACTGAGAAAGTGCTTTAGGCTCAGCGCTTGCGTTAGAGATTCCACGCTCAAGTCGGCCTCTAAGTTAAGCAATTCACCGTGGGACCGCGGGCATCTTGCCCGCAATTTTAAGAACTAATACTCTAATAGCAAACCTTCAGATTCTCAAAGTGCATATGCGGGCAAGATGCCCGCGGTCCCAGGGTCTTTCATTCATCCACCAAATCTATTATGTACGGATCTAGTAATTTCCCCTAGGTCGCCCAGTAAAATTCGCCTATCCTCGGGCATTCCAGCCATTTTTAGCGCTACAGAATCTATTGGGCTCTAATTACTGACGATAAGTATTTAGACGAGCTTTAATATTTAGA
>Ga0081527_100577_pt1 | contig 15435 bp, 11 predicted proteins | sample HotLakmasection5_FD_70992 | JGI IMG/M metagenome (GOLD analysis project Ga0081527, IMG submission 70992) | Hypersaline microbial mat communities from Hot Lake, Washington, USA - Section #5 (SPADES assembly) (version 2) | ecosystem: Environmental > Aquatic > Non-marine Saline and Alkaline >... | reverse complement strand
CCATCAACCGCTTCTTCCTGCCGGGCCGCCCGGCTGCGCGCGTAGGTGACGCCGCAGGCCCACACATCCTGTTCTTCAACTGCCGGTAGCCAGTGCGGCACATCATCAGCGGGGGCGTTGTCAAAGTGCGCCGCTGGATACGTCATCTGCGCCCGGTCAGCGGCCTGCGCCAGATCATCGATAGCAGCCTGCACTCGCCCGGCGCTGCCCCGCAGCCACGCGCCGAACGTACCCACCACCGCTGTTACATCGTACACCGTGCCTTGCCGCAGTACACCGACCCGCGCGCCGTGCTGCGGTTCATAAAAGCGCATCAGTTGCAAGTCATTCATGACGCAGCACTCCAGACGATGAGATTATCGGCATTACGTGATGTCCGCAGCAGACCGCGCTGTGTCAGACGATTCAGGTTGCCCAGCATGCCATAGCTGAAATCCTGATTGGTAGCCGGTGGCCAGTCGCCGAGTTCCGGTCCCAGCCGGTCAATGGCTTCGCGCAGAGTGAAAGCACCCTGCCCGGCCAGTTCCAGCAATTTGCGCTCGACGTGCAGGCAGTAGTTGCGGCTCTCACGGATGAAAGCCTGCACCTCGCTGCCGCGCTGAAGCGGCCAGTGTGCCGACGCCAGCAGTTCGATGTCCATGTTTGCCAGCCGGTCCTGCGTGTTGAGGTACGTATCGACATAACAGTAGGTGGGCGGCATCGCCGGGGACCAGTCATCATTGGGGATGTGCGTCCCCATCGTCGCCTCGCCGGCGATCAGCGTGCGGCTGCGGGGGTCGTACACGGCAGTATGCCCCCAGGTGTGCCCCGGCGTATGCACCGCCTCGACCACCCAATCGGTGCTCAGGCGGAACTGCTCGCCACCTTCAAGGGTCAGGTCAACCGGCACGAGCTGCATGTCAGCCCGGATGCCGGCCTTGCCTTCGTCGCCATAACCGATGCCATGATCCTGCTCGAACTGCGCATAACGTCCAGCGATGATGGCGTCCGCGCTTTCGATCCAGGGGCGGTCGAGGTTGTGGCAGGCCAGCAGCGCCTGCGGCGCAGCCTGTTTCATCGGCAGATTGCCGCCCTGGTGGTCGAGGTCGGAATGTGTGATGAGAATGTACGTCAGCCGAGCCGGGTCAAAGCCGATGGACTCCATGTACGGCAGAATATCCTGCGCGGGGTTGTGGGCGCAGCCGGTATCGATCAGCATAGACGCCTGCTCGCCGATCAGCAGATAGCAGAACACCATGCGCGTCCCGCCAAACCGGCAGTTGATCTGGTGAATACCAGGGGCAATTTCCATGAGATTAACGTCCTTTTAGGTCAGTACGGCTATATTTCCAGCACCGATTCTTTGGAATCCGCATCTTTGGGCATATCCTGTGGCTGCTCGCCTTTGACGCCCAACCCACCGTCTACCTCGTAGTTGGCGCCAGTCACGAAGCTGGACTCGTCAGAAGCCAAAAAGACGAACACATTGGCGACTTCCTCAATCGTCCCTACTCGCCCGATCGGGTGCATATCGTCGAAGGCACGCCGTGTCATCTCCGGGTTGGACTGTGCCGCCACAAAGTTGTGCAGCATCGGCGAGTCGATGGTCCCCGGCGAAACTGAGTTCACGCGAATACCGGAGCGCGCATAATCGGTGGACATCGCCCGCGCCAGCGCCACCAGCCCGCCCTTTGTGGCCGAATAGGCCGCCAGTCCAGGCAGGCCGAGGATAGCGGTCACGCTGGCCATGTGGATGATGCTTCCCTGGTGAACCTTGAGCATACCTGGAATTACCGCCCGGCACAGCAGATAGGTACCGCGCAGATTGACGTGCAGACAACGGTCAAAATCCGCTGGCAAAGTCTCATGCAGGCGGCCAGCCGGCATCACCGCCGCATTGTTGACCAGCACCGTAATCGTACCGAAAGCGTCGGTCAGTTTCTTGACCACTGCGTCGACCTGATCTTCCTGGCTGACATCGGCTGCCAGCGCCAGACCTTTACCACCCGCCGCGACAATCTCATCGACCACCTGTTGAGCCTGCGTCCCGTCGATGTCGAGTACACCCACGCTGGCTCCCTCGGCAGCGAACTTGAGCGCAATTCCGCGACCGATACCGTTACCCGCGCCGCTCACCAGCGCAACCTTGCCTGCGAGTCGGTTGTAGTGCTGCATAGGTCTGTCCCTCCTACCAGTAAATTCCCAATTCACTTATTGCGTTCAGTCAATCGGATCGCGCGTCATCACATCATCGACAATCCGCCAGATTCCCAACGGATTCGAGTCCTTTAGCGCATCGGGCAGCAGCGAGTCCGGCATATTCTGGAAAGCGACCGGGCGCATGAAGCGCTTGATCGCCGTCATACCGACCGAGGTCGTCGCTGGCGCGGTGGTCGCCGGATAGGGGCCACCGTGCTGCATGGCATGAACCACCTCAACACCCGTCGGGAAACCGTTCCAGATCAGCCGCCCAACCTTCTCACGCAGCACATCCAGCAGTTGGCCAGCCTGCTCAATCTCACCATTTTCGGCATGGACAGTTGCCGTCAGGTTGCCATCCAGCGTGCGTAATGTCGCCGCCAGATCGTCCTGCGACTCGCACAGTACAAACAGCGTCACCGGTCCGAAGTGTTCCTGCTGTAGATTGTCATCATTGCGGAACACATCAGAGCGGGTTTGCATCACGGTATGGGCGTAGCCACACGCCGGACCTTCGACTGGCTCGCCGCCCAGCAGATTGGCCACTCCCGGACGTGCCAGCGTTCCGGCGACGGCCTGGCGCAGCCCGTTCTCGATCTGCGGGTTCAGCAGCACGCCCGGCTGCGACTCTCGCATCTTCTCCACCACATCATTGATGAAAGCCTGCGTGGCGTCGCTATCGACCATGAACACCAGGCCCGGATTGGTGCAGAACTGCCCCGCGCCCAGTGTCACCGAACCCACCAGGCCAGCGGCTACCGCATCACCGCGTGCGGCGACAGCCCCTGGTAAAATGACGACTGGATTCACGCTGCCCATCTCAGCATAAACCGGAATCGGCACCGGGCGCGCCGCCGCCGCGTCGTAGATCGCACGCCCAGCACGCAGCGAACCGGTAAAGCCTACCGCCGCCACGCCCGGATGTTTAACCAGTGTCTGACCGACTTCGACCGAGTTACCTTGCAGCAGCGAGAAAAAGCCAGCAGGAAAGCCCGTCTTGCGAATCGCCTCATTGATGGCATGGGCTAACAACTCAGATGTAGCCGGGTGGCCGGGATTCCCTTTGACAATCACCGGGCAGCCCGCCGCCCACGCAGACGCCGCATCGCCGCCAGCGACGGCGAACGCATACGGGTAATTACTGGCCGAAAAAACAGCGACCGGTCCAATGGGAAACAGCATGCGCCGGATCGATGGGCGCGGTGCCGGCTGCCGGTCAGGGATAGCGCGGTCGATGATGGCCTCAACATACGAGCCTTCACGCAGCAGTTGCGCGAACTGCGACAACTGCCCAGTCGTGCGCCCCCGTTCGCCGGTCAGGCGCGGCATACCCAGGCCGGTTTCTTCGTCGGTCGTCTGAAACAGTTGATCGCCCAGCGCATCGATTTCGACTACGACCTGATCCAGAAAAGCAGCCAGCTTCTCCGCCGGATAGTGACGGGTCTCTTCATAAGCAGCCTGGGCCGCCTGTACCGCCCGGTCGATCTCTTCAGCAGTGGCGTTAGTAAATCTGACCCCACCATCAGTGCGCGTGCGCGGATTATGACTCGTGAACTCGCCATTGTTGCTGTGACTGGGTTTCCCAGCAATAAAATGGCTGCCTGTAATCGTAACCGTCATCGTTTGTCATCCTTTCCTAATAGTAATGTCACATTTGGCGCCATGCCGACAGTCTGGCTAGAGCGACGCTTCCAGCGCGATTGACTCCATAAAGATCGACTGGAAGTTTTCATACGTGGTCAGTTCGATGTATTCAATGTCCTCGATGAGTTCACCCACCTGGCCGCGCAGCTTCTGCGATGTCAGCAACTGCCAGGCTCCCACACCAGCGGCATTCCCCACCTGAGAGAAACGTTCCAGCGGCAGTTCAGGGAACATGCCAATGCGCACTGCCCCTTCAATATTGATGTAGGTACCAAAGGCACCGGCGATCACGAATGACTGCACATCCGCCGCCGAGATACCGGCTTTCTCCAGCAGAATCTCGACACCAGCGCGGATGGCGGCTTTCGCCAGTTGAATCTCGGATATGTCCTTACGATTAATAACGACGGCGCGTCCGTGCTCGGTGTTAGGTGCCTCGGCCAGCACAAATACCGGCTTGCCATCTGCGCCCTGCTTAAGCAACGGATGGCCGGTAAACACGCCCCGGAAATCCACCATGTCACCGTCAATCAGCGTGGCGACAGCATCCAGAATCCCTGACCCGCAGATTCCCACCGGCGCCCGGCTGCCAATCGTCTGGATGTGTACCTGACCGTCGATAAGCTGCACACGCTCGATGGCCCCCGGCGCGGCGCGCATACCATCGCGGATGTGCGCACCTTCAAAAGCCGGTCCTGATGCACACGAACAGCTCAGACGACGCCCATTGGCGATCAGCGACACCTCGGTATTGGTCCCAATGTCGATGGCGATCGTCGTCTCAGAGGCATTCCAGGCGCGCGTCGCCATCAGCATGGCGACATGGTCCGCGCCAACATAGCCGGCGACATTGGGCGGCATGTAAACATAAGCGCCCGGCGTCAGATTCAGCCCCAGCAGCCGCGCCGGAAATTCCAGCGCGCCGCGCAAAACCGGCAGATACGGCGCCTCGCCAAGCTGGCGCACCGGCAGCCCAGCGAAAATATGATGCATGGCCGTATTGCCTACGGCTACCATCTCGACGATCTGCTCCGGTTGGTTGCCCGTCTCGCTGCACAGCGTATCGATCATGCCGTTCAGGCTGTCGATCAGGCGTTTTTGCAGCGTTTCCTGGCCATTGCTGTGCTCATTGACGTAGACAATCCGGCTGATGACATCCTCACCATAAGCGATCTGCGGATTCATAGCGCCAGTTTTCGCCAATACTTCGCCAGTTTCCATACTAACCAGATACGCCGCCATACCCGTCGTGCCGATGTCAACCGCGAATCCAAGCAGCGGTGTCGCCGGTGGCAGCACCGCCACGATCTCGCGCCCACCGCGCACCGCCAGCCGCACCGACCAGTCGTTGTCGCGCAGTCGGGTAGCCATGGCAGCCATCACGGGCAGGCTGATTTGCAGGGCCGGGTGCCCCTGTTCGCGCAGCGTGTCATTCAGGCGCTCGACATCCGCCCGCAGATCGTACATTGTCGGCACGGGCAGCGTCACATCCAACGGGAATACCGGCGGATCGAGTTCTAACTCGAAGATATCGCCTTCGATCTGCAGCCGCTGCGGCGTGGTGAGCGATTCCGGCGGAATATCAACTTTGACATTCGAAAGCGGCCTCGCCTGGCAAGCCAACCGCCAGCCAGCAGACAGCTCATCAGCGGAGAATTCAGCTTCCTCAGCCATCGTGGGTTCACTCAAACGGCCTTCAATCAACCGGACACGGCATGTATCACACGCACCAATACCGCCACACACCGACATCAGATCAACGCCGCCGCTGCGCGCAGCGTCCAGGAGAGTCTCATCCGCCGAAATCTCAGCACGACGACCAACCGGTTGCATGTCTACAGTGAATGTGCGAGTCATTTTGATCACAACTCCAGATGGTTTTGCCAGCTAAACGGATAATTAATGATGCTGCGATGCACCATCGCCACACCACCCATGACACAGGCATCATCGACATGAGTAGCGATCGCCAGATGCGTCTTTTCACGCATCCATGAGAAAGCCCGCCGCTCGATCTCTTCAATTATAACGGGCATCAGATAATCATGCGCCAGGCTTAGTTTGCCGCCAAATACCACATGTTCCGGGTTCAGCGCATTAATCAGGCTGGCGATGCCAATTCCCAGCCAGCGCCCGGTCGCCTCCAATGCTTCACATGCCACGGCATCATTATTCTGAATAGCATAAACAATCGACTGGATGGTGAGTTGATCCAGGCTGGCAGACGTCAGATCAAGCAGCAAAGACTGCCGCCCAGCCTGCAGCGCCTCGCGGATGCGGCGGAACAACGCCATCTGGGTGGCTTCCGTCTCCCAGCAGCCGATATTGCCACAACTGCACGGCAGACCGTTAGGGACGACCGTCATATGGCCAAACTCCCCGGCAAAGCCGGTGATTCCGGTCAGCAACCGTCCATCTATGACGATGCCGCCACCCAGGCCCACACCAGAACTTACATACAGCAGCAGGCGACTGTTCTGCGCTGGCCCCAGATAGCTCTCGCCTAACGCAGCCATATTGGCCTCATTAGCTACATATACCGGCAAATCGAACTCCGCCTGCAAAAGCTGGCGCAGCGGCACATTGCGCCAGTCGAGGTTGGGCGCCAGCAACAGCGTGCCAGTCTGCATATCGACCAGTCCCGGAACCCCCACCGAAATCGCCAGCACCGTCTTGCCCTGCCGGCGTATCTGCTGGTAGATTTCCTTGATATAGATCAGGACATTGTCCAGGATCATCTGCTGGCCGGGCAAATCGTTTGTACTCTCATAGCGCCGGGCGATAACTTCAAAAGCGAAGTTCGCGGCGATAATCGAGATGAAGTCTACCCCAATCTCCACGCTGATGATGGTACCGGCATCCGGGTTAAGCCGCAGGTTGATACCAGGTCGCCCCACTTCGGACATGGTGGTGTCGATCCCCATTTCGACCACCAGTCCTCGCTCTAGCAACTCCTTGACCATACTCGAGACACTGGCTTTATTCAGCCCGGTGTAACTGGCGACACCGGCCCGCGACAGCGGCGCGTGCAAACGCAGCGTGTTGAGGATCAACGCTGTGTTCATCTCACGCATGGTGGTGTGGTCAACTGAGTTTCCGTTTATCATGGCTGCCCCAAAATTAGTTTGTATACTAAATTAACTATCCCTTACAGTGTAAATGGATAGCGGATTCGAAGTCAACCTCTGGCGGTATACGCAGTCAGGACCGGTAATGCAATTCAGGTTGTTAAAGTTCAAAGCACATTCGCTTGACACAAAATTAGTTTACAACTACAATCATTATCAATTATTGATAATCAATACGATCTTAACGCACCATGACTGACACGTCAAGCCATCCAATTCAGCTATCGGGTATAAGACGCTCACGCCGTTTGGGGTCTCTCGCCGATCAGATATACCAGAAGCTGCGTACCGCTATTGTGCGCGGCGATCTGCCGCCAGATCACAAACTGGTAGAACTTGAGATCGCCGCGAACATGGGTACCAGTCAGGGACCGGTCCGTGAGGCGCTGCAACTACTGGAACGTGACGGACTGGTTGAGCGCCGGGCACGCCGAGCGACTTACGTTACCCGGACCAGCCTCGACGAGATATACGAGTTCTTCGTCATCCGCAGTACTATCGAGGCATTCGCTATCCGGCGGGCACTGAACAGGATGACCCCCGAACACGACCGCATAATGCTGGCCCTTATAGACGACATGCGGCGCGACGGTAAAGCCGGCGATATGGATGCCCTGGTCGAACACGATATGGAGTTTCACCGGCTGATTTGTGAGTGGTCTGGTAGTACGGTGTTGGTGAACGCCTGGATGCCGCTCTATTCACAGATTCAACGCTTCATACTGCAAACACATCAGCATTATTTCCGCGATCTTATCGAGTTGGCCGACACCCACCAACCGATCGTCGCCGCCATGACCGCCCGCGATGCCAACGCTGCCGCCGCAATGATCCACGAACATGTCATGCTGATCTGGCACAAGTTCGACCAGCAGCGCAAATCGGACACCGTTTGAATCTCAAAGGAAATTCCAGAAGTGCGTATGACTTTTGACACGTTTGACTAGTGACAAATGACAGCATAATTCGCATTTCAATGCGGTTATGATAGTTATATTGGATTAGTTTAGATAATAAACTTACTAAATCGGCGTTCTAAAGCGCTGATCAAAAGCTTAGCGAATAGTACTTGGAGAATAAATGATGTCGCAAGCTCACAACATTGAAGCACCGCAGACCGCCACCCCATCAGCAAATAACAACAACTCAATCATCGATTTTCTCAAGCGCCTGTTTGGTATGCGCGAGATGGGTGTACTGCTGGCGCTTGTCATCCTGGTGCTGTTCGTCAACACGCAAAGCGAATTCTTCTGGACCTCTCGTAACATCTTCAACGTTTTGCGCAGCATGTCCACCATCGGCATCATCGCTATCGGCATGACAATGATTATCGTCACCGCTGGCATCGACCTTTCGGTTGGTTCAATGATGGCCGCCGCTTCGATGATGACTGCCCGCCTGATATTTACCGATGTAATGCCGCCCCTGCCAGCAGTGATTGTCGGCTTTGGCTTTGGCGCCCTACTGGGCTTTATCAACGGCTTCATCATCACCAAAATCAAGGTCAACCCCTTCATCACGACACTGGGTATGTTGAGTATCGCGCGCGGTCTCACGCTGCTGCTGGCCACTGGCCTGCAGGGAACGGTCGCCAGCAACATCCCTATGCGCAACGAGCAGATCAACTTCCTGGGTGCCGGCTATGTGGGCGATATTCCCATGCCGGTGATTATTATGTTTGCGCTGGTTATTATCTTCAGCCTGTTCCTGCGCTATACCATACTTGGACGCCAGATTTACGCCGTCGGCAGCAACGAGGAAGCCGCCAGGCTGTCTGGCGTCCCGGTCGATCGCGTCAAAATCTTTGCCTATACGCTCACGGGAACGCTGTGCGCACTCGCCGGTATCATGCAGGCCGGTCTGCTTTCGACCGCAGCCACCAGCGCCGGCCAGATGCTGGAGCTGGACGTCATCGCGGCGGTGGTGATTGGCGGCGCCAGTCTGATGGGCGGCCAGGGAACCATCTTCGGCGCGGTTATCGGCGCAGCGATCATGGCAGTGCTGCGCAATGCCTTCATTCTGTTGCAGTTTCCCAGCTACGCCCAGACAATCACCATCGGCGTTGTCATCATTCTGGCGGTCGCCATTGACCAGCTACGCCGCCGCGACCGCAGCATTTTCGCGATTATCCGTGAGCAAATCGACGCCAGACGTTAACACAGCGCAGGCTGTTAGGCAGGGTTCTCCGGGGCGGGTTCCAAATCCCGCCCCGTTAAAGACCACCAAATACAATAATTGGCACTGAGGGAGGAGTGTATATCGATCACAACTCAGGATCACAGGAAACGTTGTCACACAGAGGCCTTACCCAAAAGAGGATTACATAGACTGTATTAAGGAGTTTACAGATGAAGTATATGAAGTTTCTGCTCATAGCCATTCTGATGCTGGTACTCAGCGTACCCGTTGCGATGGCCCAGGATGACGATGTCATGCCCGGAGATCCGGGTTGGTTCGCTTCGCAGTGCCAGCCAGAAGACGAAGGCGTAGTCGCCCCGGTTGATATGATGCCGGAAGAGCCGCTGCGCATCGCTGTCCTCGGCCTGGAAAACAACCCCTTCTGGATTCCGGTCAAAGAGGGCGCGCTCACCGCTGCCGAAATCCTGGCCGAGTACAACACCACCGTCGAGTGGCTCGTCCCCGGTGAAACCCACCTGGCCGACGACTTCGCCGGTGCCATTGAGGCTTCAATCGTACAGGGCTACGACGCCATCGCCACTATCGCCGGTGACGCCGGTGTGGTCCCCTTCATCAATCAGGCCGTAGCCGAGGGCATCCCGGTTGCCACTTTCAACTCCGAGACTGACGCCGAGAACGACCGCCTGTTCTTCGTCGGTGCCGACCTCTACCTGCAAGGCCAGACAGCCGCTCACGCCATGGCCGACGCCATCGGCGGTGAGGGCAAAGTCGGCGTCATTACCGGCTTCTTCTCGGTAGAAGCGCACGAGCTGCGCCGCACTGGCTTCGTTGACACCATCGAAGCGGAGTATCCCGACATCGAGATCATCGGTGAGGTCGAGAACCTGGACCAGGGCAACACTGCCTACACCCAGGCACAGGACTTTATGACCGCGAATCCTGACCTGTCCGGCATCTACGTCACCGCTGGCGGCCCATTCGGCGCTGCCGCCGCTATCCGCGACGCCGACATGGCCGGTGAAGTGTGGGTCATCTCCTTCGACTTCGTCGATGAAACCATGGAGTTCGTCCAGGATGGCGTGATCTACGCCACCATCGGCCAGAACCCGTTTGCGCAGGGTCACGACCCCGCCATCCGGCTGTTCAACTACCTGGTCGCCGGCGAAGTGCCCCCGTGCGCCCGCCTGGTCACCGAGGCCGCCGTTGTCACCGCTGATAACATCAGCGAGTACTGGACGCCGAGATAACCACACAACTAACTTAAAGGGGCTGGCTCTGCAGGGTGCAGAGCCAGCCCCAACCTGACCTGGTCGTCTTATCTGTGGGTTGGAGCCAGGCGAAGGTTCCATCACAAAGGCAAGACATTCAGGTTCCATCTGAAAAAGACTTAACAGGAACGTCATTCTTATGATCGATAATAATGAATACATTCTCCAGGTTGAAGGGGTCTCCAAACGCTACGGTGGTGTTCACGCCCTCAACAACGTCCGCTTCGATCTCAAGCGCGGCGAAGTCCATGCCCTGGTTGGCGAGAACGGCGCTGGCAAGTCCACACTGATCAAAATCCTCGGCGGTGTAGTCCACCGCGACGGTGGCACCATCACCTTCGATGGGCAGGATGCACGCTTCACCCGTCCCATCGAAGCCCAGGACGCTGGCATCGCCATCATCCACCAGGAACTGTCGATGATGCCGTCAATGAGCGTGATCGAAAACCTGTTTACCGGACGCATGCCATCTCGCATGGGCATCATCAACTGGGGCACACTTGAAAAGCAAGCCAGGAAAGCCCTGGAACCGGTAAAACTCGATGTGGACGTCCACACCCCGGTCAAAGACCTGACCATTTCCCAGCGCCAGCTCATCGAAATCGCCCGCGTGCTTTCCACCAACGCCAAACTGATTATCATGGACGAGCCGAACTCGTCGCTGTCAGACTCAGAGACCGAGCGCCTGTTTAACGTCATCAACACGCTCAAGCAGCACGGCATTTCCGTTATCTATGTCTCGCACAAACTGGAAGAGGTACTGCGCATCTCGGACCGGATCACCGTCTTCCGTGACGGATCATACATCGGCACAGTCAACACCGAAGACGCTACCGAGAATTCAATCATCAATATGATGGTTGGGCGTGAACTGGACCGCAAAGCTGTTACCGTCAGACCGCTGGCAAACGCTGATAATGCCCTGCTTGAAGTACGTAATCTAAGCGGTCGCCGCTTCCAAAACGTAAGTTTTGACATCCAGCGCGGCGAGATTGTCGCCTTCTCCGGGTTGGTTGGTGCCGGTCGCAGCGACATCGCGCGCGCCATCTTCGGTGCCGATCACTTCAGCAGCGGCCAGCTTATTTTCGATGGCCGTCCAGTACGATTCAGTTCGCCAGGTCAGGCCATCAAAGCCGGTATCGGCATGGTACAGGAAGATCGCAAAGTCCTCAGTCTGTTTATGGGACTCAAGACTCAGCACAATATGTCGCTGGCTCAACTGCCGTATATGTTCAAGTCGCGCACAATCAACTATAGCCGCGAACGCAAGTTGGTTGATCGACTGGTCAAGGCACTGGATATTCGACTGGCATCAGTGGATAACCCGGTCAGCAGCCTGAGCGGTGGCAATCAGCAAAAAACTGTCCTGGCTCGTTGGCTGGCGACGGAACCCAAGCTGCTCATCCTCGATGAACCAACACACGGCGTCGATGTGGGCGCCAAAGCCGAAATCTACGAGTTGATGCGCGACCTGGCCCGCCAGGGCATCAGCATCCTGCTGATTTCGTCCGAATTGCCGGAGATTCTGGCGCTAGCACACCGGATTGTCGTCATCTGTGAGGGGCGGGTCACCGGTATAGTTGACCGGGAGGATGCCACTGAAGAAGGCCTGATGGCCTACGCCACCGGCATCCGTGATGACTTTGCCACCAGCCAGCAACAGGTGACAACATCATGAGCACGCGCGAACTACCCTGCACCACACGACAAAGTGATTTCCAGGGCTGGAACGCCTGCTATCTGGAAAACGGCATGATCCGGCTGATCGCCATACCGGACATCGGCGGGCGCATCATGGCCTACGATCTGGGTCCATACGCTTACCTGTTCGTCGATCCGAATCTGGCTGGCAAACTGTTCAGCGCCGAGGAAAATCAGGGGGACGGCACCCTCGCCGCCTGGAACAACTACGGCGGCGACAAGACCTGGCCGGCCCCACAGGGCTGGGAAAGCGACGAGGAGTGGCACGGCCCACCGGACCCCGTACTCGATACCGGGCGCTACACACTCAACGAACTCAGCGGTGACGGCTCTCATGCCCGCGTCCGCATGACCAGCCCGCCCGATCATCGCACCGGCGTTCAGATCATCCGCCAGGTGACCATTCGCGCCGGTACCAGCCGCGTCGAACTGGACCTGACGTTCCGCAACGTCAAAGAGAGGCCCATTCGCTGGAGCATATGGGATGTGGTTCAGCTCCGCGCCGAACGCCAGCAGCCTGACGGCAGTCTGACACACGAACCCGGCTGCGTAATGACCGTACCGCTCAACCCGGCTAGCCGCTTCGCCGAAGGCTACCACGTTATGTTTGGCGACCCTGACAATCCACAATGGCAGGCCAGCACCGAACAAGGCCTGTTCCAGGCACCCTATATGTGGCAGATTGGCAAAGTTGGTCTGGACTCTGACGGTGGCTGGATCGCGTTCAGCAACAGCGCCGAGGGTTACGGCTTTGCCAAAACCTTCACCTACGAGCCGGGCGGCGAATATCCAGACAACGGTTCTACCGTCGAGGTGTGGACGATTGGCGCGGGTCAGGTGGCCAACCTGAACTACGAAGACAGCGACATCTACCTCATGGAAGCCGAAGTCCTCAGCCCGCTGCGCACCATACAACCCGGTGAGACAACAACGTTCCAACTCGAATGGGGGGCGTGTCGCTGTGGCGGTGTCATCCGCAGTGTCAGCGAAGCGGGCATCATCGTAGAACCGCTGCGGTTGCAGGTCCAGAATGGCGATTACCGCCACATAAGCGGCGAGTTCGGTGTGTTCGATACCGCTGACCTGCTGCTGCGCTGGCTGAACGACGACAATCAGGTCATCGACTCGCTGCCGTTGGGCAGCGTGGACCCTATGAGCAGCCTCTCGCTCGATCGTATGGTGAGAGTGCCAGCCGGCGCCGCTACCGTTGAACTGGTCACCATCGCCCACATCGACAGCACACAAAGACAGCTTACAAGCCTGACGATAGAATAATCATGCGTACACGAAAGATCGCGCACCTGCGCCCCGACGAAATTCTGCCGGAACTCCAGGCGACACCGGTCGCTTATCTGCCGTTTGGTCTGCTGGAATGGCACGGCCCGCATCTGCCACTAGGCGTAGACTCGTTCAATGCCGAAGCCGCTGCCGTCCGCGCCGCGAACCAGACCGGCGGGCTGGTCATGCCGACCATCTACTGCGGCACCGAGCGCGAGCGCCCGCCAGAGGTACTCGACGATCTGGGTTTCGAACGCGATACATGGATTGTGGGTATGGACTTTCCACACAACTCGCTGCCCAGCATGTACGCATCTGAGGAGATCTTCGCCCTGACCGTGCGCGAGAATCTGCGCCTCACGGCGGCGATGGGCTTCAAGGTGCTGGTCGCCATCAGCGGACATGCCGCCACCAACCAGATCGAGACGCTGCGCCGCATTGCCGCTGAATTCAACGCTGCCGGGCAGGTTAAGGTGTTGGTCGAGCTGCCGTTTGTCGCCAATGCCAGCGGCACGCTGGAAGTCGGCCACGCCTCACGCATTGAGACAGCCGTCATGCTGGCGCTGGAACCGGAAAGCGTGCGCCTGGAGAACCTGCCGCCACAATCTCAACCGCTAAACAATACGGATTTCGCCATTGTCGATTACGACACGTTCCTGGGCCGCCCCACGCCAGATCGAACCGTCAGCGTGGGCGATGACCCACGCCGGGCCGACGCCAACGCCGGTGAGCGCATGATGGCCCAGGCCGCCGAACAGATTGCGCGCCGGGTCCGTCGCGCCCTGGAAACCATTGAATAGTGTATCATTCGACTTGAATAGAAACGCGTATTCTTTTTGACCACATTAGCAGTTGAAGTAGGGAGATTAAAGCAATGAATTCACGCCAACGCACCAAGATGGCCCTGGAGCATCGCGAACCCGATCGCGTACCATTTGATCTGGGCGGCACCGTGCTGACAAGCATCAACGTGCATGCTTATCGTCGCCTGCGCGAGTATCTGGGCTTGCCGGAGAAAGAAATCCGCGTGATGGATGTCTTCCAGCAGATCGCCGAAGTCGATGACGATGTGCGCGAAAAACTGGGCTGCGACGTGCGCAACGTCGCGCCGCGCTCGTCGGCCACCTTCCAGATCGACGTCAACACGACCGACATGCCTGGTTATAACTTCTTCCACGACGAATGGCACATCGGCTGGCGCATGCCTCAGGAAGGCGGCTTCTTCTACGATATGTTCGAGCACCCACTGGCCGGGGCAACAACTATCGACGACATCAACAAGATTAAGTGGCCCGACCCCACCGACCCGGCCCGCTTTGTCGGCCTGCGCGAAAACGCGCGCCACGTCGCCGAAGACCTGAACGAACTGGTCATCGCCGGGGGTATGGCCGCCGGTTATTGGGAGATCACCTGCTGGATGCGTGGCTACGCGCAGATCTACCCGGACCTGGTAAACAACCTCAAGTGGGTTGAATATCTCATGGACAAAATCGTCGATATCAAACTCGCCTACTGGGAGATTGCACTGCCGTTACTGGGCGAATACGTCGATGTCGTCCAGGAAGCCGACGACCTCGCCGGCCAGTTCGATCTGCTGGTCAGCCCGGAGATTTACCGCAAGGTTATCAAGCCGCGCCACAAGAAAATCTGCGACTTCATCAAAGCCCGCACCGATGCCAAGATCTTCTATCATTGCTGCGGTGCCATCCGTAGTATTATCCCGGACCTGGTTGAAAGTGGCTTTGACATCATCAATCCGGTGCAGGTCAGCGCGACCGGCATGGAATCCAAGGCACTCAAGCGCGACTTCGGTAACGACGTCGTCTTCTGGGGTGGCACGGTGGACACACAGGGAGTCTTCACCGATGGCACACCGCAGCAGGTACGTGACGAAGTCCGCCGCCGTATCGACGACTTCGCGCCCGGCGGTGGCTTTGTGGCTGCTGCCGTGCATAATATCCAGGCCAACGTTCCCCCGGAAAACATCATGGCGATGTGGGAAGCTGTCCAGGAATATGGCGTCTACGGTGAGGATAACGCGCCCGGTCGCCGTCCCGAAAGCTATTGGGCGGATTACCCCGAAGAACCGGAGCGCCCGG
>Ga0081527_100576_pt1 | contig 15452 bp, 32 predicted proteins | sample HotLakmasection5_FD_70992 | JGI IMG/M metagenome (GOLD analysis project Ga0081527, IMG submission 70992) | Hypersaline microbial mat communities from Hot Lake, Washington, USA - Section #5 (SPADES assembly) (version 2) | ecosystem: Environmental > Aquatic > Non-marine Saline and Alkaline >... | reverse complement strand
GTGGTTATTGTTTTGTGTTCAATAGTAAGTTATGAATAAATTATTTGTGATCAAAATAAATTCAATAGTTTTTTTATTTTTTTTCGTACCGATTGACAGGCTCACTACTGATCATTAAAATATTCTCTGGACTGTCTCGATACAAAATGCTCACCATTTAAAGTAACCTGCATTTTCTCGGTTTCACACATGATGCATTCTCCGTACTGGCAATCAACTATTTCTTTCATCTTGTAATTGAACTCAGCTTCAACGTGACCGCAAAGCGGACACGTTACGCCTCACACGTTATAAACCCTAATCAATAGGTTCAAAATTATCCTCAAAATAAGCTTCAGAAACTAACCACTTGTCATTATGATTCTTTGGGTTCCTTGCAATCATATCGCCAATTTTGGGACTTCCGTTTTTCCGATCTTCATCAGAAACTGAAACTTTAGATTGGAACGAGGCAGGTATCGAATCATCAGCCTTGTACAATTTTATATCATTTTCAGTTACTGGACGAAGCTCAGCAACCTGCTTTCTTAGGTATTGTTTAAATTCGCTCATAATACATCGGGTTTATAACAAGCCAATCAAACTGACTTGCTAACTGGTTCGACTATTTTTAGTTTTTAATATATTTAGTTAATTCTTTCCTACTTTTTGCTCTGCTTTGTCGCAAGCAGTTTATCGGCAACTCTGTTATACAACCTATCAGTAGGCTTCCAGTAAAGCCTTAACTTTATCCTGCTTTTCCTTTTCAGATTCCTCGCATAGAGCTTGGTTCTTTTTTCTATCTGCCTCTTTTTCAAGCTTCTTACTATTTACAAGTCGCTCAAAATCCTGCTGCCAACTACCCTTATGAAGCCATCCGTAGGTTTCAGTCCAACCAGGTTGTCCTCCTGTAACTCCATATACTTCTACCGCATCTTTTACTGTGTGAATCGACTCAGTAAGTTTATCATCATTCGGTAAAATCCATATTCGGAATGTTTTGCCCCTTGCATGTTCGCCTACTTGCAAATACAGCCTTCCATGTTGTTGTGATTTCTCAAATAATTCAGCGTATTCTTTCGCTCCTTTCATAATCATCTCCGGGTAAATAACAAGCAACTCAACTCTGACCTGCTTGTAGTTTTTGTTTAGTTTTTGCCACATAATCATCCCACCTCATACCAACTCGGTCTTTCTGATCTTCATGAATCAATCCTGCATTAAAAAATCCACCCATACCCCCAATGGCTTCTTCCTTTTTTTCGGCTTCGCGCCAACTTATCCAGTTCATAGCTTGCCGCTTAACAATTTTATCAAGTGTGACTTGCTCTTTGTTTGGTTGTTTAGTTTTCGTTTTCATAATCTTAAGTTTTATTTGTTCAAATTATCAGGCTTAAATCCGCAAGCCACTTATACACCACACGTTATGGTTCACTCTATCCGCGCCTGATCTTCCCGAACATCCTTTCCGGTCTTAGCAAATATCATATCTACCTTGCAACCTGAATGATCGAACGGGTATCCTTTTTCTTTCACAATCTGGCTCCACCTTCTCGGGGTTACGTCAAGAGGGTTTTCACCATCTTCAAGGCAAGCGGTAATGGATGTGTAATACCACTCCATCCCGCTTATGTAATCTTTGATTTTGAATATCTTCTTAGCCATTATTTCACCCACTCATCAATTCTTGTTCCTGTGTTGGCTTGTGTTACATCCTTTTCAACTTCTTCCTGTGTTACTAAGCTCCAAACTTCATTGATCTTAATGGTGGAATTTTCCTTCAAAACAACTTCAAATTCATCGGGATAATACAGATTTGATTCTTCAGTAGCTTCTTGGTTGATGTCCTTTTCGTCAACTTCAACGATGAAAATAAATTTTTCTTCCTTGTCTGAATTATCACATCCGTTAATTGAGAATGAAGATTTTGCCAGTGTGTCAGCGAAATATTTGCAGATCGCATCTTCATTTGAAGAAAAATGGTTGCCAAAATTATTGAAGTCTACTTCGTTAAGACTGTCGGCGTATATGATTCTGAAAAGTTCCATGCGATTGTGTTTTGTTGTTTGTTTCTACTTCCAATATAAGCAATATTATGGAAAGAAACAAGCGTTAATTGCTATTTTATTTATTAATATAGAAATTTTAATCTTTTTAAACTGTTCACCATAACAATCGCCTCAACGGTGACCATTGCCTTAGAAGTTATAAATTTGAATTTCATTTTCAAGCGTAGTTGTTTTTCCTGATTCTGCCCTAAAAATGCCTGTCTTTAAATCTTGATAGTAGTATGTTCCTTCAACACGAATCCATCTAAGCGGTCTGGTTCTGAGCGTTCTGGGTACAATATCCACATGTGATCCAATACCATTTTTCCAATCAAAATAGATCCCGACACCATGCCATTTCCATGTTGTCATTAATCTCCATATATGATCTGGTTCTGGTTGCTCTGTTTTCCATTTTGACCATATCAATCCATCAAAAGAACTGCCGTATTTATGGCTCCCTGTCTGCCTGTAAGCAGATGTAATCTGGAATTTAAAGCCCATCCAATTCCTCCATTCAACCAGTTCTTTTACAGCTTTATTTTTCAGGTTATTTCTTCCATGAAAAAATTCCTCTGGAACAAAATTTCCACCACTGTTCTCTATCGTTCTTTTGATCCTACTATCTGTTAACCTCATTTCTTGCTTTTCTCCTGTTTTAATAATGATTCCTTTTGTTTTTTATTTAATGATTTCTTTTTGAACGCTTCATAATCGTTTCTTTCCCAGAGAGTATGACAGCTACGATCCACCTCACCGAAATAGTCTGTTGGACCACACAAGATTTCAAGATTCTCTGGATCTTCTGCTTTATCTGGAGCTAAACTTTTTGGTTCAATGTGACTGATATTCTCAAATTTCAAAGTCTCAATTTTTCTACCGCAATTCATGCAAGGTACTGGCTTACCAGAGTAGTTCGGATAGACAGACTCAACGTAGTCACGCATAATCTTAGCCATGTTCCGCTTGGATTTCTTTTTAGTAGTAGGATATGATTTTTTAATTGACTGCTTTTGTGGATTAATTTTGAGCGTGCTGTTCCATTGCTGAACTCGATTATCTTCTGGAACAGGATCCCCACAGAAAGGACATTTATCGGTTTCGTTATGCTTATGACCATTTGAGCAAATCATACTTTGTACACCTTCTGTTTTTCCAAGTCAATCACAAAACCATGATCGTATTCACAGTGAGCTAAAACGCCATCAATGAGTTTCTGCATTTCATCTTTTCTGTACTCTTTCAGATCCTTCATGTAAACACAGGTTACACCCTCTTTGTCTGTGAATATTTCGGCTTCACCGTAATCTTTTAAAAGCATTCTCTCTGCCTCTTGTGGAGTATATCCAGTGTATTCACAATACGCAGGTAAAATAACGCCCTTCCACGTTTTGATCTGCCTGTAAGTTTTTGATGGACTCCATTTTCTTTTTGTCACAGAATATTCCCCATCCTGTGAAGTCAAAAGATATTTCAGGTTCTCTCTACCTGCTACAATCTTCTGATTTTTGACTAATATTCTGACCGTATTATCCATCAGTTTTAAAACTTTTCATTCTTGTAAAACGATTATCATACTCCTTACACTGGATCGAATAAACTGCCTCTTTTTTGGAGTACTCGAAGAATGTAAACATTTCATTGTCAAGATCTGAACATCTTAAATAGAATCTGTAAACAATGAACAATCTCTGACCATCTGGATCTTTGAAAATGATAAACGGATAGATCCTGCCTGAAACAAAACTAACAAACTTATCAATACCTGTGATTTTACCGACACATTTTACTGCTCCCATTTCTAAAATCTCTGAATCAGACTTGATGTTGAGCCGATTTTTGAGTTCTGCTGTGTCAATTTTATTCTTTTTCATAACAGTGATTTTTCATTTTCAATGGCGCTCACTTCTTTAACAAATTCAGTAATCGTTCCCTTTACTCCAAATATTTTAATGAACCTTTTGATCACTGGCAATTCAATATCGTATTCCATATCTACAACCAGTACAGTTTCGGATCCGCAACAGCTTGTCTCAACTCTGATATCAGAATCAAAACTGTAACTGTCTCCATAATAGGTTCCGCCGACTCCTTCATCTCGTGAATCATAATTTGGATCTTCTTCTAAACAGGTTGAACAAAGAACTTTTTTCATCATGGCTATTCCCTGTTTTGAAGTTTAACAAATATTTTCGGATCCAGTTTTTTGAACTTGTCAACACTCCAATTTTTTGAATAATGACCAACAGGAATAGCAAGTTCATTATCAGTATAGACAAGACTGCCACTAAATGATTTTTCAATCTCATCAATTTTCTCTACCAAAACAATTCTTGAACGGTCTGACGTAAATACTAATTCACCTGTCTGGAACATTTCTTCTTTCGGATTTTCATCTACAATTTCACAGTGTATTCGTTTCATGATTTGCCTCGTTATTTTTCTGTTTTGATTTTGAGATACTTTGGTTTATACCACCACAATTTCATGCACTCATGAACATATTCTCGATCTCTTTTTACTGTTTCATTCCATGTCGGGTTGTGGATATAATACTCAAACATTTTTGCCTCTGGTTTTAAATGAAGTTTGCTGTTGTGCAGTCTGCATGGTACGAAAGATCTTCTCTGATGTCGATTTCGTTTATGAAAGTTCGTGAGTTCATAATGTCTGCCTGTGTGGTTATGTTTTTGTTTTCAATATAAAGTTATGAATAAATTATTTATGAGTCAAGTAAAATATTTGCCTGATTGGAAATTTGCTTGCCTCTATTCTTTCATATTTGACCTGTGAAGCCACGAAGTGCCTCTGAATATTAGTATATGTCTAAAGAGAAACTTTATTTGAGAGCATTTTGAGTTTTCTGCGCTCTGTTCTCATTTCCATCCTGCTTGCTCTGTCACACCAATTGTTCACATACCTCCTTGAATTTGATCCATTCGTGTGAGCTTTGACGTGACGTAATTCAAATCTGAATCTACGCTTTTTCAGCAATGCTTTTATTTGATTTCTTGTGTCTGAATATTTTGTGACTTTTGAGATTTTCATCTGGTGCATACAGAAACGGCTATCTGTATTTATTATCAATCGATTCACTTTTTTAAACCGATCCGACTGAACCAGAAAATAAACAGCATTTCCAATAGCTTTCAGTTCAGCATCATTGTGATCCAGAAGTTTTTTTGAAAATACTCCAGAGTATTTCACGTATCCTAAATCGGAGCTTATCCAAAAAGCATAGCCACCAATTTTCATGGTTGGATCATAACTGGCATCAGTTGTTATCGTCACTGTCATTTTTCTTGATATTTATACTGCTTGAAAATGATTTCGGTTTGCCTCGAAATTTCATCAAAAAAATTATCAGATCTTTTTCATAAGCATTCTGATTTCCTTTCACACTAAAAGTGTCAAGATCCGTAAACTCTTTTCTTACCAACCACCGTTTTAATTCACGAATAGAGTTGTGATTATCAAACAGCATCCTGCCATTTAATTTATGAACCGTTTGAATCACTGGCGGTTTCCTTTTTAACGAAATATTGATTTTACACAGACCTTGACCTTTTGAATGGAATACGTTCATTTTTCTATTTTTTTGAATTGATGAATACTTGAAGGGTTATACCCCCAAGTACCATGAACATATGGCTTCATAAATGAAACTTCTTTTATCCAGTGAACGCCAATAATTGCAAATGGATTTTTTAGTTCAATATTAGTCCATGCAGTTACAGGGCTTATATTGGCTTTGATTTCTATTCCTGAATATTCACCCTGATAGTATTCTGGATCATAGGTGAATCTCAGAAACAAATGTTCACGAATGGTTTTTTCACTGCTGTTTTTCAGCATGGCTTCCCTTACTGATAACTGGCATAATTGATACAACTTGTGTTTGTTTTCCGTATGAATCGCCTCCACCAGTTGCCTGCTCTTTTCTTGAAGCTGTTCCCTGTCTTTTTCACTTATTTGCATAACGATCAAACTCCGACATGATCCATTTTAAAATTATTTCACCGAGCTTTTCACCGCTTTTTTGGTGACGTTTATCGGCTCCTGCAACTTTCACAGAGACTACAGGAACTTCATCCTTTCTGCCTATCTGCAGAACCAATGTGATTTCGTTTTCATACTTCTGTCGGATCCCTTCAATTTCTTCATCAGACAAAGTGAAGTTCTCTATTTCCGTACCGTTCATTTCGTAGTTTTCTTTTTCACTCATATTAATCACCCTCTGGTTTTAAATATTCTACCTCAGTGTGCTTCAATCGAATGATGTCACCCTTTTCGTAAAATCTAAAGTCACCACTCAGTATTTCGCAGGTGCAGGACTGTAAATCCTTTCGCAATATTTGAACTTCAAATACATTGTTTGAATGCTTGAATCTGCATTTTGATCTGGTTCCAGATAAAGGCAGGTATTGTATCGGTTCTTTTTCTACTGTTTTTTTCATGTTTCATCTTTTTGGTTTTGTTCTTTTTCCCATTGTTCTGGGAATCGTTTTATGTACTCGTTAACAACTTTTGCCACTTCTGATTTTGCGCAAAACTCATTCAAGCATTTCGCAATTTTTTCATCAGAATAGAGCATTTTTATTTTCTGGTACATTTCCTTGATTTCCCTGTTGGTTTGATTTTCATAAAATGAACCAGACTTAAACGATTTCTTTGGGATCTGTTTCGGTTTTTGTTTTGAATAAACTATGTCTCTGGTTTGATACAGTTTGTTTCGAACATCTGGATCCTGCACCCATTTATTCATTGCTCTGCAAAGTTCAGCCTGATTATTTCCTTTTCGTTCAGCTTCACCATGAACCAGTGCTTTTATAAACTCCTTTATCAAAACATCAAAAGGAATATCCACAGGTACATATTTGTTTTCTAAATACAGGAATTTCCAGAAGTCTTTCAGATAAAAATCTATTGCTTCATTATCAGATGGTAGTTCTTTAATTCCACCGATCCGCAGATACATCTGGTACAGACTGTCAACGGCATTTCGTTCTGGTGTTGGAACAACATCCTTTCCAACGGCATCTTTTTGAGCTTCCACAAGTTCTCTGATTTTTTCTCTGGAGTAATTCCACTTTACAACCAGTTTTTCAGAATCATTCTCTTGTAAGGAAGTCGATTGCATTGTCTGCTTTCGTTTTGTTTCCTGAATTTCCATTACGCTGATCTTTGGTTAGTAGTTTTATTTCAAGTTCTCCAAATTTTTCTCTCAGTTTTTCTGGGCTGAGAACATTTTTCCGCCAAAAATTATCTCTTTGGATATGTTTCCATAAACGCCATATACGTTTAAGAGTTAGTTCATCCTTTTCAATCATCAAACGAATTGGATCCCGCCATTTTTCAATTTTGGCTGTTTTCGTATAGTGATTGTCTGGCTTTAAATCGTGAACTCCTTTCCAAATATGAACTGCCATTAAAATATAAGGATCTTTGATTTCTTCAATTAAATCATTCTCAACCAATTCACGGATATATTTACACTTGGTACTATTCACATTGGTAACTATAGAAGAATTCTCAGATTGAGAATTGTAAGAATTCTCAGATTGAGAATTGGAACTATCAGATTGAGAATTGCCTTCATTGTATTTAAATACATGAAAGTACGTTAAATGATATCCACCCTCTTTTTCTGGCTTAATGCTTTTTATAACTCCATCATCTTCCAGTTCATTCAGCCATCTTCGAACACTGGCATAGCTAAAATAGGGGTACATATTTTTGATGGTTGATGGTTTTATGAAAGCATAGGGTTTACCATCGAACTCAAGATCTGGATTCCCTTCATTAGCACTTTGATGGAATCGCAAATGTTCTAAAAGAATTGCCTTATTGACACCGTATTTTACAGCATCATCTACATCGAATTTATGTGTTTTCATCTTGCCTCTTTGTTATTCATGTGTGCCTCACATTTAGAATAAATCTGGAGTAGTTTTTGCGACCACTCCAGATTTTATGACTTCTGTAAAGTAAAATAATTTACAGGATATTAAAATTACTGGGCTTTGATTTTTTCGCCCTCTGGAAGTGATTTTTGTTTTTCAGGTAACTCACCTGCTGTTTCATCCATCACTTCATATTCAGCTTCTGGAACATCAAAGTTAAATAGATCACCTTGTGCTTTTTTACTGGATTTCACAAAGTTTGTGATTTCCATTTTCAGCTCATCTATTACTTGAATAGGAACCAGATCATTTGCTGGAATCTTCACCTCAATCATTGCCATTGCAGAATGTGAAAACACAATGGTTGCTGATATTTGATTTACACCTTTGAACGTAATGTCTTTTATTCTCGGTGCGCCCCAACGATCATTCATAGTAGGGAATCCAGAATATTCCATGATTTGACTGGCTACCAGATTAAGAGCTTCCCTCAAGTCTGGGTGAACCATTTCCTTGAATCCTTTTGAGATTTCCTCGTATTCCTCAACGGATTCATTCCATTCCTGCCATGTCACATCCAACGTGCTACCTTGCTTAAATTTTTTCAATACAAGTGATTCGTCTTTTTGTTCTGCCATTTTTCGACCTCTTTTATTTAGGATTAATTCATCCTGTTATATAAAAAATATTTCAATTCTTTGCTGACCGTTCTTGCACCATATTTTGCTTACACGACCATCTGCAATTTCTTTATCTTCTGTAAGCAGTGCATCCAGAACACCTTTTTCCAGATTATCTTTGTCTGGTTTTAACTGGTGAATCCTTCCATGATGTTCACGCTTCTTTTTATCGCTCCATGTTTTTTGATAAGTAGGCATATAAAAAATCATCCAGTAGTTTACTTTCGGCATTTCAAAATCACCAATCTGTCTCTGGATTTCAGCCTTGTACTCTTTCCATTTGTAGATCGCCTTTCTCATTCTCTTTTTCGGATCTGGATGGTTCGGGTTCTGCTTCCATTTATCCGATTGAGTCATTCTGGGTTTTCCCATCGGTCTGACAGTCAACCAGAATACTTTCTTTTTTGTGAACGGCATGGAATAGGGAATGAGTTGTTCTGTCGCAGGTTGTTTAAAATCTGTTTTCACAATCACATTGTTTTTTACAGTTGCATATTCTTTTGTAAGTGCATCCCTGATTTTTCCTCTTAACGGATTATCAGATTTCAGTTGATCCAGATTAATTCCCATTGCATCTAACGATTTATTTATGGTATATTTGATTCACGCACATCACTCACTGTGATTCGTGTTTGCCTCTAAGGGCGGTTGATTAATTTCACCGCCCTTTTTTTATAGGGGTTCAATATTACCGTGAATTGCATCAGTTCAACCTGTAGCATACCAATTTCTTATTTAGCCTATTTGTTAATGGTATTATATGGCTATCAACGTTTGAGCCTCTTTAAGATCAAATATGAAAGCCATTATTCTCCAGTTTACTTCTCTTTGAACAAATTTGGCTCTAATTGGAACCTGAGAACCTTTTCTGCCGACATCGTTCTGTGAGATATGTCCTTAAAACCATAGATACCCACTGTTTCAAGTTCCTCTGGTTTGTTTTTTAACCTTCTGAATGCTCTTTCATACGTTCCTGCACTGTGATATTTTCCGAGCCTTTGACCAAAGTTTGCAACCTTAGTCATTTCAGAATTACGAATAGTCGGATCGCCATCCTGTATTTTCAGTTTTAGATATTGAAGTAGTATTTTTCGTGCTTTTATTTTTCCTGACATATTTGCCTCAGTTTCTGTTTATAGGGTACGACAAAAGGTTGTTCATTGTATAGTTCATTTTCATATCAGTGCTGTTTAATTCACCAATAATTTTCACACAATCTATCCTGCATCCAGAATGTATGTAAGCATCACACAAGTAACTGCTGTTAATATCATATTGCGATTTGTACTTAATGATCTTAACTATCTTTGCATCAACATCATACATTGTTGCTTTTTCAGTAATATCAAGAGTGATCCTTACACTCATTTTCTCTCTGAACATAAATACAGCATCTATTCCAGAGTTCAAATAAGGAATCATGATCCTTCTGTATGCAGACGTCAGAATAATGTCGAACCAATCCTTGTTAGGGATTGATTCAACAGGATCTGTTTTGATATTTATCTCTTTGTCAAGCATCATATCACCTAAAACGGAAGATCATCATCCATTTCATCAAAAGACTGATCTGGTTCTGGTTCTGGTTTTGGCTTTTGTTTTTGATTCCGGTTCTGGGAATTGTCCTGCCTGTTTCTGTTTCCAGATTGGTTTTGGATTTCCTCCCACGACTTCCATTCTTCATTATTCTTGTAAAAAAGCGTGTCACTGTTTCGGTGCTGACCAAGAGTACTTTTGTACTCTGGATTGCTACGGCTGACAACCTCATAAAAATCATTTTCATCAGCTTTGCGGTGCTTGAACGTTATTGGCGCTCCACTTCTCGGGCATTTTGTGGGAACTTCCGAAAATAACGTTAGCTCCTTAATCGCCTCTTTTACATTCTGACCTGTGACTGTCACTTTCAGACCTTTCGATACATACATTTCAATTTTTACTGCCATGATATTTATTCGTTTTCTGGTTCATATTGTTCTTTAATGTAATCAATCGGATCCACCAATCTAACATTTTCATGCCCCCATTCCCCACGCTTGAAGTCACCCTCAATCAATCGGATCGGTTGCAATTCATGGTGTCCATCCAGTCTGAATAACGCATACAGATAAGAGAATTTCTTATATGATTTCGCTCCAGTCTGTTCCTTGAATGTAAAGGTTGGCTTTGCTCCACGACTGTCTTTTGGAGCAAAATTATAGCATCTGGTAGCCTCATATTTCCCATCCAGAAATTTATTCTGGATCCAGTTCCAACCATCCATATAGCTGTTCACCTGAATTTCATGGCTCTCATAAAAACCTTTCTTTCCAGATTTGTAATCAACAACTACAACGGCACGTTCTTTTTTGTTTTCTGGCGTTTTATCTGTGACATCACCACCATCCTTTCGAACATCAATTTCTGCCACAAGATCAATCGTACCGCCAATCATTCCAATCTCTTTCCCATTGTGAATAACAGGGTAGTAAATCGGAATTTCAACCGCTATGATTTTCAGATTAACCAGTTTCATCCATTGATAAAATGCGCTTACGTCACTTTTTAATTCTGGAATCCACGGCTTTACATTGACCGCATAGAGTTCATTCAAATCCCTGTAAAGAGTGACAATATCACCGATGCTATCGCTTGGAAAAACATCAGCAAAAAGAGCCTCTGTAAATACGATGTGCATCATGGTTCCATAGTAAGAACGTTCATTCATGTATTCTCTGGGAGCATTAATAGATCCGTTCTGGAGAACCATTTTATACTGCCATTCTTTTAAGAAGTACGACTCCTTTAGCTCTGCCCACAAAATAGAAGTGACCGATGGATAAAGCTCATTTGTATCTGGATTGAAATAATAGCGTTTGGATCCTTTTTCAAGCCTCCACATTCGCCATCCTTTTTCAACCATCATTTCATATCTCGGCAGAATTTCGTAAAAATCTGCATCCTGTTGACCAAGATCTTCAATCATTTTCGACTTGACCAGATCAACAAAACTTTGTGTTTCCTGTGATCGTGTTTTTTCGTTATTCATGTTTGCCTGTTTTTTATGATTCCTGTTTAGTGAAAGCCTCAAATTCACGCTGAATTTTCTTCTCCAGTTTATTTGTCTCTGTCATGCTGAGAGTAATTCCCAGACCATCAACAATATCGAAAATACCTTTTTCGACATAGATTTTCAGATCTACTGGAACCGTTCTGGTTCTCCGTTTCAAAATGTTATTTAAAGAACCCTGACTGATTCCTATTTTTTCAGCAACATCACTTTGATTGTGATTTTTGCCGTTCATTACGATTCTAAATATTGTTTCAAACTTCATTTTTGACTCCTATTTGTTTTCTGATTTGTAGTTGTTTTTTACGATTTCGCCTTCCATTAAAACAATGCCTGTTTCTTTGGAATCATCGACAACTGTAACGATGTAAAGCAGATCGTTTTCTTTTGCAAACTTCGCAAGTTCTTCTTTGGATTTTGAATCCAGAGATTCACCATCATCCAGAGTAAGAAATTTCAGTTCTGGATCCGTACTCATAAACACTTTACTCCAGAAAATAATCTTTTCAGATTTGCTCATATCCTGAATATCAATACCATTGAATGTGATGGATTCCTCTGTAAATTCCATGCCTTTTACTGGCATTTTACGGTCTGTTACAAGAGATACTTTCATCTTTTCAATTTCCTCAAGCTCAATCGTTTTATCGTTCGCTTTACGCTCAAGAGTTTTGACTTCATCCTTCAACTGCATATACTGTTCAGCCTTTCTTTTTTCCTCCTGCAGATCCTGAATTTCAGAGATTTTCTGTATCACATCAGATGGATCTTTTGGATCATTTTCTTTAATCCATTTTTCACCTTTCTGGATCCTTTCATTCAGTTCGGTTTTTTCATTGATAAGTTTTTCTCTCAACTCTTTTTGAACCTTGAGTTTTTCCTCCAAATGCTTAATCTCTACATCAACAGCATCAATTGTATTTTGTTTTTCTTTATGCTGTTCTTTGATGCTTTCGAGGCGGTATTTATGAGATTCGATTTCCTGATTGAACTTCTGAATTTCCTCGAGTTCTTTTTGCAGATCCGTAAACTCTGGCACTTCTGGAATTTCATCAAACTCTTGAAGCCCTTCCAGTTTCGCCTGTTCTTTTTTTAGATCCCTGTTTATGTCACTCCTCTGGTCGTACACTTCTTTGTACTCTGAATCCAGTTCATTCAACCGATCTGCAAGACCAAGCATTTCAAAAATAAATTCAACCTGTTCCTTTGAATCCATCTGGCTCATTCGATGCGGATCCCTGCTGTATTCATTGTAGAATCTGGAGAGCAATGTTTCCTCTGCACCTTGCGGAACATCATCCTTATCTTTGATTTTTATGTAATCTTTGCCGTTCCGTTTCCAGTACCGATGAATCTCAAATTTATCCGTACTGATTGTAACGTGCGCTTCTTCCTCACCATCTTTTATCACATTTTTTATGTGCTTTTTGTAATAGGATTTCCCTGCAAGCGCTGAATGAATTGCATCAATTACAGATGATTTTCCCTGCCTGTTTCCACCACTGACAAGAACCATGTTTTTGCCAGTTACATCAATATTAAAAACCCCAATTCTTTTGAAGTTGTTTATACTGATTCCAAGAATGTTCTGAGTTTTCTTGCTCATTATTTGCCTCGTATTTCACTTGTTAGAAGTGAACAGCAATATAAAAATATTACTGATTAAAGTAAATTATTTGCAATTTTTTATTTGCCGAGCTTTACTATCTCGATCTTTTTGGGATCCACCCTCCATTCAGGTTCTCCTTCTTTACTCTGCTTGTAATGTATATCTGGAGTTTCACTGCTTCCAAGATTGACATCACAAAAGTAGTTTCCATCCTGATCCTTGTAAAGCGGTCTGCTCCAAGAATCACATACTCCAAGTTCTTTTATCTTTACACTCATTTTTTTGGTTTTTATGTTCCTGATAGATTGTATTCCACAGTTCATCAGAGATAGTGCCGTAGTATTTTAACTCTGCGATCTCATAGCTCAACAGAAACTGGAGTAAAGCCCTGTCAAATGGTACATATTGAATGTTAGGTGCATCGTCTGTCTTGAGCCATTTGTGGAAGTCCTGAACCAGTTTTTCAACGGTTACTTTTTTTGTCTTTCCATCAATCCTGTTATCAGATAATTCAATTTTCATAACTTTTGCCTGTTTGATTGTTTCGATTTCAGCGTATGAATGATTTCACCGCCCTTTTTTCTGGAATCGACTGCTACACAATAGCCTTTCCCGACAACGTACAAACCATCGGATTTCTCTATTATTCGCAGTTCTCCAGAAGTGTCAATTGCCATTCCATCCTTGAATTTTAACATCGTGTTTCCTCTTTTTTATGGTTTGTTTTATCCACAACTGGCATTGCCAATCAGTCTATTATCATTCATATAAAAACTTTTGACGTACCAGTATATGTTTGTGTGTGCTTCGTACTCTTTTAAATTCATTGTTTCTACAGATTTTAATCTGCCACCAATCACTGTGAAAACTGTGTGATCTTCTGGATAATTTCGATCATCAACCAATATTACATTTTTCATTTTCATCTTTATTTACTGTTTAACTGTTTCAGTTTTCGAGCTATTTCTTCCAGAACTTTGCCACTAATAAATCTTCTGGTTGAATATTCATTTGGAGAAAACAACCAGTTAAATGCCACAGATTCAAGGCTACCAATTACGGCTGTTGTGTTACTTGAAACTACCAGAATTACATCGTAATACGTGTGATTCAACTTTTCGTATTTTATCGTTTTCAGTTCTCCAGTCTCGATATCTGCGCCTATTTTTGATTCATTAATAGTGAATCCTGTTACCATTCCTGTTTTGTCAGAAGTAATTTGAGCGTCTTTTGATCGCCATCCTTTTTTTGAGCTTTTCATGATATCGGTTTTTGTGTGGTTATTGTTTTGTGTTCAATAGTAAGTTATGAATAAATTACTTTAGTTCCAAATATTTTATTCACATTAATTATTATCAATAACTGTGATTTCATCTGCAATGCTTGAAAGAATATCAAATGAAGTCGAAATAAATTCTGCTTTTTCACGAATGATTTCTTCTGGTACAAATCGCTCTCTCTGGCGATTTCTTTTTAGTGAAGTTTTCATGCTGACCTTTACATATACGATTTCAGTCGTGTAACCCTGTGCTTGCAAATCCTTGATCCATTTCACCATTTTTTCAGAATTGGTTCCTGTTCCATCAATAATCATATTTTCTTCATTGGCAATGGCTCGAAGCATTTTCTGTTTCGCAATTTTTTTACTCCACGAATGAATCGGTTGAACATTTTTGGGATCGTAATCTGGGTGAGTTTTTTTGATTTCATCAGGATCTATTAAAACAGCGTTTTCTTGAAAATCAGAATAATGCTTTTTGATCGTATAAGATTTTCCAGAAGCAGGAAGCCCCATTGTTAGGATCGCTTTCGGTTGGTTGGTTATTTCGTTTGAGTAGCTCATAATGTGTGGTTTGTTATCTTGTGTTCAATTATAACTTATGAATAAAAAACAATAGATCAAAATAAAATATTTGGATTAATTAAATAAAAAAACCCGCAGGGAACCACCCCTGCAGGTCGATAACCACACATCATAGATGTGCGAACACAAACGTAAATAAGTGAATAGGTGATTACTCACCTATCACTATAATAGAATTTTTAGCTTTCAACTTCAACCAGATCAAAATCTGTTTTGACCGCCTGTTCGCTCTGTAGCTTGTGTACTAACAAGCTCAATTCTTTGTTTTTGAGAGCGAATAAAAATAAAAAAGGCTCGATGAACTTAATCACCGAGCCTACCGA
>Ga0081527_100574_pt1 | contig 15504 bp, 10 predicted proteins | sample HotLakmasection5_FD_70992 | JGI IMG/M metagenome (GOLD analysis project Ga0081527, IMG submission 70992) | Hypersaline microbial mat communities from Hot Lake, Washington, USA - Section #5 (SPADES assembly) (version 2) | ecosystem: Environmental > Aquatic > Non-marine Saline and Alkaline >... | reverse complement strand
GCGATCCAGCATCGACCGCGAAGAGAAGCGCGTGACCCGCAGGAACGGGTCGAGACGATGGTTGGCGAAAGAAGCGGAGCAGCTTGACACCAACGACCCCAATCAGAGAGGGCTCTCAGTTGCTCGCAGGCCGCCGCAGGCAGAGCGTCATCAACTGCATGGGAATAGTTGATGCAGCGCACCCTCTCGGCAACGCCGCGTTGGCCAACATGACCGCGCGACGAATACGGATGGCAGCGCATCACCAGTTGCAATGGAAAGCGGCAAAGTGCGCCGACATACTGCTAGCTGATCTTGTCGGCTGCAGCTACGTAACGGGACTTCAGCGTTGGTCGCTGTCCCGCCATAGGTGCTTGCCAGAGGTGCCCAGAGGCGCAGCCGACAAAATACCGGCTGCATCATTGCGGGCGAGGGACGGCACCCTATTTTCGAAACCGCGACAGTGAAAGGGTAGCATTTTGTGAGCGGTCGGCAAAGACGGTTGAATCGGCAGTTCGACATGATCGCGCAGACGGTGCCAGGGATGAGTGGGACGATCGACTGGCTGCTGGCACGCCAGCGGCGGATCATTCGTGTTCCCATCGCTTGTTTGCTCATCCTCGGCGGTTTCTTGTGGTTTTTGCCTGTCTTCGGACTCTGGATGTTGCCGCTGGGGCTGCTGCTTCTCGCGGTCGATATTCCAGGGCTACAGCCGTTTGTCACCGGCATGATCGTCACGGTACGTCGCCGTGTCCGGCAGTGGCTTCGTCGGCGACGGGGTTAGCTTTCAGCGTTTCGACAGCTCGGCCTCTTCTCGCTACCGTCCATCGACCTCGCGCTACCCCGATCGATCCATCAGTGGCGTCCGCTCGCGCCGGTGCGGTGTGTTTCGGCGTTGGTTTCTCGTTCCGGCGAGGTCCGCGACGACGGCGACTGCCCCGCTCTCCGAGCCGGCGCGGTGCTGGACTCGGTCTCGGCTTGCGGGGCTCGGCCAGACCGGGACTGCCGTCGGGTGTGGCGTCAGGTGGGCGCCACGCGCGGCATCGAAGGTGTCGTCGATATCCAGCGTGCTCCGCTTCGGCACCTGCCTGAAGGACGCACGATAAAGCCCGATCACACCGCGCCCCAGCCGTCGCAACATCCTTCGATCGGGCAAGTTCTCCAACCGGCTGATGGTCGACGACAGCGTCGACCCCAACTGCGCGGCCTCACGACCGTCCAAACCATTCACACCACCAACGGCAGCGGGGACCTGATCCCCCAGCTCGCCACCGAAACCCTCGACGCCCTCGACACCACCATCACCAAAATCCGCAACCTCGAAGGCGTCAAAACCAGCGAAACCAACCTCCTGCTGGCGACCCGAATGACCACTCGCCCGTAGCAGGCAAGAGGAAGGAAGCAGAAGAACGGGGGAACTGAGTTCCCCCGCGCCCCCTCCGTCCTTTGGTGGGGGTGCGGTGGGGGCGTTGACGGGTTCTGGAGGACCCGGTGGTGGCGTGCGTGCCCTGCAGGGAGCCCCTGCGCACGTCCCGGATGGGCGCGGGCCGGTTCCCCAAGGGTGAGGTTGCCCGTGCGGCGTCATTGCTCAAAAAGGGGAGGTGTTCCTCGAAACCGTACGTAACGGCCTCGCTTTGTCTACCCTTCTAGTTGTATTTGCGGCATGTTCACGATCGTAGGGTGACGTAATCTCCCGTTCCGGCCCGGTTCGGCCGCATGTCCCAAAGTGGGCCTTCCTGGGAGCCAGTGTACGACCCGTGCCATAAAACCGCTCAAGGCTGTTAGAGGTGGATCTGGAAATCAGCAATCGGCTTACGTGGGCGCTTTCAAGGCGCAGGAATGCGCGCGGCTAGTTGCGCTAGTTGAGGCGAACGGGTGACCATAACTGACTATCAAGCAAAGTATCTTGCTCACGAGCTGACACGCCGCTGCGCTCCCGATAGCGTCGAGAAGCTGGCCGGCGCCGTCGCCAGTGCGCAGGTTGACCTGAATCCGCATCAGGTAGATGCAGCGCTGTTCGCCTTCGCCTCGCCGCTTTCGAAGGGCGCGCTGCTTGCTGACGAGGTCGGCCTCGGCAAGACGATCGAGGCGGGTCTCGTCATCTCCCAGCGCTGGGCAGAACGAAAGCGCCGGGTGCTAATCGTCACGCCTGCCAATCTGCGCAAGCAATGGCATCAGGAACTTACGGAGAAGTTTTTTCTGCCATGCACCATCCTGGAGTCCAAATCCTATAACGCATTAATCAGGGAGGGGAATATTCGCCCATTTGAGATGCCCGACTCAATTGTGATCTGCTCTTATCAGTTCGCCAGGAGCAAAGCGTCCGACGTCCGTGCCGTTCCTTGGGACCTTGTGGTGATCGATGAGGCACACCGGCTACGCAACGTCTACAAGCCATCGAACGTCATTGCCAGAACTCTCAAAGATGCGCTCGCTCAGCGGCAAAAACTACTGCTGACGGCAACACCTCTGCAGAACTCGCTCCTGGAGCTGTTCGGCCTCGTCAGTTTCATCGACGAGCATGCCTTCGGCGATCTGAAGAGTTTTCGCGAGCAGTTCGCCAGCCTCGCTCAGGAGCGCACGTTCCACACCCTTCGCGATCGGCTGAGGCCGATGTGCCACCGCACGCTCCGCCGGCAGGTGTCGGCCTACGTGCCGTATACGCGCCGCCTGCCCATTGTTGAGGAGTTCACCCCGGAAGCCGCTGAGGATCGGCTCTACGCCCTCGTGTCCGAATATCTGCGTCGCGACAATCTCCAGGCTCTGCCGGCCAGCCAACGCTCTCTAATGACACTGGTCTTGCGCAAGCTCTTGGCGTCTTCGACCTTTGCCATCGCCGGCGCGCTCACCTCGATCGCGACACGGCTCCAATCTAAGCTCGATACCCATCTCGCCGCCCAGGGGGACGATCTCGGAGAGGATTACGAGGCCCTCGAATCCACCGCCGACGAATGGACCGAGGACGAGATTATCGAGCCGCTGAGCGCTGCAGATCGCAGGGCCCTGGAGGCGGAGATCAGCGATCTCCGGGCTTACGCCGACCTTGCCACATCGATCGAGCAGAACGCAAAAGGCGTCGCGCTCCTCAAGGGTCTCGACGTTGCCTTCGCCAAGGCGAAAGAACTGGGTGCCCCGCAAAAGGCGATCATCTTCACGGAGTCCCGGCGTACGCAGGCCTACCTACTCAGGCTGCTCGCCGACAGTCCCTACGCCGACGGCATCGTCCTCTTCAACGGTACCAACACCGACGACAGCTCCAAGCAGATCTACAATCAATGGCTGTCTCGCCATCAGGGCTCCGACCGCGTCACCGGCTCGCGCACGGCCGACATGCGCTCCGCCCTGGTCGACTACTTCCGTAACGAAGGCCGTATCATGATTGCGACCGAGGCAGGCGCGGAAGGCATCAACCTTCAATTCTGCTCGCTGGTCGTGAACTACGACCTTCCATGGAACCCCCAGCGCATCGAGCAGCGCATCGGCCGCTGCCATCGCTACGGCCAAAAGCACGACGTCGTCGTCGTCAATTTCATCAACCGCAAGAACGATGCCGACCGTCGCGTCTATGAGCTGCTGGATCAGAAATTCCAGCTCTTCGAGGGCGTCTTCGGCGCCAGCGATGAAGTTCTCGGCGCCATCGAGTCCGGCGTCGATTTCGAGAAGCGCATCGCCGCGATCTACCAGAAGTGCCGGCAGACCGAGGAGATCGAGGCCGCTTTCGATCAGCTCCAGCTGGAGCTGAGCCTCGAGATCAACGAGGCCATGACCCGCACCCGCCAAAAGCTGCTCGACCACTTCGACGACGAGGTGCGCGAGAAGCTACGTATCCGCGACGAAAGCACGAAGGCTTATCTGAACCGCTTCGAGCAGAAGCTCATGCAGCTCACCCGCCACGAGCTCGCCGGCCATGCCGAGTTCCTCGGGGATTCGGCATTTCGTTTGGAGGACCGGCCCCCCTGGGTCGACCCGGCGCGCTCGCCACTTGGGCTCTACGAGCTGCCACGACGCTCGGGCGACGCCCACCTCTATCGCCACACCCATCCTTTGGGCGAAGCGGTGCTCGCCCGTGCCCGGCAGCGTGACCTGCCACCAGCCGAGCTGGTCTTCGACTACGCCGACCACACCGGTCGGGTCACCATGCTGGAGCCCCTTGTTGGCCAGTCCGGCTGGCTGACAGCCACGTGCCTCACCATCGATGCACTTGATCAGGTCGAGGACCACCTTCTCCTCATCGCAGAGACCGACGCCGCCGAGCCCCTGGATGAGGAGGCGTGCTCGTGCCTCATCACGATTCCCGCCCGCGTGGTCGATGAGGCGCACCCGCCGGAAAGTGTCCGCCAGCGCCTCGACGCCACCCGACAAGTGCGGCAGCAGGCGATTCAGCGCGAGGTCTCCGAGCGCAACGCGCGCTTCTTCGAGGCGGAGGCCGAGAAGCTCGACGGCTGGGCCGATGACCTGAAGGTCGGGCTCGAACGGGAGATCAAGGAGATCGACCGGCAGATCAAGGAAGCGCGCCGCGCTGCCACCGCCGCCCTGACGCTGGAGCAGAAGCTCGCCGGGCAGAAGCAGGTCCGCTCCTTGGAGGCGCTGCGCAACCAGAAGCGGCGCTCGCTTTTTGACGCCCAGGACGAGATCGACCGCCAGCGCCAGAAGCTGATCGAGGAGATCGAAGGCAAGCTGGAGCAGAGAGCCACGATTGTGCCGCTTTTCGTCGTTCGCTGGCGCCTTCACTAGGAGACTTCATACAGCATGGCTCCACTCAGTGCAGACTATATGGCGCTCTTGGAATCTGCTCTCACGCGGGATTTCGTGCCGCATCTCCCACCTTTTCAAGACCAGACCAAGCCGGCTGATCAGCAGACCAAAAAGAATCTCTCGCGCGCATTTAGCGCCTTTGCTCTTCATAAGCTGTGCGAAATACCACCAGCGGATGCAATAGCGGCTGTCGTTGATGATTTCGACGATTTCGGCATTGATGCAATCTACTACCAAGGAAGCTCCGAGACACTCTTCCTTGTTCAGGCGAAATTGAAATCCTCTGAGACCTTCAGCCAGGACGAAGCCAACGCGTTCTGTCAGGGCACGAGGCGACTGATTCGGCAGGATTTCACTGGCTTCAACGGGCACGTCACGAAGAGGCAAGCCGAGATCGAGGATGCTCTGGAGGGCTGCTCGCATATTCAACTGGTAGTCGCCCATACCGGAGCCGGGATAAGCAATCACGCAGAGACCGCTATTAGGGATTTACTTGAGGCTGACGATCACGGTGAGGAGCGGCTCAAGAAGACGGTAGTCGACTATGGCTCTGAGCGGGTTACGGTGGATCTCCAGGCTGGTCAGGCGTATCCGCGCGTGGACGCAACTCTGACGTTACACGATTGGGCGTCCTCCATGGCGCCCCGCAAGACCTATTTCGGCTTAGTAGAGGTCGCCGATCTGGTCGGCTTACACGAGAAGCACGGCAAGGCGCTGTACGCAAAAAACATCCGGGTGTTTCTTGGTCAGACGACGGAGGTGAACCGCTCAATCCGAGAAACGCTCGCAACCAAACCAGCCGACTTCATGTACCTCAACAACGGCGTCACAGCGCTATGCGAGCAGATCGAGCCGAAGAACGGCTCGCGTTCCGCGAAGAGGTTCAAGGTGACCGGTATCTCCGTGATCAACGGAGCACAAACCATCGCGTCATCGGCTCGCTATGCGGCGGAAAACAAAACAGCCGACATTTCTGCCGCATCGGTCCTCGTCACACTAATCAAGTCCGATTCGGACGAGGCTTTCGGCAAAGCCATCACGAGGGCGCGCAATCACCAGAATCCCGTACTCCTCGCCAATTTCGCCGCCTTGGACGATCATCAGGAGCGGCTGCGGCGCGAACTCGCTTATCTCGATATCCACTACGCCTACAAGGCAGAGGGCCCTGACAATGCGCAGGACCCGAGGCGCATTCGTATTGATGAAGCAGCGCAGGCATTAGCTCTTCTCCAGCCGGATCCCCGATACGTCGTTTGGCTGAAGAAGGAACCGGCCCAGCTTCTCGATACCGAGTCCATCGCATACCAAAATCTGTTCAGCGCCAAGCTCACAGGGATCGAACTGGCGAACGCGGTGCGGGCGCTGCGCTACGTACAGTCTAGGCTTCTGACCGAGGTCCGCGCTGCCAGAGGCTTGGAACGGCTTACCTACAAGCACGGGGGATATGGCCTCGGGTTCGTTCTGGCGAAGCGTATCCGGCAGGGGATCACCGGCGCAAAGCTGATTGACGACGAGAAGCTGAAGACTGAACTCGGCGCTCCGTTCGATACCGTCCGTCAAACGCTATGGAGTGCCGTACAGCCGAAGACCGCGCTCAAGGGGCCACTGGCGATCTTTCGCAATCAGACGGACGCCATTCCCCTGCTTCGAGACGTCATGATCGACCACTACGGCTTGGCCACCGATCCCGCGATCGCACCTCTTAAGGCAAAGGTGGGCTCGGCCGATCCATACCCGCAAAAAGCCCTGTTCGACTTTCTGTCGGCGAAAGCGCCACAGATCGGAAATATAACATGAGCAAGAAACAAAAACTCGAACTTACATGGGTGGGCAAGGAGAACCGTCCGCGGCTGGAGCCGCGAATCCTGCTCGAAAAGCCCGAGAAGTCCTATCACGCCGCGCACCGAGTAGGTAAGAACGACATTTTCGACAACAGGCTGATCTTTGGCGACAACCTGCTCGCGCTGAAAGCGCTAGAGCAGGAGTTCGCTGGCAAGGTAAAGTGCGTTTACATAGATCCCCCATATAACACCGGCAGCGCGTTTGCGCACTATGATGATGGCCTGGAGCATTCGCTTTGGCTAACGCTATTTCGCGATCGTCTTGAGTTAATCAAAAAACTCCTTACTGATGATGGCTCAATCTGGATTAGCATTGATGACAATGAGTATCCATATCTTCGCATAGTTTGTGACGAAATTTTTGGGCGCGTTAATTTTGCGTGCACGATGATCTGGGAAAAAAGAAAAACAAGGGAAAATCGCCGAGTATTTTCATTCAAACATGATTATGTAGTTGTTTACGCCCTTGACAGAAAATTGTTTGAGGGCGTGCGAAATGCTGTCCCCGTGACGCAGGAAGTATTAGATCGATATCGAAATCCCGACAATGATCCTCGCGGACCTTGGCAATCTGTAGCTATTACAGCTCAGGCCGGCCACGGCACTGCCTCCCAGTTCTATGAGATCGTTACGCCAGGCGGTCGCAGAATTCTGCCTCCCTCCGGAAACTGCTGGCGGTTTACGAAAAAGAGGTTGGATGAACTGGCGTCCGACAACAGAATTTATTTCGGTGCGGATGGCAATAATGTCCCCAGGCAGAAAAAGTTCCTTAGTGAAAGTGAAGAGCGTGGTTTGACGCCTGAAACAATTTTGTACGCCGACGAAGTGGGAACGAATGACAGCGCAAAGCGACACTCAAACGAGATTTTCAATGGAAATGGGTTCGACAATCCTAAACCTGAAGGGCTATTGAAGCGCGTTATTGAAATCGCTTCGAACCCGGGTGATCTCGTCCTTGACTCATTCGCCGGTTCGGGCACGACCGGCGCGGTCGCTCACAAGATGGGCCGCCGGTGGATCATGGTCGAGTTGGGCGAGCACTGCCATACCCACATTATTCCAAGGCTGAAAAAGGTCATCGACGGGGAGGAAAAGGGCGGGATCACTGAGGCCGTCGGCTGGCAAGGCGGCGGCGGTTTTCGCTATTTCAGGCTGGCACCGTCCTTGCTCGAAACCGACAAGTGGGGCCGCGAGGTCATCAGCAAGGCCTACAACGCCGCCATGCTGGCGGAAGCCCTATGCAAGCTGGGAGGCTTCCTCTACGCGCCGAGCGATGCCGTCTACTGGCAGCAGGGCCACTCGACCGAGCAGGATTTCATCTACGTCACCACCCAGACCCTGAGCGTCGAGCAGCTCGACCAGCTGAGCGAGGAGGTCGGGCCGGAGCGCACGCTGCTCGTGCTCTGCTCCGCCTTTCGCGGCAAGGCGGATCGCTGGCCGAACTTGACCGTCAAGAAGATCCCGAACCACGTTCGCAATCGCTGCGAATGGGGCCACGACGACTACAGCCTGAACGTCGAGAACCTCCCCGTCGCCCCGCCGAACGAGGAGCGCGAGGCACCGCAGACCAAAAGGCGGATCGGACAGTCGGATTTGTTCGCCGTCGCCGACGAGGAAGGTTCATGAATCGCCATGTGAACGCCATCGCCGGCCGCCTCAGCCTTCGCCCGCCGCAGCGCCGATCGCTGGAGATACTCGACCGCGTCACGGAGCTGGTGCCACCCGTCAAGGGCACCAACCTTGCGCCAGCCATCGAGGCGGTGCGAGAGGAATTTCCGACAGTGACCGACTTCGAGCGCGAGTTCCCGAGCGTCTGCTTCGCGCTCGCTACCGGCGTCGGCAAGACCCGGCTGATGGGTGCCTTCATCAGCTACCTGCATTTGGCGCACGGGCTGAACAACTTCTTCGTCCTCGCTCCGAACCTGACCATCTACCGCAAGCTCATCACCGACTTCACGCCCAACACGGCAAAATACGTGCTCAAGGGCATCTCCGAGTTCGCCGTGGCTCCCCCGGTCATCACCACCGGCGAGACCTACGAGCGCCAGATCGCCAGCGGTGGCCAACTGTTTCCGACGACCATCAACATTTTCAACATCTCCAAGATCAATTCGGAGGTGCGCGGTGGCCGATCCCCACGCATCCGCAGCTTCCGCGAGGAGATCGGTGAGAGCTATTTCGACTATCTGGCTGGCCTGAAGGACCTTGTCCTGATCATGGACGAGTCGCATCGCTACCGTGCCTCGGCCGGCATCCGCGCGATCAACGAGCTGGCCCCAGTGCTCGGCCTGGAGCTGACCGCAACGCCCTTCGTCGAAACAAACCGCGGCCCCGTTTTCTTCAAGAACGTCATTTTCGATTATCCACTAGGTCGCGCCATGGTCGACGGCTTCGTCAAGGAGCCGGCCGTCGTTACCAGGAAGGATTTCAACCCGGCCGGCATGTCTGCCGAGGCGATCGAGCGTCTGAAGCTGGAGGATGGCGTCCGGCTGCACGAAGGCATCAAGGTCGAGCTGGAGACTTATGCCCGGCAAACCGACAACCGCATCGTCAAGCCCTTCATCCTGGTCATTGCCCGCGACACCACCCATGCGGCCCAGCTCATGCAACTGATCCAGTCGGAGGAGTTTTTCGAGGGGCATTATGCCTCCAAGGTCATTCAGGTCGACTCGAGCAAGACCGGTGCCGAGGAGGACGAGATGGTCGAGCGATTGTTGAAGGTGGAGCAAAACGAGGAGCCGACCGAGATCGTCATCCACGTCAATATGCTCAAGGAAGGCTGGGACGTCACCAACCTCTACACGATCGTTCCATTGCGTGCCGCCAACGCCCGCACCCTCATCGAGCAGTCGATCGGCCGCGGTCTGCGCCTACCCTACGGCAAGCGAACAGGCGTCATCGCCGTCGATCGCCTGAACATCGTCGCGCATGATCGTTTCCAGGAGATTGTCGAGGAGGCGAACAACCCGAATTCGATGATCAGGCTCCAGCAGGTCGTGCTCACCTCAGATCAGCTCGAGGGCGCGAAGGCGACCGTTGTGTCACAGCCCAAGCTGGAGACGGCCCTGGGCATTCGGCCGAACTACCCGACGTCGAGCACGCAGCAAGCCACGCCGGGCGACGCCGACCTTGCCTTCACACCCGAAGAGCAAAAAATTGCGCAGCTGACCTACGCGGTAATTCGGCAATACGAGACGCAGCCGGGAAGGCTGCCGAGCGCAGGTCGGCTACAGAATGCGGATATCCAAGCCGAGATCCTAGAAGCCGTACGGAACGAGTATCGGCCGGCGCAGATCGAGTTCGAAGGTATCGCCACGCCTCCGGACATTGCGGCAGTGGTGAAGCGAACCACCGAGATGGTGGTCCAGCAAACCATCGACATTCCACGCATCCTCGTGGTGCCCAAGGGTGAGGTCAAATCCGGCTTCAAGCCGTTTCCGCTAGCGCTATCTTCATTAAAATATCTAGCACCTGAAGATGAATTATGGGCTAGGCACTTGCGCACCGATCAGGTTGACATCATCGGCCTTCAGCGCGGATCAATCGATGAGCAACGTCTGGAGGACTATGTGGTCAGTGGCCTGATTGACTTCGACGACATCGCATATGACCAGCATGCGGACCTCCTCTATGACCTGGCCGAGCAGGTCACCGCGCACCTTCAGAGCTATCTATCGAAAGACGACGCGCGCAAGGTTCTCCAACTTCATCAGAAAGAGATCGCGAAATTTGTTCATGCCCAGATGCAGGACCACATCTGGCAGGATTCCGATGTCGACTACGATGTCGTTGTCACCCGAGGGTTCTCCGCCCTTCGCCAAACCGCCTACACGGCAGCCGCCAATGAGCCACCGCTCGATTTCCGAATCTCACCCGCCGACAAGAGCAACATGGGCAAGTACCTTTTCGGCGGGTTCAAGCGCTGCCTCTACCCCGTCCAGAAGTTCGATTCCGACGCCGAGCGCAAACTAGCCGAAATCCTGGAACGCGAAGCACTCAAATGGTTCAAGCCTGCCAAGGGTCAATTCCAAATCTACTACAAGTCGGGTATCGACAATCCAGAGTATCAGCCCGATTTCGTCGCCGAACTCAGCGATCGTATGCTGATGCTGGAACCGAAGGCATCGAATCAGATGACCGACGTCGATGTGCTGGCGAAATGCGACGCTGCCGTCCGATGGTGCCGTCACGCAAGCGATCACGCCCGCACCTATGGCGGAAAGTCATGGATCTACGCGCTGATCCCGCACAACGCCATTGCCGGAAATATGACCTTGGACGGGCTCTTATCCCACTACGCAGTTGGCGGCCGCGAGTAGTCGCCCGGATAAAGGCACGCGAGAGTGTCGACAGCAGACCATCCCGCCCGCACCACCGCCAAGAAACCGCAGGGGGCCAAGGGGATGAGCTTCATCCCCTTGCCTTCCCTCGCCGTCAGCGGCGTTGTGCCACGAGGCTGGCGACGGCGCGCAGCAGTCGGTCCTGGTGATCGGCGAGCTTGTGGTCGATGATCGCCAGGAGATTGTCCAGGCGGGCGGTCAGGATGGCGACCTCATCCTCCAGCTTCGCGAGCCTTGCCGATGTGTCCGCGCCGTCACTGGCCACGCTGCTCGGTCTCGCGTCAGTGGCAGGAGGTAATACCGCCGGCAGCAGATGGGCGAGCCGGGGGTTCAGTGGCCGCTCCGCCTCTGCCGTCGCCGTCCCGCCCAACCCCCGCTGCCGGCGGGGCGGCCGGCCATGCGTCGAGCAGGCCGACTGGCCGGTAGGCGCCAGGGTATGCCTCGAGCAGGCCGACTGGCCGGTAGGCGCCAGGGAATACCTGTCGGGCGGATCGAAGGCACTCGGCAGGGTGAAGGGATCGAACGACGTGTCGCTCATGCCACCTCACATTTTTTGCTCGCCCGGCCCCGACTGCGGCGCTGTTGCAGAAGCGGCGCATCCGGATCGTCTGGGCGGCCGTAGTCCTGGACGAGCCGGACATGCAGATGGCCCTTGTCATCGCGACCCTTGACCATGAGCAGGGCCCGGTGGATTTCCTGGTCGAGATGCGTGGTCCCCCAGGGGCTGTTGGCCGGGCGCGGCTGTGTGCCGACATCAATCAGGTCCCCCGGCGAAAACCGCTTGAAGCTGCTGAACTAGCCCGGGGGCCAGCACCTGCTCGAGCGTGTCGTAGGTGGCATAGGTCCAGGCAACGAACCCCGCCTCACCCTGCCCCTCGAACGCATCGCGAAGCCCGTTGGAAGCAAAAGCCATGATCATTTTCCCTAACTCGCCGTCTCGTGGCGCCAATTGAAGAAACTTGGACCGCACAACAGGCCCATTTTCGAGCGCTGCGGATCATTTTCCGCCCGCACCCGCCGAACCTCCCCCAACCCACTGAAATCACCCAGAATTCTCCGCCCCCACCCACCATCACCACCGCCAAAAAACCGCAGGGGTCCAAGGGGACGATCATCGTGCACTTGCTTTCTTTCCTAACTCGCTCATAGACCCAACCGACCATCCTCCCGGGAGGGCAGTCGCGGCGGTCGTAAAGGGCAATCATCGCCCTTGCTTGCTTTACTTTTTCTGTTTTCCCGACGCAGCACTCATAGAAAGGCTGCTGGCTGGCCGCAAAATCCCATGCGGCGGGTAAAAATCAAAAATTCTTTGGCGGAAAATCGCCGGAACAAGGAAAAACCCGCTTCAAAAACCTTGATCTTGTCACATTTGCCCATAAGCAATGCTTATGATAAATCCTGTTTCTACCGTGATCGGCCGAACCGGTGTTCGTCTGATGCGCCATAACCCGAGAAATGCGCCGCTATATGAACCATGAACCCGAGCGATGTGTCGTATAGAGTCGCATTTGTCATAATCTTCGCCGCTATATGCGCCATCACGATCGCTTATGGTTCATATACCGTCACATTCGGTGCGAAAAACCTGCGAACGAACCCGGTGGAACGACGATCGAACCCAGGAATGGCGGCCTATCGAGACGATTGAACCCGAGAATTCGACGAGCGAACCCGGGATCCCGCGAACGAACCCGAGCTGACAGGATGTCGCAGGTTCTATCAATACATCATGCAGAATCAAATGGTTGATTTTTTTACTTCAGGGCCGGAACGGCGCTGATGCCGAGCCGGAAGGCAGCTCGACGCGCGATTTGCCGAGTGAACCCGACCGGTGCTTGACCGAAGGGCGCAAATAGGATAGTATTCTGATGCCGACCATCGCCCGGTCTCGGCTGTGCTCTTTCTCCGCGGCGGCTGCGGCGCCGCAGCCGGTGCAGACGCGCTGCCGAGGGCCGGTCCGCCGATGCCGCGCGTGACGTTGCGGCAGCGACAGGAAAAGGATCAGGGGAGGTGGCACCTCCCCTGGCCCCTCCGTTACGTCGGAGCCTTCGCCTTCAGCTCCAGCCGACGGGCGTGGAGGACGGGTTCGGTGTAGCCGGAGGGGAGTTCGGTGCCCTGGAAGACGAGATCGCAGGCGGCCCGGAAGGCGATGCCGTCGAAGCCGGGGGCCATCGGCCGATAGGCGGGATCGCCGGCATTCTGCCGGTCCACCACCGCCGCCATCTTGCGCATGATGGCCATCACCTCGTCGCGGTCGACCACCCCGTGATGCAGCCAGTTGGCGATGTGCTGGGCGGAAATGCGGCAGGTGGCGCGATCCTCCATCAGCCCGACATCGTTGATGTCCGGCACCTTCGAGCAGCCGATACCCTGGTCGATCCAGCGCACCACGTAGCCGAGAATCCCTTGCGCGTTGTTCTCCACCTCGCGGACGATCTGCTCCCGGGTCCATTTGCGATAGCTCGCGGTCGGAATGTCGAGCAGGGCGTCGACATAGGCCCGCCGGCCGCCTTTCTTCAAGGCAGCCTGCACGGCGAAGACGTCGATCTTGTGGTAGTGCAGGGCGTGCAGCGTCGCCGCCGTCGGGCTCGGCACCCAGGCGCAGTTGGCCCCGGCCTTCGGATGCTCGATCTTGGCCTCCAGCATCGCCGCCATGCGATCCGGCATCGCCCACATGCCCTTGCCGATCTGCGCCTTGCCGGAGAGGCCGCATTCGAGACCGATATCGACGTTCTGGTTCTCGTAGGCCGTGATCCAGGCCTTGCGCCGGATGAAGTCCTTGCGGCTGAAAGGGCCGGCCTCCATCGAGGTGTGGATCTCGTCGCCGGTGCGATCGAGAAAGCCGGTGTTGATGAAAGCACAGCGGTGGGTCGCCGCCCGGATGCACTCCTTGAGGTTGACGCTGGTCCGGCGCTCCTCGTCCATGATGCCGAGCTTGACCGTGTAGCGCGGCAGGCCGAGCACCGCCTCCACCCGGCCGAGCGTCGCGTCGGCGAACGCCACCTCGTCGGGCCCGTGCATCTTCGGCTTGACCACGTAGACCGAGCCGGTGACCGAGTTGCGCGACCCTTCGGTCTTCCTCAGGTCGTGCATGGCGATGAGCACGGTGATCATCGCATCCATCAAGCCTTCGAAGACCTCGTTGCCGTCGCGGTCGTGAATGGCGGGGTTGGTCATCAGATGGCCGACATTGCGGACCAGCATCAGCGCCCGGCCCTTGACCCGGATCTCCCGGCCGTCCGGGGCGAAGAAGACCTTGTCCGAGGCGAGGCTGCGCTGCACCTCCTGGCCGCCTTTCTCGAACGTCGCCCGGAGATCGCCCTGCATCAGCCCGAGCCAGTTGCGATAGGCCAGCACCTTGTCCTCGGCGTCGACACAGGCGACGGAGTCCTCGAAATCCATGATCGCGGTGACCGCACTCTCGAGCCGGATGTCGGCGAGGCCGCACTGGTCCCGGGCCCCGATCGGATGAGTGCGGTCGAAGACGAGCTCGACATGCAGCCCGTTGTTGCGCAGCAGGACCGCATCCGGGGCCCGCGGATGGCCGCGATAGCCGATGAACTTCCCGGGCTCGAGGAGCGGCAGCTCGTCGACCAACAGCCCCTCGCGCCGCACGTGGTAACGCCGGGCGTCGGCGTGGCTGGTGCCGGCCAGCGGAAAGGCTTCGTCGAGAAAGACCCGAGAACGCGCCACCACCCGGGCCCCCCTGCCCCGGTCGTAGCCGCCGAGCGGCGGCGGGCTGCCCATCGCATCGGTGCCGTAGAGCCCGTCATAGAGACTGCCCCAGCGCGCGTTCGCGGCATTCAGGGCATAGCGGGCGTTGGTGATCGGCACGACCAGCTGCGGCCCCGGCACGGTGGCGATCTCGGGGTCGACATCGGCCGTGTCGATCGCGAAGTCACCGCCCTCGGGCACGAGGTAGCCGATTTCCCCCAGGAACGCCTTGTAGGCCTCGTGATCGTGCGGCCGATTGCGGTGCTCGATGTGCCAAGCATCGATCTGCCGCTGCAACTCGTCGCGCCGCCGCAACAGGGCGGTGTTCTCGGGCCCCAGCTCGTGCACGAGGTCGGAGAAGCCCTGCCAGAACGCCCGCGGCTCGACCCCGGTCCCCGGCAACGCCTCGTCCTCCAGAAACGCCGCGAGTTCGGCCGCCACCCGAAGCTCGCCCCGCTGCACCATCGCCCCTGCCCCCGTCGCTCCCGTCATCGCCTTGCCCGCCAGTCGTCAGCCGTCGATAGGCCCATCCGACCTCGGACGGACCCACCTTCTTTAGCCCAGCCGCGAGCCCGTGGCGACCCGGGCCGGAACCGCGGGACGGAAAACTGCACAACAGGAGCGTTCGGGCGCAGCGAAAAGAGCGGCGGGCGGGCGTCCTCGGCCGCGGCGACGCGAGACTCAGAGCCCGTTTCAAAAGTTTTCATGCTGTTTCATGAGCTTGGCAGCGAGCAGATGCGAGGAGTTGGTCGACCGTCGATGCCCAGCATCGTCGGCCGACCAACGACGAAGCAGGTGCCGCTGCCAAGCTCACCTGCGGTCGGCTTACGGCTGGGGGGGGGGCGCGGTCGCCGCGGCGCCGCCGCCGCCCCCGC
>Ga0081527_100573_pt1 | contig 15627 bp, 11 predicted proteins | sample HotLakmasection5_FD_70992 | JGI IMG/M metagenome (GOLD analysis project Ga0081527, IMG submission 70992) | Hypersaline microbial mat communities from Hot Lake, Washington, USA - Section #5 (SPADES assembly) (version 2) | ecosystem: Environmental > Aquatic > Non-marine Saline and Alkaline >... | reverse complement strand
GCCTGGACCGCTTCCAGGGCCGCGGCTGGCGCGGCTTCAACCATCACGTCACCCTGTGCCTGGCGGCCTACGGCTTCCTCGTCCGCGAGCGAAGCCTTTTCCCCCCTCGGCCCGCCGTCGACCATGCGGCTGGTTCGCCACACCAGAACCTCCATCCCCACCCTCTGCCAATACCTCGCCCTGATCCTGAGCGCCGCCCTGCCACGCTGCCCAACCTGCCTCAGACCTACCCAAACGCGAGTCTGTGAAAGTTATGCTCCTGGATAGCGATTGACACAGTCGAGCCGTTCCTATATAGGAAATCGGTCCACGACACAAGCCCCGCTGTCGGCGCACATTGCTGCCTTCCGCAGGTGCCGGCGGGCGGCCGATGCGTTATGGTGACCCTGCCCGCTCCCGCCCGCCGGAACCTGCCGACTCGCGGTCCTCACCTGCTCAGCCCATGCCCCAGGACACCCCCCGCACCGTGCCGACGCCCGAGCAGTGGGCGCGCGCCAATCTTTGGTTCGAGGCGCTGCGCGACCGGCTGTGCGCGGCGTTCGAGGCCATCGAGGACGCCCATGTCGGGCCGCTCGACGACCGGCCGCCGGGGCGGTTCGTGCGCACGCCGTGGCAGCGGGCCGACGGCGGCGGCGGGGTCATGGCCGTGATGCGCGGGCGGGTGTTCGAAAAGGTCGGGGTCAACGTCTCGTCCGTGCACGGCACCTTCTCCGAACAGTTCCGCGAGCAGGTGCCGGGGGCCGCGGCGACCGGCGCCTTCCGCGCCGCCGGGATCAGCCTGGTGGCGCACATGCACAGCCCGCTGGTGCCGGCCGCACACATGAACACGCGCCACATCGTGACCAGCTTCGGCTGGTTCGGCGGCGGCGGCGACCTCACGCCGATGGTCCCGAACGACGAGGACACGGCGCGCTTCCACGCCGCCTTCCGCGCCGCCTGCGACCGCCACGACCCGGGCTACTACCCGCGCTTCAAGGCGTGGTGCGACGAGTATTTTTTCCTGCCGCACCGGGGCGAGCCGCGCGGCGTCGGCGGCATCTTCTACGACTACGTAGACACCGGCGACTGGGAGGCCGACTTCGCCTTCACCCGCGACGTCGGCGAGGCATTCCTGGCGGTCTATCCGGAGATCGTGCGCCACCGCGCCGGCACCCCGTGGACCGAGGAGCAGCGCCGCCACCAGCTCGTCCGCCGCGGCCGCTATGTCGAGTTCAACCTGCTCTACGACCGCGGCACCGTGTTCGGCCTGCGCACCGGCGGCAACCCGGAAGCCATCCTGATGTCGCTGCCGCCGCTGGCGGGCTGGCCGTGACCGCTGCGAGCGGCTATATCCAGAGCCGGCAACAAGGAAAACAAGACGTAGCGGAGGAGGCTGCCGTCATGTCGCTCGCCCGGGCGCGCCGCGCCGCGCCGCCGGTCGTGCCGGCCCCGGTTTTGATGCTGATCCTGGCGCTGGCCCTGGCCACGGGGCCGGCCGCAGCACAGGAAAACGAAGAGTTCGAGCCGCCGGAGGTGTCGCTGTCGGATTTCGCCGGCACCTGGGAGGGCGATTCCGTGGTGGTCGGCCCGGAGGCCGGCGACACGCCGGTGGAGACCCGCGACCTGGACGTGGTCATCGCGCCGCGCGACGGCGGCTTCCGCATCGGCTGGACGGCCTTCGTGATCCGCGGCACGCCGGAAGACCCGGACGTGGAGCGGCGCGAGATGACCGTCGCCTTCGTGCCCACCGAGCGCGACTACGTCTTCCGCAACGTCGAGTCGGGCAACCCGCTGGAGGGCGAGGTGCTGAGCTGGGCCCGGCTGCACGGCCGCACCCTCAGCGTATACCGGATGCGGCTCAACGAGCACGGCGGCTATGTCGTCGCCGTCTACGACCGCACCCTGGTCGACGACGGCATGCGCCTGTTCTACGAGCGGCTCAGCGACGGCGAGCCGGTGCGCACCTTCACCGGCCATCTGACGAGGGCGGCGCCATGACCGCACGCCTCCGGGGCTTCGGCATCCGCGCCGCGGCGGCGGTGCTGCTGGGCCTGTTCCTGCTGACGGTGCCGGCGTGCGCCGAGGCGCCGGTGGAACCGTTCGTCGGCACCTATGTCGGGCACGCCGAGGTGTTCGGCCCGGACGGCGAGGTGATCCACCAGCGCGACATCGTCGTGGAGATCGCGGCGGCGGAGCGCGGCGGGTTCACCATCCGCTGGTCGAACGTCACGCTGGTCGACGGCCGGCGCGACGTGCCGGGCGTCGAGCGCCACGTCGGCGAGGCGGCCTTCGTGCCCGGCGACGAGCCCGGCATCTTCGTGCAGCAGACGCGCGGCAGCGTGTTCGAGGAACGCCGCGACATGAACTACATCGGCGGCGACCCGCTGCGCTGGGCGTCGATCAGCAACGGCCGCCTCGGCGTCTACTCGATGGTGGTCTACGAGGACGGCTCGTTCGAGCTGCAGTCCTACATCCGCACCCTGACCGATACCGGCATGCGCCTGCAGTTCGAGCGCCTGGAGAACGGCGAGGTCACCCGCACCGGGACCGGGCAGGCGGTGCGGGTCGAGGAGCAGGACGGAACGGACGACGAGGTCGTCGAGTAGGCGGTCGGGTCCGCCGCGGCAGCGCCGGGTGTCGTGCCGTCCCGCCCGCGTTCGCGGCGATGCCCTTGCCGCAAGCAAAGACACCGTGCTGCCGACGGCAGGGCAGGTTGTTTTGCGAAGACCGCGTTCATGCCAAATTTGCGGGCCCAACTGAAGAGACTTGAATGGATGTTGCCGCCCGTAGCAGGCCCCTACCGCGGCAGCGCCGCCACGTCGCACCAGTCGGGTCGGGCGCCGCGGCCGTTGTAGGGCCGGCCCAGGCCGGCGTCGATCAGGGGGCGGGTGACGTCACCGTCGGCCGTCTCGACGCGGGCGACGACCCGGCCGGCGAAGGTTCCGTACTGGATGTCGCGCAGGGCCACGCCGTCTTCGCCGATCAGCCCGATCAGCAGCTCCCGCGCGCGTTCCGCCATGGCGCGTTCGGCGTCGCAGTCGCCGCGCAGCTCGGGCGTGTCGATGCCGGCGATGCGGACGTTGGTCTCCACCGTCTGACCCAGCCAGATGCGGGCGCGGACGACGATCGTGTCGCCGTCGATGACGCGCAGCACCATCGCCGGCACCGGGCCGGACAGCGTCTCGTCGGCGGGCGCAGGCGCCGTCGATATGGCCAGCAGCGGCAGGGCGAGCACCAGGGCCGGCCGGAAGACGCGGGGCAGGGTCACGGCAGCACCGTTTGCGACGATCGGACAGGTATCAGGATACGCCCGGCCGCAGACCGGATCTAGGAAAAAATGATTGAACCAAGGATTGAATGCTTAGGTATGCATATGCAACGATGCATTTCATGGCATGCGGTCCCCTTTCGCGCGGCATCCATGCCCACGCGATGCACCCCGCGGGCCGGCCGCGCCCGTGCGCACGCCTTGGGTCAGAAGTCCGTGCAGCGCCCGCCGACTTCCCAGTCGCCGTACCGGGTCGGCTCCGGTCCCTTCGGGCCGCCGATCTCGCCCGGCTTCTGGGCGGGGCCCCTGGCACCGCCGGCGGTGCCGCCGGGCCGGTTCTCGGAGTCGGGCACGCCGGCGGTCTCGCTGCCGCCGGCCGCGCCTTCGGATCGGGTCTTGTCGTCGCTCATGGCCCTGAATATGGGGTGCGGCGCGCGGCGGTCCATGGCCTTGACGGGGCGCAGACCCGGGCCAACCTATGAACGGACCGGAATCGTCCGGCGTTTTCAAGGAGGTAAGGGTCCGATGACCGGTTATGCGCGCACCGCGCTGCTGATCGCCGCACTGACGGCGCTGTTCATGGGGGCCGGGTACCTGCTCGGCGGGACCGGCGGCATGATCCTGGCCCTGCTGGTGGCGGTCGGCATGAACGCGTTCGCCTACTGGAACTCCGACCGGGTCGTGCTGCGCATGCATAACGCCCGCGAGGTCGACGAGCGCACGGCGCCCGACTTCGTCGGGCTGATCCGCCAGCTCGCCGACCGCGCCGAATTGCCGATGCCGCGGGTCTACATCATCGATACCGATCAGCCCAACGCCTTCGCCACCGGGCGAAACCCGCAGCATGCCGCGGTCGCCGCGACCGCCGGCCTTCTGCGCCGGCTGAGCACGGAGGAGGTGGCCGGGGTCATGGCGCACGAGCTGGCCCACGTGAAGAACCGCGACACGCTGATCATGACGATCACGGCGACGCTCGCCGGCGCCCTGTCGATGCTGGCCAACTTCGCGCTGTTCTTCGGCGGCAATCGGGACAACCCGCTGGGGCTGGTCGGCACGATCCTGATGATGATCCTGGCCCCGCTGGCGGCCATGCTCGTGCAGATGGCGATCAGCCGGTCGCGCGAGTACGAGGCCGACCGCATCGGTGCCGAGATCTGCGGGCGGCCGCTGTGGCTGGCCACGGCGCTGGAAAAGATCGACGCGCTGGCGCGCCGCATCGACAATACCGCGGCCGAGCGCAGCCCTGCCACGGCGCACATGTTCATTATCAATCCGCTGCACGCCCACGCCGTGGACGGCCTGTTCTCCACCCACCCGGCGACCGCCAAGCGGGTGCGGGCCCTGCGTGACATGGCGGGCGTCGCCGGCCCGTGGGGCTGAGCGGCCCGCCTGCAGCCGCCGGTATCGGTGCGGCCGGGACATTCGCCCGATCATGCCGTCCGCATAACCGCAAATTGATAGCATCGGCCGGCGTCGGACAGGCATGACAACGGCGCCGGCTCGTGGTAGTAAAGTTTCCACAGAAAACTAAGATTGTGAACCCCGCCCGCCCCGGCCGCGCCCGCATGCGCCCCGGGGCCGCGGCGGGTGCCGGTACCGCCGCCCCGGTGCCGGAGTGCCGTCGAGCCGACCCATGCACCCAGAGCCGCCGACCCTGACCTGGCTGAAGACCGCGCTCGCCGCGCTGGTCCTGGCCATGATCGCGGGTGCGGTGCTGTTCAACGAGGTGTGGCGCCAGACCCAGCTGCACCGGGCGCAGGTCATCGCCGGCGCCGAGCTGTCCGCCGAGCAGAGCGCCCGCGTGCTGCAGACCGTGCGCCTCACGGTCCGCGAGCTGGCCCGCCGCATCGAGGCCGACTGGGCCGACGGCATCGCGCCGGGGTCCGGGCTGCGGCTCGCCATCGCCGCGGCGATCTGGGAACGGACCCCGATCCTTGACATCCGCGTGGTCGGCGCCGACGGCGCGCTGATCGCGGACCGGCACGAGGGGCGCCACGACCACCCGACGGAGCTGGCCGGGCGGGACTACGTCGCCGCCCACCGGACCGGCTGGACCGGCGAGGTGTTCGTCGGGCAGCCCCACGCCGAGGCGCCCGGCGCACCGGCGGCCTTCGTCGTCAGCCGCAAATTCCGGGCGCCCGACGGCCGCTTCGCCGGGGTCGTCGCGGCGATGATCGACCCGATGTACTTCCGGCACATGTACGACCGGCAGCGCCACCTGGGTGAGGTCGAGGTCGCGCTGACCGACGTGTCCGGCGTGATCCTGGCAGCCTCGTCGGCGTTCGACGACGAGGGGCCGGCGGTCGGCGAGTCCGTGTCCAACCGGGCCATGGCGCACGCCTATGTCAGCAGTGCTGCACCGGCATGGCTGCCGGTGGTGCCCGGTGCGGCGCCGACCACGACCGCGACGGCGCCGCTGCTTGACTTCGGGCTGTACATTGTCGCCACCATCCCCCGCCCGCCCTATGCCTGGCTGTGGCAGCGGTCGACCGCCGGCATCGCCCTGCTGTGGCTGGGCGCCGTGCTGCTGGCCGGGGTGTACTTCCACCTGCGCGCCCACCAGCGGCGCGAGGAGGCCGCGGCCCGGAGCGAGGCCGACCGCGCCCGCGACGCCGCCGAACAGGCCAATCTGGCCAAGTCGAACTTCCTGGCGACGATGAGCCACGAGCTGCGCACCCCGCTCAACGCCATCATCGGCTTCTCGCAGATCATCAAGGACGAGTCGTTCGGCCCGGTCGGGCAGCCCCGGTACGCGGAGTACGCCGCCGACATGCATGCCAGCGGCACCCACCTGCTGGACCTGATCAACGACATCCTGGACATCGCCAAGATCGAGTCCGGGCGCACCCGGATCCAGCCCGAGCCGGTGTTCGTGGCCGGCGAGCTCAATTCCTGCGTCTCGCTGCTGCGCCAGCGCGCCCGCGACCGCGGCGTCGAGCTGCGGCTCACGCTGCCGAAGCCGTCGCCGCCGCTCATCGCCGACCGGCGGGCGTTCAAGCAGATCGTGTTCAACCTGCTGGCCAACGCGATCAACTACACCCGGGACGGCGGGCATGTGGACGTGTCGGCGACGGCGGGCGACGGCACGGTCTCGGTGATCGTCGCCGACACCGGCATCGGCATTCCCAAGGAGATGATCGAACGCGTGCAGCGTCCGTTCGAACAGGTCAACAACCACTACGGCCACACCAGCGGCGGTACCGGCCTCGGCCTCGCCCTGGTCAAGGGCCTGACCGAGCTGCACGGCGGCACCGTATGCATCGACAGCACGGTCGGCCGGGGCACCACCGTGACCGTCGAGTTGCCGCAGCAGCCGGCCGGATGGCAGGACCGGGATGCGCCGCAGCGGACCGCGGCCAACGCCACCGCCGATACCTGAGCGGGCACGCAGCCGGGCCGTTGCCGCCATCGCCCATGAAACGAAAATGCGCTATAGGGTTTTCAGTCAGCGAGAGCGGTGCCGAAGCCGCCCGTTCGAGGGAGGAATCCGCCCATGGCTCTGCGAGCCGAACAGAACAAGCAGGAACTCGTCGAGCAGGTCGCCGCGTTCGTCCGCGACCGTCTGCCGCGCGGCACGGCGGAGGAGGCCGAGCGGTTCGTGCGCCTGTACTACCGCCACGTGCCGCCCGACGACATCCTGAACGAGAGCTCGGACGACCTGTACGGCGCAGCGCTCAGCCTGTGGCAGTTCGGCGCCGAGCGCACACCCGGCATGCCGCGGATCCGCGCCTACAATCCGCGCTATGACGCGCACGGCTGGCACAGCAGCCACACCGTCGTGGAGATCGTCAACGACGACATGCCGTTCCTGGTCAACTCCACGACCGCGGCGCTCAACCGCATGGGGCTGACCGTCCACCTGGTCATCCATCCCGTGGTGCGCGTGGTGCGCGACGGCGACGGCCGGCTGACCGCGCTGTACGAGCGCGCGCCCAGGCCGGCCGAGGCGTACGCCGAGAGCTTCATGCACATCGAGGTCGACGAGCAGACCTCCGACGAGGTCCTGCGCCGGATCGAGGAGCGGATCGCCGATACGCTCGCCGACGTGCGCCGCACGGTGCAGGACTGGCCGGACATGCGACGGCGCCTGACCGAGACCATCGCCGACCTGGAGGAGACGCCGCCGGAGGTCGTCCCGGAAGAGGAGGTGGCGGAGGTCGTCGCCTTCCTGCGCTGGCTGGACGAGAACCACTTCACGTTCCAGGGCTTCCGCATCTACACCTTCGGCGAGACCGACGGCCAGCTCGACCTGACCGTCGACCCGGACAGCGGCCTGGGCGTGCTGCGCGACCCCGACGTGCTGATCTTCGAGGGCCTGCGGCGCAACTTCCCGGACCTGCCCGAGGACATCCAGGCGTTCATGCTGGAGCCGCGGCTGCTGACCGTGACCAAGGCCAACCGGCGCTCCACGGTGCACCGCCCGGTCCACCTCGACGCCGTGATTCTCAAGTCGTTCGACAATCGCCGCCGCGTCGCCGGGGAGCGCATCTTCGTCGGCCTGTTCACCTCGACCGCGTACACCGAGAACCCCGGCGAGATCCCGTTCCTGCGCCGCAAGGTGGCGCGCGCCATGGTGCACGCCGGGTTCGAGACCATCGGCCACAGCGCCAAGGCGCTGGCCCACATCCTGGACACCTATCCCCGCGACGAGCTGTACCAGATCGGCGAGGAGGAACTGCTCGACACCGCCATGGGCATCCTGCACCTGCAGGAGCGCCAGCGCACCGCGCTGTTCGTGCGCAAGGACCCGTTCGAGCGGTTCGTGTCCTGCCTCGTGTTCGTGCCGCGCGACCGCTACAACACAGACCTGCGCCAGCGCTTCCAGGCGATCCTGGAGACGGCCTTCAACGGCGCGACCACCGCGTTCTATACGCAGCTCGCCGAGGGCGTGCACGCGCGCATCCAGTTCATCGTCAAGACCGAGCCGGGGCGGGTCCCCGACTACGACGGCAAGGACGTCGAGGCCCGGCTGGTCACCGCCAGCCGCGACTGGGCCGACCTGCTCAAGGACGCCCTGATCGAGGCCAAGGGCGAGGAACAGGGGCTGTCGCTGTTCCGCCGCTATGGCGACGCCTTCCCGACCAGCTACCGCGAGCGGACCATCCCGCCGGCAGCGATCTACGACATCGACCGGACCGAGGACGTGGTCCGCACCGGCTCCATCGCCCTGAACCTGTACCGGCCGATCGAGGCGCTGCCGGACGAGCTGCGCTTCAAGCTGTACCGCCGCGGCGCGCCGGTGCCGCTGTCGGACGTGCTGCCGATGCTGGAGAACATGGGCCTGCGCGTCATCGCCGAGCACCCGTTCGACGTGCGCCCGGGCAACGGCGACGACTCCGTCTGGCTCCACGACTTCACCATGCGCGCCGCCGCCGGTGCCGACCTCGACCTGGCGCGCATCAAGGCGCTGTTCCAGGAGGCGTTCGCCCGGGTGTGGCAGGGCGACACCGAGGACGACGGGTTCAACCGGCTGGTGCTGTGCGCGGGGCTGGACTGGCGCAGCGTGGTGATCCTGCGCGCCTACGCCAAATACCTGCGCCAGGCCGGCGTGCCGTTCAGCCAGGGCCTGCTCGAGGCGACGCTGGCCCGGCACCCGGACATCGTGCGCACCATCCTGGGCCTGTTCGCGGCCGCCTTCGACCCGGCCTTCGCCGGCGACCGCACGGCGCGCCGGGACGCGCTGCGGGAGGAGCTGGCCGCGGCCCTGGACACGGTCGAGAACCTCAACGAGGACCGCATCCTGCGCCGCTACGCCAACCTGGTCGAGGCGACCCTGCGCACGAACTTCTATCAGCCCGCCGACGAGGGCGGGCCGAAGCCCTACCTGTCGGTCAAGCTGGACAGCGGCCTGATCGACGAGCTGCCCCTGCCGCGGCCGTGGCGCGAGATCTTCGTCTACTCGCCGCGCATGGAGGGCGTGCACCTGCGCGGCGGCCGGGTGGCCCGCGGCGGCATCCGCTGGTCGGACCGGCGCGAGGACTTCCGCACCGAGGTGCTGGGCCTGATGAAGGCGCAGATGGTCAAGAACGGCGTGATCGTGCCGGTCGGCTCGAAGGGCGGCTTCGTCGTCAAGCATCCGCCGCGCGCCGGCGGCCGCGAGGCGCTGCAGGCCGAGGGCATCGCCTGCTACACCATGCTGATGAACGGCATGCTCGACCTGACCGACAACCTGGCGGACGGGCAGGCGGTGCCGCCGCCCGACGTGGTCCGCCGCGACGACGACGACGCCTACCTGGTGGTTGCCGCCGACAAGGGCACGGCGACGTTCTCGGACATCGCCAACAACATCGCCGCCGAACACGACTTCTGGCTGGACGACGCCTTCGCCTCGGGCGGGTCGGCCGGCTATGACCACAAGCAGATGGGCATCACCGCCCGCGGCGCCTGGGAATCGGTCAAGCGCCATTTCCGCGAGATGGGCATCGACACCCAGACCCAGGACTTCACCGTGATCGGCGTCGGCGACATGGCCGGCGACGTGTTCGGCAACGGCATGCTGCTGTCGGAGCACATCCGGCTGGTCGCCGCCTTCAACCACCTGCACGTGTTCGTCGACCCGGACCCCGACCCGGCGAAGAGCTTCGCCGAGCGCCGCCGCCTGTTCGAGCTCGGCCGCGGCTCGTGGGACCGGTACGAGGCCGCGCTGATCTCCGAGGGCGGCGGCGTGTTCTCCCGCACCGCCAAGTCGGTGAGGGTGTCGCCGCAGATGCGCCGGCGCTTCGGCATCCACCGCACCGCGATGACGCCCAACGAGCTGATCGTCGCCATCCTCAAGTCCGAGGCCGACCTGCTCTGGTTCGGCGGCATCGGCACGTTCGTGAAGGCGGCCGACGAGAGCAATGCCGAGGTCGGCGACAAGGCCAACGACGCGCTGCGCGTCAACGGCCGCGACCTGCGCGCCCGGGTGATCGGCGAGGGCGCCAACCTGGCGCTGACCCAGCGCGGCCGCGTCGAGGCGGCCTGGCAGGGGATGCGCCTGAACACCGACTTCATCGACAACTCGGCCGGCGTGGACTGCTCCGACCACGAGGTCAACATCAAGATTCTGCTCAACGGGATCGTGCGCGCCGGCGACATGACGCTGAAGCAGCGCAACGCGCTGCTGGGGTCGATGACGGAGGAGGTCGCCGAGCTGGTGCTGCGCGACAACTACCTGCAGAGCCAGGCGATCACGTTGGCACAGTGCGAGGGCGTCGAGATCCTGGACCAGCAGGGCCGGTTCATGAAGGCGCTGGAGCGCGCCGGCAAGCTGGACCGCGCCATCGAGTTCCTGCCCGACGACGAGGCGCTGGCCGAGCGCCTGGCGCGGCGCCAGGGCCTGACCCGGCCGGAGCACGCGGTGCTGCTGTCGTACGGCAAGATCACGCTGTACGAGACGCTGCTGGCCGGATCGCTGCCGGACGACCCGGCGCTGGAGTCCGACCTGTTCCTGTACTTCCCCGAGCCGTTGCGCGAGCGGTTCCCGGAGGCGATCCGGCGCCACCCGCTGCACCGGGAGATCGTCGCCACCTGGGTGACCAACAGCCTGGTCAACCGCGCCGGCCCCACCTTCGTGCACGAGACCGCCGACAAGACCGCCGCCGACCACGGCGACGTCGCCCGCGCCTACATCATCGTGCGCGAGAGCTTCGGCCTGCGCGCGATCTGGCAGGACATTCAGGCGCTCGACACCCGTGTCGACGCCGCGGTGCAGAGCCGCATGATGCTGCTGACCCGGCGGCTGATGGAGCGCACCGCGCCGTGGGTGCTGCGCCACCGCGACGGGGAGCTGGCGATCCGCGCCGAAATCGAGCACTTCCAGCCGGGCATCGAGCGGCTGGCCGCCAGCCTCGACCGGCTGCTCGACGACGAGGGCCGCGCCGCGCTGGAGACGCGCACCGCCGGGTTCGTGGAGGCCGGCGTGCCCGAGGGCTTGGCGCGGCAGGTGGCATCGCTGAACGTGATCGTCTCGGGGCTGGACCTGATCCGGATCGGCGACCTGTCCGGCTTCCCGGTGGACGAGGTGGGGGCGGTGTACTTCGGCATCGGCCGGCGCTTCGGCATCACCTGGCTGCGCGACGGCGCGCTGCGGCTGCCGGCCTCCAGCCACTGGCAGAAGCAGGCGGCCATGTCGATCGTGGACGACCTGTACGCGCTGCAGTCGGAGCTGACGGTGCGCGTGCTCGATACCTGCCGGGAGACCGGCACGCCGACCCCCGGCCTGGACGCCTGGATCGACACCCGCCGCGGCGAGATCGACCGCATCGACCAGCTCCTCGCCGACCTGCGCACCACCGAGCACCTGGACCTGTCCATGCTGGCCGTCGCCAACCGCCGCCTGCGGGGGCTGGCGGGGTAGGGGAGTGGCTGAGAAAGACGGCCCAACATCTTGTGTTTATCCCGTCGGAGAACACCATATTTGGTGCATGGCGCCTATTGCCTCTTGCGCTAGGCGCAAATCGATATAGAATGTTGAACACATGATGGTTGGAACCCAGCTCTCATCGTGATACAAATTGGATTCTTTTGGCGCAAGCGGAGTTGAGGAGGACAGTGCCATGACGAAGAATGCAAGCCTGGATAGGCTGCTCGCTGCGGTTAAAGCGGTTAAGCCATCGCGAGATGAGGACGAGCAGCAGAGGCGCAGCTTCGCTTACGGGAACACCAAGATTGAAAATGACCGCATAAGCCGCGAAATTGTTGACGAGGCAGCCAAAAAGGTGGAAGCTGAGGGCTATCGTAGATGGACCAGGGTGATTCGCGATGCAACGGGAGACAGAGTATGATACAGTCCCGGAAGATTGGCTAACGCAGAGGCTCAGCCCTGACGAAATAGCTCGTATAGAGGTTGAGAATGCCTTAGAACAATATGACTTTATAAACGGTGAGACTGATAGGGCTCTGCGTGCGCACGAGCCTTTTATTTTGCGACCTTCGTTTATAATGAAGCTAAACAGAATAGCTCTTAAAAGTATTAATGGGCTGGCGGGGATATATCGTCCGGGGGATGTAAGCATATCCAATAGCTCTCATAGGCCGCCTATTTGCGAATTGGTGCCAGAATATGTAGAGGAGCTTTGTGATTACATTAATGATTCAGGTGAGATTTCTCCTATACATTGTTCAGCGTACGCTCTTTGGCGTGTAAATTGGATCCATCCTTTTGTGGACGGAAATGGGCGGACCGCTCGAGCGCTGTCCTATTTCATACTTAACATTAAGGTTGGTCATAAGCTTCCGGGAACCAATACTGTTCCAGAGCAAATTGCTGCGAACAAGGCCCCGTATTATCAAGCGTTGGAGATTGGAGACACAGCTGCAGCAGATGATAGAGTAGATGTAAGCGCTGTCGAAAAGCTTATAGAAGATTGCCTTGCAAAACAGCTGGCTGAAATTCTTAAAATTGCTGGTGTAGTCGGTGAAGAAAGTGAGTCTATATGATGGTGTTGAGCGTCATCTATTTGCAACCTCCGGGTTCCGGTAAGAAATTTTATTGCGCTCGATAGGAGCCGCTGTATCAAAGGTATTTTCGAAGCCATTCATCTCCTTTGTGTAAGGCGCCTTTCCAAGCAGGTGTACCAAGTTTCGGGACACATCACTTAATTCGGATCGTAGCACCATGACGCGATTAAGAAATGTGTCCTCGAAACTCGAGGCGGGCCTACTTGATCGTTCTCCGATGGCCGGCCGGGATCCGGCCCCGGCCGGCGCTCACATTGCTCCGTCACGCAGCCAGCTTGTTCAGCGCCCGCATGATGCTGTCGCCCATGACGCCGGTGGAGACGCGGGCCATGCCGGTGGTCATGATGTCCGCGGTGCGGATGCCGCCGGCCAGCACGTTCTGGACGGCGGTTTCGATCAGCGCCGCGTCGGCGTCGCGGTCCAGGCTGTAGCGCAGCAGCATGGCGAAGCTGAGCAGCGTGGCGATCGGGTTGGCCATGTCCTTGCCGGCGATGTCCGGTGCGGAGCCGTGCACCGGCTCGTACAGCGCCTTGCGCCGGCCCTCGGCATCGACCGCGCCCAGCGACGCCGACGGCAGCATGCCCAGCGACCCGGTCAGCATGGCCGCCTCGTCCGACAGCATGTCGCCGAACAGGTTGTCGGTGACGATGACGTCGAACTGCTTCGGATTGCGGACCAGCTGCATGGCGCAGTTGTCGGCGTACATGTGGGTCAGCTCGACGTCCGGGAACGACTCCCGCCCCAGCGCGGTGACCTCCTCCCGCCACAGCCGGCCCGACTCCATGACGTTGGCCTTGTCCACCGAGCACAACCGGTTCCGCCGCTTGCGCGCCAGGTCGAAGGCGACCGCGGCGACGCGGCGGATCTCCCCGGTCGTGTACACCTGCGTGTTGACGCCGCGGCGCTGCCCGTCCGGCAGCGTCTCGATCCCGCGGGGCTCGCCGTAGTACACGCCGCCGGTCAGCTCCCGCACGATCATGATGTCCAGGCCGGCGACCACGTCGCGCTTCAGCGTGGACGCCTCGGCGAGCGCGGGGAACACCAGCGCCGGGCGCAGGTTGGCGAACAGCCCGAGCTCGCGGCGCAGGCGCAGCAGCCCCGCCTCCGGCCGGATCGCGAAGTCGACGTTGTCCCACTTCGGCCCGCCGACCGCGCCCAGCAGCACGGCGTCCGACGCGGCGGCAGCGGCCATGGTCTCGTCGGTCACCGGCACGCGGTGGCGGTCGATGGCGGCACCGCCGACCAGCCCCTCGCTGATCTCAAAGCTGATGCCGCGGTTCTCGCCGACCCAGTCAATGACCCGAAGAACCTGACGCATCACCTCGGGACCGATTCCATCGCCGGGCAGGATAAGAAGTTTCACAGACGCGGTCATAATATTTTTCTTTTTCCAGGTTGCTTGTTGTATCGTCGGCCCCGCTGCCGGATCGCCTTGCGCTCCGAATCCAATGATCCGCCGCGGCAGCCTTTGCCGTGACACTACATTGCCGTTCCGCAGCGCCAAAGGGGAAAAACAAACCTGCCGCCAGAAAGCGACGAATGGGCAAGGCGGACGGGCGTCAGGTCTCTCCCGGGTTTTGTTGTTGATCCGTGCCGGGCCAGCGTTAAGAAAGCCGATTCGTGCTTCTTTCTGCGCAAATCGCAGGCATGGCAGGAGTGGTGGTGATGCCCTGGCTGGTATAGGCAGATCTCTAACTTTCTTGGCCACGTTTTCAGTGAAGACGGGATTCCCGCGACGCGTGCAGCGGCCGCCGGGCATTGCGACGGTCGGTGTCAGGACCGGCGCCCAATCGTCTCCATGATCGGGCGGGCTCCCCGGCCGGCGCCCGCAGCGCCCCGTCCGGTCGGCGAACGGGCGCGACCGACCCGTGCCGTCCGCCGCCGCGGCCTGCTATAAAGCCGGCCATGACCACGATCACGGTACAGCGGCGGCCGGCCCGCGCGGGACCGGCTCTGGACGGCGGCCTCGCCGCCGTGCTCGGGGGCGTCGTCGCGGCCATGGCGGCGGCCGTCGCGGGCGGATACTGGCTGCTGGCCGACGTGCGGGCGGCTGTGGGGTGGCTGGCGGCCGGCACCGCGGGGCTGGGCGTGGCGGCGGCGCTGGCGGGCCTGGCGGCGGCGTGGGCCTGGCGGCGGGCGCGGCGGCTCGGAGCGTCGGCGGCGAGCCGGGCGGGCGCGATCGTGGCGGCGGACGGCCGGGCGTTCGCGCTGTGGTTCGCGGCGCACGGGCTGGCCTGGGCGGCGGCCTCGCTGGCCGTGCCGCTCGGTCTGGTGGCGGTGCTCGGGCCGCGCCACGCGGTGGTGGCCGTCTGGGTGGCCGCGGCGGCGGCGGGGCTGTTCGCGCTGGGCGGGCTGGCCAGCCGGGCGCCGCGCGACCTGCGCGCGCTGTGCTGGTACGTGGCGCCGGCCGGGCTGCCGTGGGGCGAGGCGGCGCCGGCGGCGCACTGGGCCGCGCGGCGGTTCCGGGCGTGTGCCGCGGCCGACGCGCGCGCCGCGGCCGGCGGCTTGCCGTTGGGCAGCCGCATGGCCACGGCGCTGGCGCGGCGGCGCCAGGACCTGGCCGGGCTCAGGCTGCCGGCGCCGCGGCTCGGGCCGGCCGCCGCCGCCGAGCTGCGGCTGCGCGCGGCGGGATGGCTCGCCGTGGCGGTGCCGGCGGCGCTGGTGGCGGTGTTGCTGGCGGTCGCCGGGTTCCCCGGCAGCGCCGGCCTGCGCGAGGCGCTCCGGCCCGTGGCCGAGACGCCGGTGCCGCCGGCCATGCCGGCCATCCTTGGCGCCGGGGCGGATGCCGGAGAGCTGTCCGGCATGCCGGCGGCGCGCGATCCCCGCGCGGAGGAACCGGACCGCCCGGACCGCCACGGAGATGCCTCTCCCGAGTCCGGCGGCGGGGATGCGGCCGGCGAAGGACCGCCCGGCGGGGTCCCGGCCCCGGCCGGGCCGGC
>Ga0081527_100571_pt1 | contig 15668 bp, 15 predicted proteins | sample HotLakmasection5_FD_70992 | JGI IMG/M metagenome (GOLD analysis project Ga0081527, IMG submission 70992) | Hypersaline microbial mat communities from Hot Lake, Washington, USA - Section #5 (SPADES assembly) (version 2) | ecosystem: Environmental > Aquatic > Non-marine Saline and Alkaline >... | reverse complement strand
TCAATACCTATGTATACTGTTTGTGTATCTTTCATAAGAGGTCTCCTTTAGGTTTGGTTTAAGTGTTAAGAACTTAAATGTACCAAATTAAGGGCGGCCTCTTTTTTATAATACCTTCGTGGCAATAAACTGCCGGTTTTTGCCACGAAGACTCGAGGACACCAGGCAACACGAAGAACTCGTGCTGCATCTATTTAAAATTAAGCTAAATAATTTAAGTTGAGCTGCAATCAACTATACTTATTGGACAGCCTCACTATTAGTGCACTTTGTTGTAGATTAAGAATCGAACTCAGTTTATATGGGTGATTCAGGGAGGCAAAAGCACTGGAAATCCGGTTATTCATTACCTTTCGTTGCCATCTGCCCTGCCTCTGATCCCGCCTTTTAAAAAATGCAGGTTTTGAGGTTTTAAATTCCTGCAGTACATTTCATATGTATCGGCTTGTCTCATTTAAAGTAAATGTGCGACAGAGAGATATTTCACAATGTATGTTGCACAGGCCAGCTATTCAGAACCGGTTGCAGGGGCAACTCTCATTTAAAAAATTTACTCTGCCATGAAAAAAACTCTCTTACTCATCGCGCTTTGCCTGATAACAGAAAATATTTTTGCCCAGATCAGCGCCAAACTCATGCGCGATTTCGATGTTTCCCAGTCGCATATCACATTCGTTTATGGCGGAGATGTGTGGATTGTAGAAAAAGGGGGAGGAACGGCATTTCAGGTTACAACATCTCCCGGCCAGGAAGAGCGCCCCAAGTTTTCGCCCGATGGGGAGTTTATTGCCTACACGGCATCCTATAACGGCAACCGCGATGTGTATGTAATGCCTGCCATGGGCGGGCTGCCCGAACGGGTCACCTATCAGTCGCATGCCGACCGGCTTATCGACTGGCATCCCGATGGTGATCACCTGCTGTTTGCCTCGCGCCGACATATGGGGCAGCGTTCTTCTCAAAAATTCTACCTGGTTCATAAAACCGGCGGCTTTCCCGAACAGCTCCCTCTTCCCTACGGCGAACTTGCAAGCTACTCTCCGGATGGAAACCAGCTTGCATACATAACAAAAATTACAGAAAACTATCCCTTCAAACGCTATAAAGGAGGCTTGGCATCGGATATATATCTCTATGATGTTAACTCCAACACCGTTGAGAACATTACCGAAAATGAGTTTAACGATGGTCAGCCGGCCTGGGGCGGCGATACGCTCTACTTTCTTTCAGATCAGGGCCCGAATTTCAGGCTCAATATCTGGAAATATGATCCTGCCAGCGGCGATTTGTCGCAAATCACAATGTTTGATGAATTTGATATCTCCTTTCTCTCGGCCGGCCCCGAAGAGCTGGTTTTTGAAGTGGGCGGCTCTCTTTATCTGATGGATCTCGCCACTGAAGAGATCATGGAAGTGGAAGTAACCGTAGTTTCTGACCTTTCTCTCGAAATACCAAAGCGTGTGGATGTGAGCGGAGACATAACCGGAATGTCTGCAGCTCCCGGTGGCAAACGTATTATTATTGAAGCGCGGGGAGAACTTTTTAACGCTCCCGTTAAAGATGGATATACCGAAAATCTTACACAATCGAGCGGTGCTTTTGACCGTCACGCAGCATGGTCGCCCGGTGGCGAACAGGTTGCCTTCTGGAGTGATATGAATGGCGAATATGAGATTTATCTTCAGGATGCATCAAACAACAGCGCACCCGAAAAACTGACAGACCGGGGAAATGGATACGGCTACGCTCTCTACTGGTCACCCGATAGCAAACACATTGCCTTTATCGACGAAACCAACACCATCTATGTGGTGAATACAGAAAGCGGAAACGTAACGGATGCAGGCAACACGCACTGGAATGTTGGCCATGGCTCCCGGAATAGTTACCCGATTGCCTGGTCGCCCGATTCGCGCTGGGTGGCTTATACGCAGGGGCTCGAAAATGCGCAGTTTGCGATTATGCTTTTTGATATGGAGAACGATGAGCTCCATCAGGCCACAAGCGGTTACTACTCCGACAGCAATCCGGTATTCAGCCCGGATGGGAAGTACCTGATGTACACCACCAGCCGTGAATTTTCTTCCGTCTATTCCGATATGGATAATACGTGGGTCTACCCAAACTCCACCCAGCTTGCCGCAGTTAGTTTAAACGGTGATGCACCCTCACTGCTCCACCCCAAAAATGATGAGGTTGAGTCTTCTGATGGAGACGATAAATCAGAATCATCCGATAAAGAAGAGGAGAGTGAGGAGGAAGAGCTTTATGTAGAGATTGATTTCGAAGGATTAGAGTCCCGAATCACCATACTGCCCGTGCCGGCAGGGAATATCGGCAATCTGATGCCCTTCGAAGGCATGCTGGCATACATTCGCTATCCAAATTCGGGAAGCAGTGGCGGCTCATCAGCACTTCAGGCATATGATATTGAGAAGCGTGAAGAGGTTACCATTATGGAAAACGTTGGCGCTGCTGCTCAAACTGCAGATGGAAAAGCGATCCTCGTATCATCTCAGGGACGGTACGGAATTGTTCAGCCCGCACCCGACCAAAGCATTGAAGAGCCCATTCCCACCGACGGACTTGTAATGCAGCACGTGGTAAGAGAAGAGTGGGAACAGATTTTTATGGATACCTGGCGGCGCTACCGCGACTTTTTCTACGATGCTGAAATGCAGCAGGTTGACTGGGACGCCATGAAAGAACGCTATGGATCGCTGATTAAAGATGCACGCACGCGATGGGACATTGCCAATATTCAGTCGAATATGCTCAGTGAGCTGAGCGCCGGACACACCTACACCCGCGTTGGCAATGTGGACAACCAGGAGTTTATTTCTACAGGCTATCTGGGTATCGACTGGGCACCCGACGGCGACCTCTATAAAATCGGCAGAGTTGTAAAACCGGCCGACTGGGATACCCAGATTCGCTCTCCATTCGACAGGCCCGGAGTCGATGTTAATGAAGGGGATTTTATTCACTCTGTAAACGGCACGATGCTCGATCCGGATAAAGATCCGTACGCCATGTTTGAAGATCTCGACGGCAAAACCATTTCACTGATGGTAAGCAGCAGCGGTAATGCGGAAGATGCCCGTGAAGTGATTGTTGAGGCTCTCACACAGGGCCAGGAGTCGGAACTGCGCTACCTCGAGTGGATTGAAAACAACCGCAAAATGGTGGATGAGCTTTCTGAAGGAAAACTGGGATATATCTACATGTCGAACACGGCGGGACAGGGACAGCAGGAACTGGTTCGAATGTTTTACGGTCAGCTTCAAAAAGATGGTTTTATTATTGATGAGCGCTTTAATGGAGGCGGACAGCTTGCCGATCGTTTTCTTGAACTGCTGACCCGGCCGGTGGTTTACAACCTCCACTGGAGGCACGGACGCGATCACACCCAGCCGGTTAAAACCAACACTGGCCCTATGGGAATGCTCATTAACGGCTGGGCAGGATCGGGTGGAGACGGGCTGCCCTGGGCTTTTAAAGAGCTGGAAGCCGGCCCGGTTGTTGGCGAACGAACCCTCGGCATTCTGGTTGGCCCCGCCACCGGCCATCAGCTTATAGACGGCATCGGTATCACCGTGCCCGGCGCCCGGCTTTACGATAACGACGGACACTGGTTCTGGGAAGGCGAAGGCGTTCGGCCCGACATCCCCGTCTGGGACGACCCAAACCTGCTGATGCAGGGCCGGGATCCGCAAATGGAGCGCGTTGTGGAAGAGGTTCTCAAAACCCTTGAATCAAATCCTGGAGAAATGACGCCTGCCCCACCTTACGAAGACCGTACGGCCAGGGGGTTAAGGGAGAATTAAAGGGGCGGCTGCGATGTAACGGATTTAAGCATACAGAGCTGCAGACATAACAGAGTGCAATATCTAATCTAAATGATTACTGAAACGCACTCAGATGTAAAAAATATGCAGGCCGGGCGGATCTGCTGTGGAAAATCATCAGGTTCACCTGGTTGATACGGCCTGCAGATACCGATAAACAGCAAAAAGGTTTTTATATTTCATCAAGTCTTCTTATCAGTCATCTAAATATAAGATTACGGATCAGATTTGAAGATTTGATTTTAAATCCACTATCAATAATGTTTTAAGGGTACCTGATTCATTTTCTAAAATTAAAAAAAACACCGTATCGTGAAAAAAATCAGTCAGTTTTTAAAGAAATACAACATCCGAAAAGCAGATACCAGCCTCGAGAATTTGGTAGCAGCATTTATATCAGAAATGGAAAAAGGCCTTGATGGAAGTGGCAGCTCGCTGCGTATGATACCCACTTACATTGAAGCTGAGAACCGATTCAGAACCAGAGTGCCTGTAACCGCTATTGACGCCGGCGGAACCAATTTCAGGGCGGCAAATGTGATGTTTACCGAGGACGGAAGGCTCGATATGACCGAGCCGGTGAAAGAGAAAATGCCCGGACTCGACGGTGAAGTTTCTAAAGAGGAGTTCTTCAATACGATTGCCGGCTATGTAAAGGAACTTGCGGATGAAACCGACAGTATTGGATTCTGCTTCTCATATCCAACGGAGATTATGCCGAATAAGGATGGTAAACTTCTTGAATTCAGCAAAGAGGTTCAGGCTCCCGGAGTTATCGGAGAGATGATAGGCGAAAACCTGTTGAACGCCCTGGGTATGCGCGACAAAGAGATTGTGCTGCTAAATGATACGGTTGCCACGCTGCTGGCCGGCAAATCGGCGTCTTTTGAACAGGAATACGACTCATATATTGGCTTTATCCTGGGTACAGGCACAAATACCTGCTATATCGAAAACAATGAAAGCATCAAAAAGAATGAAGGCCTTGAACCGGGCAGGAGCCAGATTATTAATATTGAGTCGGGTGCATTCAGCGAGGCGCCGCGCAGTGAAATAGATCTAAAGTTTGATGACTCTACCGCAAACCCGGGCCAGTATACGTTTGAGAAGATGTTTTCCGGCGGCTATTTCGGCGGCCTTGCCCATACGGCTCTCAAGACAGCAGCAGATGAGGGAGTTCTCTCCGCAGAAAGTGCTGAGCAACTGGACACCGCTGACGAAATGACGACCGAGGATGTAAACCGCTTTCTGGATCAGAGCAGTTCCGGCCGCGGCCCGTTAATGGAGTATCTGGCGAGCGAAGAGGATCGTGCTGCAGCCCATCAGATCATACAGGCCCTGGTGGACAGGGCTGCTGTGCTGGTTGCTGCAAACCTCGCAGCGGTGATCCTGAAAACAGGAAAAGGGAAACATCCTGATAAACCTGTTCTGATCACTGTTGAAGGTACAGCCTATTACAAACTCCACGGATTGAAATCACAAATCGAAGCCGCACTGAAAAACTTTATGGCGGGTAAGAATCAGCGCTACTATGAGTTCACCTATGTAGATCACTCCAGCCTGGTTGGGGCTGCTCTGGCCGCGTTAATCGATTAGATAGTTGTATACCCCACCGGCAGCAAAGTTTTAGTTCGCAGGTGACCTACAACAAGCATATTTCATATTAGCACAAACGGAGAAAGCGAATAAAGCAGCGGTAAATAAAAACGCTTGAGAATAGTGATAAAAAAAGGCCTGCCACAAAAAATGACAGGCCGGTAAAGACGCTGTAGCTGAAAATGTCAGTTCTCCGGCAATATGATAGTTCCAATATCACTGGTTTCTCCTGCAGTCACATCTACACCGGTTGTATCCTGTGATTGGTAACCTTCACTTGTCGGATCAACAGAAATGAGGTAGGTGCCATCTTCCAGGCCAATTAGTTTGAAAGATCCGTCTGTGGTATCGGCTTTTGTAGTTGAGATGGTATCAGAATTTGAAATAGCATAAACGTATGCCATTGATTCGACCGGTTCGACTATTCCGGCCACGTTTCCTGTTTCCGCCTGATTTGATGCACTAATAACAGGTTTCAGCAAATATCTTACACCAGACTGTTCGTTACCTCGCTCAACAACGGACCGTGCAACATCAAAATCCAGCAGAAGCGTATAGGTTATATCCGGTTTTATTTCGGCATTCACATTAAGTTTGATGCCTGTTTGCTCCCCGCTTGGGACAAACAAGTCCTTCTGGGCCCCGTCGACAATAACATTGTGACCATCACTGCTTAGAATGAGTCGGATTTGTTCATAAGTACCGGCCTCCAGTTCTGCAGACCCCAGAACTTCAGTAGCCCCGTTGGTGAGCTCCAGAAGATCATATGACCTCTGCGGGCTATTAATTTCGACCCAGCCGCTATCGCTGTCGGCATTGTTAACCTCGACTCTCTCAATAAACACGTTTACCTCTTCGTAATTGGCCGGTGCATCATGAAGCAGTACTTCAAGCGTTCCTTTACCGTTACCGTTTGTTTCTGTCCCAACTGTATTATTATCGCAACCTGCGAAGAGCATTGCGATCATAAAAAGCAGTGCGAACTGATGAACTAATAGTCTGTTTAATAACATAATTTTGTGTAATCTTCTCATTTATAGTTAAAGCATTTTTATAAAAGCGTGGCGGTCGAACCAAACCGGCTACATTTCTTAATGTGCCAGATTAAATGCTCTCTTTTTCTATTTGACCGCCTTTTTTAGGGTATCTGCTTATACTACAGTCACTTCCCCTTGCTACCCCTAATCCCATCAACAAATTAACAGGAGATAAAACTAAAGATGGGCGGAAAAGTGTGTCTCTTATGTTAAAATTTCGGATCGCAGAGACCTGTATAAATATGCGTGATATGATCCGCCTGTTTTATAGATTTTGCACAGCTTAATGCCCGGCTCAGCCTGCTGTGATAATTTAGTGGAGAAGCGTGTTATTTTTTAAGTGACTCATTCTAAAACCTGAAGCTTATCCCCGCCTCGATGGTCTCCCGGTTTTCGAGGTAAACGGGAAACTGACCACGATTGTACTGCAGGTAGATATACTCAAAAAACTGAAGCGGCCCGGACTCTCTCTGTCCTAAAACATATCCCAGTGAGATGGCGCTGTGGAACCCTTCATCCAGCCCGTTCTCTTCCAGAACCGGTGAGAGATCTGCCGATCGAAAATATCGAAAATCGGGATTCAGCAGAAATTGCTTCATGCGGATCGCCCAGAACAGCCGGACATTAAATCGCTGAAATGAGTTGTTCTCCTGGTTCAGGTCGTCCCTGAACTGAGACCGGTAGGGAAGTACCAGCAGGTAGGACGTCTCAACAACCGGCAGATACGATCTGGATGAATTTACGTATCGGAGTTCAAGCCCCTGCTCAAGGTTAATTTCTGTAAACGTCTGATTTGCTTCAAGATTCACATTCAATCCAAGGCCCAGGGAACCAAAATCGCCGGAGGACTCGGGCAGCTGCCCGGGGGTTAGCTCCTGAGCTTTTTTGAAAGAGACGAGGTACCCCAGAAAAAGGTCCACATGCTGGTGTTTTGGGTTCAGGGCCGGACGGGTTAGAAGACTTCCATCTGCACTCAGGTCTATTTCTATAAGGCGCGGGTAGCTGGTTTCGGAAGTTAAAGCGTACTCATTTCTATGCCGGATGCCAAAATCTACATTGAACCCGGGCTTGTCATTCTCCATCCAGGCGACGCCGGGCTTCAGGGAAATGGACTGTGCACTGACGGTAATTGGAAAAATCAGTCCAGTCATCAATATAAGCAGTGGCGTAATCTGTTTTATGTGGTTCATATTAAACGTGATTTTATTACATGTACGATAGCAGAATTATCTCCCCTACTCCCAATAGCTAAAGGAAATGCTTAATCAATGAAGGTGACCCTCTATTTTTACCACGAGGGCACAAAGACTCGAAGGTGTACGAAGGTTAGCAAATCAATATATCAGCCTTCGTGACCTCGTGACCTCGTGACCTCGTGACTTTGTGGCCATAAAGAAAGAGTTTTTTGCTTGTTCATTTATTATCTCACAATCTCACCCTGCGAGGGGAATTAGCCCCCCACTTTAATCAATCGAACTGTAGTCGAAGCTGTACATCCCATCAATCTGGAAGGAGAGATCGAGGAATCGGGTTTCTCCGTTTCGAATAATCGTCTCGAATTTTTGCCGGGCCTCATTTATCGTCCATTCTCCTTCAAGCTTGCCCGCTTTTTTGCACTGGTTTACCAAATCGAGCGAGAGCTTTTTGCATTCCTGTGTAAAGGCAGGTTCATCCACAAATTTAAAATTCCAGAACCTTAACTCCTGCATCGTGATGAACGCCTTTCTCGAGAATGCCTGCTCTTTCTGTTTTGAATACATTTGAGACCCCATGGCAGCAAGCACAACCAGCGCAGGATATTTCTGCAACGTCCAGTTCGGGTGGTCCCGCTTTACCTTGAATTCAGTATCCGCTTGCTCCTGCAGCCATGTGTTGGGATGGGCCCCCACATTTTTCCGGTTCTGTTTATGAAACCGGACGTACCGTTCAAAATTTTTCTTCATCGGATCAATTCCCAGAAACGCTTTCGGGTTTTCAGAAGCAATCTGTTGAAACTGATCGCCCGACAGCTTTTCCCGAAAATAGGACCAGAACAGGTCGTCCGACATATTGAGCCGCAAGAGCCACGAATCGGTACCAAACAGAATATGGCTCTTCACAACCGGCCGGCTCAGGAGATCATTGAGCGTCTGCAGATAGTGCTCTTCCAGTCCCGGTTTACCCATCATGTCGGTATGATAGGAGAGGTCGGCATACACACCGCTGAACTCCTCGTTTTCCATCAGGTCCAGGATTTTCCTGCCCCAGGTGCCATCGTTCAGTCCGTCGGCGTGGGAAAATGTTTCGTGTCCGTCAAAATGGGCGAAGCAGACTTTCAGATTCGGGTGCTTTTCCAGGATGGGCTCCCAGTGCACAGGGTTGCAGTAGTCAATGAATGCTTCCTCGACATAAAATCCGCCGTGATTGCAGTGCATCGTAATGGGTAGATCATTCTCTTCGCAATACGCGTAAACGTTCATCATTTCGTCACTGTCTACTTTATAGCCCAGTGAAGGGTAGAGTTTTACGCCTACAAACCCCTTGTTTTCTATGGCGTCTTTCAGAAGGCTGAAATGATCGGGACGTTTGGGATTGATGGCAAAAAACGGGAATACCCGGCCGGGCCGCTGCAGGCTGGCCTCCATCAGGTCATCCCGCTGAGAATGAAACCGCTGCCGGTCCCTCTCCGTCTCCGTATCGCCCCGGATATCCATCATCAGCCCTACGAGGGCATCATCAGCATCCAGATGTTCGAGAAGATGATCGGCAATCGCAGTTGAGCCGGGCATAAGAGCAATGCGAAGCGTCTCGTATACATCAAACAGTGTGGATTCGGCACTATCATTCGCTTCCCCCCAGGCCGACACCGAATTCAGAACCTGTTTAAATGCGGCTTTGGAAAGGTGTCCGCCGTCGATGTTGATCGCGTTCAGAACCGGTATTTCGTGCAGCCGGTTTTGGGCAAACTGTTGAAAGACATCCGTATTTAAAATAGCCCGAACCAGCTCTTCCAGCAGCTGGTCTTCGGTGAGATGCCGTGGCTTGTTGGACAGGTCGTAGATAAAATTCTCAATCCCTTCCACCAGGTACTCCGGCATGTTTTTATGCCGCAGCCGGTTACCGATCGCCCGAACGGCTTCGCGGGAGAGTACATTCCGAAGTGTAAACAGGTGTGTATGCGTGTTGATTTTCATGGCTTGTTTGCTTCTCCCTGGTTTCTGATGATATACGTGAATTTTCAGAAATTGGCAAATACAGCATACAAATTGTTCCAGCCATCAAGTTTGTTTGATTCTGTCTTGTAATGATCAAATCAGGTATTTGATCGTAATCTTCTTTTGGGAGAGCTTATTGGTGATGGTTGGCTTTGTGGGCTGGGTGGTCAACGGCTTGGCGGTTGTGCTGTCGGCTGCCAATCCAGGTCGCAAGCAATAAGCCTCAACCGGTTTGCAGGCTCATCTTTTGCACACGACCCGGATCACTGGTTATGCCAATACACTGATGGTTACCGTGATTTCAAAATTTCTGTGCGAAGGTTCTGTTCTTCTCTTATCACGTGGATGATGTATACGATGCTATCATCTGACCGATAAAAAATCCTGCAAGGCGGCAAAACGATTTCCCGATAAACGGATACTTCAAATTCATCAACAAGTTTGCCACTTTTTGGATGCTCAGCTAAATAGACTACCCGTTTGAAAGCTTCCCGGACTAAATTTTTAGCCGCTGTTGGATTGTCCAGCGAAATATAATCAGCAATTTCATCCAACTCCTGAAGAGCAGGTTCCGTCCAGATTATTCGAGCCATCGCGCCATGCGCTTTTTAGCATCTTTATGTGATACAATACGGTCTTCAAGTATGGCTTTTTCCCCTCTGGCCAAGCCTTCCAGAAGTTTTAATTTCTTCTGAATCTGTTCAAAATGATCCACATCAACAAGGTAAGCTGATGGTTTTCCGTGCTCTGTGATCAATACCGGCTCTTTTTCCTCTCTGAGTTCTTTTAAAAGTTTTGTTGCCTGGCGCTTAAGTGTTGTAACTAATTCTGTCTTCATAGTGATACTATAGTACCACTTTTCAAAATTTTTGGCAACCCTCTTCAGACCGATAGCATAACGAGTTGGCGGTTGTACGGCGAGCCGATGAATGTTTCAAAGCCCCGAAACGTGAACACAACCGCACAGCCGTGGGGGTGCGCTTTCGAGCGGTCAGGCGACCGGCTGCAGGCCGCGGGTCAGAACCGGTCGCGGTTTCCGATACCATCAAAACGCGTGTTTACAACGTTGTTGAGGAGCGAGCCAAAGCGGTAGCGGAGCCCGAAGCTGATGCCCGCCTCGTAGTTGGTTTCGAGCTGTCTGCGGCGCAGAAGCACCTCTTCCAGGTCTGCGCTGCCCTTCGGTAGGTTGATCTGGTCGTGAATGAGCTCGAGGAAACCGCCAATCTCTACGGAAAGCCCTCTCGTAACGCGAATTTCGAACTCGGCATCAAACTGAAGACTGTGGAACGACAGATCGTGCAGGTACTGCGAGCCATTGATGCCTATTTCGACCCCTCCCCATGGCTGAACGACTTTGTACTCTGCGTTGAGGAGATGCTGCGGAAGCAATTGTTCGATCTCATTGTAGATCGTTGTGTCCTGATAGGTAATGTGCGAGCCGCCTGCGCGATAGGCAACCGTCAACTGTCGCCGGTTCGCTTCGCGGTAGGGGTAGAGGCTCCACTCCACTGCGCCCATAAAACGGTAACGCCATTCAACGTTGGAGAACGTTGAGGTAAGAACATCCCCGTAGGCACCAACGGACCAGTGTGGCGAGATGCTCCGTACGGCATAGCTGGTTACCCCGTCGCGCCGGGCCGAGCTTGTAATCGTGCCCTCGTCACGTTCGAACCGGTCGTAGTTGTAGTTGAAGAAGGGCCGAAACTGAAGTTTCCACTCCTCCGTTACGCGGCCAACAAATACCCCGTACCGGGTGTCGAAGGAGCGCTGCTGAGACTCGAAGTCGGCGCTGCCGTCGCCATAAATCACGATCGTCCAGTTGTTCCAGGGATCTTCCGTTACCTGCAACACCTCCGCGCCGCCGGGTTCCGAGGGCACAATATCCACACGCAGCTGGTCCCGCACAGGCGTTTGCATCAGGTATGGCACGAGCGCGGCCTCGAGGGTTCGGAGGAATCCCTCCCGCTCTTCGGCATCGCTGGCGTTTGCAGGCGCATTGAACACGGTCGAGAAATCCAGCCCCTCGAAGAAGCCCAGACCGATGATGTCCAGGATACGCGCCTCACCACCCGACCCCGTGCCTTCCCGGGTGACGATAACGTGAACATTGGCGACTTCGCGGTCGCGGACGTGGTCCACATACGGCATCTCCTGCCGTATGAAGGTCTCATTGCAGTAGTCACAGTCGAGGAAAAGGGCGATTCTTGTGGGTGTTCCCATCCCTGCATCCTGTGCTGCCGCAGGACCGATGGCAACACTGAGCCACAACAGTGTTATCAGACACACCGCGAATGTGAACCCACGATATGGATCACCTGAACCGATATCCGGCAGCTCTGAATCGTCTCGCATTGCTTGTCTGTTTTGAATATTGGCGGGTCCCGGCATGGCTCTTAAATATGGGGGTAACGGTTTTTTGTTTTGCGGCGGGGCTGAATATCTCCATCTGGCAATCACCCATTACCGGTCGCATGGACCGGTGATTATGTATTCGGTTCATAGTTCCAGGGATTAATGACTTCAACTCCAGAACCTTCCAGGTACTGCGTGTTTCTTGTAACCACTAAAAGGTCGTGAATCTGGGCTGTGGCAGCAATGAGTGAATCAATTGCCGGGAGGGATTTGCCATTTTTTTCAGCAGCTGCTAAAATCTGGCCCCACTTATTCACTTCTTCTGAATTTATATTAAGGATACGGTTTTTGAAGCGGTGCTTTAAATCTTCTTTTACCCATCGATTTAGCTCTTTCTTCTTTTTCGTATCCGGTAACTTTTCAATCCCTTTTCTCAATTCGCCAAACGTTATCACGCTTAAAAACATGGAGAGTTCATCATGAGCGTTGAACCATTTCACAACATTTGGGTTTGGTTTCTTTTTGACCAATTCGGAAATACAGCAAGTGTCAATCAAATAGCTCATAGGTCAACATGACGGGAAAGAGATTGATCTCGCTTTAGATCAATCTCAACCTCTGAAAGGGGGGATGTTTGAAAAAACTCAACCAATGATGTCTTCGGCTGTTCTAATTTTCGATAATCTTCAGCCGAAAGCACCACTACGCTGTCTTTTCCATGCTTTGTAACCGTTTGAGGCCCCTCTTCGGATGCCCTACGCACGACTTCGCTAAATCTGTTTTTAGCTTCCTGTAACTGCCACTTTTTGGATTTTGCAATCATAAACACCTCCATTTCATCCAGCCTGTCTAGAATCTACAAATTTATAACAGGTAATAGAAATGAAAATTGCCAATGACGGTTTGGCGGCTAAGCAGTAAAGCAACCAATTTCACAAAACCTCATGCTTTCAACTCGTCTTCTTTAGCCGCTGGTTATACCCACACTTTATGTTCGAGATTTCCAATACCCAGGTTTTCTTCTTAGATCCATCACTGCGAAAATCACAATTTGATCTTCTTCTACAGAATAGATTATTCCATAAGGAAAGCGAGAAACCAAGAACCTTCTTTCAGAATTTGTAATTCTGGACCCCGATGCAGGCTGCTGCTCGATCACTTTCAACACTTTTTCTACTTCGTCGATAAAACCTTCTCCTAAGCCAACTACCTGTTCCTCGTAATAATCGGCACTTCAAAAAATTCTTTTCTGGCTTCAGAATGAAATTTAATTGTCACTTTTGAAGATGTTTTCTTGCTTCATTGATGACATCCGAAGCAGAATGAAGGGAAGCTTCGCCCGATTTGAGTAACTCTTTTCTCTTTTGAACTTCATCAATCCAAGTCTGCTCTATCTCAGAATCTATCTTACCATGAATGCTTTGTAGTAAATTATCAGCCAATCGCGCTTTATCTTTTTTATTAAGACTCAGAGCAGAATTTTCAATCTCTTTTAAATCGGTGATCAATAAGAAAAATGTTTTGTTTTTCTGAATGTAAATATTATCAACGATGAAAACCGGAAGAAATTAGATTCTTTGAAAGTGGGTATAACGGTCTGGTGTTTAACCGTTTTGGCTATTGCAAGCTACTAAAGTGATAAAAAGCTTGATTTACTGCAACCCTGAAATTCTTTAATATCAGCAAGGAACGGCCTAATCAGGTTGTCCAAAGGGCTCCTTGGGAGAAACGCTGGTTATAGCCCGGACTTACTTTTGCATTAATTCCCAAAAACCTCGTGGCGAAATTATTTTCAGCTGTGATACTTTTTTCGAAACTGCCAAAAGATCTTTATCTCCGGTAACTAAAATATCAGCTTTTGCCTTTATTGCAGATTCCAATACCCACCGATCATCCTCATCTCTGACTTTTATCCTGGAAGGTTCATCAGGTATCGGTTCTATGTGATGCTTACGAAGAAACTGAAGCACTTCTGACACTTTTCTTTCCGGGACCTTGAGCTTCTCAACAAGTACACGATGTAGTTCTTGTAAAACAAATTCTCCAGTCATCAATTGGTGATCAGCAAGGATCACTTCAAGTAGGTCCGCACATAAACCTCTTGCTGTAAATGCGCTGACTAACACATTGGTATCAGCAAAAATCTTCATGATACACTACTGTTCAGTTGTAGAAAGAAATGGGAATAATTCGTTTCAGGAGTGAAACATGAGACCTTGAAATTAAAATAAACAAGCCTCATGATACTTCACGAAATACATCTTCATCCGTGAGCCATCCTTGTGCTTCTCCATAGGGTAAAAGCTCTTTACGTAGTTGTTGAAATGATTCTATAGATAACTGACGTTTTAAAGCCTGCCGGACCAATTCACTTTTTGACTGGCCGGAACGTATTGACGCCTCTTCAAGAAGTTGTTCAAGTTCTTTGTCGATTCGAATGGTGAGTGTTGTATCCATAGCAATGAATTTTTCTTCAATGTAATGCAATGTAACACATCACTAACGGTGAATCAACTTCTTTTCGTGTATAGAAGGGCTATAACGGACTGGCAAATAACCGGCGTAGCTAAGTCCTTAAATGAATACAACTAAACGAAAACGCGTCCGGTTGATTTGCTTGTTAATGGCCGACCCGGCTATTGGTTTGATTTGATGATCTCTTCAACTTTTGCTTTGAAATCCAAAATATCTTCTGTTGCCACAATCCAAACCATCTCGAGTGTGATACCAAAATATTCATGAATGATGATGTCTCTCATCCCAGCAATCTGGCGCCAGGGGGTATTTGGATGATTGTCCCGTATTTCTTGTGGCAGATGCTTTACGGCTTCCCCGATTATTTCCAATCTCCGAAGAACAGCATCCTGTTTTTCTATATTATCATAAAACTCTTCTTCTGAAACACCATCAAGAAAACGCTGAATATGGCCGATGCTCTCCAGGATATCCTGAAGATAAACGTCAGGCTTTCTCTTGCTCATATCACAGGTTCTTCTTCCCTCAGGATATCATCCTTCAAAGCTGGCTTGATGGCGTCATATTCAACAAGATCTACCTTCATTCCCAACGCATCCTCTAATTCTTGTTGAATACCAATAAACTTCAGCAAGCTGATTTTTTTATCGATTTTGACAAGCAGGTCCAGATCATTCACTACAGATTCACCTCGCGCCGACGACCCAAAGATTCCGGCTTGTTTGATGCCGTACTTTTTGAGGATCGGTCTGATTTTCTTTTTTATGTTTTCGAGGTCATTCATGGGTCTGATTTGTGATTACAAACTGTAATATAACAAAAGAAAAGAGAATTATACTTTCAGGCCAGTACAGGTGAAAAGTGCTACTAACATGTATTTCTCTAAACACTTTTGAATACATGTTTTGCCGAATAATAATCTGTTTTGGGGAACCCTTCAAAAAAATCAACGATAAAGTCCGAATATTGTTTATCGGCAATTCCATTATGTCCGAATAAAACGCCGATATAACCCCCGTTTTTTATGCCGGAATCTATTTTAACCTGAATAATTCATAAAGTAGATTTAGGAGTGGGAGATCTGCTACAACCCCTGGAATGATGTCCTGATGTTTACCGAATCTCTTATTCCGGGCAGTTTGTTGACTTGCGTGGGGTGCACGATC